>ENA-UERG01000176-UERG01000176.1-human-gut-metagenome-genome-assembly--contig:-NODE-176-length-60881-cov-10.897441_pt1 | contig 60881 bp, 42 predicted proteins | sample MGYA00242954_ERZ507954 | MGnify/ENA primary metagenome ERZ507954 (study PRJEB26167, sample SAMN06115478) | human gut metagenome | host: Homo sapiens | place: China:Sichuan | collected 2015-01-21...
AATAAGCTTCTCTCAGCCTCTTTGTTATAATAATTTAATACTATTTTTTCATATTGCGCCTCCAATCAACTGAACCACTTGCCTAAACCCAAATATCACGATTTGTGCATATTTCCAATGAAAATTTTTGAAGATTGCCTTTTCACTTGTTTTCTTGCCATCGATTTTACATGAAACGCGAATAATAATCAGCGAGAAGTCGTTTTGGCCGTTAACCTATAAAGAACTTACATCTTCATCTTTTAGAGATGTGTCAAGAGGCCTTGAAACAGGCATAAATATCTGGCCTATTAACAGTTCAACTGATAAGTTATCCAAAAATATTACTAAAGCAATCAATACCTACAATAACGACTCCGCTGAACACGCGGTCTTCAATGAATCGCTCTAGAAAGTACTGAGACAATACGCCCAGTGAATCGATTTGGAGCTCGCTAAAGCGTGTGTTCCTCATTGCCTGAAAAAGGTTTCACAGCCACGAAGCAGCTTTTGCCGACGTGGCCCACTGGATCCATGGCTATAATCACATTCCTACATTGCAATGAAGACGCCGCTTAAATACGAAGAGGATTTAGCATAGAGCAAGTCCGTCAAACTCAACGCTTAAGCGCTTCACGCCTATCTGCCCGGGTTGGCGAGTCCGGATTTCGCGCCACACCCCACTTCAAAGAGAAAAGGATCAAGACAATATGGCGCTCAAAGTTCGCATTTGATTGGCACATTGCTCGAATTACGTCGGTATTTGTTAAATTCCCCTATTTGATCACGTCCAGCTCTTCACCTTTATGTTTTTCCAACTCATTGAAAAGAAACGAGACCGCTGGTTTGAAAGCATCTCCGAAACGCATCCGGTCAAGGTTCTGATGCGGCACATCGCAACGGTGGATGCACTCCGCGACGCGCAGGTCGGCGCCGTGAAGACGTACCTCTTTCTGAAACTCGAATGCGGCGCTCAGCCGCTTTGGAAGCTCTTCAGCAGCGGCGTCTTCAACACATCGAACCCCGAGCAGTCTTCTCGCTATAGCGAAAGCCGGGAGTACCTGAAGAGCCACCCAGGTGCGCTGGCACTTTGGGAATATGCCGGGCTGACGTCTTCGGACGGCAAGGAAGTTGCGCCAGCTCTGAAGAAGGCTCTTGAAGAATCGCCTTGGGAGATCGACGATGTTACCGTGTGGCGTAAGCTGTTCTACGGGGTCGGCTACACTGATTACCTGTTCAGCCTGCCGATGGGCGCCGGCAAGACCTTTCTCATGGCGGCCTTTATATACATCGACCTATACTTTGCTCGGCAGAATCCTCAGGACAAGCGCTTCGCACACAACTTCATGGTGCTTGCGCCGTCAGGCTTGAAGTCGTCCATCGTTCCGAGCCTGCGGAAAATTCAGGATTTCGATCCATCTTGGGTAATCCCGGAACCGGCAGCGAGCGAGCTGAAAAAATTGGTCTGCTTTGATGTGCTTGATGAGCAGAAGTCGGCGAAGAAAAGCAACCGCGTCAGGAATCCCAACGCCCAGAAGGTCAACCAGTTTCTTGCGACAAACATGACGGGCGGCATGGGCTACGTAGCAGTGACGAATGCGGAAAAGGTCATTCTTGATCGCTTCTTTGACGGCGGCGAGCTCGGGCTCGACCCGACGGAGGAGGAACGTGTCAAGCTCGCCAACGAACTGCGAAACTTGATCGGCAAGCTGCCGAATCTCGCGATTTTCATCGACGAAGTGCACCACGCTGCAGACAGCGAAATCAGGCTCCGGCAAGTCGTGACGCAGTGGGCTTCATCGACCGAAAACACTTTTGTGCAGTCCATCGGTTTTTCGGGCACGCCCTATTTGGAAAAAGCCGAGACGATCATGATTACAGACAAGCTGAAGCTTAAGTCGAACGAACTCTCCAACATCGTTTTCCACTATCCGCTCATCAAGGGGCTCGGAAACTTCCTGAAGATTCCTCGCGTGCAAGTCTCCTCATCGACTTCATCCGAGGCGATTATCACGGAGGGCGTGAAAGACTTTCTCGAGAACTACGGCAAAGTTGTCTACCGAGGTGACCTTTGCGCCAAGTTGGCGATCTATTGCGGTCAGATTGAAACGCTAGAGGAGCGCGTTGCGCCGTTGGTATCCAGGCTTCTCGCCGATGCTGGCTACGACCCTACGGTAGTGATGCTCAAATTTCATCGCGGAAACAAAACGTACCCACAGCCCGAAGGGGCAGACGGCGCCTTCGCCGTGCTTGACACGTCTGTGAGCAAAATTCGAATCATCCTCCTCGCTCAGATCGGCAAGGAGGGCTGGGATTGCCGCAGTCTTGCCAGCGTCATCCTGCCGCATCAAGGCGTCTGCCCGAACAACATGGTGCTACAGACAAGTTGCCGATGCTTGCGCCAGACCGAGCGAGGCAAACAGGAACCCGCCCTCATTTGGCTCAATAGATTCAATGCCGACAAGCTCAATCGGCAGCTGGAGCAGTTGCAGGATTCAAGTCTGGAAGAATTTGGGAGCGCTAGCCCCAAGGAACGTCTGGTTGTGAAGCGCTACAACCGCACGTCTCTTCAACAAGTACCGTCAATCGACTATTACCAGCTCCATGTGAGTTACGAAACCTTTTGCGAAGAGCAAGTGCCCGTCGCGGAACGCCTGCTCGCCGACGGCATTGTCGTCAGAGCGCAAAAGTCTGTCATCACGAAGCAGGACTTCGAAGGTCGCTTGCAGGGGATCGAAGATCGTCTGGACGTCTCGGAGGAAGAGACCCTCTCTTTCTTCGGCTGGCTTAATTGCATCGCTAAGGAATCCATGGGGAACCTCAGCATCGAAAAGATCCTGCAGCAGCAGGAACCGCTACGTCGCATCTACAGCTGCATCTCTCATTCGGCTGACGGGGTTTCACGCCTCAAGAGCGAAATTGACCAAGCTGCCGTCCGAGCCAATGTTCGTCGTGCTTTTTACGCCAAGCGATCCTTTAAGCCTAAGGCCTCGTGGGAGCTGTGCCGGGCCGAGCTCGTCGACTGCAGCCGCTGGAAAGAAGAGTTCAGTCCGGAAAGTCTTGAGAACATCATCCCTGATGCCAAGAGCGTAGATGAGATTCGCCTTTGGGATGAGAACCGACAGAAGCTGGTCGTTGATGAGAGCTTTGATGCGATGATCCGGCAGTCGCAGGCGGCTGGTGTTATCTCTGCTGAACAAGCTGAAGTCATGCGCGCCTCCATGCTACTGCAAGTGGCTAAGAACATGACGGATCCGCACCCGGAGCGCAGCCAGACGTATCACTATGCGCCCTATCGTTTCGACAGCGCTTTGGAGAAGGAATGGTTCCGGATTGCCCTTGCTGTTTTGAACGACTTTCCGCATCTCAAGGTCTATTTCAACGGCGACGACACGATCACGGGCTTCAGAATTCGCTGCTTCAAGCAGGAAAAAGACCGCTGGAAAAATCTCGGCGAGTATGTACCTGACTTTGTGGTGATCAAGCAAAAGGCCGACGGAAGTGTTGAAAAGATTTTGATCGTAGAAACAAAAGGATCTTTCTTGAAAGAACGATTCAACGACAGGCGAACATTTATGGAAAACTTCTTCCCCGTCGAAAACAATAAGCAATTCTCAAGCAACCGCTTCGGTTTCCTTTATCTGGAAGACTCAGAAGATGAAATTCAGCGTCAGAGAAAAACGCTGGAATCCGTGAAATCCTTCTTTGGCGAAAACTGAAAATGGCTGTGAAGTTTATTCCTTATTACCCCGATCCCGTGAACGGCCAGGCGTTGCTGGACAATTTTGTACGCACAAAACGGCTTCTTCGCTATCGCGATGCTGATCGTGTAGAAGAACGCCTTGCACGCGGAATGCCACTATATGAAACCAAATGCATTGAAAAGGTCGGAGAAAACTCTGACAACAATCTCGTTATTCGAGGAGAATGTCTTTCTGCCTGTGCTTATCTGAAGGATAAAGGTATTAAGGTCGACCTCGTCTATATAGACCCGCCGTTTGCCAGCGGTGCTGACTACGCCAAAACGGTCTATCTTCGCAGGAATCCGAAGGTTTCTAATGCCATCAAAACTGCAGAGGCCGAACTCGATATCGATGAGCTGAAATCTTTCGAAGAAAAGATGTACGGCGACATCTGGGACAAGGAGCGCTACCTCAACTGGATGTACGAGAATCTCTGCGCCATCAAATCAGTAATGAGCGACAACGCGTCAATTTATGTGCATTTGGATTGGCATATCGGTCATTACGTAAAAATTCTGATGGATGAAATTTTTGGGGAAGATAATTTTAGGAACGAGATTGTATGGCATTACACAAATAAAATGTCTGGCGCCGTTGTAAGCAAAAATTTTGTTAGAGAGCATGATACTATATTTCTTTATTCTGTAAATGAAGAGAATATTTTTAATTCTATAACTGAACTAAGGGATAAGCCTGTTCAACAAAGTAAGAGGGTCAAATTAAATGGCAAAAATATGCGATTAAGAGATGAGGACGGTAATATTGTATACGAACTTTCATATGAAAAGAAAATAAAAGATGTATGGGCTATTCCTTACATAGCTTCTACTGATTCTCAAAGATTAGGATATGCTACACAGAAGCCAGAAGCTCTTTTAGAACGTATTATCAAAGCCTCATCTAATGAACGCATGATTGTCGCTGATTTTTTTGGAGGGAGTGGCGTAACAGCAGCAGTTGCAGCGAAACTTGGTCGTCGTTTCATACACATTGACATTGGCGTCAACAGCATTCAAACAACACGCGATCGCTTGAAAACAGTTTCTGCTCAATTTGAAGTCAGAGAAATTCAGGATGGCGTCTCTTTATATCGAAATCCGGTTCAGACTATGGACAAGCTCAAATCGTTGATTCCCGGATTGTGTAATGAAGACAAGGTTGACAAGTTCTGGGAAGGCTATTACAACGATTCAAAGCTGGGCAAAATTCCAGTCTACCTGCCGAATTTGATGGATGGAACAACACGGATCCTGGATTGCGTTCTGATGAATCGCATCATCAATGAAGCATTGCCGGATCTGCCTGAAGACACCAAAAAAGTCATCGTTTATTACATTGAAATCGAAGACATCGAGTTGATTCGCCGCTTTATCAGAGAGCAAAACAACACCCTCATTCAGATTGAACTCCGAGATTTAAAGTCTGTTCTTGATGAAGTTGTAGTTGAAGATACTGCCGTTGTATCCCTTAAAGAACAACAGAAAGACTTGTTCTCTAATTGGATGGTTTCTGTGGATTGCTTCTTCAGCGATCGAATTTCAAAGAAGATCGATGAAATCAACGAAAGGGGGCGTCTCCAGATTCTTCAGCAGCAGGGCAAAGGCCGTAAGAAAGCTTTCGAAGAAATCACTCTCAGCGAAACGGGGCTTGAGCTGATTGAATGGCTCAGCTTGGATGTCGACTCCGCCGAGAAAGATGCCCCTTGGCACAGCTCTTCCGAGGTCTTCATCGACAAAGCGGGCTATGCCGTGGTCGATGGCAAGCCGACTGGGCAATTCTGGGACGGTACGATCTGCTGTACGCGCAAGCCGCTTCGTTTGAAGGTGCGTAACATCTGCGGTGATGAAACTATTTTCGTTTTGTAGCTCGCCGCGATTCAATTTGCCTGCTTGCACTCACTGCAGACAGGTGTCGCCGAAGTTTCAGCCCTGAGGTTGGATTTTCAGTCGAAAGCTCAACAACATAGCGCCCGAAGGAATCCTCTTTATTCATGTGGAGGAGGAATTCGGGCAAAAAACAAAATCTCGCGTTCCGAGTGGCGGGTGTGCAAGATCGCACAGAAACCCTTCTTTTCTAGACAAACAGAATCAAAGCAACGCCCACAATCAAGATACACACAAACATGAACATCGCGCTCAGATCAAACACCATTTGGGCGTCTGAACAAACGGATCTCAATAAGACCCACATAGCAACAGTCAAAAAAACAACCGCCCCCATTGCGGCAATTCCATACCATCCCCAGTGAACCAAAATGCAGAGGTAGATCAGTGTCTTCAACATACAATCTCCACGGCGCACTCAGGAATCCGATGGTAGCAACGCATATACCGCCGTCGGCGTGATCGTTAGCAAAAACGCTGTTAAGAACCGCTCCGAATACTTCCTTTCCAGATCTAACGGCAAAGGAGATTCAGTGTTGTGTATGTCAATTAGCAACTCTTTCGGCGACTTTTCCACCTTCACCAACGCTTGAATTCGTTCTACTTTACCGTCTACGTAGAATGAACGAGCAGGATCCCCTGACAGGTTGCCGTGTCCATCGTAGTAAACCTCTTCACCCCAGGTGGGATCCTCTTCTTCAGTGACGAAATAATCTTCGATCGTATCGCCAACTTGCAAAGGATCTCCGCAGCATTCGTACCCCCAGCCTGCGTAGTAAATCACCATCTTTTTTGCGGCGCGCCATTTTTCCAGGACTTTGAGATCGGTTACGGTCTTCGGCGTCATTTTCTAAGCCTTACACAACACTTCAGGAATGCGGCAGTCCGCATTTCCACTGTCGGACATTTTTCGTCTTCCAGGAGACCAACCGTCGAGAAGTGCTCTGCCAAACACGACATTGCACTGGGATGTCATTTCCTTGAATCAGGTTCTATCATGACCAACGACAACGAGCGTCGCATCCGATTAATATCCATAATCCGTCTAAACCAAAATCGGTTCCCTACGGTTACGATTTGACAACGGTGTCCCATGCTGACCTTGAAATCTCGGAAAGATCACGTAACGAGTTCCGAGGTAACGGGCAAAAGCCCGTGGTCATTTGTTTGTTTTGGCAAACCTCTGAGATAAAGTGAAGGCTCGTGCCTGCGAATTGCCTCGTGCCCATTGAAGTCCATGCCCATCCGCTCCCACCGATACCAACTATTGGTTTCTCTTCTGACCGTCGCGCTGATTCCCATCTGTGTTCTAATCGGATACCAGAGTTGGCTTTTGCAGGCAGAAATTCGAAAAGCCGAGGAACACCAGAGCGTCTCCACGCAACAAATCGCCGATCAAATCGAGTCATTTGTGGAAATGCACCGGCGAGGCATTGAAGCTGCCGCATTTCAAATTACGCAAAGCGGAGAACGAAGCAAAGAAAAGCTCGACGCCATTCTCGTGGCGCTCTACCGGCAGTTCCCGGGTTTTATCAATATGTACTTTGCCGACAAGCGTGCAACGACGCTTGCCTTTCACCCCGAATTCAACGCCCGTGGTGAATCCATGGTGGGCGCCGATTTCAGTTTTCGGGAACACTTCAAAAATTTGTTGAAGGAACCTCGAACCTACATTTCCCCTGTTCTCAAGGGGATAGGCGGTACGAAAAAACTCCTCTGCACAATCGTTGCCCCCTATTTCGACAAATCAGGCAACTTTGACGGCTTTGTATTGGGTGCTTTGGATCTGGAAAAGATCGGCACCATCATTGAACGTGCTGGACTCGATAAAAGCATCTACGCCGTCGTAACTGACGATCAGGGGCATGCCATATACGCTCCCGGATGGTCAGCGTTAAACCATCCCGAGGCTCTTGACATCAAAGCCGTTTCGCAGGCAAATCTCGTCCCCGGTCTGATCCGACTGATACGTCACGACTCTTCGCTGACAAAGCAACCTGTCGTCACCACGGCAGCCGTTTTGGCGTCACCTTCCTGGTACGTCTGGTTGAGCATCCCTCAGGCTGAAGAAAACGCAATCTTCCACCAATGGCTCGCATCAAGTGCGGCCTTGGTGTTTATCGTGATCCTTCTTGTCGTACTTATCTCCAACACGATATCAGGCAAACTCGCGCTGGCAATTGAGGCTCTGGGAGCTAAAGCAGGATTTCTGCAACGTCATGAATACAAGAAGGCTCGTTCCGTAACACTCTCACCAAGGGCGCCTACCGAAGTCAAAGCCCTTGCTCAAACGTTTGAAAGCATGGCCTACTCGATTGAACAGGCTCAAACGGAACTGCTTGCGGCAAACACCCTGCTCGACAACCGCGTCAAAGAACGGACAGCCACTTTGGTCGCCGCCATTGATTCCATGCGTGACGGTTTCGGTTTGCTGAACCGTGACGGCAATTTCTCTTTGCTCAATCACCGTCTTCTCGAGTTTGTAAACCTTGAATCCCAAGTACAGACACTCACGCGTGAGGACTTCATTCGCGCCGTTCAAAAGAAAAACCCGGACAGCGTCGAAGCCGTCATCAAAATGCTCTCGGAACCCAACACCACATTTGCGTTGGTGGAATCCGACGACAAAGTTTGGCTACTGAGTTCGTTCGCGGTCAAAGAAGAAAGTGCGCTCATCGGCATGGGTGTCGTCGTGCGTGACATTACTGAAGCCCACAAGCTTGACGTGATGAAGAATTCGCTGATTTCCGTCGCCGCTCACGAATTCAAGACACCTCTAGCCTCGCTTCGCATGCAGGCCGAAACGCTGGCCCGAAAAGACGTCGCTTGGACAAAGGAAATGCAGTCCGAACTGATCGACGGACTGGTTGAAGACATCGACCGTTTGCAAACGCTTGTGCGCGACTGGCTCGACCTGTCTCGCATCGAAGCCGGAGCCATCGTTTTGCGCCGTCGCCTGATCAAAACCAGTACCGTTATTGAAGAAGCTAGAAGAGCGGCGGCACAGTCGGCTGATTTTGAATTTCACATTGAAAAGGATGCGACTGAAGTCTTTGCCGATCCGGATCGCCTAAGACAAATTCTCATCAATCTGTTTGCCAATGCCGTTCGCTACTGCGACACCACTCCCAGCATCCGCGTGCATGTCACTCGCTGCGGAACTCAGGTACGATTTGCCGTCAAAGACAACGGCATCGGCATTGCACCGGAATCTCAGGAAAAAATCTTTGAAAAATTCCATCAGATCGACATGTCGATGACCCGCAGAGCTGGAGGAACCGGCCTGGGCCTGACGATTTCCCGAGGCTTGGCTCGAGCCCACGGCGGAGACATTACCGTCGAAAGCAAGCCAAAGCACGGCAGCACATTCACAGTGAGCATTGAGGAGCAAAACTGACCATGTCCCAACCGCTTATTCTCGTTGCGGATGATGAACCGAAAATCCGTCGGTTGCTGTCGATCAATCTTGCAAGTCTCGGCTACGAAGTGATCTGTGCCGTCGACGGTCCCAGTGCCCTACAGGTGTTTGAAGATCATCAGCCGGATCTGGTGCTTTTGGACATCATGATGCCCGGACTCGACGGCTATGACGTTTTGACCCGCATCCGTCGAACAAGCAACTGTGCCGTCATTTTGCTCACGGCCAAAGACCAGATTGAAGATAAGATCCGCGCGTTCGATTTGGGAGCTGACGACTATCTGCCCAAACCCTTTGCGCTGGAGGAACTCTTCGGCCGCGTACGTGCCGTGCTAAGACGCCTGTCCACCACGCAAAAAGGGCTCGACCAGGAAATCGTCAACGGCTCCTTGAAACTCAATACAGCATCGCGCCAAACCTGGTTTGAAGACAAAGAAATCAAACTTTCGGCTGTGGAATTCAGCATGCTGGAGTACTTTATGCGACACGTTAACTCCGTGCTGGTTCACGAACAGATCATCGCGCATGTCTGGGGCAATAGCCAACAGCAAGACGTTCAATATCTGCGGGTTACGCTGGCTCGATTGCGCCAAAAACTTCGGGCGGCGGGCATGCAGGACGATTGCGGCATTGTCAGCCATTCCGGCATCGGTTATCGAATGGAAACGCTGCCCCAATAAACACGCGGCAACGAAAATACATTCTCGTTGCCGCGGTTTTGAGAGTGAGATGTCAGATCAGTGCATTACGGCACTTTGTACTTGAATTCGCGGTGGCAGTTGCTGTTGTTGCAGTCCAAACGCGAAGGCTGATGTTCGCGATGGCAAGCCACGCAGTCCGAGTACGTTGCATAGTGCAGCGAATCGTGCGGGTTGTAGTACTTCTTGTACTTGCCCGCAGTCAGTTTGGCCACGTCTTCAGGTGTGCCGTGGCACGACGAGCAATCGGTCTTCGTCGGAGCCGTCGGCGCCTTCTCTCCATGGCAGGCTTCACACGAAACCCCTTTATGGAAAGGCTTCATCGTTTGAGCTGCGTTCACGCTTCCCGTCACCAACACGAGGGACGCAGCCAGAGTCATGGCAATCAACGTTGTCTTTTTCATTTCGGTACTCCCTCAAGTCAAACGGCAGGCATCTGAGCGGCTTCGCGGCCGGCAATGCGGCCGAACACGGCGCAGTCAGACATTGAACAGCCGGTCACACGAACGGCACCATGCACACCGCCGGAGGCTTCGCCACAGACAAAGAGTCCCGGAATGATCTGATCGTCTTCAGCGCTGATCGCACGGGTACGTGCGTCAATGGCAATGCCGCCTTGCGAGTAGTTGAATTTCGGGTAAACCGGGCAGGCGTAGAACGGACCTTTAAGAATCGGCACGGCGTGCGTCTTCTTGAAGTCTTTGCCAAAATCCTCGTCCTTGTTGTTCTTCAGGAAGCCGTTGTAACGATTGATCGTTTCGATCATTTCCTTCGCAGGAATCTTGAAGTGCTTGGCAAGCGCTTCCAAAGTGTCGAACTTCGGCATTTCGCCGTTATTGAGAATGATGTTGAGTTTTTCACGGTCATAGAGCGTTGCCAGGCCCGCCTCGTCATAAATCAATGCCGGCCAATCGCTGCCTGCGTTCACAGTATCGATGATCTTGTACGACAAGCCCATACGCGGTGCGCCTTCGTTAATGAAACGCTTGCCTGTACGCTGGTCAACCAGAATGCCCTTTTCAATGTCTTCAAAGCCGATCGAAATGGCGAAGCGAACGTGAGCCAAGTGAATCGAACGGGCTCCTGCCTTCATCATGAGCTTTAACGCGCCGGCTGTAGCACCGCAGCTCACAGTAGACGGCACTTTGTTGTACTGCGGGAATTCGCGCTGACGGAATTCAAAGTCGCGGGAGAAGCCGCCGGTGGCAAACACCAGACCGCGCTTGGCCTTGTAGAACTTCACAACGCCGGTCTTGTTCAAACGGTCGTCGGCCTTGCTTTCCGGATCAAAGATGTAGGCTTCGCGAACCTTAACGCCTACTGCTCGTCCCTTCTGATCGCGAATGATTTCGTCAACCTTGGTACGAAGCTGAAGACTCGTGTTCTTGAGCTTCAGGTAATGACGGTGCAACGGCTGAATCACGCTCAAGCCGTTGTTGTAGAGCGGCTGGAAGCAACGCTTCACGGTGTGGCCTGCCACCTTGCGCAATTCTTCGTTGTACTGCGCCCCACGTTCTACAAGGAATTCGAAAGCCTCGTTGGATTGTTCGCACATGGTCTGCACCAGTTCAGGCACATTGAGGCGACCGCCCGCTTTAAGGACGTCTTTCACATACAGTTCAACACTGTCTTTGACGCCTTCTTTCTGTTGACGTTTGGTATTGCAAGCCGCAAACGTGCCGCCGCTGATTACGGACGAACCACCGGGAACAGCCATTTTTTCCAGAATGACAGTCTTGCGTCCCAATTCAGCCGCGGTGATGCCTGCGCAATAGCCGGCCAAACCGCTGCCAACCACGATAACGTCAAATTCCTTATCCCACTTCGGTAATGCTTTGACTGTTGTGGCAGCTTGCGCCATACCACCGACGCCGAGCGTCATGACGCCCGCAGCTCCGGTTTTCAGAAACGCCCTGCGAGAGCTCTGCAGTGTGCTCTGGGTCATCTTGTTCTCTCCTGTATTGATGTTGCAGGTCTTGATGAAAAAAGACCTCTACAAATCAAGTCTAGGAAGCAGAACTAACAAATTCGTTACGCAGTCAAAAGGAAGTCATTACAAAAAAATTACCACTATCTTTCCATTTTGCCTTTCTCGGAACTATATGTTTGTTGCAATTTTCACGGGCTTTGTAACGGTCGCGTCTCGTTAGAATCAAAGCAGGTAGTACTTTTTCGAGAGGTCGCTCATGCTCAACCGTCGTCTGAATCTGGCTCTCGCATTTTCATCTGCGTTGCTTCTTGCCGGCTGCGCCAGCTCTCCCGAACGCTCGGAGTTCGTCGAGATTGGAAACAACACTTACACGGTCAGCGCCTCGAGCGACTCCACCGATAACGGCGGCATTGTTCGTGTTGAACTGATCAAACAAGCTCAGGAATTCTGTGCGGACAAGGATCTCAAATTCCGTTTGCTCAAGTCTCGCTTCAATGACGGCAATGCGGACAAGAGCGCTACGGCCACCATTGACTTTGTTTGTGAATCACCTACGACTGCTGCAGCCAATCAACCTGTGCAACAGGTTCCCGTGACCGAAGTCCCCTCCGCCAAAGTTCCTTCGGTTCTAGTGCCATCAGCTAAAAAGCGTTAAACAACACAAGCTGATCAACGACAAACGAAACCGCAAGCGTTCTGCCATCCACATCGAGCGCAAGCGGTTTCTTTTTGAGATCAATTAACCTTGACAGGTCATACCACTTCGTTGTTGGACACGGTGAAAGATAATCGCGCCGCATCGTCCACGCCTCAGGACTTTTGGCACTTGCCAGCGTCACCACCTTTCCTCTGAATTTCTCGTTTAGCACTTCAATTGAAGCTTAATTCCGCTCGCGGCTAATTAAGTTTCTGATTTAGCCGCAAACCCAACAAGGATACGCGCTTCGGCTTGTAGCTTTTTTGAGCTGGAAGTCGTATCAAGTCAACAAATCAACTCCACTTCCCGAATTCAAAAAAGATTTAAAAATATAAAACCACTTTGGTACCTTGTTTCCTTTTTCTTCCTCATTCACGTAAACCATGGAGCTAATCCTCTATAGCCACTGCATGTCTACGGGAGTAGCATATTCCGCAGAAGGCTTAATAAGCCCAATCAAGTTCGTCACTGAGGAGAGGTAAAGATGAGCTCTACATTGAAAAAGATAGTTCTTCCCGTAACAATGGCTTTTTGTGCCATCAGCGCGTCTGCAGCGACCTACACTCAGACGGTTCCGGGCCACAACGGCCCGATGACTGTTAAGGTCGCAATCGACAGCGGCAAGATTACGGCAGTCGAAGTTGTGAAACACAACGAAACGCCCGGAGTCGGTACCAAGGCAATTGACACATTGCCGGCAAAGATCGTAAAGGCCAACTCAACCAAGGTGGACGCCGTCACCGGTGCCAGTGTCTCTTCCAAGGGCATTTTGATGGCTGTCAACCAGGCCCTGGATGCCTCCCAGGGTAAGAAGGTCGGCAAAGCACAATTTAAACCGGGTACATACAAAACTCAGGTCTACGGCAACAACGGTTACCTCAATGTCGAAGTCACGGTTAGCAAAGACAAAATCACCGACATCAAGGTCCCCGGCCACACAGAAACCGATCTGATGGGTGGCATGGCCATTCGCACAATGACCAAAGACATCCTTGATTATCAGACCGTCAATGTGGATGCTGTTTCCGGCGCGACGGTCACGAGCGGCGCATTCAAACAGGCTGTTATTGCCGCATTGGAAAAAACCGGCGTCAATCTGGCTGCGCTGCAGACCCCCGTCCCCGTCAAGATCAAGAAGTTCAACGGTACGAAGACCGAAAGTTATGACCTTGTCATCGTCGGTTCCGGTGGTGCAGGTCTGTCAGCTGCGGTGACTGCGGCCGAAGCAGGCAAATACAACATCGTTGTGCTGGAAAAGATGCCTGTGATCGGCGGCAATACGCTTCGCTGCGCCAGCGCCTTCAATGCCGCTGATCCGGAACGTCAAAAACTGCTTCCGATGACGGACACCCTCAAGGATGCCGTCGTTAAGGCCATCAACGAAAAACCGGCCAACGCGGATCACGCCAAACTGATGGCCGACGTTAAGGCCAAGTACGAAGCATATTTGAAGAGCGGCAGCAAGACGCTTTTTGACTGCCCCGAATGGCATGCTTTGCAGACCTACAACGGCGGCGACAAGGTGGGACATATTCCCCTGATTCGTACCTATGCCGAAAATGTGCTTGAAACACTTCACTGGATGCAAAAGCACGGTACGCCTGTGATGGATCGAGTCAGTCAAGGTGCCGGTGCTCTTTGGCAGCGTACACACCAAGTTGACGCGCCCGCCGGGACCGGACTCATTGAACCGTTGCTCAAGGCCGCCAATAAGGAAGGCGTCAAGATCATCACCGGTATGCGTGCCCAAGAACTCATTTACCGCAACGGGGAAGTCGTGGGCGTCAAAGCCAGCGACAAGGTGGGCAATTCCTACGAGTTCAAGAGCAAATACGGCGTGATTCTCGCCACCGGCGGTTACAGCCAGAACAAGGAAATGCGCCAAAAATCTTCGCCCGTCTTGACGCCTGACATGGTTTCGACAAACCAGCCGGGTGCTACCGGCGACGGCATTGTCATGGCCACGAAGATCGGTGCCGATCTCACCGGCATGAATTACGTTCAGGTTTACCCGCTGGCAACGCCTGGTTCCGGTGCCTTGCAGGGACGTGCCCGCAAGATGTCCGGCCTTGACGACGTGATTGACGTGAATAAGAATGGCTTGCGCTTCGTGAAGGAAGACGCTCGCCGTGACGAGTTTGTGGCTGCCATTAAGAAACAGCCCGGTGCCATGTGCTACGACATCAATGACTCGAGCATTGTCCAGGAATACAACTCGTTTGCAGAAAACGTCGAAACGCTTGTTAAGCTCGGTCGCATCTACAAGGACGACACGCTGGAAGGTCTGGCCAAGCAGCTTGGCATGCCGCCGGAAAATCTGAAGGCTACCGTTGAAGAGTTCAACAAGATGGTTGAAGCGAAGAACGATCCGAAGTTCGGCCGCAAGCTCTTCGACCGCAAGATCGAAAAGGCTCCGTTCTATGCAACACCTCGCGCACCGTCTATCCACCATACAATGGGCGGTTTGTATATCAATCCGAAGGCACAGGTGCTCGATAAGAAGGGCAACGTGATCAAAGGCTTGTATGCAGCCGGTGAAGTGACTGGCGGCGTTCACGGCAGCAACCGCTTGGGCGGCAATGCTACTGCCGATGTGTTGACGTTCGGACGTATTGCAGCTAAGACTGCTTTGGGTTTGAATAAGTAACGGTTCGCCCCTACTTCACTGCTCTTTTAGGTTTGGGGCAGGCTTCATGGCCTGCCCCAAACTGTCATCAGGAATCAATTGCTCTTACTGCTTTGCTACCGACTCATTGCCTTTGATCCAGCAACTGATCCATCCCGACAAGATGCAAATAAGGGTCCCGTGTAGCCATATCAAGCAACACGTCGTCAAATCCCATGCGAGAAAAAATCCAATAGTGAAAAACGGCGTCCTCCGCAACCGGCAGTTGTTCGCATTTGGCCTGGAGGGAACGCAACACTTTTATTCCGACTTTCTGATTGTGATACTTGCATTCAGCCACAAGACAATGCCGTCTTTCGTGATCGGCTCCAACCAAATCAATCTCCGTGCCGTTTCTCCACCATCGCCCCAGAGTCGTCACAGAAAACGGCAGCTTCCCGGAAAAACGAAGTCGTGTCAGATATTGACAACAGACCTGTTCAAAAGATTCGGCAGCGAAATCCGCAAAGCTAGGTTCTACGGTCGCTTTCCATTCTGAAAGGGCCTCCTGCCGCGTCATGATCAGAGTCGGATTGTTGGCTAAAAACCGGAACCAAAATTTCACGTACGGATCGGCAATGCGATAGAGTCCTCGAGACGCATTCCCCAAATCCCCCGGACCTGCGAAGACGGGGAATTCCTTCACAACCAAATCCATGTCTTCCAGTACGGACAAATATTTGGAAAGCGTTCGCGTATCCACCAAGCTCTTCTGCGCAATTTCGTTTCTTGACGTTGAACCGAAGGCAATCGTTTGAAGAATGGCGTTGTAGGTGGCAGGATCTCGAAATTCCTGCCTCAATACCGATTGAGCCTCGTCATTGAGAAAACCGTTAGATCTCAGAATATTGGCGGCAAGATTTTCCGTCATTGAACGTTGAGGATTCACGCCCTGCCAGAAATAAGGGATTCCGCCCAACACGGCGTAGCCGCGAAAAACGTCATCCACAGAGTAAGAAGGCACAAATTCGGCGACCGTCTGAAAAGGAAGCGGACGAACTTTCATGATGGTTCTCGCTCGCCCGTAAAGAGGATTCTTTTCTCCCAAAACTTCTTTGGCTATAAAAGACACGGCGCTGCCGCAAAGCACCAGCAGAATGTTTTCTTGAGACAGCTCCTCGTCCCAAAGCACCTGAAGCTCGGAAAGTATGCTCGGACGCTCCTTAGCAATGTACTGAAATTCGTCAATGACAATCACCTTGCGACTCGGTGACGGCTGAGTCGCAAGTGCCCTGAGCGCCGAAGCCCATTCGAGATAGCGCAATTGCGGATTTCCGCAAAATGTTCCCACAGCCTGAGAAAAACGATCCAATTGGTACGGATCTTTCCATGCTTTCGCTGTGTAGAAAAAAGCAGGTTTTCCTTCACAGAATTTTTGAATAAGTGCCGTTTTTCCAATACGCCGATGGCCGTAAATAATTGCCATTTCGGCTATTCTGCTGTCATACGCATCCTGCAATGATTCAAGTTCACCGACGCGGCCAAAGAAATCTGTGTCGCCCATCTTCTGCTCCTGCATCGACTGTTTTTATTTTCCTGATTTAACTATTAAAGATTATGTTCAGCCAGATCGCAATCTGCCAGATCATAATCTTCACACTGTTCCTATCGCTTTCCGACACGCTCAGATCTGCCGCAATTCAATCGGCCTTGAGCAAATCATTTCACTTCGTCGTCGGACAAAGTGCCAAACCCTCTGGCCTCATTGCCTAATCCATCTGCGCTGCAAGCCGCTGCGCCTCGATGAACGGCCTACGCCCCGCTGCGCGGGGCCCCTCCATTAAGCGAGGCTTTGGGCTTGACACGATCACCCCCTGAGTCGAAGTTGACCTCGACTCGTTACATCGTCACGGTAAGGAGGATGCAAGGATAAAATCGAAGAAGATTCTCCGACGAGAGCGTTCGGTGTCAACCAAATCAGGTCTTTACAAAAAAGCTGTCGACAGTTTTAGGCAAAAACCAAAAAACTGTCTACTTATTCAGTCACACCGCAGAAAGCTGTCAACCAATGTCAGGCAAGGACAGAGACCTGCATATCTGCATCAAAATTCTGGGAATTTGATGCATGCACGCATGCTATTCCTAGGAATTTGATGCATGGACGCATGCTATTTCTCGGAATTTGATGCATTTTGCTCCAAATACCCTGCACTGAGACAAGCAAAAACTCTGGAGAAGAAAGGATGCAACGAATTGCCATGGACAAGCAGTTCGCATAAAAGCATTACGAAGCAAAGCGTCTGATGCTTCTGGCTTTGGAAAAGCAAAAAGCGGGCTTTTCGAGCAATGTCACGCAGTGAAGCGGTGGGTGGTCCTGGTCATTGAGCGGCAGACCGTCTCTTCCCGACACGCTCAGATCTGCCGCAATTCAGTTGGCCTTGAGCAAATCATTCCACTTCGTCGTCGGACAGGGTGATAAATACTCTCGCCGCATCGCCCACTCCGCAGAACACTTGGCACTTGCGAGCGTCACCACCTTGCCGCCGAACTTCTCGTTCAGGGCCTCAATCGAAGCCTGAATCCGCTCTCGGCGTTTCAGAACCTCGATCTCATCCGTGTCGAAAAGCGTCGTCGGCACCAAAGAGTGTTCAGCCGGCACCAGGTCGGCAAGCATGACACCCGCTTTCTTGTACCCGTATCCTTCCTTGAAAAAGGCTCGCACCAGATCGTGCGCAGCCCGGGTAAGCGTGATCACATCCGCGCACGCGTGCGGCAACGGTCTGTATTCGACGACTGCGTGATAACGGCCGTTGGCTTTAAACGGATCCGTATGAAACATCACTCCCACCGTTTTGGCGGCGCAGCCCTGCTTACGCAACACATTGACGGCTTCGGCCATGTGAACTGATACGGCAGCAAGAATGGCGTCCATGTCACTGCACGTAACGGCAAAGCTACGTGTCCGAACAATCTGTTGCCGCGGCTGCGGATGATCTTCCAAAGGGATGCAGGAGACACCGAGAATCTCTCTGTGAGTTCGCTCAAGTACGACCGTAAAGCGCCTGCGAATGAGTGCAGCGTCCATCCGGGCAAAATCAAGCACCGTCTTCACGCCCATGGCTTCCAATCTCTCGCGGTTCCTGGAGCCGATTCCCCAAATTTCCTTGATCGGCGTAATCGCCATGGCTTTGTGTTGACGTTCCGACGTCAGCTCCAGCCAATTGACAACGCCGTTAAAAACCGGATAGGTCTTGGCAAAGTGGTCGCACAGTTTGGCAAGCGTCTTGGTGGGAGCAATCCCTGCGCACGTCGGAATGCCGACCCACTTGTAGACGCGCTGACGTATGGATTGCGCCAGAGCGGTCAAACGTGCCGGATCCCCGTCTTCCACCCCTGTTAAATCCCCAAACACTTCATCGATGGAATACGACTCCATACGCGGAATCATGCCGGCAACGGTTCTTTGCATCCTCCCAGAAATCGAGTTGTAGAGCTCGTAGTTTGAGGACAATACGGCCACCTTGTTGGCTTCAACGATGTCCTTGACCTTAAAAAGCGACATGCCGCGCTTGAGTCCCACGGCCTTAGCCTCCTTGGTGAGCGCCACGATGCAGCCGTCGTTGTTGGAGAGCACAACAACAGGTTTGCCGCGCAGCTCGGGACGGAAAAGCCGCTCGCAGCTGCAGTAAAACGAATTGCCGTCCAGATGGAGAAAAATAGGCGTAGACATTTGCATACGAATCTTGTTTTGAGGTAGGATACGTTATTCGTATACAAATCGCAAGTGCGAGAATCCCATGGAAAAAAGCAAAAAACAGCCTTCGTCCCAAGAACACAAACCGGTTGGAAGACCTCGTCTGACCAATGAGTTGCTCGATGTCAATCTTCAGGTTCGCGTGACCAAGAAGCTTGCCGACACCTGCAAGTCACTGGGCGGCGCAAACTTTATGAGACCCCTGCTTGAAGCGGCAACTCAGCGGGCAATGGCACTCAAGAAACTGGCTCCCGCTCGTCCCGGTGAAGAATCCGAAGGCATCAAGTTCATCGACCTGACGGTTCAGTGCGGCTTTCCCTCCCCTGCTGCGGACTATGCCGAAAACGACCTGTCACTCAACGACTACTTCGTGAAAAACCGCGATGCGACTTTCATTATTGAAGCACGCGGTGACTCCATGATCGATGCCGGCATCTACGAGGGTGACATTCTCATCATCGATCGCTCCGTTGAACCGCGCCGCGGCGACATTGTTCTCGCCTACCTGCAAGGGGACTTCACGCTCAAAAAGCTCGAATTTGTCGACGGTAAACCGGAACTGCATCCGCAAAACAGCTCCGGCAACTATCCGGTCATTCACCCGGGCGAATACGACGACTTCTCAATCGAAGGCGTTCTGGTCGGGTCCGGCAGAAGGTACCGCAATTGAGGAGCCCTCAAAGATTCTGAAAAGATGTATTCCTCAACGCACTTGAGGACCATGATTTGCTGAATTTGCAGGGCATAAAAAACTCCCAGACTGTCTCAACCGTTAGTGATCACGTAGTCTGGGAGTTTGGCGTTAATCTTCGATCGTCTCAAAGCCGGTCTTGGCTCGTTCATCCACAACCAGCGTGAAGATATCGTTGCGGGCGTAGTGACCGCAGACATCAAAGTCATATTGACCTTCCGCCCGAATACCCATGTCGAGTTCGGCAATCAGCATGCCTTCTTTGTTATAGAGCGGCTCACAGACATATCGTCCGAGCGGATCAATAATCGCGCTGCCGCCGCGGCACATGATATCGGGCTCGCCATCAAGTTCCCCTCTCTCCAAGATATCCTTCGGGTACATATCCTTGGTGACAAACTGATTGCATCCGAGTACAAAGCAACGGCCTTCAATGGCGATATGCTGAATCGTCGACTGCCAAGTGTCGCGGGAATCCGCCGTCGGGGCCAAATAAATAGCCACATCCTTGCCGTACATTGCTGCACGCAGCATCGGCATGTAGTTTTCCCAACAAATGACCGCTCCCATCGTGCCGAACGGCGTCTTGATCGCCGGCATCGTGCTACCGTCTCCCCGTCCCCAGATAAGGCGTTCCGAGCCAGTCGGCATCAATTTACGATGTTTGCCGAGAAGCGTTCCGTCAGGCCCGTAGAAAACAACACAGCAATAGAGCGTTCCGTATTCACGCTCCATCACACCGACAACCAAATACACATTGCTGTCCGCTGCAATTTGTCCTAAACGATCCGAGTCAGGACCGGGCACATCAATGGAATTTTCGTAGTAACGTCGGAAATCTTTTCGGCCTTCTTCGGTTCGTTTACCTACGTTAGCTCCGAAGCTCATGCCTCGCGGGTAACAAGGAATGAAAGACTCAGGAAACAAGACCAACTGCGCGCCCTTTGCGGCGGCCTTAGGAACCAGTTCAGCAATTTTGTCGATCGTTGCATCTTTATTAAAAAGCACCGGTGCTGCTTGAACCACAGCGACTTTTACGCTTTCAGTCATGATTGACTCCTTTCACATAGATGCATCAGCCAAGGAAGTTGGCCGCACTCAAAATGATTGACGGGAAATACGTAATGGCCAAAAGAACCAACATCAGAATTGCCAAATAAGGCATGCAGTTGACAATCACGTCTTTGAACGGAACATCCTTTCTGAGTCCGTTAGCAACGAACAAATTGATGCCCATAGGCGGAGTCAGCAGACCGATTGCCAAGTTGACAATCATGACTACGCCAAAGTGAACCGGATCAATGCCGAATTGCAGAAGAATCGGCAACATGATCGGACCGAGCAAAATAACCGCTGCATTTACTTCCATCAAGCACCCGGTGATGAGCAAAATAATGTTCAAGATCAGGAGCATCACAGCAGTCGAATCCGTGAGTCCGGTCATAAAAGTTGTGATTTTCACAGGTATCTGTTGGGTTGTCATGATCCAGCTCATGGATGCCGCACAGCCTATGATCATCATCACCATTGCAGCCGGCACAGCCGCATCACCGAAACTCTTGAAGGCATCCTTCCACGTGAGTTCCTTGTAGATAAAAAGTCCTACAAACAAACTGTAGACGCAGGCCACTGCCGCCGCTTCGGTCGGAGTGAAAAAACCGCCGTAGATGCCGCCCAAAATAATTACGGGCATCATGATCCCCCAGGACGCCTCTTTCAGGGCAGCCAACGGACGCAGTTTTTCAAAGTTGCGCGACTTGTACCCCTTTTTGCGGCAGATGAGATAGCAAACCAACATCATCGACAAGCCCATCAGAATGCCTGGGACAATGCCTCCGGCAAAAAGTTTGCCGATGGATGCATTCATCGTGATTCCATATGTGACAAGCGGAATCGAAGGTGGTATCACGAAGCCGGTGGTTCCGGCAGCAGCAGCTAGAGCCACGGCAAATTTCGGGTCATAACCATCCCTGATCATGGCCGGAATCATGATGCTGCCGATGGCTACCACAGTGGCAGGCGCTGAGCCAGAAATCGCCGAAAAGAACATACTTGCCAGAATCGTGACAATGCCCAACCCGCCATAGATGTTGCCGACGCAGTTCTTTGCCAGAAGGATCAGGCGACGCGAGATTCCACCGCGCTCCATCAAAACGCCGGCAATCATGAAAAGCGGGATCGCCAACAAGGCAAAGGAGTCCATGCCGGTAAACATCTTCTGGGTGACCACGAACAACGGGATGCGACCGTTGAACCAAATAGCCAGAGCCGCCGCTGCACCGATACTAAAAGCGATCGGCACATTCAAGACAATGAGAACAGCCAAAGCGATTAATAAAACCTCACCCATTTTGGCCCTCCGTCTCTTCTGTCAATAACAGCTGTATCAGAAAGTGTGCACACATCAGTGAACAACCGACCGGCACTGCCAAAAAGGCATAACAAAGAGGAAATTGCAAAGCAGGCGTCACTTGCCCCGTTTTGAATAAACGCAGAAAATAAATGAAACCGTAATAAGCCATAACCCCCATAAAAGCCGTGCATATCAGGCTTGCAAGTCGAGCACATACAGCCTGAAGACTCTGGGGAAGCAATTTCACAAAAACTTCAACGCCGACATGAGCCCCTTTGACAATGCCCAGGCTCGCACCGAAAAAAAATTGCAGCAATGCTGATATAGCGCGACAGCTCGTCCGTCCAGCCTGCACCATGCTGAATAACATAGCGCTCGAAAATGCCGTAACTGATCACTGTCGTCATGGCAATCATCAAAACTGAAGCAAAAAACTCTTCGATGCGTATCAGCGTTGAACGGACAGTGAATAGAAATTTGTTCATATCACCCCTCCTCTCCGAAGCCGGAGTCGGTATTGACTCCGGCTGTGGGGTTGCTGAGACAGAAAAACAAACTACTTGATTGTTTTTTTGGCTTCGTCGACAGCTGCCATAAATTCATCGACCAATGCGTCGCCGAGTTCCTTACGAATAAGAGCCTCCGTGCTCTTTGTCGCTTCCTGGAACTGACGTTTTTCATCTTCAGTCAGTTCGATGACCTGTACGCCCTTGGACTTCATAAACTCAATGCCTTCATCGCTTTGTTTGGCGTTGCGGGCTCGTTCTTCAGATCTCCAAAGCTTGGCGCCTTCCTGAAGAATGGCCTGATGTTCGGGCTTCAGAGACTGGTAGAAATCTTCGTTGATGACAAAAAGGTACGGGGCGTACAGGTGGCCTGTCATGATCAGATACTTCTGCACTTCATAAAAGCGCATTGACTGAATCAGCGAAATCGGGTTTTCCTGACCATCGCACACACCCTGAGCAAGACCTGTATAGAGCTCAGCAAAAGCCATTGCAGTCGGAATGGCTCCCATGCCTCGGATCATTTCCATGTGTGCGGGATTTTCCATCACACGCAACTTCAGACCCGCAGCATCCTTGGGCGTATGAATTTCTTTCTTGGTTGTCGTGAAATGCCGCAAACCATTTTCACCGTAGACAAAACAGCGAATCCCGGTTCTCTTCAACAGCAAATCACGCAGTTTGTCGCCAAACGGGCCATCCAAAACTTTGTGTGCTTGCTCAGCCTTTGTGAATGTGAAGGGAATGTCAAAAATCAGAGTTTCCTTCAAAAAATTAGAGAACGGAGCATTTGTGATGGTGCCTGTTTCCAAAGTTCCCATCTGGATACTTTCGAGCATTTCACGCTCGCCGCCTAACTGAGAAGCCGGGAAAGTTTTGACGATTAGTTCTCCATTGGATTTTTCTTCCACAAACTTTTTGAAAATTTGTGCGGAATCTTCCAGTCGATCGCCAGTTGCAGGACAAACATGACCGAGCTTGATTTCAATCGGAGCTGCCATCGAACTCGCAGAGATCGTAAAAGTCATCGCAACGGCAGCAGCAACGCAGGCAAGAAGCTTCTTCATAACGTCCTCCCAGAGGTGATATTTCGAAGAACGAAAGAGTCTTGCTAGACTTTCCAGAAGATTTGATCCGATGCCAGCAAGGCTCATTCGGTCTTTTCTTCTTTTATTATCAGGAAATTAAAGCTGACACAGACCAAGAAATGAACACATCTGATATTTGCCAACCTGATATCAGGGATATCGATTTGAATCTTCTGAATGTCTTTCTGACTGTCTACGACGAAAGAAGTGCCACAAAGGCCGCCGAGCGCCTGAGATTAACCCAGGCTTCAGTGTCTAACAAAATCGCAGAATTGAGACGGATTTATAGGGATCCCCTGTTCAAGAGAACAGGCCGAGGGCTGCTCCCCACGAGTTTTGCTGACCGCATCTATCCGTTTGTGAGAGACTCTCTTTCCTGCGTGCAGTCTTCATTGCGCCTTCAGGACAATGACTACATCGGACGCACAATCATTATTGGGCTATCCGATGATTTTGAATTGGCTTTCAGCTCGCACATTTCAAAATTCGCGAAGAACATTACTGGATGCGGGCGCATCCATTTCAAACAGACGAACTCCCATTTGGTTTCGGAAGCTCTTCTAACCCGGTCTTTTGATCTCGCTCTGACTGCCGGCGGCTATACCGAAGAGGGTATCTCCTCTCTTGCTCTGGGATCCTGCAACTACGCCTGTCTGATTGATCCGGACGTTCTCGACATTGACGCCATTTCGTTGCCCTTTTATCTTGCTCACGAACACGTCATGCTCTCAGCCAGCGGACTTTTCGGCATTGTTGATGATGTTCTGGCAAGCATCGGTTTAACACGTAAAGTACGTACTTCAACCACTCACTTCGCTGCAATTCCCTACCTCGTCAAAGGAACTGATTGCATCTCGACCATTCCGAAACATGCGGCAAAAGCGATTGCCAAAATGACATCGTTGCGTTGTCTGGATGCGCCCATTGAGTTTCCGTCACAAAACTTCGGGATTGCTTGGAGAAACTTCGCCGGACGAGATCGTGTCATCAAAGAATTGATTGATACCTTGAAAAAAGAGCTACCGGCCATATACGCCGAGCTTTGCAACTGAAGTCGGATTTTCACAAATCTGTCTATTCATTGCCGAAGACAAAATCAAAATTAGCCACTTCATTGAAGATTTTTATAACAAAATTCTTCAATGGACTGACGATTTATTGAGCAGCTATAGCTCCGCTTCACACACAAAGGGACAGACAAAAGCCTGTCCCTCCCTTTGTGATTCTTTCAGCGATGCCGCCTGATACGGGCGGAAATCAGACAATTACATCCACGGCTTCTGCGCAGCAGCCTGCTTGCCTGCAATTCGACCGTTGATAAGCGCGTCGGCCGTACCGCAGGAACCCAAACGCACAGCCCCGTGCACACCGCCCGTGGCTTCGCCGGCAGCGTACAGACCCGGGATCAAATGACCCTGAACATGGTAGACCTGCGCCTTTTCGTTGGTGTAGAGGCCGCCCATGCAGTGGTGAATCTTGGGCGACATGCGTGCAACATACCAGGGACCGTTTTCGAGCTTCTTTGCCTTGGCGTTGACGGGACGCCCGATCGGATCCTTCTTGGTGTCAACCGCTTTGTTCGCTTCAGCAATGGTCTGCTTGAGCGCTTCAACGGGGATGTTGAACTTCTTGGCCAAGTCTTCGAGCGTCTTAAATTCGAACACCACGCCGCGTTCGAGCTGACGCTTGAGCATGCCCGGACGAATTTCCTCGAAGGAGGCTGCGGTACCGGCGTCACCGATAGCCAAGCAGTCGTGTCCTTGGTTGAGGCGTTCGAGAATGGCAAGCGAACGCACCTTGCGGTTAGCCAATTCGTTCACAAAGCGCTTGCCGGTCGTCGCATCGACCCAGACACCGAACATTGAGACATGGCCCGACCAGGCAAAACCGATGCCAAAACCCTTTTCGTCGGGAGAGGTCTGCGGCAAGATCTGAATCTGATCGGCCTGAATGACATGAGCGCCGATGGCCATAGCCGCACGCCAGCCTTCGGAAGTTGCACCGGGCTGATTGGTCGTATCAAACTTGTTCGTCAGCTTCGGGTCGTAAATTTGACGGAACTGAGCGTCCGCGGAGAAGCCACCGTAGCAAAGCACAACAGCACGTTTGGCGGCCAGATACTTCACCTTGCCGGAATCCTTGTTGGGGAATCGATAACCTTCACGGATCTTGACGCCCACCACGCGGCCTTCGTCATTGACGATGATCTCTTCCATGAGCGTGCGCAGACGGGGTTTGACGCCGAGCTTTTCAAGCGCGGCAAGTTCCTTGTTGACAATTTCGGAGCCGGAACCGTTGATGGTAAAGAGGCTGCGGGGAACGGTATGTCCGCCTTCCTGCTTGATGTTCTTGTCCTGATACTTCACGCCGAGTTCGTCAACCGTCCAGCGATACGTTTCAACAGCGGCTTCGCACAGGGCCTTGACCTTATCGGGATGATTCATGGCGTCGCCCGCCTTGATCATGTCCTTGGCCATGAGTTCAGGCGAATCCTTAATGCCGAGCTTCTTTTGCAAAGGAGAACCGGGAACGGCCAGAATACCGCCGTTGATTGCCGAGTTACCGCCCGCCACGCGCATCTTTTCCAAGAGCGCAACCGTGGCTCCCGCCTTCTTGGCCTCATAAGCAGCCGCCAAACCGGCAAAGCCCGAACCGATGATCACGACATCGACAACTTCGTCCCATTTGGCAGGAACCTTGGTGGAAGCCACCACCCAGCTCGGCAACGCAGATACTGCCGCCGTTGCCGTCAAAACCTGTACAAAACCTCTGCGGCTCAGTTTGTTCATCAGCATGGTTTCTCTCCTTCTTATCAGAGCTGATTAACGCAACAGATTTTTTGATTGTAGGAAACGGCTTTCAAGGCAGCCCGTCGAAATCGGTCAAAGGTTTTGCAAATTCTGCAAAACGCCGTCAAAGCGAATCAGGATTTACACCAAGGATGCGAAAACCCTCTTCTCTTCGGCTGTCAATTTCCTGTGTGGCACGCTTGGCATACCAAGCTGCAAATCGGCCGACTGCCGTTTGCTGGTCGTCTTCCTTGCGAGTGGCGATGCTGTAGTCCCAGTACTCACGGTGCCAGCCGTTGAGAACAGGCACCAGCGTTTTCTGCCGAAGTTCATCAAGGATCATGCCGAGCGGCACGTCAAGCGCGATGCCGTAGCCGTTGACAACGGCATCCTTGATGTTGAGCATGTCGTGGTGAAAGATCACGTGCTTCCATTGAACGGGACATTTACGATCCCGCAAAACAAGGTGTGTGGCCTGCGGAAAGTTTTCACCGGTCTTGAGTACCAGCGTATGTCGAACAAGGTCCTCGGGCGAAGCAGGAGTTCCGAAACGCCGCAGATACTCGGGAGAAGCCACCGGCATGGTGAAGGCGTGCATGGCCGGATAAATTTTGAGCGAAGGATTGTTCGGTCGATAAGGAAGAAAAACGACATCCACTTCGTGATTCAAAAGCGCTTCCACTCCTTGTTCAATTGAAGCTTCAATCACGATATGCGGAGCGAGCTTGTGATATTCGGCAAGTTGCTTGTTGAGGTAGAAGCGTCCGATTCCCACGGGCGTTGAGAGGCGCACCACGTGATGTAAGCCTTTTTCGGCGTTGAGAAAGTCCTCGAACTCACACCACAGAGGCAAAACTGTCTTGAGCTTTGCAAGAACCTTTTGGCCGAAAGCGGTCGGTCGAAGCGGATGCCGGCTACGATCAATGAGCGTCTCTCCCAGATCGTCTTCAAGTTGAGCCAGCAGCCGACTGAGTTTACTCACCGACAGATCCAGCTCGATTGCCGCGCGCGACAAGCTGCCGGTCTTCGTGATGGTGTAGAAAACCTTCCAGGCGACAATGTTTGATGACGTGGCGCGCATGCGGACAAAACCGAGAGATGTGGTCTGACTAACGTTCAACACCGATTATCCATCCAAACATTGTTTGCGGAAACAGGTGCAATTCCTCACTCAAAATTGATTCAAGAGCATTTCAGCTTGCCGATCCGGCCGGGACTCTGGTCTCGGGGTGCGATAGTTCCAATGACCATCGGACGCTCTTTTGATTTTTCCGGTTGATCCTCACAGCGAAAAGCCGGGCACCACACTTCAAACTGTTGTGACTCGGCAAACTGATCAGTTGTCGTCCTCATCATCTCGCCATGATGCCGGCAAAACAACCGCATCGCCTTCTATTTTTGGACGAAAAAGGTTCGGATAGCCTAAATCAATTGTCGGTGAGCGTCTTACATCAAACGGGAAGCCTCCGACTTCATTGAATTTTCGAATAAGAACCTTCAATGCGCTAGACGAAGAAAGGCCGAGAGCTTCTGCAGTTTCAACAAATTTTTTCTTTTCGTCCGCCGTCAGTTTGGTGTTCAATGTAACAGTTGCTTTCACATAATGGCTTCTACAACAAATTACGACAATGTCGTATTTTATTTTCCTCTGTCATGGCAAAACTTCACGATATTGATAACACTAGGCCGTCTGAAGAAATGATGTCTACTCGATACAAAAGAGCCTCGGCAATTCAATGAATGTCGGGGCTCTCGTGTTTTTACTCTTTATAACTTGTCAACCCAAACTCTCGGCCCTTTAGATAATCAAGGCAGCCAGAGAGTTTGGGTTTCGGGAAGCGTCCGGTTTTTCTTAAATCCAAATCAGACGTAGGTTTTACTTCTGCGCCTTTGCATAAGCAGCGGCGTTTTCACCCGCAATCTTGCCGTACACAAGACCGATGATGGCGGCAAATCCAACTTCGTTGGCATACGCTTCGTGGCCGGACGTGGCGCCTGCTGCATAAAGGCCGGCAATGGGCTTATTGTCGGCATTCAATGCCTGAGCCTTTTCGTCTGTCTTGATGCCGCCGTAAGTAGACTGCATGGACGGCGTCACAAGAGCTGCGTAGAACGGAGCCTTTGCAATCGGATACTGGATGCGACGATTGAATTCCGGGTCTTTACCTGCTTGGCAAGCAGCCATATAGTCCTTCATCGTCTTGATGAAGGCTTTCTGATCGACCTTGAGCTTGGAGGCCAACTCTTCGACCGTGTTGGCTTTGACAAAATAGCCAGCCGCTGCATAGTTACGCATTAATTTGAGGTTATCCATCGCCGTCTGATCAACAATGGCATAAGCCTCGTGCCCGGTCTGCTTCATCATGGCCCGGCTCTTGAAGTTAATGGAAGCGTGACCTTCATCAACAAAGCGCTTGCCTTCGTGATTGATCAAGATGTTGTAAGGCGTAATAGCCGTGAGCGACACGCCGTCTCGAGCAGTCAGCGGATGGCACAGATAATTGGCCTTGATTTCCTGCATGGCAACCGTTTGAGCACCAACCTTTTGAGCCATCAGTATGCCGTCGCCGGTCAGCGAAACAGCGCCAGTTGTCGGACGACCAACCCATTCAGGAGCCCACTTCTTAACCAACTCATGACTTGCTGAAAAGCCACCCGTTGCCATGACGACAGCCTTGGCAGTGACTTTGTAGCTACCGGCTCCGGTCTTGACCGTTGCGCCGACAACCTTGCCGTCCTTCATAAGCAGATCCACAACCTGGCTATTGAGTCGGTAGTTGATGTTGTCGTCTGCAATCTTCTTGGACAGGGCTCGAACAATGTGCGGCCCCGGTGCTGATCCGTCTTTCGTGATATGGAACCATTTGTCCTTTTGGAATCGACCGAAAGGAACTCCGAGATCCATCAGCCAGTCAACAAGTTCGCCGCCGCGCATTGCATAGGTTCTGACATTCTTTTCATTAATCGGAACTTTTTTCGTAGCGGCTTGCTTGACAAGAAAGTCGGCGTAGTCCTTGGCAGTCGCATTCTCAATGCCAAGTTGCTTGATCAGTCGAGAACCACCTGCCGTAATGCCGGTCGAAATATTCATGGAATCGCCTGCACCGAGCATGCCTTGCTTTTCAATGATCAAAACATTGCTTCCCTTTTCGGCAGCCGTGATACCCGCAACCATGCCGGAGATACCGGAACCTACAACCAACACATCAACCGTTTCATCCTTCGGCGGCTTAACAGCAGCGGTCACTGCTGGAGCAATCAATAAAGGCTTGATGTCTTTAGTGGCCTTTTTGAGTGCATTTTCAACTGCACCAATGACCGCTTTGCTTGAGAAAGTGGCTCCGGAAAAAACATCGACGGCCAACGACTGCTTATCGACGATCGTCTTAGGCAAAGTATTGATCGGTGCATCGGACAAGCCTGCTGACTCGTTATGAGAAACGACACGAATCGATTCAATGCGATCCTTTGCAACCGTCACTTGAACCTTGACCGGGCCGTTTCGTCCGATCGCCTCTCCCTCATAAGTTCCGGGTGTGTAGGAAACTGCGGCAGCGGCCGTGCCGACAAACATCAGGGTTGAGACAACACCGGCAGCCAATTTGAACTTGAGTTTCATTTTTCTCTCCTTTCTCGTTTGATTTCGCGAGGTTGTTGAACGAGACTTTCAACAAAAGTCATCTTATGAAAACATGTACCTAAGTACAGCCGCCGTTAATGTTTTGAAAAGTTCGATTTGTGGTTAGAACGATCATGCGAGCAATTCTTTCGACCGCCCGGCTCTTCTTGGCATTTCTGCTTGCCGTCGCTATGCCGCAGCAAAATTTCTGCCTGGCGAATTCAGAATTTCAACATCAACCGCTCGTGCGTTTTGCCGTCAGTCTTGATCCTCCGCAAGACAAAAATTTTGCGGTTATCGATCCGACATTGGAAACGCTGAAAAAAGAGTTCGGGGAACAAAACATTCGAATCACGAAATATTCCCTCCCCGATTTGGAAAAAGCGCTGAAAGACGGAGAAGTTGATGTTTTCATTTCGACATCCGGTCTGTGCCGCCGTATGGCACAAAACGGAGCTCGCGATCTGATTACACTCGTCAGCAATCGTCTTCCGGAGCCCAACCACGCCTACGGAACACTTTTTATTGTCAGAGCCGACAGCGACATCCACACTTTTGCCGACATGAAAGGCAAACGTTTGGCCGCCAATATGCCCGGAGGCTTTTATGGGTACCAAATTGCGCTCGGAGAACTGTTGCGACGAGGCTATGATCACCAGACTTTCTTCTCGGAAACAACCTTCGTCGGACGAGACCTCCGTGCCGTCGTCAACGCAGTCCTCTCCGGAAAAGCCGATGTCGGCACACTTTCAAGTTGCTTTCTGGAAGATACCTACGTGAAAGACAGTCCTGAGCGCCGAGCGCTTCGTTTTATCGGACTGCGTAAAGAGAACCGTCAGACCTGCCTGAGATCCACGGATTTGTACCCTAACTGGACTATCTCAACCATGCCTACAACATCCGCGGAAATTTCTAAACGTGTAACGCAGGCATTGCTGAACATGCCGCTGATCGAAGGCGGAATCGGTTGGAGCATTGCGACAGATTTTTCTGCAACGGATCGATTGTTTCGAGAACTTCAGGTGGGTCCTTTTGAATATCTGCGAGGATGGTTTCTAACCGAATTCGTTCGGTCTTACTGGCAATGGGCTGTTCTGGCTTTACTTGTCGGACTTGCCTTGTTTGGCCACAGTCTCCTCATGTCTGCGCTTGTCAGGCGTCGCACAAAAGCGCTTACCCAGGCTCTTTCACGTGAAATTGAACTTAAGAAAGCAACAGACATTGCCAATGACAAGCTCCAGAGCATGAGCCGAGTGCTCATTATCAGTCAGCTGGGTTCTTTGATCGCGCACGAAATCCGTCAACCTCTCGCTGCAATTGATGCCTACGCACACGGCACGCTGCGTTTCCTGGAGGAAGGCAAAATGGACGCCGCCTCTGTCAGCCGGGTCATGCAACTCATTCAGCGTCAGGCAGCCAAGGCCGAAGAAATCGTCGATCGTGTCAGAAGTTACGCAAAAGCAAAACAAGTTCCCAAGGCAGCTGTGAATCTCTCAATGTGCGTGCGCCAGGCTTGCGCAAGTTTCACTCAGAACAGCAAATATGCAGCAGTGCGGCTTGAAACCAGTCTTCCTACAGACAAACCTTTCCAAATCATGGCATCCGAAATGGAAATACGGCTTGCTGTCGACAATTTGATTCGGAACGCTGCGGAGTCTTTGCTCTCCGGCAATTGCTCACAACCCCTTATCCGAGTACAGGTGACTTCAACCTCAGACTCGATGGTGATTCGCGTCACAGACAACGGCGCCAAACTCACTGACACAGATATCGAACGCATGAAAACTCCCCTGAGCAGTTCAAAAAGCAACGGCCTTGGACTGGGATTGTCCATTGTGTCCGGCGTTGCTCAATCCAATGGCGGAAAATTGATACTCAAAGCACGAGAAAAAGGCGGCTTGATTGCCGAACTGTCTTTTCCTAAATAGGCTTGCTTCCCATGACAAATGAACGGCTTACCGATAAACGCGCCCTCGTAAGAATCGTCGACGATGATGAAGATCTCTTGCAGGCTCTCGCCTTTATGCTCAAAAGTGAAGGTTGGGAAGTAAAAACCTACAACGGTTCAGCCTCTTTCCTGGCCGAGGACGATATTTCCATCCCTGGCTGCGTCATTCTTGATTACAGCATGCCTGGTCTTGATGGCCTGGAAACCCAGAAGCGTCTCCAGGAATTGAACTATCCTCATCCTTTGATCTTTCTTACTGCCCATGCTGATGTGGACATGGTTATTTCGGCCTTCAGACGCGGTGCAGATGATCTGCTTCGGAAACCGGTGCCTCCGTCGGTTCTCCTATCCGCCGTCGCTCATGCTGTCCAAAAAGATCTTCAGGCAAAAGGCGAATCCACACAACACGTTAAAGAACGATTCGCGCTGCTGACGGACCGAGAAACCCAAATTCTCAAACTGGCAAATCTCGGTCTGATGAACAGGCAAATTGCGGAACGTCTCGGTTTAAGTGAACGCACTGTCGAAACACACCGCGCCAACGGCTACCGCAAACTAGGAGTCAGAACACTGGCTGAACTCGCCTTATTCATGACTGCCTTACGAAACAACGAATGAAGTAATTCAAACTGACAAAAAACTAACAAAGAGCTCTGACGATCAAGGTTGGAAGTAACGAACGCACCGCGCAAGTGCAAACTGTTTTCAGACGCAAGCGTAACTTTCCACTAGCTAAATTGAAGTAAACACTTTCAGACACGGATACTATCCCCAAAACAATCTTCGTCGGCAGCTTATATCGCGGGTACCTGCCGATTGCCACCTGACAACGCACATACCTCGCCCAAGAAAACGGGCCTTGCAGAAAACAAACTCCTGCAAAGCCCGTTTTTTGATCGGCTACCGCACTCATCGTAACCGATCAGCCACAACAAATCGTTCAGGGGTTAGAACGTGATGCGCACACCTGCGTTGAAGAGGTAGGGATTGTCAACTTCACCGCCCGACGTACGTTCAAGTTCGCCATAGAAGTACGAACTCTTGCCGAACATCACCTGAGCGCCGATACCGTAGCTCACCCAGCCGCCACCGAGGTCTTCGGAAAGCGCCTGACGCAGATTTCCTTCGGAAGCCATACCATCGGCGTCACCCAAGAAGTCATAGGAGTAGGAAACCATACCGTAGATGGTGCCGGCCTTCTTGGGGAAGTCAAAGCCAGTACGGACACCGACGCGAGTGACAAAGGACTGGAAGTCATCCTGTTCGATCTTCACGCCGTTGGAAGCCGTGTCATCATCGCCGGAGACAAAGCCATAGGTGAATTCAACCTGCGGTTCGATGTAGGCACGTTCTTCCATGAAGCGGAACGTATGTCCCATTTCAGCCGTCAAACTGAAGGCATTTGATCCCGTCTCAAGGCTCATGTTGCCCGAGTCGATATCGTTCTTCAGGTAACCATAGCGAGCGATCAAGTCAAGGAAGGAACCGCCGTCAGCCATATACGTTGCGTATGCGGCCAGGCTGTAGGAGTCACCCGTTGCTGCACCCTTGGCGAGATCCGCATCCGAATCGGTATAGGAGAAGGCTCCGCCGACAATCCATTGATTGTTGACTCGATAATCACCACCGACCTGAATGGTGGTGTGATCCATTTCAACTTCGTTGCCACTACCCCACTGCGATTCACCGCCGTAGACACGGGCCCATGCGCCGATAGAGCCTTCAGCGGCACGGATGTCGCCCAGACGCTTCGTGAGGTGGTTGATTTCGTTTCTCCACTGCACAAGACTCATGGCGTTTAGAGAGCTGTAGTCAGCGAGCTTCACATTGGCCGCAGTCGTGGTTCCGGTTACGGTGCCGGCTTTATTAACTGTCTGCGTAACAGAACCGCGGATGTCGCCTTCTTCAACCGTGCGAACCTGTTCAACACCTTGGTCTTGCCCAAGTGTCAGACTCTTCTCTCCAAGCACTTCGAGATCGGCCGCAGGATCAGAGAGATCGTCAGCCGTGATGCCGGTGTAGTTCATGGAAAGACTGGTTGTCCCTCCTGCGTCCGAAACAATTTTATCAACAGACAACGTCGCAGTCGTAAACGTGCCGTCCTGACTACGTTTAGCAGCTACATTGATAGTGCCGCCAGTTCCAGTCATGCTCTCCACTTTAACGGTATGACCAACATTAACGAGATTAATGATGCCATCGTTGAATGCAAGCTTGTTAACGGCGATTTGCTCTTGCCCATGAGTACCCTCGTTGACTCTGTCTACGACTGCTGGAGTCCACTGCGCACCGTCAGACAAACCGAGCTTGAAGCCTGAAACGACCAACTTGTTGGAATCAGGATTCGTGGGTTGCCAGGACTTGTATACAGAGCCATTCCAGTAAGAGTTAGAACCGGACAAATTGATCAGAACATCGGCATCAATACCGGTTCCGGACGTCTGTCCGTCATAGTCGAAGTCAATGTTACCTTCGAGCTGAACAATCCGATCGTTGTTCTCATTGATACGAACAACAGCGTTACCGCGAGTTGCCAAGACATCGGGACCGGAGGCATAGAGATTGCCCTTGATCGTCAATTTGCCTTCAGACAGGGCACCGATTGCAACAACCGAGTTTTTGTCGGTCAACTTTCCGGTGTAATCCACCTTCACAGAGGTATTTTCAGCATCAATGACGAGATGCGAAGCTTTGGGGTCCCTGTTGGTCGTAGAGTTTTGCGCCAAAATGCCATAGACAGCGGCATCAGAAACAAGTTCTGTTTCGGCAGTTACGTGAATGTTCAGATTCTTCGACTGGACGTTCACCATACCTCCGTTAACCGCAACGAGTCCGACGGCATACGCCCCTTCTGCGTGTAAAGTGATGCTCTGTGTGTTGGGCCCGCCTAGATTCAAAACCGGGTGATAGTGATAGTCCTTATTACCGTTTGCCACAGCGGCATAACTCCACGCCGTGGTCGAGTCACAAGTGGTCGACACATCAATAGTCGATCCTGTAAAGGAAGCATTAGTTCCATCACCAGTCACTGAAATGCCGAAGGCATCCGCTTCAGTACCATGGTAACTGAAGTCATCTTCAACATCATCGGTACCCGTTGTGAGAGTGTATGCATTGACGCCGCCCGCCATCGTTGCCAGAACAGCAACAGTGAGTAAAGAGAGAGACTTTTTCATTTCTTGTCCTTGGAATTAAGTTTCCGAGGACAGGAAATTTGCCCCCCCCCGAAGCGAATCTGTCAACTATTCCCTATCACAATCTTCCTAAACTGTTGCTCAAAGGCACCTATATCACAAAGCTCCACAAGGCCAGCAACACAACCTGACCGGTGAGAATTCTTAGGAACATCGCCAGCGGATACACCGTGGAATAGGCAATCGCCGAAGAATCCTTTTCGGAAATCGTGTTGGCATACGCCAACGTCGGAGGATCAGTCGTCGCACCCGCCAGCAGTCCGACGATGAGGTGGTAGTTCATTTGGAACTTGATGCGAGCGACGACCCCCGTGATGATGAGCGGAACGACCGTGATAACCAGGCCAAGCGCCACGTAAAGCAAGCCGTTGCCATCAATAAAGGCGTTGACAAACCGATCACCCGCGCTCAAGCCCACACTCGCCAAAAAGAGCGCAATGCCCATTTCGCGAAGCATCAGGTTAGCCGAGTGTGTTGTGTAGGTTATGAGCTTGAAATGCGGCCCCCAGTACCCCAGAAGAATAGCCACGATCAATGGACCGCCCGCAAGACCGAGTCGAAGCGGAACGGGCATGCCGGGAATCGCGATGGGAAGAAAACCCAACAAGATGCCCAGCACAATGCCCAGAAAAATCGAAATGATGTTTGGATGATCGAGCTTTTGCACCTGATTTCCCAAGCGATCAGCCAGGCGTTCGATCGAGCGCTGCGGTCCGACACAATAAACCTGATCGCCCATCTGCAAATGCAAGTTCTGGTACGGGAAAAGCGTCATACCGGCACGAAAGACTCGCGTGATGTTGACGCCGTCATAGCGGCTCAGATGCAGTTCTCCAAGGCGCATCCCGTTGACCTGATCCTTGGTAATCAGAATGTTGCGGGCAATCAACGGCGAATGCGCCGTCGCAAGATCAATGTCGGTTTCCTCCTGCCCAAAGAAAGCAACGATCGCGGCCTTAGACTCGGCTCCAGACACTATTCTCAGCTTGTCACCCACAAATACCTGCGTGTCAGGACTCGGACTCGTGATCACTCCGTCGTGCAGAACTCGTGAGCAAATGAACGCTCTGCCGATGAAATCTCGAATGTTGCGCATCGTCTGACCGTTGATGCCGGCATTCGTAACAGCCACATGAAAGAAGATCGGAGCATCGCTGTTTGCACTCGCCTCTTCGTCCCAATGTCGATCTTCCTCCTTGAGATTGATGCGAAACATCTTTCTCAAAATCACAGCCGACGTGATGATGCCAACCACACCCAACGGATAAGCGCAGGCATAGGCAATGGCAATGTTCTCACCTTTGTAGCCCAACATATCGAGCGCTTCCTGCGTCGCACCGAGGCCCGGCGTGTTGGTGACGGCGCCGTAATGCACGCCAAGAATCTGAGGAAGTGTCACGGTACCTCGCAAAACCAGAAAGAGCGCGATCGTCACGAGAATGCTCAAACCCACCGCCAACAAGGTGAGCAAATTGAGCTGCAAGCCGCCGCTTTTGAAGGACGAAAAGAAGGATGGTCCGACCTGCAGACCGATGAAGAACACAAAGAGGATGAGCCCGAAATCTCGGAGGAAGTTGAGAACCGTGCCGTTGACGGTGATGCCGGCGTAGCTCACGGCCAGGGCAACAAAAAGAACGAATGTGACGCCAAGTGAGATGCCAAACACCTTGATACGGCCTAACGCCATACCCACCGCGATGACCACCGAGTAAACCAACAGGATGTGGCCAATTGAATCCGTATCCGTGAGAAGCGGCATTAACCAGTCCATAACTGACCTCCAGCGCGCTTTGCTACGCTCTTGAGAACTATACTCTGCGGCAACAAACGCTACGGATTGAAACAGACTTGAGGAGTAAAAACAGCATGCCTAAGGCAATCATCGTCGGCGCAACATCCGGAATCGGCAAGGAAGTGGCACTGCAGCTGCTTGCCAAAGGCTGGGAACTCGGCATTGCAGGAAGACGAACTGAGCGTCTCGAAGAAATCAAAGCCCAGGCACCGCAACGAATCCATACGCGACGCATTGACGTGCGTTCCAACGATGCCGCAAGTGACCTGCTTGCTCTGATTGCCGATCTTGGTGGAATGGATCTGTACATCCATTGCTCCGGCATCGGATGCCAAAACACCGAACTCAATCCTGACGCTGAATTGAATATCGTCGCAACCAATGTTGACGGTTTCGTGAGGCTCGTGGACTGTGCCTTCTCCTACTTCCTCGGTAAAGGCGGCGGACATCTGTGCATCATCAGCTCTATTGCTGGCACCAAAGGCCTCGGAGCCGCCTGCGCCTACTCCGCTTCGAAAGCCTTCCAGAACACCTATCTGGACGCTCTGGAACAATTGTCCGTGATGCGGAAATGCCCCATGGCCTTCACCGATGTGCGCCCCGGTTTTGTCGATACGGATCTGCTTGCAGACGGCAAGACCTACCCGTTCAAAATGAACGTCAAGGATGTCGCCTCCTCCATTGTCAAAGGCATCAAAACGAAAAAGCGCGTCCTAGTCATTGACTGGAAGTACAAGCTACTCGTCTTTGTCTGGCGTCTGGTGCCACAGTGTCTCTGGAAGTATTTTCCGATCAAGAGCTGAACCGAAACGATTTCCGTTGTCTTTCGCTCCCAAATCCACTCTTCTTCTGAGTCCGGTCAACATACAAGGGTATCCGCCCTGAAAAACTTCCCGGTGAATCAACTGTTTCCGCCGACTCGCGGCGAGTCGGCCTCTGGAGGAGATCATCATGGAAGTTTCCCGCCGTTCGTTTTTAGCCGGCGCAGCCGCATCCGGACTTGCAGGCTTTGCCGCTCCCGTTTTTGCTGCTCCAAGCCCGGTCTTCTGCGCACGCCGTCCGAATGGGATATGACAACAGATGTTGTTGTAGCTGGCTCCTGCATTGCCGGCATGTGTGCCGCCACCGCCGCTGTTGACAACGGCGCCAAAGTCATCGTCTTTGAAAAAGGCAAATACTACGGTGGTGCAGCCGTTATCAACGGCGGCATCATGGCACTTCAGGGCGGCACAAAGTGGCAGCGTGAAAGCGGTGTAACCGATACGCCCGAACGCCTTTATGCTAACCTCACGGATCCCAAGAATCCCGAGTACAAAAAGAACAATCCGGCTCTCTTAAAGAAATACTCGCAGTATTGCGGTCCCACTCAGGAATAGCTTGAAGCCCACGGCGTTAAGTTCCTTCCGACCGCAACCAAACCCGGCAAGTACGACAGTCAGCACCACGAGTTTTACCTGCACGTCTACACCGACGATCCCGGCGACGGCAACCGTAAACCTCAGCCTTCCGGCGGCTTTATGGGCGGACGCGGCGTCATGATGCCGCTTAAAGCCTACTGCGAAAAGAAAGGCGTACAGATTCTGATGGAACACAAAGTCACCGACGTCTGCAAGAATACTCAGGGACGGGTGATCGGCGCTCGAGTTGAAGCCAGCAATAAAGTGATTAACGTCCGTGCCCGCAAAGGCGTAGTACTCGCCGGCGGCAACTTCAAGAGCAACATCGCCATGCGCCGCTACATCGATCCGCTTGGATACGAGGCATAAGAAAGGGCTGATAACTGTGTGAAAACCAACCTCTGCGGCATCAGATCTAGATCGGTCACGTCAGACACTCAATCCGTCAGCGCTGGAATTCTCTGCCTTCCAGCCACCTGAAACAGGATCTACGTTTCTACTGTGGTCAACCATCCAATTCCCGATTGATGTGGATGATTCACCTACCGCTGTTCGTGAGAGAATACGGCCACGCGAAAAAATGGAGACATGAATGAGTGACGAAATGGAACTGGGACGTGGGCGCGGAATTTCGAATCTCGATAAAAAAGCCCGAATTACAAGGCCTGCGCCCTTAATCTGAATTGATAGGGGGATCGCATCCCCAGCTGTGAATGGGGTCGAGTTCCATTGTAATAGTATATCCAACGAGTCACAGTATCCTGCGCCTCCTTTCGACTGCTAAAGCATCTGGATAACGGTAGTGTTTCCCGCTTCAGGGTTGCCCAAAATGATTCGGCCGGAGCGTTGTCCCAGCATTGCCCACGCTCGCTCATAGAGCCACTAATGCCCTGGTGAAGCAAAAATTCCTGAAAAACATGGCTACAGTACTGTGAACCTTGATCGCTGTGAAAAATCAAGCCCGGCGACGGGTGCTCGTTGGCGATCGCCATGCGCAAAGCGTCCACAACCAGAGACGTTTTCATGGTTGAGTCAAAACTGTAGCCAACCAGGCAACGGCTGGCCAAATCAAGAACACTGGCCATGAAAAGCCAACCCTCGTCGGTTGGGATATACGTAATGTCTCCGCACCAAGCCTGATTGATCGCATAGCGGTTGAACTGACGGTCAATCAAATTCGGCAATCGAGCCAGGTTGTGGTTACTGTCCGTGGTAGCAATGTATTTGCGATGGTAGCGATGGAAGATGCCGTTGCTTCGCAAAAGTCTGCGCAGGCGCTTAAAACCAACGCTTAAGCCCTCTCGGCGCAACGCAAGGTACAGGCGCATCACTCCGGGAACCTGTTTTCCGCAACGGCTGATAACGGTGCGCACATGACAAAGCAACTCCTCGTCGCTGTGATGCACTCCGTGGCGGTGGTATCGATCAACCTTTAGCCACTGATAGTAGCCGCTGGTATTGATCCTCAGCAGGGCGGCAGCCTTTCGAACACTGATGAGTTTTCTGCGCCCGATGAGTTTGCTGTCCAAACAAGTCTTTAAAAAAGCGTACTTCACTTGGGCAGCTTGGCAAAGTACGCTGCTGCTTTTTTTAAGAAGTCGATTTCGGCCTGTTGCTTGCGTACCTGCAGGCGCAATCGTTTGAGTTCTTCAAGCTCATTGCGTTGCTGATCAGGCATACGAGCTTGTGTTGTGGTAACCCAGTGGCTGAGTGTCTTGGGGCTAACTCCCAAAGCTTGTGCAACCTCGATTTGTGTCTGCCCCTGATTGACGAGCTCAAGAGCTGTTCGTCTGATTTCTGGACTGTAACGTTTCGGCATTCTGAAACCTCCTTTTGATACATGGCTTATAGCCGTATTCGTTTTGAGATTCAAAATTCCGCAACGATGACCTTAGTTCACTAGCCGACGAAGGAATTGGTTGACAACCTGTCAATCGACGGCGTTTCGGGCATATAGATTGAGTTTGACTCCAGAATCGGCGACCGTTATGCGAACGCCCCCTCCGAAAGCGCTCCCCAGTCAATCACATGTCATCATGATTTCTCACTATGCACTGAATGCCGCAAATTCCGAACAGGTTGCCTAACGGTCTGAAGGCCCTGCCATTCGTGTCATTAAATTCGCTGCAGGTCAACAATTCTGGGCACTAGACAAGTTGCGGCACATGCAACCTTAATCGTACAATGCCGCCTTTATAGCCTATTGACAGTGCAACCAGGAGATAGCATGACCAAACGATATTGCCCTCGGGGGGGGGGCAAAATGCCTTAATCGCCACGCAAAAACCCTCCTCGCTTCCGCTCTGATTCTCGCCTTAAATTCCGCTCAGGCACTCGATCTGCGTCCTCCAGAAAATCCTGATGACTGGAACGGCCAAGGTAAATGGCAATCTGCCGATATCGAAGACCCTGAAGTCAACGAATATACATTGGATTCAGGAAGCGTCACTTACGATAGCATCTCCGCCATAATTCATCCCCTTATAACCAATTCCGAATTTTTCGTTTCTGTCGAAAGCGGCGCCTCTCTCACCATCACTGGTACAACAAAAATCAGCTCAACTTCTAGCGTTTTCGATTCAACGAGTTATGACCAGGGAACTTATGCTTTCCGCGCTACCGGTGGTGATTCGTTTAATGGCGGAAAAATATTCCTCCAAGGAGACATTGATGTTGTTGTCACTCACGATTTAAAGGCGGAAGATCAGTTAAAAGCCATCGGCGCCAATGTGTTCTATGCACAAAACAATGGTGTCATCGAAATTGGCTCAGCTGGAACAACGACCAGAGCCTGGGTTCTGGCTTCTAAACCTGATGTACTGAGTGCCAAAGAGGGCGGTGTCGTTAACATCAAGTCCACGCACAATATGTTTGTAGGGTCTATCGATACAGTCTCGAGTCCAGAAGCTGCTATCTCTGACAAACCTGAACGAGCCTATGGAACAGTAACTGGAACGTTTTACGGAGAAGACTCATATTGGTTTGGAGATGAACAAAGCTGGAACAATGCAGAATTGATCTCCGGCGATTTAGCAGGACGCCTCATCTTCAGTATCGGAACGAGTGGAGCCAAGAAAAACGAAAAAATAGATCTGGTATTTGAAAAAGGAGCACAGTGGTCATATCTGAACGTTAACGATACCTTCTTTAAGGAGGGCGAGTATGAATATAAGGACACGGGCATAAAGATTCCTTACAGCATTGAAATTCAATCCATCGCCAAACGCATCAGCAACATCACCCTTCGCAACGGCGGCATCATCAACCTGTTTGACAAAGATCTAGAAAATAAATGGAAAGAAATCGGCTTGTGGGATCAGCTTGTAAAGCCCGATAAGATCAAGCATGACTATGTCCGTATCGGTGACCTCAAGGGCACTGACGGTATCTTCCGTTTGGATCTCGATTCAGACCACCCCGAAGAAAGCGACATGATCTTCATTGAGGGCACGTCTGAGACAACACAGACCCGCCACTGGATCGAGCCCTACCGTCCTTCTCAACTTGTGAGCGTTTCGGCCGACAATACGCTCACGTTCGCGCTGACTCAGAAAGACGCCAACAATGTGACCTTCGCCGACAAGATGAACATATACGGCGAAACGCTTTACGACTATGAGCTTTACGTCAACCATGACGAGATTGGCCAGGAAGATCTAACTGGACTCGAAGATCAAATCAAGTCCAACTACGAAGATTTCGACGACTTTGATCCAACCGACTATCAGGGCGGAACCGAGTGGTTCATTGATCGTGTGGTCGTATCCAAGTCCGCCGCCACGGTTGGCGTAAATAATGCCGGTTGGGCCGCATACGACGCCATCATGCAGATGGACCGCCGCGACCGTCGTTTGCGTGAAACCGCGTTTGTTGACAGCAACTCCAATGACGGACTTTGGGTTCGCATGCAATACGGCAGGCTCGGAGCTGAAGACGCCTACAAGTCCGACACGACCACCGTTCACGTGGGTTACGAACGTCAGACTTCAGACAACAACCGCTTCGGCGTAAGCGTCTCCTACATGGACGGCAGTCCCGACTTTGAGAACCTGAAGGGAGGCGGCGATCTGGAACGCTACGAAATCGCCGTTTACGATACCCTCACCTTCGGCAATCACTACTTGGACTTCGTAGGACGCTTCGGTCACTTGAGCTCAGACTTCTCATCTTCAAGAAGCGCAAGCTCGATTTCCACCCAAGGTGAATTCTCGACGAACTACTTCGGCGTTTCTGCTGAATACGGCTATACGCTCAAGTCTGCGGCAGGTTTCTTTGCCGAACCTCAATTACAGATGCAGGCGACTCGTCTTGAAGGCTACAACTACGGTCTGCAACGCGACATGTCAGTTGATGTTGAACAGGAAACGGCGCTTGTCGGACGTGCCGGTCTGAGACTCGGCAAGCACTTTGCCGGTGAACGCAGCTCGGGCGAAATCTACGTTCGAGGCGACCTCTTGCATCAGTTCACAGACGGTCAGTTCGGCCACATCCGAGACCTCGATGATGTTGAGGCTCTGCATTGGGGAGATGCCGGCACCTGGACAAACTTCGGCGTAGGCGGTTATTACCAATTCGCCAACAAGTTCTCGATGCAGCTGGATCTTGAAAAGAGCGCCGGCGGCGAGCAACTTGATGCCTGGATGGTGTCAGGTCATCTCGTCTACAACTTCTAAAGCCTGTCGAGGCGAAACGTCAAAGAGTCGGCGCTGGTATCCCGGTTGCCGACTTTTTTGTCGTCCACTATCAACTTTACCCGCAACAGGTGCTGTGGTCTTACCCATTCTGCATGCCTGCCGCAATCTGTCCTAATTTCCCGATTTCCGCAAATGGCACAAAGCCATCCAAGGGCGTGTTCCAGTTGTCAGACTAGTCTAAAAAGGCCTCAATCGCGTAAAAACCCGTCAGTCCATTGAAGATTTTTGATATAAAGTTCTTCAATGTATTGAGGAATTTTTAAGTTCCACTATGCAGACACCCTACTCCAGACCAACTGATGATGACCTACTCAAACGAACCATAAAGGATCGAGTTGCAACGGCAACGCCACCGAAAGCCGTTGCCATCTTTGGTCCTCGGCGCATTGGCAAAACAACGCTTCTCGAGCAGATCACGCAAGGACAACAAACCAGTTGGTACGTCGGAGAGTTTCCCGGAACCGCTGAGGCTCTTAGTTTCCGTACGCCAGGCGACGTAGTCAACTTGCTGGCAGCTGCGCCCAACCTGGTGATTGACGAAGCACATAAGATCGCCGACATCGGAACAATCGTCAAGATGCTCGTTGACACGAACGAACGTCTTGACAAACCATGCCGCATCTTCCTGACGAGTTCTTCTGCAATTCATCAGCAAATGGTCAAAGAGACGGCTGTCGGCCGTGTAGCATCCAGACAAATGTGGCCGTTTTCGCTTTACGAAATGGCCGCTAAGTTCGGTTGGGGCTTCGTCAATTCATTCGTCGAGCGATTTCTCATCTATGGTCTGATGCCGGTTTCTGCCCTGAAACCCCACGAAGCAAGAGATTTTCTTGATGACTATTGCTCCGGCCATCTGCTAAAGGACTTCTACGACCTCTATCCGGAGAAGAATCCGCGGCTCGTCTCCAAAATTTTGGTTCGTTTGGCTCACTACATCGGCTCTGAAATTTCCTACGAGAGTTTGGCCCGGGAAATCGGTACCAGCAGGAACACTCTGGAAGACTACGTTTCGAAGCTCGAAGAGTGCTCCATTATCCGCATCTGTCCGTCGTACTCAAGAAATTTGGCCAACGAGCTAAAGAAAGGCAAGAAGATCTAGATTTTCGACAACGGTGTCCGCAACGCATTGATTCACGACTTTTCGCCGATGTCTTCGCGCGCGGATGCCGGTGCGCTTTGGGAAAACTTCTTTTTCATGGAACGAATGAAGCTGCACGATACGATTCGAGACTTCAAATCAATGTACTTTTGGCGAACCACCGGCCCAAACCCGAAAGAAATTGACTTTCTCGAAGTGCTTGACGGTTCGATCGAAGCGTTTGAGTGCAAGCTATCCCCAAAGATTCAGACATCGCGGCACGATGTGTTTTTTAAGGAGAAATATCCGGGCAGCAAAATTACCGTAGTTCGTCCGGCAGACTGTATGCGTATCTTCAAGGAGGCTTACCGAACATCGAATAATGTCGATGAGAGCCTCAACACCTACCTTCAGGCACTGAAGAGCGCGGCTAAATGACCAACTGCGAACAACTCGAGCACGGAGCATTACCGTAAAAATCCGTCAGTTCATTGAAGATTTTTAATACAAAATTCTTCAATGCATTGAAGAGTTTTCCCATTCAACGATACATCGAACGTTCTCGACACTAACCAGCACACCGTCCCATTGCCAATCGGCTCAATCGCCAAATTGGCGAGTCCGAGGAAGGCAAATGGATATCGACAAAAACTCAGATCCATGTTCGCTTCCGACCATGGGCAGCAGCAACAGACCGATGACGGCGGGAAAGGAAACGATTGAGAGGATTAAGTCCAGGCTTTTTTCTGTCTCCGTTCTCTCCTGATTAGCAATTAGGAACTAGTTTGACAGAAAGAGGAACGACGTCAGGATGAGCCGCACTCATTGATCCATCAGACGAGACAGCAGCAGTGCTCTGTCAGACTGCATCTCTGAGCTTTCCGATTCAGAAACACATCACCTAGCATCATAGGATTTTTAATCCTAAATATTGCAAACACCATCGCAAATACACTATCGTTCTGACACACTATATTGTAAGTGGATAGAACTTATGGTTTGCCATTTGCTACACTTTTCAGATATAAATCTATGCATTTATAGATTTTTGAGACGAAAGTTTCGATAATCAACTAAAAACTATCCAAATATTCGCGTAAGGCAAGAGGTGTAAAGTATGCGGATCACCCCCCCCCTCATTCTCAACATAAATGCACGGCTAAAACTTTTTCAAACAAACAAGTATCACACTATAAGCAGACTGCTTTAGCAATTATCGTTCTGAGTCTGCTTGGATCACCTGGCGTTAGCTTATCCGGTCAGACATTTGACCTAAATACTGGCGACTACTCCGACAAAATCATCAATAAAAAATATTTATACCTAATTCCAACAAAAACTTCAGATCTAAGCGCTAACTCTCTCAAACTCAATGGAAATGAATGGGATTCAGGAGATATCACCAGTATTCGTCTCATTTCCATCAATACCGATAACAGAAGCAACTATGGCGACCTCGGCGGGGATGGTTCTCGGTTGCCCATTGACAGTGCAACAATCTATGCCAACAGCTCAAACATAAGCAATGTAACCAATCTCACGGAATTTAATCAGATCTATATTACCGCCGCAAACAACACTACCATCGGCAACAATCAAATAACCGTCACAAATAGTTTGATGGATTACTTCCGTCCGATTTACATTGCAGAAATAAGCAGCAGAACCACAGTCGAAGGGACCATTCCCGCAGTCGGATCTGATAATCTCATCATAAACGATAACACCATTAGATCAAATAATTTATCAACCCAGAATGCTTTTGTTGGGATCTTAGTAAACAATGCAAAAAAATCGATTATTACAAGTAACACCATCTGCATTTCCCGCGGAACACATAATTTAATTACGGGAATCTCTGCGGGTAGACTTCCGAGTGAAGGCGGTCTCAACACAATTTCTGAAAACAACATAACCATTTCTGACGCCGCCTTTAAGCAACTTCACGGTATTAGCGAAAGTCTTGGGAAAAACTCTGACAGTCTGATTAAAAACAACACCCTCAGCCTATCCGGATCGAACACGCTTCTGAGTAAAAACTCAGAAGTTTCAATTGCTGCCGTCTATTCGACAAGCAGCATCGAGGCCTCAAAACTGATCATCAATGGATCTCTTGATATCCAAAATAAATCTTATGCCACAACTATTTATTCCGGATACTCAAGGTATAGAAACGTTGACCGTTCTGGACTCATTGTAGACAGCGCAAACATTCAAGGAGTGTCGGACCGTGCGGTTGAAGTCATCGCTGGTTATGCGGATCAAGCGAGTACGAATAATCGGCTTCAATGGACAAATGGCAGTCAAATTTCCGGAATTGACTCACAATCGAATAATTCTTATTTGATTGCCGGCCGTAGCTTAAATAGCGTTGCCAACTACAACTCGGTTGAAATTTCGGATTCGAGTTGGAAAGCAGACAATTTCTCGATGCAAAGGCCGTCTGATTATGACAACGTTTTGAATCCAACAAAGCAACTATCAGGATCAGCTATTGTCGGCGGCTGGGGCGAGGCTGAATCCAGGAATAATAAAATTTCAATAACAGACAGCACCATCAAGGCAAAAAATATTATCGGTTCCATATCCAATTCCGGTAATATGAGTTCCGAGATATTGATCGAAAATTCGACCATCGAAGGATCAGTTCAGCTTTTTTATTCCGGAGATTCAGCAATAGGCTCTGACAGCACTCTGACAATCCGAGGTTCTCATACCGATCTGTCGAATGCTCGTTTAGTGACAACCACTTCCGATACTGTTCAGACATCGAACAACAGACTCGTCTTTGACGGCTGGAACGGAACTGTCCGGGGGTTAGGGGCGGTCTTGGATAACGGTCAAAAAATGGCTTTCGACCATCTTTCCTTCAAGAATATAGAGTGGCAGAACGGAGGGACAATCCTTACCTCAACAGCACTCGAGTCGTACGGTGGTGGCTCTTATACTGTTGTCAATCCCGATTCGATTACCGATGGGTCGCTTCAATTCATTCAAGGTCCGGCTATGGAAGCCGATGAGAGCATGACCATTATCCATGCGGACAACGGCATCACCTACACCGATGACTCCGTCCTTAACACAAACAAGACTGTTAAAGGAAATGCCGGCACCGCGCTGGAATTTGAAGGCACTCTGACGTTTGGCGAAAACGACCTCGCTTACGAAGTCGAGGCTATTAATAATGCTTCGCAAACGATCCTGGTTGGCGACAGCCGATTGGCGGCAGCCGCCTTCATTAACCAAGGTTCTGACCTGCTCGAGCGCGTCTTCCACGGCTTTACGCTCTCCCGCGACAAGTACGGTCTCATGACGTTCGCTACAGCCGAGGGCTCGAAAACCAACTATGATCTTTCCAGCCCAATTAAGGTCAATGGCTGGAACTTCCTTGGCGGCGTTCGCTATGTAGCGCCCACAGCCTACGGCGCTCTCACAACCGCGCTTTTCGTTGAATACGGCGACGGGAACTATCGCACCGGCAACAGCCATCTCGGATTGAACTTCCGCACCGACGGCTCCGTGCAATATATCGGCGGCGGTCTGGCTATGAGGCTCATGACGCCGACTAACTTCTACGCAGAAGGTTCACTGCGTGCCGGTGAATTGCAAAGCGACCTTAACCGCGCGCTAATGGACGCCAACGGCAACTCCTACGACGCCGATACAACATCTCTTTACGCAGGTCTGCACCTCGGTGCAGGGTACATATACAAACCTCAGGCCAACTTCGAGCTAGACTCGTACGCCAAATACTTTTTCACTTACACCGATTCCGACAGTTTCAGCATTGACCGCTACAACGAAACTTACGAGTTCGAGAGTATCGACAGTCACCGTTTGCGCCTTGGCACTCGCCTGAGCTCCACCCAAAACAACTTGACGTTCATGCTCGGTCTGGCCGGTGAATATGAATTTGCAGCAGAAAGTGACATGATCGTGACAAACGCCGCCACGCAGTCGTCCGACTTGGGTGGATTCAGTGCATTTGCTGAAGCTGGCTTGAGCATCCGCCCAAGCAACAGTTCACCATGGCAATTTGACGCTCAAGTTCGAGGCTGGACCGGCACCCGAGAAGCCATCACTGGCATGGCGACTGTGAACTATTTCTTCTGCCCCAAAAACTCGATGAAGGGCCCAACGAATGCCATTCACTGAGTAACTTGTGATTCGGGTAGGGCGGCCTAATCCGCCGCCCCTTCCTTAAGGTCCCGTCTAGAAAGGCTCAGTTGGAACCTTGGTTCAAACTCAACCTTGAACTCAAACTGACTCTATTTCGAAAACCAAATTTAACCCTGACCCTCCATGGCAAAGATTGATGTGGCAACTCGCTGATATCTCGCATCGATGGTCTTCCCAACATTCCGCCACCCAATTTGGCTGATTTTTGCCACCCGATTTGGCCGATTTTTACCACCTGATTTGGCCACACCAAACCACTGCGCTCATTTTGTGTCACACTACGCCTAAGGGTGCCTTTTTTGATCTTCCCGTCGTAGGGAGGGGTTTTTATGCCCTCTTCAAACCGTTTTCGTCACCATCGTTCAGCTCTCGCTCTGGCTGTCTGCGCCGTTTTGTGGCCCCTGTCAGTCTGCGCCTCTCCCACCGGCAACATCAATCTCGACGCCATCAACGCAGCAGGCGCCTACGCTCAGGGCTTTACGGGAGCGGGCGTGCGCATCGGCATTCTCGATTCGGGCTTTGACACCACCCACATCGCCTTTGAAGGAAAAGACATCATCAAGCTTTACAGCGACCAGTATCTCGAGAAATTCGGCACCGGCGTCAACGCCACCCAACAAAGTCACGGCAGTCACGTAGCGGGCATCGCTTCAGGCAACTCCTCCGTTAACTACGGCGTAGCCAAAGACGCCTCGTTGCTTTTGCTCTACTCGACCATTCAAGGTCCGACCATGATCTATGAGGTCGCAGACCTCTACAAAAAAGCCATTGAAACCTACGACGACGTCAAGATCTACAGCAACTCCTGGGGCTGGGTGCGCGGCTTGTTCAGCTACGGTGACATTCCGGACGAAACGAAAGCCTTCAATGAGGTTTTCAACTCCGCCGTCGAACACGACAAACTCATGGTCTTTGCCGCAGGCAACCAAGGAGGACTTGCGCCGGCTGACCCGATTCTGCCGATCATGCGGGACCCTTCGAAGGCCGGCCACTTCATCAACGTCATCAATATCGAATCAGACCACCTCTTTGAAGAAGGATTCGTTCACGGCAACAGCAGCGCCATCGAAGCCTCCAACCGCGCTCTCTTTGCTTCGCTGTGGTCCGTCGCCGCGCCCGGAACCAACATCGTGAGCGTTGAAGCGGGAAGCGGCAACGGCTCCATTGAGATGACCGGCACATCCATGGCCGCGCCGCATGTGGCCGGCACCCTTGCGCTCGTGCAGCAGGCATTTCCCTGGATGACCGCCTCGCAGCTGGCCGACTGCGTTCTTACCACCGCCCGCAAGCCTCAGGAAGGAGTCTACGAAGTACTTGCCCTGCATCCTGAACAAACAGGCGCGGACCCAAACCATAACAACCCGGACTATCACCTGCAGTACGGCGGCAGACTGGATTTTCGTGTCGCCTCGCCCACGTGGTCACCGGACGAAAATAAATACGTCTCCAACGTCTATAAAGAATCCGCCGCCATCGTCTTTTGGGGCAGCGCCGGCACCAAACTTGGTGACCTTAAGGCTCTCAAAGAAGAAGCCGCCGAACGGGCAGCTGCCCAGTGGCGCGAGGAAATCCTCGACGGCTACGAATGGGAACTTGACCCTGACGCCTATCTTGAGGCGGTTGATAAGGCATACAAGGAATGGAAGGAATACTTCATCAAAAACTGCACCATCGTTGAATACGGAATCGGCGCGGGGTTGCTGGATGCGGCTTCTGCCGTGGGCGGCATTGCCGAACTCAACATCAACCGCATGGCGCGTTGGGATGAAACTGCCAAAAAGTGGACGCTGCCGGTTCAGACAGGGCTCAACGGAAACGAACAGATTGCCTACATGCTCAATCTTGCCGGCAACGGCATGAGCCGCTTTATCAATGACATCAACGAAGTGCGCTGGAATCCGACGCTGCACATCACGACTCAGAAAGAATTAGAGGAGTACAACGCAACGATCCAAAATGGAGAAACGTATACAGGGTCAAGCAATCAGACAAAAGCTCCGGAAAATGCCGATCTTCCCGTTTCGCTCGTCGTTTCCGGCACGCTCGGTGAAAACAACAGCATCGTTTCAGCGGGCACTCTCGTCATGAGCGGTCACGCCTCCTACAGCGGCTCCACCGATGTGATCAACGGCGCCACACTCGTCATTGACGGCATCATTGACAACGACGTCCAGTCCGATGCCACGGCCACCGTTGCAGGACGCGGTGTGGTCGGGTCACTGACATCCCGCGGCACGCTCTCGCCCGGAGACGATCTCAGCCCGGGCAATCGAATCGGCACGTTTCACGTCAAAGGTCAACTGAAACTGGAAGCGGGCTCATCGCTTGTGCTTGATGTCGGCGAACACACGATCGACCAAATAATCGTGCACAATCTTTCTCAGGATCAAACGTCGTCCGTGACACTTTTGGCGAAATCCGGCCAAGAGAGCAATGCCGAGGCCCCATTGAACATCACGATTCGCACGGGGCAATACGTCGATCAAACGATTACCCTGAGCCCGACGCTCTTTTTTCCCGGTTTAAACGCTGGCGACGAAATCCTTGAGCAGGTCAAAGAGGCAAAACTCTCCTGGGGCGGCGGCATTACGTTTGAGTTCGTCACAAAGGAAGACGGCAGCTTTGAGATGCACCGTGTCGAAAACAGCATGCAGCTTGTCGGCAAAACCGTTTCACTCTCGCAAGACGCCATGCGCCGAGCTCAAAAACTGGACGCTGTGATCCAAGCCGACGGCATTCTTTCGGGAACCGCCGCCGAGTTTGTCAGCGCCGTGGATATCCTTTCCGAAAACCTGAGGGAGGGATGCGACAAACAGCTGGTGACTACAACCCTCGAAAACGCGTTTGCTTCAACCAAGGCGGATTCTCACCTGGCCTTCGATGCCGCCGCGATGTCTCGATCCATTCGCCTGCGTGAGGTGACAGCGCTCTCGCCGCTTACCGATCTGTATGCCACGGATGTCATTCCCGAGGCTTCGCTCGTCGTCGAACGGGCAAATATGGACGGCGCGAAATCATTCCAGAGTACCCGTACTATTCTTTCAGCCGGCGCTCGCCGCAGTTTCGGCGACTGGGCGCTGAGCTGGAAAGTCGGCGGCTATTACGACGACATCGAAATCTCCGGCCCGGACAAGGGAAACGCGCAAGGTGTTTTTGCAAGCGTTTCGGCGATGCGGGAATTCGGTGCCGGCATGCGACTCTTCGGTCAGGCACTTCTGGGCTACGGGGTTGAGGATCGCACAAGATACGTCAGCAACTTCTACGGTTCAAAGCGACTCGATACAACCACCCATGCCGTCAGTCTCGGCGCGTCCATCGGCATCGGCCGCAAATTTGCCCCCGATCGGATCGCGCTCTCGTTCATGCCGTACGCTCAGCTCAGCTGGGACGGCATTCACCGAGACGATGTCCGCGAGTCGGATTCTCGCGTTGCACAAGAATATGAAGATGAACTTTTAAGCGTAGCGGCACTTGAAGCCGGCCTGGCTTTCAAGACGCGCAGCAGTGCCGCCTCCCCGACAGGCAATCTCTTTCTGGAAGGTCGCATTGCGTACCGCAATCGCTTTCACGTCAATGGCGACGAGACATACACATGGACCGGCATACGCGACGAAACCAACGTCGAATTTTTCGACAACCGTCACGCGGCGGCAGCGCAATGCAAGATTGGCTGGGTATCGTCAACCGGTCACGAGTTCGCGCTGATGCTCGACGGTGAAGCCGGGGACTCCGGAGACGAGCGCTGGGGTGCTTCGCTGCGCTGGACAAAGCACTTCTGATCGGACAGAAATTATCGGCTCACCATACGACAAGCGCCGCTTCGAAAATCCTTTAAGCGGCGCTTGATGTTTCTTCTTAAAAATCCGTATCTGAACTATTCCGACTCACCGAGCAATTTGCCGACCGTCTTGTCGATTCTCTCGGCGGTCTTGCCCCACTTCGTGAGCGTCATGCTTCCGGCCTTGTACTTGGCGGTCGATACGATGGCGCCGTTTTTATAGAGCGTCAGTTCCGCAAGACCGAGGTAGGTCGTTGCGTCCCACGAACGCTGCATCACGTAGCTCAAACGGTATTCCGACGTGCAGGACGCAGCATCCCGGACCACTGTCGTCTTGATGCCGCGGCGCTGGAATGCCGACTGCAGCGACGGAATGGCCTCACCGATCGTGACCTTGGGATTTTGGATGATGCAGACTTCCGTCGGCATCACTTCAAGCGGCTCGACCATCTTTCCGGTCGTCGTGTTGGCGCACCCGACCATCAACGCGCATACGGCCGAGGCCGCTGCCAAACCAACTGCTTTGTAAAGCATTTCTGCCTCCCGTGTCGTTGTTGATTCTGTACGGCCACAATAGCAGATTCCGCTCGATGCCAACGAGCTCAAGGCCTTGATTCAACATGATTGGTTACCGGATAACGGAAAAAAGATAGGACATTTCGCCTGCGAACTTTCGATATTCTGAAACTTGATTATTCGGCAAACGACGAATATGTTATTCGTCAATCTACGACTCGAATTTCAGCGAGTACTTCTACTCGACAAATGTCGTAAGAATCATCTTTCTTGCCCGAGCTGTAAGTGTGAAAACCGGTTTTGTCATCAAGGCGCCGAACTACGAAATTGAGGATCCGATCTTCCGACATTGGATCCGGCGCCGCGTTGATCTGAGAATTTGATCGGTTTCCATTCTGTGACAGAGATTTGTCAACGAGTGCCTGAACTCTTCCTCGCAAGAACACGACTCAAGATACCGGAGGATTATGGAAACGATCATCCGGTATCGCTTGGCATGTTGACTTAAAGTTTCGTATCCGAACCATTACGGTTCGCCGAAGAGTTTGCCGATTGCCCGGTCGAAGCTCTCTGAGAGTCATACCTCGCTCAGTTCGCTTAACGCTTCCGACGCCGGCAAAAACGTTCCGACATCTGCTTGTCCGCTCATAGTCGTTCTTGCCGGCGGTCCGAACGTCAGACACTCTCAGCCATTGCCATTCGAACGAATTTCAGCAATGACTCGGAAACGTTGATCAAGCATCGTTATCCTTGAGGTTCTAATCCGACAAGCGGATACGCAAAGCAAACCCAAACCATGTGCGCATAGACCGACAGCATTCTGCCGGCGACAATCGTACCGGATTTCACTTCTTGCAATTCCGCGCCATTCTGGCAAAATGCCGACCTTCAAACGGATTTCTCAGTGTTTACCGTGGTCTTCGGACCGATCAAACCTGAACTACAAACCAACCCGACGCGGGCGTTTGCCTGCGTGAATGCAAGTTTCGAGTGTCTCCCTCAACGGAGCTCTCAGCTTGTCTTTGGTGGGTTTTCGCTCGCTCCCTTTGATGGATTTTCAAAAAGGCGAAAACCACTATGCCAATGACATTCACAACTTGCATTTCGGCTCAAGACTTCGGACTTGCGTCCGAGACAATGATCCCGGGGTTTCAGGCTTCGCAGCTTTCCTGTGCTGCGCCCGCCCAAATCGTTCGGGTCGATCCCTGCCACGTGTTCGATGAATCCTTTCTGCAGGATCTCGTGCTGTGGTGGACCTGGCCCGACACCCGTATCCCGCTCTACATCGCGGGACCCACGGGCTGCGGCAAAACGACCTCCGTTCTTCAGTTTCTCGCACGCGTCCATGTACCGGTCATTTCCCTGACCTGTTCCCGACGCTTCGTGAAGGACGACCTTGTCGGCCGCTGGGGCGCGCACGAAGGAGGCTTCGCATGGATCGACGGACCGGCCACCATTGCGTGGAAAACCGGAGCCGTACTGCTCATCAACGAGTTTTCGCTCGCTCCCCCGGAAGTCTGGGTGGGCGCCAACGACATCTTCGAAGGGCAGTCAATCACGATCGAGAAGACAGGTTTGAGCATTCCCAGACACGTCAACACCCGGGTCATTGTCACCGACAACTGCCGTTGCGGTACGCTGCCCGAGTCGGCCTACAGTTCTCGCAACCAGCAGGACGCCAGCACGTGCGACCGCTTCTGGCATATGGCAGCCGATTGGCCCAAACCCGAAGTGGAAGCCCGCATCGTCCTATACCGTTGTGAGCGCATCGCTCAGGGCGCTCTGTCAAGCGAAACGCTTGCCGAGCTTGCCCGCTGCGCCGCACGACTTGCACAAGCCTCGCGCACGAACCCTGCCTTGAAAGCGGATTTCGTGAGCGAAGACGTGCCTGCGGCACTGAGTACACGCGTTGTGATTCGCCTGTGCGAAATACTGACGCAGCTGCTTGCGGGTTCCTGCAGCCCCGAGCAGTCTCTGTCGCGAGCCGTCCGGCTTGCTATCGGCAGTGCACTCAACGACCGCGCGTGTCTGACGCTCTTGGAAATGGCGGCGTTTCACTTCGCCCCGTTGCTTGAGACGCTTCACTCTTCGACGGCAGCAAACCGAAGACGTCGTAACGTACGACCGAAAATCGGTTAACGCCGCTCGCTCTTGCCGCGCGCCCTTTGAATCCCGAAGGACGCCCCCTTCTCATCCGTTCCGACCCCGTTTTCCGTCCTTCCTGCTCAAGACGCAGAGGCTCTCCGCAATGCTTGTCCGCAGGCATTGTCGAGTCAGCCCCTGAGGTTCTTTGCGTGTGCGATCGACGGCAACGGGGTCTTTTCTTATGGAAAAACACCCGATATGCCCGACGATCCCCGCCCCGAACCCGTTGCGATGACCGACGACGAAATCGCGAAACTGGCCCCTTTGAGAGGTGAGGAAAGTTTCTCGGTACGGTTTGCCGTCAACGTCGACCTTGAGCCGAACTGTAAAGGCCCCGTGCCTTTCTTGGGCCCTCACTTTTGCGAGCTCACCCGAAAGCAGTTTCGAGACCTCTACGGGAAAAGCCTTCTTTGCAAGACGGACCGACTTGAAAACATCGACGCCGGCTGCGGCCCGTTGCCCGAGCTTCCCAAAAAAGCTCCGAAAAAGGCAACGCCGCTGCGGCGCTCGTTTCGTCGCCGTCCGTTGAAGCGCCAGCGTTTCAACGAAAAAGAAAGCCGTCAGATGCGTCTGCTCGATTAGTCAAGCATCCATGGCTTTGAGAGCTCGCAACTGAACCTTAAACTTCTGCGGTTTGTTTCCCTTCGCTTTCTCTCTTTTTCCCGGCATCTTCGGCCTAGCCGACGGTTGTCCGGGAAAAAGGGAGTGCCGGGATTTTCCTTACCCTTTCTTATCCCCACTACCCCGACGATTCCCGCCCTTGAGTCACACCGAGTTTGACACTCTCGCCGAACGCCTTCTTGAGAGGCTCTGTTTGTGCGCCAGCCTGCGTCAACGCTACGCGACGATTCTGTCCGAATCGCTCGCGACCTTTTCGCCCGACATTAAATCTCAGGCGCAACAACGACTTCTGTCGTTTTTGCAGGCTACCTTCACCGGCAACATCCGGCACGACCCCAAACTCACCGAGGCGCTTTTTGAAGTCGCCCTGATGCTCACGGGCCTCATTGCCAAACGCGACGCCCGATGTTCCGATGAATGCCGCAGGCTTCTGGCCGCCTTTTTCGAAGAACCCCAAAGAAAGGATCCCGTCTCCGGTGGCAAACCAACGGTCTTTCAAACCGCCGTTCTGCTTCTGGCGGGCTTTCTTCTGACGTTTCCGAAGCCAAATTCAGTGGCATCGTCCGCGTTCAATAAAGTGCTCTTTGCTCGGCACCTCTTCTTTGCGTCGATGGCAACTGCCGCCCCGGGCATACTGACGCGCACCATGGTCGCAATGCGTACGCAATCAAGCTCAAATCCGCCCCTGCGGCTCTTCATGCCGCCCGACGCTTTTACCGAGCTTTTCACACAACGACTACGAAGCGAGATTCCGGCACTTTTCAAAGCCGTCTCCGAACATTTCTCAAACGTCACGGACCAACCGTCGCTCTATGCGTTTCTCACTCAGGCAAGGCTCGTTGTCTCTTCCTTTCGCGCCCATTGCTGGGAAAACGACGGCAGACAACACCTCGTCACCCTCTGGGAAATTCATCCTGAGGCGGCAGCACGCCTTTTGGCTTTGATTTCACCCGAATCGAAACGAGCACTTGCAACCGCCGCCTACGACTCTCTGCAACTCGAAATCGACGTTGACACCGGCTCGAGAGTCAGAAACATACGAAGCAATGTAACAAATCCAGCCCACCGAACCTTGCCCGATTCGATCTGTCACCCGGTCATGAATGGGGCCGTTGCCGGCCTCGGACTGTCTTCCTGGGCATCGGGCGTATTTACAAAGGGTTTGCGCAAAGTCGACGAAGCTCTGCGTCTTAACGTCGCTTCGCGCAAGTTTTTTGGCGTGGGACTCGATTCCCGCATGGAAAAGAGCATTGAGACCATGGCAACAGAGCCAAGCGTCTCAGCGTCGGTCGGCGCCGAAAACTTGCCGCAGACAGAAGACCAAATCAAGGAACACATCACGCACGCCTTGATGCGTTACGCCTCCGAACACAAAGCTGCCATACGTACTGCCGCAAACCGCACGGCACAAGGTTCGAGCGCCGCCCGATCGCAGCTGCCCGCGCTTCCCGCCGGCCTATTCGTGCCGTCGCGATTCTTCACCGGTCCGATCGCGCTCTGGTTCTCGCCGCTGCAAGCCTTGGGACTAGCCGTGTCCTGTACGAGAGAAGTGTCTGAGGCAGCCGACAACGAATCGGAATCACAAACCGAAACCATGATCGCGCTGTACCGTCATTCGCCGGGCAATCCCTTGCCCGAAACCGGAGTTCTGTTTCCCTTTTTCGAATCCGTTTCGGCAGCGATCTGGTGGGTGGAGCACATGACGGAGTTTCACCGCACGAAGCTCTCGGAGGCCACTCGCAAGGATGTGTTGAAACAGTTTCTCTTTACCGATGCCATGGCGCGACTTTTAAGGCTCTTTATCCGAGAAAGCCGAGAAGCAGACCAAGAGATCGGCAATCGCATGCTCGCGCAAAGCGCAGCTCTCACTCACAACCAAACCGGAGAACGCACAAAACGCGAGTTGCAGAAATTTGTCAAGCCAAAGCTTCTTCGCAAACTCTGCTCGGCCTCAATTGCCGAAGTCGCGCACGGCTATTTGACGCATGAACTTCGCTGCAAAGGCGAAGCCGACGTCTCCACAGGTCTTGAAATCGTGCTCGATATCCAGAAGCGACAGCTTGCCGCCGCCCGCAGCAAGCGCATGAAGCGCGTTGTCGCCCGACCCGATTCCTGATCTTCTTGTTTCATTTATGACACTTTTGACAATCTTTTCCCGCCGTCGACGTTCCGTCTTTACGGCCGGTACCGATTCTGTGCGCGCCGACACCTGGCGCCCCGCAACCGAACTCAAGCCCGCTCTTGCCTGGAGCGTGACCGCGTCCGTCGCCGGCGTCTTTGCCGCCGCCGGATTGGCTCCGACTCTTGCCGCCACCCTTGTCGGACTCGTCTCTGCCTTCATGGCGGGCATCCGTCTGAAATCCGGCATGGCCGTTCTCAAGGACCGAGCAGCGCTTGCGGGCAGCGCTTTGGAACTCATTTCGTGCCGCGTCTTTGCCCGGCGTCTTCTTCGCGCACGCCGCGACATGGCCCGCAAGGGCGACACCGAAACCTTTGCGCCCGTGTGGTTCGGCCGCGGTTTTGACTGGGGCCCCGAACACGCACAAAAGCTCTATGAGCTCTCCAAAATTGACGTCGAGCGGCTGATTCCGCGCCGCAATATCTGTCGGCGTCTGACCGGCACTGCCCCTAAGGATCCCCGTACGGTTGGGCTCGCTGCCATTGACGGCTTGGAGAGCAGCAAAAAGGACATCTGGGTCTCGGAAAAGACATTGGAAGGCGGCACGCTTATTGTGGGAACGACCCAGGCGGGCAAAGGCGTGCTTCTTACGAGTCTCGTCACACAGGCGATTCTGCGCGGTGAAGCGGTGATCGTAATCGACCCCAAGATGAGCTCCCGACTCAAAAACGCCGTAACGGCTGCTGCAAAGCTTGCCAACCGCAGCGATCCCCTTTTCTTTCATCCGAACGACCGCGAGGGGATCCGCATCAATCCGCTCACGCACTTTGAGAGACCGAGTGAAATCGCCAGCCGCCTTACCGCCGTGATGACCGACTCCGGCCCCTTTACGTCCTTTGCATGGTCTGCGGTGAATGTCGTCGTAAATCTCCTCGTTCACGTCGGCCGCACGCCCTCGATTGCCGGCATCGAATCGGTGCTCACGGGCGATTTTGAAGATCTGCTTTTGGAAGCGGCGGAACTCGACTGCGGGCCGGATCTGTTTGATACGCTCGTCTCCGAAGTCAAGCTCAAGGGCAAAAAGGGCCGCGAAGGCGTGCTTGTGCTCTTGGATAAAGCTCGAGACAGAGAGGCGCTCTCGGAGGGCACGCTCAAAGGTGCCACTACTTACGCTCACGACCCGGTGCATTTTTCCAAAATCACGGCGAGCCTCATGCCCGTTCTGGCAATGCTCACTTCGGGAGCTCTGCGACAAACGCTTTCGCCCGCAGACGACGACGCCGAAGCAATGAGCTTGTCGGAGATCATCGCCCAGCGAAAGATTCTCTACGTGTGCCTCAATTCGCTTCCCGATCCGACGGTCGCGGGCGCCATCGGCTCCCTTCTTCTTGCCGACCTCGCCTCCTGCGCGGGCGAACGTTACAACGACACCTCGATTGCCCGCACCACGGTCAGTCTCTTCGTCGATGAATGCTCCAACGTCATCAACCGCTCCCTCATCGAAATCCTCAACAAGGGCGCCGAATCAGGCCTGCGCACCACCTGTGCCATGCAGACGGTGGCCGACCTTGCCGCCCGCTTGGGTTCCACCGACGAAGCGCGAATGGCGCTCGGCAACTTCAACAGCCTCGTGAGTCTGCGCACCAAGGATCGCCTCACGCAGGAGTTCGTGGCCGAAACGTTCGGTCGCACCTACATCGCCAACACCGCCGCCACGCTCACAAGCGCTTCGGATACGGCGCACCCCGGACACTTCACCGCAGGCGCCTCTCGTCAGATCACGGCTTCGCGCGAAGAAATCATCCCCTGCGACGTGCTCGGCAAGCTCCCCAACTGCGAGTTTTTCGCGTCTCTTGCGGGCGGCCGTCTTGTGAAGGGCCGCACGCCGATTCTGATTGCCGACGAAGACTTGGTCTCCGGCTAAAGCCTGTCGTCCTTTGAAAGGAATTTCCATGACCACAAAGCCTTTGAGATCCCTCGCCTCCGGTGGCCTGTTTCTGATCATAGCCCTGTGGCTTGCCGTCTTTTGCTTTGCCTCGGGCTCAACCGTTCAAGCCGTTTTTGAGCACGAAAGTGCAGCGTGCGAAGCATCCTGCCGGGCGTATGTTGCCCCCAAACTCAGGTTGATTGACGGCAGTTTCGATGAACTGCGAAACACAATCTACCGGGAGATTGTCTCCTTGCCGGCCGCCGATGAATCTCTCTCCGAACTTGACGCCGCTCTTCGCAACGGGCTCTGGCAGACGGCATTAAATCGCCTTGCGGCTATCCAAGGACTCCTGCGTCTCGTTTGCTTGCGTCTGGAAGTTTTCAAATACACGTTCGGACTCATCTTGCTTTTAGCCGTCGCCACCGTCATTGACGCTTTGAGTCTGCGAGCCATTGCGCACCATACGTTTGAGACCTCGCGACCGGCAGTGAGCTTTACCTCGGCAATTGGCTTTTTAGGAGCTTTGATTGTGGGCTCAGCTTTGGTGCTGATGCCTTTTGCGGGAGCGGCAGTAGCAGGGCTCACCGTAATTGCCGTCGGCTGTGTAGGTCTTCACGCTTGGGTGAGGTATTTCCATCGTTTGTGACGATGCCGTTTTGTAAAGCCGCAGTTTGTTGTCGTATTCACGAACCGGAGGCGACTTTTCTACATTGTGCTAAGGGTACAGATTCGCATGCAGTAGCTTCTCGTACTAGCAGAATCAACAGGCAAGTTACGTAGAGTTATAGCATTTGATGTAATTATGTTGATTTCAATAATTTGGCGTAACTGTTCTGAGTAACTCTATATCCGCACTTATTTTCCAACGTCCTGATCTAGCGCTTGCATTGAGCAACCGTTTGCTGCACCCTGATGCGTTGCAACTCACGTCACGGGACGGTCTTTTTCTCACCGGCGTTCGCCGTATTGGCAAAACCACATTTATCCGCAGAGACCTGATATCACAGCTCGAAAAGGAAAACGCGTTGGTCATCTACGTAGACCTTTCGGACAATCGAGAGCGAATCTATGCTTCCGAAGCGGTGCTTTCCAAAGTGCGAGAATCGCTGGCAGACTTGTCCCGATTGTCTTTCCTCAAAGCTAAGCCATCGGCCGTCTCTTTGCAGTTCGATGCGAAACAGGTCGGCACTCCCACAGGCGTCTCGCTTGCGCAGGCATTCTCGGAAATCATTGCCACCTACGATGTCAATGTCGTACTCATCATTGACGAAATCCAGGAACTGCTCAGAAGCGAAGCCGGACTTAATCAGCTCGCAGCATTAAAAGCCGCCCGTGACGCCATCAATCTGCGCCCGAACAATCCAAACGACACCTATTTCCTGCTCGTTGGCATCGGTTCGCAACACTCGTTGATCAAGTCCATGGTCACCGGTTCCTCTCAGGCCTTCTACGGAAGCGATCATCTGGTCTTTCCGCAACTGAGCGATGAATACCTCATATGGCAAGCCGGCCAAGTAAACAACCCGCGACTAAAAGTCGCAAGCTTTGCAACTATCACATTCGTAATGTCGCATTGGGCCTGTTTACGTCCGGCCCCCGGGTCATCAGCAGATAGCCCAGACCGTGCAGATTTCGACCTGCATTCAGGTCGCTGTGCGCTCGGTAACCACAGTGACATTCGAACCGGTGCTTCTTTCTCTTTCCGATTGCACCGCACGCCGAACACGTCTTGCTCGT
>ENA-UERG01000180-UERG01000180.1-human-gut-metagenome-genome-assembly--contig:-NODE-180-length-60153-cov-12.780029_pt1 | contig 60153 bp, 48 predicted proteins | sample MGYA00242954_ERZ507954 | MGnify/ENA primary metagenome ERZ507954 (study PRJEB26167, sample SAMN06115478) | human gut metagenome | host: Homo sapiens | place: China:Sichuan | collected 2015-01-21...
ATTTAAAAAAACAATCAACGCAGGCTCAAATAGGGTGGTTAGAATGACGATTTCAAAGAATTATGGGACGGCACTGACTTCATTACAAATATATCCCCGGTATCCAAATGTCAACAGGAAAATGTACGATTCTTATAATTTCACATGGAAAAAACCGGCAGGCGGTTTGAAAAACGAAGCCCCGGGTTTCCGGGGCTTTCGGGACGTTCGGAACTGAAAATCAGTCCAATGGGTGGCCGGCGAGAGGAGGCCACTCCCCGGTACGGAACAGGAGGTTCGATTTGCGGACCAGCCCGACGCCGGAGTCCTCCACCGTCAGCAGGAAGCTCCACTGAAACGGCGTCTCGCAGCAGGAGACCAGCAGCTCCAGCTCGCGCTCCGAATTCCACCGGGCGCTCGCCTCCATCCGGCGCGGCACCGGCTCCCGCCACGACAGCGTATTGGCGATCCGGCGGCCGAAACCGGCTTTCATCGTTTCTCCGTCGAGCGTCAGTTCGATATGATCGTCGAATGATGCAAACTCGATGGTTTCAAACTGCAATGCATTCTCCGACAAGGCGTAACGGCGAAACGGCAGGATGCGCCCGGCGGAACCGAGCACCGGCATCTCCCAGTGCGTTACCGCCTCCGCCAGAGCCGCGGCATCCGCCGGAGCGGGGGCCGCTGGCTTCTCCTCTGCCGCCGGCAGCAGAATCTCCCAGACGCGGTCGAGGATCGACTGCATGTTCCGCAGCCCGGAGGTGACCGCAAGCGCCATCTCCTGGTCCGGCATCGCAATCGCATACTGCCCGAAGGCGCCGTCGCCCCGGAATGCATTGTGCCGGCAGCGCCAGAACTGAAAGCCGTAGCCTGTCTTCCAGTCAGGCTGGTCGTTCATCGAGTTGTCGGCCTGCACGCTCGTCGCCTGCCTGAAGTAATCGGCCGGGATGATCTGCTTCCCGTCCCGCCGGCCGCCTTCAAGCAGACACTGGGCGAACGAGGCGATCTCTTCGGTGATCAGGTTGAATCCCCATCCGCCGGCCTCGATCCCCTGCGGCGACAGCTCCCAGCAGCGCGGCGCGATGCCGAGCGGGTCGAACAGCCGCGGCCGCAGGTACTCCCGGAGCCCCTTCCCGGTTGCCCGCACGACGGAGGCGGCGAGCATGTAGCTCGCGCCGGAATTGTAACAGAAGCGCGTTCCCGGTTCATATGCGAGCGCGGTCTCGAAAAACGCCCTGGCCCAGTTCGGCCGGAACTCCATGTCGTCCATCGCACAGTGATCGTGCCCGGAAGTCATCGAAAGCAGATGACGGATGCGCAGACGCTCGAACTTTTCGTCGTAACGATCCGGCAATTCATCCCGGAACAGGTCGACCAGCCGCGCATCAAGCGAAAGCTTCCCTTCCGCGCAGGCGAACCCGACCGCGCAGGAGGTGAAGCTCTTGCTGAGCGAAAACAGCATATGGGGGAGTTCGGGGGCATACGGTTTCTTCCACCCCTCCGCGATCACCCGGCCGTGCCGCATGACCATGAAACTGTGGACGGAATCCAGTTCTTCGATCGCCCGGAAAAACGCGAGCAGCGCGGCGGACGAGACCCCCTCCGCCTCCGGCGTCGAACGCGGCAGCAGTTTTCTCATGTTCCCCTCCCCTTGCCAATCAATTGTAGGTTTTACGCAGATAATTGACTTCCAGAGCCTTGCCGAGTTCGGCGGCCGTGGTTTCCTTTTTCGGCGAAAACACGAGCGTCTTCGGTTCCCCGGGCAGCAGCGTCAGCGAATTGTCGCTGAATATGCCCGGTATTCCGGGCGTATCGAGCGTGACGAAGAAAGCCGGGCGGTCTGTTGAAAGCGTGACTTCGAACCCGCCGTCCTTTCCGGCCTTCACCGCCGTTTTCACATCGGCATGGCGGAAGGCGCAGTGCTTGAACACATCGAAGAAGAAGGTGTTCTCGAACGAAAGCGCCGTTCCGTCGGCGCACTCCGCGGAGAGCCGGAGCTCCATGAAATGTTCCTCCGGATTGAATCCGGCCAGTTCCGCCGGCTTGAACGCCTTGAGGCAGCGGCTCTCGCCGGGCTTCAGCGAGGCGGAGAACTCGAAACGCTTCTGCGGCAGCCCGTCGAAATCGCTGACCACGGCCGTGACGGTGACTTTGCAGCGTTCCCGCAGGTCGCTGACTGCGAAGATCCGGGTCTGCCCGTCCTGCGGGTCCCGGCAGGCGGTCGCGATGACCGGCGCATAGAAGCGCTTCGCATGGTACTGAAGCTGCTTCCATTTGCCGCCGTACTCGATGCTCGCCCACGACGCGACCGGCCAGTTGTCGTTCAGCTGCCAGAAGATCGTCCCCATGCAGCGCGGCTTCAGCGTACGCCAGAATTCGACGCCGGTCTTGATCGCCAGCGCCTGCTGCACCTGCGACAGGTAGAGGAAGTCCCCGAAGCTCTCCGGCATGCGGAAATATTTGCCGAACATGCCGATGATCGGCGCGTTGCCCCTGACGCATTTCTGGTGGTGGTCCATGACCGGCGAAAAGACGTTGAACTGGTCCGGCGGGCAGAACGACGCGACCGTCTCGAACGACGGAAACGACTGGTAACCGAACTCCGAACAGAAACGCGGCCTGACCGAATAGTAGGCGCTGAAATCCTTCGCGCCGTGCCAGACCTCCCAGTAGTGCATGTCGCCGCAGGAGTCGTCGTGCCAGCCGTCGTTGAAATTGTTCGGGCCGCCGCACGGGGAACTCGGCCAGAACATGCGTTCCGGATCAAGCGCCTCGACCCTGCGCCAGAGCTCGCGGTTCAGCCGGTCGTAATTCACAAGATAGGTCGAAACACGCTCCTTGTCATACCATTTCGTCGCACCGATGACTTCGTTGTCGCCGCACCAGATCGCCAACGACGCATGGTGCTTCAACCGCGGAATCTGGTAGTCGAGCTCGTTCATGACGTTCGCAATGAACGCCTCGGTCGACGGGTACAGGCTGCATGAAAACATCATATCCTGCCAGACCATGAGTCCCTTGCGGTCGCAGATCTCGTAGAAAATATCCTTCTCGTACTGGCCGCCGCCCCAGACGCGGATCATATTCATATTTGCAAGGCGGGCGGATTCGAGCAGGTCCTCGTAGCGCGCTTCGGTCTGGCGCGACGGGAACGCATCGGCCGGAATCCAGTTCGCGCCCTTCGCAAACACATCGACCCCGTTCACGCGGAAGAACATCGATACGCCGTACTCATCCGGACGGTTCACGACCTCGATGGTGCGCAGCCCGATCATGCGTTCGACCGTCTGGTCGGCGGTTTCGACCGTGAGCGGATAGAGCTCCTGTGCGCCGGAGCCGTTCGGCCACCAGAGGCGCGGATTCTTCACCTCGAACTTCGCGCGGACGAGATTGCGCCCCGCCTTCAGCGAAGCGTTGACCGTCTTCTCCTCGCCGTTGAAGCGGAAAGTCACGGCGGTGCGGCACGGTTCTTCGGCGTGCAGCTCGGCGACGGCGGTGCACTCGACCAGGTTCTTCTCGTGCTTCTGCTCGGTCCAGACCGCGTCGATGCGGCCGCCGTCCACGCCGGTGAGCGTCAGCGGCGCATAGACGCCGGCCGCCATCAGCGTAATGCCCCAGTCCCAGCCGCCGTGGCAGTGCGGCTTGCGGATCAGATTCAGGTTCTCGACCTTGCTGCACGAGTTCATCGGAATCGGGAACGGCATCCCGGCAGCCGCCTTCTTCGCCTCGAGCTCGGAGGACTTGAAGCGGATGCGGATCGTGTTCACGCCGGGCTTCAGCAGCGCCTTGACCTCCGGACGCCAGCAGGCGAACATGTTCTCCGTCGAAACGGCCTTCTTCCCGTTGATCCAGACGGTTGCGAACGTGTCGAACATCTCGCAGTTCAAATAGACGTAACGCCTCGAAAGCAGCTCCTCCGGAACTTCGAATTCGCGCGTAAACTCCCACTCGTACCGGCGGAACTCCTGGACAAGCTCCTCATTCCGTCCGAAATACGGGTCCGGAATCATCCCGGCCGCCAGAAGCGCGCTGTAGTTGTCGCCCGGCAGCTCGGCCGCAATCGTCCTGCCGTTCCATTCCGGGCAGCCGAGCGTCCAGCTCCCGCCCAAATCGATCATCGAACCCATATCAGAATCTCCAACGGTTGTTTTGACACTTCATCTGCCATGCCGTACAATATATTGAAGAAAAACGATTAGTCAAGGCATTTCCGGTCCGATTGCATGAAACAAAATGTTATTTCATGCAAAAAATGTAAAATCCGCTGGCATTTTGCCGGAATGCCGGTATACTATAAGCAAGGAAACCACAGGAGCCAGGGAAAAAACCGATGCGCCCAACCCTGAAAGAGATCGCCGAGGCGACCGGCTATTCGATCGCCACCGTGTCGCGCGCGCTGAACGGCTCGCCCCGGATCACGCCTGAAACGCGCCGGTCCGTGCTCGCCTGCGCGAGACGGACCGGTTACCGCACCGCCTGCCGCCGCGTCGCGCTGATCGTGCCGGGCTACCAGTTCGACGGCTACTTCGGCAGCGTGCTGCGGCTGCTGGCGGCCGAACTCGGCCGTCTCGACTACCCGGTCGAAGTGCTGAGTTCGACCGGGCTCGACGTGCTGGAGGAGCACTCGTTCTGCGGCGCCATCTCGGTCATGGCCCAGAACGGGCTCGAGCGCTACTGGGGGGACCGGCACATCCTGCCGCTGGTCTGCATCAATACGCGCCCGCGCCACCTCGACGGCATCTACACGGTCGGCTCGAACGACGAACAGGCCGTACGCCTCGCCGTCGGACACCTGCTCGAACGCGGCCACCGCCGCATCGGCCGCTTCGGCGGAATCTCAAGCTTTTACGATCCGTCCAACTGGAACAGCGTGAACCGTGAAAACGCATTCCGCAGCCAGCTTGCGGCGCACGGACTCGAACCGGAGCTTTACGCCACGAACACCGGGAGCACCCCGTCCACGATCGAAGCCGTGAAATCCCTGCTCGACCGCGGCGCGACGGCGCTCGTCACCGTGAACGAGGGACTCGAACTCGAAACGCTGCACGCGCTCAACGTCCTCGGCGTCCGGGTGCCGGACGAAGTCGCCCTGCTCTCGTGGACCCAGCCGAATCCGGCCGGCTTCGTCCGGCCCTCCATCTCCGGCATCGAGCAGAACTTCGAGGAGCTCGTCCGGCAGAGCTGCGAAACGTTCCGGCGGCTGCTGGCGGGGGAACCGGCCGGGGATACACTCATCGACTACCGGCTGCAGATCCGCGAAAGTTCCGCGAAGTCCGTCGCCGCAAAGGGAGGCGGCCGGAAATGAACACCGCCCTCTTCACAACTTCCCGGCTCCGCACCGCCGGGAAAATCGCCGCCATCGCCGTCATCCTCGCCGCGGCGTACCTCTTCTTCTGCCGGAATACGCAGCTCGTCTTCGAATGCAGTTCCCCCGGCAGCTTCGCCCTGACCGTCACGGCTCCGGACGGCGCCGTGCTCGGACGGGAGGTGTTCATCGGCGGAGCGGAGTCCACCCGGCTGCGCTTCCTGCTTCCACGGCAGGCGGACCCCGCTGCGCTGCGGTTCGAGCTTGAGGGTGATGCTTCCGAAATCATCTTCCACCGGCTCGACGTCATCCGCGACGGTTTCCGGGTCTCCCGCAGCAAAGGCGCGGTCACCGGCAATCGGCTCGAACCGGTTCCGGCCTCCGAAGTGACCGGAATCCGCCCGTTCCTCCTGCTGCCGGCGGCGCTGCTGACGCTGCTGCTGGCCTATCTGTTCTTTCCCGGCCGGCGGAACCGCCGTTCATACCGCCGGGCTTTTCTCTGCGGCACGCTCATCGGCTGCGCCGCCTTCTTCGTCAGCTTCGGCTGGAAGGTGCTCGACCCGGAGCGGACCGCCTGGCTGCTCGGCGGCGGCGACCCGACCCAGCACTATCTCGGCTGGGTCGCCTTCCGGAACTCGGCCTGGCATTTCCCGCCCGGACTGACCGATATGCTCGCCAATCCCCATAACGCCTCGATCGTCTACACCGACTCGATTCCTCTTTTCGCCCTGGCGTTCAAACTGTTCCGCGCTTATCTGCCGGAACGGTTCCAGTATCTCGGGCTCTTCGGGCTGAGCTGTTTTCTGCTGCAGGGCGGTTTCGCGGCACTGCTGCTGCGGCGCTTCACGAACAAAACCGCGCTCTGGCTGGCCGGCACGCTCTTCTTCGTCTTCGTCCCGGCGCTCTTTTTCCGCATGTATTTCCACACCTCGCTCGCGGCGCACTGGGTGCTGCTCGCGGCGTTCGCGCTCTGGCTCTATTGCGCGCCCTCCCGGAAAACGCTGCTCCTCTGGTGCCTGCTCGGCAGCTGCACGTTCCTGATCCACCCCTATCTCGGCGCGATGGTCAGCGCCCTCTTCTGCGGGCAGCTGCTGCAGAGTCTCCGTGACGGCGGCCGGGCGAAACCGCTCGCCGCCGCATTCGGCGTCTATCTCGGCGCCGTCTGTCTCGCCTTCCATTCGGCCGGCGGATTTTACTCCTTCGGCACGGGGGACGGGCGCTTCGGCTCCTTCGGCAGCAACCTGAACACCTTCTTCAACCCGCTCCAGCCGGACAACCTCCTGAAAACGCAGCCGATTCTGATGGGCCAGTACGAGGGACAGGCCTTTCTCGGGGCCGGAATGCTCCTGCTCGTCCTTCTGGCGATTTACCTCACAGGCGCCGGACACCGGGTCCGGCCGCCGGTCTCCGGGGAGTTCCTGTCCGCAAGCTGCGCAGCCGCCGGGCTCTGCCTGCTCTTCGCCGTTTCGACCAAAGTCGCCTGGAACGACACGATCCTCTTCACCGTGCCGCTGCCGCCGCCACTGCCTGAGCTCTGCAGTGTCTTCCGTTCGTCCGGCCGGTTCATCTGGGTGCCGATGTATCTGGCCATGCTGCTTGCGGCGGCGGCGTTCTTCCGGTACGCCCGGCCCGGGAGCCGCGCCGGAATCCTCGCGTTCCTGCTGGCGATCCAGGGCTGGGGCCTGCTGCCGATGGTCAGGGAGAGTTTCGCCCGGTTCCAGGCCGCCCCGGTCGAATTCCCGGTGAACCTGCCGCTCGAACGGCTGATCCGCAACCGGGCCGACACGGTGCGCCGCCTCGTCATTCTGCAGGGTTCGCCGCAGGAGCTGACCCAACTGGCCGCCCCGGCGCTGCTGCAGGGACTCCCGGTCGGCGACTTCTATTTCGCCCGCCCCGACCGGCGGACCGAAGCGGAGCGGAACAAGCTGCTGCGGGATCTCGCGGACGGGCGCCCCCTGCCCGGAGACGCCATCTATCTCTTCAAGAGCCCGAAACTGGCCGAACATAGCGGACGGCCCTGTCTCCGGCTCGGAGAGCGGCTGTACGCGGGCATCCCGGAACCGCCGTCAACGCCGCCGGCGGGCGCGGCGCAGGGCGTCGCCGAGTGAATCTCCGGGCTCCTCCGGCTCCGCTGTCGGCGGAACCGGAGGCTCGTCCGGCGGGAACTCCGCATTCTTCGCCTTTTCCGTCCCCGCGGCCCGCTTCCTGCGCTTCTCCCGGGAAAGCGCGGCTTTCCCCTCAACCGCGACGGCTGAAACCGTCGCCGCTCTCCTCCGGAACAGGCGCGAAAGCAGCCCGAGCCGCCGTTCCGCCACCTCAAGCAGCAGCAGCAGCACGGCCGCCAGCGCGATCCACGGCGTCAGGTTGAAACGGCGCAGGCGGGACGGCAGCTCGTCCCAGAGCCCGTCCGGCAGCAGCAGCTCACGGCCGCCGGTCGAATCGGCCAGCTCCGCGATATCCGCACCGGAAACTGCGTCCCCGTCCGGGCGGAACTCCGGCGAATAGAGCGCCGCGGCCGGGGCCAGAGATTCCGGCCGCCTGCCGTCCCAGACGACGGTACAGAGCTGAACCGAATCCCCCTCGAGCGGCAGGTTGACTTCGAGCCGGTCCGGAGAGACCCAGGTGAAGATGTCCCGCCGGGTTTCGGGCGCCCCGAAGCCGCGGGTCACAACCGAATTGACGACCGGCGGAGCCGGGAACGGATCGCGCTCGCGGTCCGGATTCAAATGCAGCTCGATGCGATGCACACCGTCGGTCAGCTGCTGGGTAATCAGGTAATCGTCTCCCCCGGACTCCGGAGTCAGCATCCAGTTCGCCAGCGCCGACAGCAGCGTACCGGCCATCGGATCGGCCGCGAACCTCCCGGTGTACTCCCCGTCGGCCTCGGCGGTGAACGCGCTGACCCGGCCGAGTCCGGCCTGCCCGACCGCGGCAATCGGCGCCTTGAATTCATCGCGGGTGACCAGGAGGATTTCGGCCCCCTCCCTGCCGTAACAGAGATTGTAGCCGCCGAAACCGGCGGAGCGGCCGAAGTCGGCCTGCGAGACCGAACGCAGCGCCGCCGTGTAATCGGCCTCGACCGGCGTGTCGACGAAGGTATTGCGGGCCATCAGGAACGTATCCTGCGCGAAAATGCGCGGAAGCTCGTCGGCGCGGTCCGAAAAATAGATCATGCCGTTGCCGCGGCGCGCCACATCCTTCAGGAAACCGGCGTCGCTGTCCTGCCCGGTGCCGAGCCCGACCACGCTGACCGTGATCCCGGCCCGGCTCGTGCGCTCCAGCAGCTCCCGGTAAGCGCCGGGCTCCTCCGCATCGGCGGCGTCGGCGAAGAGGATCAGGTGGCGGGTCGCCGCATTCGACCTCATCAGCTCGTTCGTCGCCTGGTGGAGCGCCGTATAAGTGAAGATGCCTCCGCCCATCGACTCGATGCTGCGGATGCGGGTTTCGCCGCCGACGATATCCTCGCGCGGCGTCAGCGGAATGACCGTATGCGCAGCGCTGTCGACCGCGATGACGCCGAATTCGTCGCGCGGCATCATCAGCCTGTAGACCTCGAGCGTGGCCAGATTCGCCATATCCATCTTGGTCAGGTTCCCGATCGGCGCCGACATGCTGCCGGAGCGATCCAGCGCGACGACGAGAGCGAGCAGATTTTTGCGGAGCTCCTGCCGCTGCTCCATCGAGACCGGCAATATTTCCTCGAGCGGCGAACGGTAGTAGCCGCCGACGGCGAACGAACTGCGGCCGCCGGTCATCATCAGCCCGAGCGCGCCGGATCTGACCATGCCGGCCAGCAGCGACATGCCGTCCGGCCCGAGCCGCGAAGCCGGGACGTTTTCAAGGATCACTCCGGAATATCCGGCCAGCTTCCGCGCCGTCAGCTCCGCCGGGGACGGGCGCCTGACGACGACTGGAATCTTCGCCTCCGCGAGCACCCGCGCAAGGTTGCCGGAGGGCGACTCCGACAGCAGCAGCACCGGCTTGCGCCCCGCGATCGAGACCAGCCGCCGCGCCCGGTTGTTCCCGGGCCGTTCGTCCGACGCCGGGTCGGAGCCGATAACCTCGACCGTATAATCCGCCACGCCGGGCTGATCGCTCCGGTCGCGCCAGGAAACGAAGTTGACGCCGCGGTGCAGCTTCACCTCGCGCACCATCCATCCGCCGTCGCCGCGCCGGATACGGCAGGTCACCTGCTGCGGCTCCGGTGAGACGATCCGGCAGTTCAATGTGTAGAACTCCCCGGCCGCGGCCGACATCGGCGCGTCGATTCCGGCGATGGCCAGATCATGCGCCGAAGCGCGGAGAAGCCTGCGCAGGTCGACCGGAACGCCGCGCGCGGCGGCAGCGGCAAATGCGCGAGCCGGGTCCATGCCGGTCCAGCGCCCGTCCGAGATCAGCAGGATGCGCCCCGGCGAATCAGCCGGAATCTGGCGCAGCGCAAGCGCAAGCGCCCCCGACACATCCGATCCGTCCGGATTCGCAATCCGGCTTTCGAGGCCGTCGAAACCGGGGGACTCCGGCAGCTTGTCGATGACCGGTTCCGCGCCGAAAGCGACCACGCCCAGACGGGAGTCGCGCGGACGCGAAGCCTCGAGGCGGCGGAGAAACGACTCAGCCTCCTCTTTCGCGTCATCCGGCATCGAACGGCTGCGGTCGACCGCGACGATCAGCGTTCCGGTCCGGTCGGGCCACTCGACGACAATGCCCGAAAGCGCCAGCACGAGCGCAAGATAGAGCGCCAGCCGGAGCCCGGTGACCCAGCGGCTCCGGAACGGATGCCAGTACAGAAACGCCGCCAGCGGCAGAATCAGCAGCCACGCGGCAGGCCACATAAAACTCATGCTCCACCTCGTTTCACACCGAGTTTATATTGATGCGCCAGCAGAACCGCCGCCGCGAGCAGAAACGCGATCCAGCCGAGCGGCAAACGCGGATTTTCCCTCATCTGCGCGACCTGGAGCGGAGCGCGCCGGAACTCTCCGGCCCCGCTCAGATCCGACTCCGCGGCCGAAAGCGCCGAAACCGAGACGCTCCAGCTCTCTTTCCCGGCCTCGATCCGGCTGATTCCGGGCGGCAGCCCGGCCAGAAGCACACGGCGGCGGACCGGAGCGACGGAGCGGACGCTCCCGTCCGGCCCGGTGACCGAGACGCGCTTCCCATCGGAACCGTTCCATCTGAATTCGACGATTTCGCCGCTGCGGCAGTTCCTCCGGCCCGGCCCCGGCCGTTCGGAGCGCAGAAAATCCGCGATATTCCAGAACAAAGCGGGCCAGACAGGACTCCGGCTCAGGTTCGAACCGCCGGGCGCGAGATTCAGATAAATGTCGCAGTATCCGTCGAGCCGCCGCCGGAACGACAGCAGCTCCGTGTCGCCGCGCCGGATCAGGACTTCTCCGGGCAGCGCCGGGCCGGAAGCCGCGCTCCAGCGCACGCCCTGAAGACCGAGTCCGCGCGTCAGCGGATGCCCGGCCTGCGCCGCGAGAGGCTCCGCCGTCACACTGTCCTTTCCCTCTCCGCCCGGATTCCAGAGAAAACGGTGATAGTTCCCGGGCGCGAGTTCCAGACCGCCGAAGACAAGCTCGGGCGACGAGGCGCGCGTGAAATCGGGATTTGATTCCAGCACCAGATCGAGCTCCCGGGCAGGAACGGCGGCGAGATCGGCCGCATAGGCGAAACGCAGCGGCGGGCGCTCCTCCGAAAGCAGAGTGACCGTGTTGTCGAACGCGAGCGGGTCGCCGTCGCTCTCAAGCGTCACACTCACCTCGCGGCCGCGGGCGGAGGCGGGGATGCGGCAGACGAACTTCCGCTGTTCGCCGGGAGCAAGCACGGCCGCCTCAGTCACGCCGCCCGGCGTGAGCCGCAGCCGAACCCGCCGCTCGGATGAGGACGCATTCAACGCCTCAACCAGAATCTTCCCCGCGCGCCGCCGGGCGTTGACCAGCGCCGCGTTGCCGCGCGAAACGCCGGAGGCGAAAACGCCGGTGTCCTCCGCCAATTCGAAGTCGGGTTTCCGGTCGGTGACGATCAGCAGCTCGGCTCCCGGGCAGCGGCTGCGGGCCAGCGCCAGCGCCCCGGCGAGATCGGCCGCAGGCTCGTCGGCGGTCCAGTACGAGCCGACAGCCGTCCGCTCCCGGCCGTCGGAGACCAGGCGCGGCTCGTTCCCGGCCAGAATCAGCAGGACGCGGCGGCCGGGATGGGCCGACAGCCGCTTTTCGAGCTCGGCCTCCCCGAGGGAGCGCGGCGACACCCCGTCCGTTCCCTCCGCCCGCATCGAAAATGAGTTGTCGAGCACGACGGCCAGCGCCGGAAACGCCTCGTTCGCCATGCGGAACGGCGCCGTTGCCGCCAGAACGAGCAAAATCAGGGCCAGCGCTTCGAGGAAAAACGAGAGCGGCAGCCGGCGGAACTGCCGGCGCGAACCACTTTCCGGCGTACTCTCGGGCCGGTCCCACAAAAAGATTGCCGGAACCTGTTTCCGGACCGAACGGCGATAGAACCAATAGAGCGCCAGCAGCACCGCGAGCGCCGCAAACGCATAGAAGAAATGCGGATGATCGAAGCCGGTGATCAGGTTCATTTCAGCACCCCGCAGCGAAACAGCTGTTGCAGATCCCAGCCCGGATAGAACTCCTCGACGGTCAGCCGGATGAGCCGGACGCCGTACTCTCCGGCCGCCCGGCTCCAGAGTTCCTGATGGCGGGCCAGCCGCTGCCGGTAGCGGGCAAGCAATGCGTCGTCGGCCGCCAGCTCGCGCTCCTCGCCGGTCTCGGCGTCCGTCAGCGAAACGGTTCCGGAGACGGCCGGATCGAGTTCGTCGCGCGTCAGCAGCTGGATGACGACCGCCCGCATCGCGCCGTCGGCCAGCCGCCGCAGAAAGCGGCCCGGCTCCTCCGGCCAGAGCAGGTCAGTCACGACGATGCGGATGCCGCGGCTCTGGAAACCGCCTGCGAAACGGCCGAACGCTTCGCCGGGGCTCGCGCCGCCGTCGAATGCACCGCAGCTCCACTCGAGCGGACGATACGGGAACGGCTCCTTCTCAAGCGTTTCACGCGCATGCCAGACAACCAGCGAAAAACCGGCGTTGGCCGCCGCCTGCGCAAGCAGTCCGGCCAGCCCGAGCGCCGCAGCCGCCTTCGCCTCTTCGGTCGCCATCGAAGCGGAATCGTCAAGCACGATGTCACAGCGCGGATCGACTTCTTCGCTGTAAAGCTTGACCATCAGCTGTTCGCTGCGGGCGAAAACGCCCCAGTCCAGCCGCCGCAGGTCGTCGCCGGCCTGGTACTCGCGGTATTCGGAAAACTCGAGGGCGTTGCCGCTGCGCCTGCCGGTCCGCCGCCCGTCGATCCCGGCCGTCATCCGGGGCGTGGCCAGCTCGAGGCCGCCGGCACGGGCCAGCGCCGAAGCGAGAACGGAGCGGAACTGCGGACGGTCCATCAATCGCACCTCCGGCCCATAAAACAGCGGAAGTCCCGCACAATGCGCGGAATCTGCGGCAGGAACAGCAGCGCGGCGGCAGCCCAGCCGGCCATCGCCGCGTCCCGGAACACCGCTTCGCCCGAACTCCCCGTCGCAACGGAGATGACCGCAACCGCAGCCGCGACGACGAAAAGCCCGAACGGAATCGAGATATGGTACAGCAACGCAGAAACATTCCGGTGCGAACGGCGCGCCGCCCAGCCGACGATCAGGAATCCGATCTCGGCCCAGGCCAGGCCCCAGCTCACCAGAAACCGCCAGAAATACGGCGAATCGAATTCCGGCAGCAGCAGCCAGGCCGCCAGCGCGACGCCCCAGCACCAGAACCAGCCCCCGGCCGAACTGCCATAGGCCAGAAACGCTCCGAAACGGCGCCAGGCCGGAGACGGCAACTGTTCAAGCTGCCGCTGCGGAATCCGGTTCAGCGCGCCGCCCATCGACGCCAGCGCCCCGGCCGCCGCCATCCCGATCAGGAGAGGCACCCGGACCCGGAACGGCGCGAAAAGCATGCCCCAGCCGGCCAGCAGCAGAACGAGCTGCCCGAACCGCATCCGGCACTCCTGCACACCGGCCGCCGGACACAGCGATTCGCGGAAGTTCAGCAGCTGCCATGCCGCGAGAATCCCGAACAGCAGCACCGTCGTCCAGTCCGAAAAAGTGTGAATCCAGTCGAACAGCATGACCGGGAGCGTGCTGAGCGCCACCATCAGATCGGCCCGGGCCCAGCGGAGGCTGTCGAGCTGGAGCAGAAAAAGCGTGAGGAAATACGCATCGAAAATCCAGGCGAGAATCGTCAAAGCCCGCTCCGGGAAGAAATAGCAGCCGGTCAGCCAGATGGGCAGGCAGCTGCCGGCGAGCACCCCGAAGGTCAGCAGATGGCTCAGCACGAAACCGCGGAACAGCGCATTCGCATCCATCGGGGAAAAGTCCATGAAGTGCGAAAGTCCCGGCCGCATGCCTCCGATCGAAAACGACGTCCCGGCGAACCCGATCGCCACGCAGAGCGTCGTACCGCCGCCGCACAGCACCGACATGAAAATCAGGCACCACGGCCACTGCGGGCTGTAATGCCGCTGCCCGAGAAAGCTCCGGAAGATGATGAACTCAATCACCAGCAGAATGATTACTGCAACCGGCAGCGCGAAATCGTGCCGCATCTGACGCAGGTATTTGACCACCCAGAAATTCCAGCCGTCGCCGTAAGCGTGTCTGCTCATGATCTCCTCCCGCCCTCCGCCGGCCGTGAAAGCCGGGCAAGCCCGGCCAGCAGCAGCGCCCCCGCCGCCAGGGCGGGGCCGAACAGAAGCATCCATCCGCCGCCGCTGGAATTGATCAGGCAGAACGGCGTGGTCAGCAGCATGACATCCACATCGTGGCGGCCAGCCAGAGTGACGATTCCGCTCAGCAGCAGCGGCAGAACCACAAAGGCGATGACGGTGAACGCCCAGTAACACCACCCCGGCAGAACCTTCCAGTTCCCGGCCGCCCAGATTGCAATGTTCGCATAAAAGAGGAAATAAGAGCAGCCGGAAACCCAGAAAAACGCGTCGAACCAGGTGGCGGAGTCCAGCCGGTACGCGAAAAACACCGCAAGCGCGGCAACCGCCAGCAGCAGGTGCGCAAGCAGGATGCCGCTCCAGGCGCCGCTTGAAACCAGACCATGACAGACCCGGCCGACCGGATTGCGCGGCCGCTGCCGCCTGACCCGCTCACCGGGGTCGAGCCGCTCGAACGCCGCCAGCGTGGCGCACAGCGCGGCAACCGTCGAGCCGACCGCCGTCAGAGAAACCAGCATCGCCTTCCCGATATCGGCCGTCATGCCGCCGGCCAGCGCGACGCCGAGCCCGATCAGCGGCGAACAGACGAAGGTTCCGACCAGAAACAGCCGGACCGGAAGCATCCGGTTCGAAAAACGCGAGCTGACCGCCGCCACGCTCAGGGCGTACAGCAGCCCGAGCAGGATCGCGCAGAAAACGCACCAGAGAAAGATGATCGCTCCGACCGAATCCGTCCCCCGAAACAATCCCCACAGAAAAGCGGCGAAAAAGAGCGCCGCCGGCTGGCCGAAGAAGAACATGGCCAGGCAGAATACGCCGATCAGCCAGCGCTTGCCGGCCGAACCGACCAGTATGCCCGCCTGCGTCGCGACGAGCAGCGGAGGCAGCATGGCCAGCGCGACCAGGAACATATCGCCCATCGCAATGCCGCGCAGGAAGTACGCGATGACCATGAAGGGCAGACAGAGCGCATAGATGAAGACGATCATGACCAGCGAACCGAGGAGCTTCCCCCAGATGATCCGGTTCGGAGTAATGACCGTGATGTACGAGAAATCGAGCTCCCGGTCGCGCCGCTCGCCCGTGAAGCGCAGCATCGCGCCGAACGCGCAGACCAGAAACGCCGCCAGCCCCATGCTGCCGGCGACCAGTCCGAACATCACCGCGCCGCTGTCGGAAAACGCGCTGCGCGATTCGGAAACCTGATACTGCATGACCACCAGCATCATCAGCTGAACCACGAGCAGTACGCCCATGACCGCCAGAATGCCGAAGTTGTGGAAATACTGCCGGATCTCCTTGACCAGCACCGGATTGAGCCAGTCGCTCCACTCCCGCTTGACCGCCTTTGCCATCTTACTGCACCTCGCCGGTCGTGATTTTCATGAACAGCTCCTCGAGCCCCATCGATTTGCGCGCGAACCCCATCACCGGCAGCCCGGCCGCGAAAAGCGTCCCCATGACGGGCGGAACGACTTCATCGTCCCCCTCGAGAAACGCCTGCAGCTTCCCCTCCTCGCGGATGATGACTTCGCGGACCGCCGGATGCTCGAGCAGCTTCAGCCGGGCCTCCTCGCACTTCGCGCATTCGATCAGGAGCGTCACGCCCGGTTTCCCTTCTCCTTCCGCGCCCGAGGCTCCGGCGGCGCTTCCCGGCGACGCCTGCGCGAGAAGCTGCGAAAGCGTACCGGCCGAAAGCAGCCTCCCCTTTTCGATGATGACCGCCCCGTCGCAGATGTCCTGCAGCTCGGAGAGAATGTGGCTCGACAGCAGGATCGCCTTGCCCTGCCCCGACAGAATTTTCAGCAGCGAACGCAGCTCAAGGCGGGCGCGCGGGTCGAGCCCGGCGGCCGGTTCGTCCATGATCAGCACGCCGGGATTGTGAACGAGCGCGCGGGCGAGGCTCACGCGCTGCTTCATTCCCTTCGACAGCCCGGCCAGGTATTTGCGGCGGATGCCGCCGAGGTTCGTGAACTCCTCGATGTCGGCCAGAGTCCGGGTCCGCTGCGCGCCGCGGAGCCCGAAACTGCGCGCGAAGAAGTCGAGATACTCCCATACCTGAATATCGCGGAAATCCGGCAGCGAATCCGGCATGTAACCGACCAGGCGGCGCACCTCCTCCGGGTAGTTGACGACCGAGACGCCGTCGTAGAAAACATCGCCGGAATCCGGCAGATCGAGCGTCGCCATGATCCTGATCGTCGTGGTCTTGCCCGCCCCGTTCGGGCCGATGAAACCGAAAACGTTCCCCGCCGCGAACTCGAATGAGATGTCGTCCACCGCCCGGGTCATGCCGAACGAACGAACGAGATTCCGTACCTTAATTTCCATCTTCCGACTCTCCCGCAAAGCTGTATTTGCCGATCACCGCGTGCCGGGCTTCGAATCGATCCGGCCGGAATCCCGGCGTGTAAAAAAGCGGTTCCTCCGCCAGCGCACAGTAATACCCCGGCGGAAGCTCGCCCGAAACCGGATCGCAGCGCTTCTCCCGAACCGCCAGCTGCGCCGCCCGGTAAAGCCGCGCCATATCCATTTTCCGCACGCTGCCCTGCTGCTTTCCACGCCTGAGGAGCACCCGTTCACCGGGTTCGACCGGAGAATCGGAGACGAAAATCCCGCCGTCCGGACCGGCCACCAGAAGGGCGTTGAGGCGGGCGCCGAGGCCGTTCACCACCGCGAGGCCGTCCTTCTCCGGCGCAATCCGCAGCTTTTCGCGCTGCGGCGACACCCGGACAACCGAATAACAGAGCGGAATCCGCGGCTGAAGCAGCCCGGAAGCGAGCTTCTGGGCCGTATCCACATTCGCCAGAACCGCGCCCGCATGGGCGAACTCCAGCAGGTCGCCGGAGTCGAAAGTGAAACCTCCGCCCGGTGCAATCGGCGCGTAAACGCCGAGCCGCGCCAGCGTCGCCGCCTGCCTCCCCTCCTGGTCGAGCAGCGTCACGCCGAACGCCTTCGCCCGCGAATACCACCCCTCGTTCAGCGTGATGAAGCCGATGACCAGCAGGCAGAAAAGCAGGCTGACCGCCGGGGTGGTCAGCAGAATCAGCGGTTCTTTCCGAAACTTCCGGAGCACAAGAAAGTTGACCGGGCCGATCACGATCACGAATACGAGCATGACATAAAACAGCAGCTGCAGCGGAACGGTCGGAATTTCGAGCCCGAGCTCGTCATAGAACGACTGCGGCTGCGGCCGCGCGAAAAACTCGTCATTGGAAGCGAGCGAATCGAGCAGCGCCATGCCGCCCCCGAGCTCCGGCCGCTTCAGCCCGTTCAGTTTGTTCTCCTCCCCTTTCCCTTCATGATCGGCATACCGTTTCAGATAGGCCTCGACCGCCGCGCACTTCTCAGCCGGAACCGGGCGGCAGACGACGCGCCTCCCCCAGCCGTGCTGCCGGACAGCGGGTTCACCGTCCGGACCTTCGGTTCCCTCCGGCCACGGCGAACCGGGCGGGACGCAGATCACGAGGGTGCCGCCGCTGAACACCCACTTCATCAGCGCGGCCTCGACTTCGGGCGGCACGACGTCCTCCGAGCTGATCCAGATGCTGCGGAGCCCGGCGTAATCGCGCAGATTCCTCCCCCACTGGGCAACCGGGATGTTGGAAGACTCGAGCGACCGCCCGTAACGGTCCAGCCGGAAAAACGGCCGATACTCATGCAGAGGCAGCGAACCGGAGAGCAGAATGCCGGAGCGTTTGTAGCTGATCGAGCTCCCGGCATCCGGCAGCAGCGAATGCTTCACCGGGCGGCCGTCAATGACCAGCTCCATCTGCAACGACTCGGAATATCGGCCGCCCGCATCGGCAGGCGGCCGGTAGAGCACGACATTCTGCACGGCTCCGGGCGCAATCAACACGCTGCGCTCGGTGGAGAACGGCGTATCGCCCGCACTCCGGATGCAGATGCGGACCTCAGCCGGGCGGCCCCCCGCGTTTTCGACCCGGAACTCCCGGACGAAATAGCTCGACTGCCACTCCGACCCAGCCGCCTGCGGCACGTTCTCGACCGAAACCGCGCCGAAACGTTCCGCCCGGAGCGACGGCGCCGCCAGACAGACGAGCGCGAAGACGATGACGAAGACCGGGCGCTTCATGCCCGCACCTCCCCGGCTTCGAGCGAAACGCCCTTCGGCAGATCGAGCCCGGCCGGATCGACCTTGTCGAGCAGGAGGTCAATCAGGTCGAAGCTCGTCACCTTCTCGAGCCGCGCCTGATAATTCAGCAGCAGCCGGTGGTTCAGCACCGCGGGCGCGACGCTCCTGACATCCTCAAAGCCGACTGACGGCCGGCCGGCCAGCAGCGCCGCCGCGCGCGCCGACTCGGCCAGCGCGATCGCGGCGCGCGGCGAAGCGCCGAAGGTCACGAACCGCTCGACCTCGGGCAGCGCCCCCGGCGAACCCGGATGCCCGGCCGCGACCAGCCGCGCCATGTAGTTGGCGACCGGCTCGGAGAGGTGGATGCGCTCCATCGCGTCGAACAGTCCGGCCAGCTCCTCCCGGCTCACCCGGAACGACGGCTGCGGCGGCTCGCCGCGGCGGCGGTGCGCGATAATCTCGGTCAGCACTCCGGCATCCACGCCGCCGACCGCGATTTTGAAAAGAAAGCGGTCGAGCTGCGCCTCCGGGATCGGATAGGTCCCTTCAAGCTCGATCGGATTCTGCGAGGCGAGCACGAAAAACGGCTCCGGCAGGGGGCGCGTCTCGCCGAGCAGCGTCACGGCATGTTCCTGCATCGCCTCGAGCATGGCGGACTGCGTCTTCGGCGAAGCGCGGTTGATCTCGTCCGCAAGCAGGATGTTCGAAAAGATCGCGCCGGGCTGAAAGACCATCTTCCGCTCCCCGTCCGGCATCATCTGCAGGATGTTGCAGCCGAGGATGTCGCTCGGCAGCAGATCCGGCGTGAACTGAATCCGCTTGAAATCGAGCGACAGGAGCGTCCCGAGCGCCTTGACCAGCGCCGTCTTGCCGACGCCGGGCAGTCCCTCGAGCAGGATGTGCCCCCGGCTCAGGATGCCGATCAGCAGCAGCCGGTGCACCTCGTGGTGCCCGAGCAGAATGCGGTCGAGTTCATCGAGAATCCGGTTGGCGCGCTCCTGCACCGGCTGCAGCTCTCCGGGTGAAATCAGTTCGGTCCTGCTCATGAAAAACACGCCTCCTTCAAATTGGACGTTGAATGATATTCGATAAAAATTCCGGGAACGGGGGATTTACCGCCCCTCCTTCGGTTTGAAATAGCGCTCGACCGCAGAACGGTGCTCGGGGTAGACACGCATCTCGCGGCGGTCCACCGCCGCCCCGCCGCCGCGAAGGCTCCCGGCGGCGGCCGCCCTCTGCTCCGCCTCATCGGCCTGCGGAGCGGCCGCAAAGCGCTGCACGACCATGCTCTGCGCCGGATCGGTCTCCCCGGCGAGCGCCAGATCGACCGGCCGCCCCTGATGGTCGGGGGTCGAACCGGTAAAGGTCAGCGCGGCATCCGCGCGCCCGCGGGAAATGCCGCCCGCGCCCGGAGCGTCTCCGTTCGCCATGCACATCATCACAACTGCACCGAGGCCGTCGGCGCCGGGAGCGTTGCGGGCGAGCCATTCCGCCAGATCCTCCTCGGGCAAGCACGCGCCCGGGCTGCCGCATTCCCCGCCGGGGCCGCTGCAGTTGCCGGGTTTTGCGCAGCGGGACTTCATCAGCTTCGATTCGACCAGCTTCGCAAGCTGTTTTTCGAGCCGCCCGGAGGAGTCGCGCATCGCCTCGGCCAGGCGCTTCATCGTCGCGGGGTCAAGCTGCGCCGCCGCGCCGGACTGTTTCAGAAGCTCCGCCAGCTCCGGATTCTCTTCGGAAAGCTTCCGCAGCAGCCCGCCCATCTCACCGGCCGCTTCAGGCGGCAGCTGGTCGAGCGGCAGCGAACTCAGCGAATCGAGCGCCATCGACAGCATCTGCAGTGTTTCGCGGTTTTCGGCGGCCTGCCGCCCCGCCTCTTCTCCGGCAAGCTCGACCCGGCGCGACAGCGCGTCGAGCAGTTCATAGGTCCGCGCCGACTCGTCCGCGCGGTTGTTTTCCTCAAGTTCTTTCAAATCCGCCCGGAGCCCGGCGAGCTCCTTCTCGGGCATGAGGCTTTCCTCCTCAAGCACTTCAAGCTTCTGCTCGAGCAAGGCGGTCTCCTCGGAGATGTCGAGCGCGTGCCGGTCCCGCCCGGCGATGCCGGAGGCGGGAAACAGCAATGCGCCGGCCAGAAACAGCGCGCCCGCCGCCGCGGGCAACCAGTACCGCCCGGCCGAAACCCTCACCCGCACCCCGGCAGGCAGAGAAATCCGCGTTCTCCACTCGCCGCCGTCCGTTTCGAGCGACGAGGCGAGCAGACCGCCGGAGCGTCCGGCGCCGTCGAGCCAAACCAGCAGCTTCCGCCGCTCCGGCACATGTTTCCTGGCATGAATGCCGCCGCACAGCAAAGCAGCGAAGAGCCCAGCCAGCACCGCCGCGGCGGACGCGGCAAACGGCCAATCGCCGTCGACCAGCCGCCCGGCGAGGATCACCCCGCCGGCCGCAAACCCGGCGATGCCGGAGGCGGCCAGAAAACCGCGGCAGAAAAGGGCCGAAGCAAATCTGCGCCGCAGCGCCCCCGCCATTTTTCCGGCGGCGACGACCGGATCTTCCGTTTTCACTGCGCCCATCTGCGACTTTCCCTGATTCGATCTTTTATTCCGGCAACCGAGGGGAACATAATGCCGTTTATTTCCATTTTCAAGGTTCCCCACGGTAAAATTCCGCTTTTGAAACGTCTTCGATTCTTAAGACGGCGCGATCCCCCGGTTCTTAGCCGGCGAATTTGCTTTTTTTTCGATTCATGCTATACTAGAATCGGATCATCATTCTCAGTTCGACATTTTTTAAGGTGATGGTATGTTAATACCATCGAAATATTAACAATGCCTTTCTCGAAGGTGTGAGTACGGCGGAGCCGCACGAAACACAGGAGACGAGCACGACACGCAGTGTCGGGCATGGTCTTTTGAGACGAGCACGACACGCAGTGTCGGGCATGGTCTTTTGAGACGAGCACGACACGCAGTGTCGGGCATGGTCTTTTGAGACGAGCACGACACGCAGTGTCGGGCATGGTCTCTTCAGAGAGCGGGGCCCCCGAAAAGTACCATCCGCCGCGCAGGCGCTGTGGATGACAAGTCCGACTTGTCCTCCGCAGCCTCGGCGAAGGAGGAAGGGGGGGTAACTTTTTGGGGAACAATAGGAGTACCCGATGAAATCCAGCTGGATGCTTGCCGCCCTTGCCAGCGCGGCGTTTTCGCTCGGCGCGGTCGAAACCGCTCCGATCTTCTCCGACTACATGGTTCTGCAACGCGACACGCCGATCCGTGTCTGGGGCACCGGCCGGCCCGGCGAGGCGGTCAAAGTGACCTTCCGGGAAACCTCGCTGTCGGCCACGGCGGACCGGAACGGAGACTGGAAGGTCGAGCTGCCCGCCGCCCCCGCGTCGGCGGAAGGCGCCGTTCTTACGGTAGCAGGCGACAACACGCTCCAGTTCAAGGATGTGCTGGTCGGCGACATCTGGCTCTGCGTCGGACAGAGCAACATGCAGTGGGGACTCAAGGGCATCACCGGAGCGGCGGAGATCGTCAAGGCGGCGGAAAATCCCGAAATCCGGCTCTATCAGGTTCCGTGCGTCTGGAGCCGCACACCGTCCAGAACGCTCAATGCGAAGTGGAAACTCTGTACGCCGGAGACCGTCGGCGGTTTCACGGCGGTCGGCTATCTGGTCGGCCGGGACATTCAGCAGGCGATCAAGGTCCCGGTCGGATTGATCAACATCTCCTGGGGCGGCTGCCGAATCGAAGCGATGAGCGCGCGCGAATCGTTCGCCGGAATTCCGGGGCTCGAGGAGACCGCCGCGACGGTCGAAAAGCAGATCGCGGACATGAATTCGAAGCAGGACTCCGAGCTGCGCAAGGACAAGCAGCGGCTGCCGACCGTCCTCTACAATGCGATGGTTCATCCCCTCACGCCGTTCGCGGTGAAGGGGATGCTCTGGTATCAGGGCGAGGACAACCACTACGAGGGCGCCGTCTACGGCGACAAGCTCAAAGCGCTCGCCCGGACCTGGCGGAACGCCTTCGCCAACCCGACGCTGCCGATCTACATCGTCCAGCTGCCGCCGTTCAACTATCATAAGACCGAGGTGACGCGGCTGCCGAACTTCTGGGCCGCGCAGCAGCGCTTCGCCGAGGGAGACCGCTACGCCGGTTTCATCACCGCGACCGACTGCGGAGTGGCGGACGACATCCATCCGCGCGACAAGGTTCCGCTCGCCCGCCGCCTTGCAAATCTCGTGCTCTATCTGAGCTACGGCATCGGCGACGACACGGCGCTTGTGCCGCAGTTCTATCGGGCAACTCCGCAGAACGGCAAACTCGTCGTTGAGTTCCTGCATGCGAACGGCCTCAGAACCCGCGACGGCAAGCCGGTCTCGCACCTGATGCTGGCCGGGGAAGACGGCGTGTTCCATCCGGCCGAGGGCGTCATCGAGAATGACCGGCTCATCGTGAGCTCCGACAAAGTCGCCAACCCGGTCCGGCTCCGCTTCGGCTGGCATAATGTCGCCAACCCGAACCTCGTCAACAGCGCCGGTGTTCCGGCCGCGCCGTTCGACACGGCCGTACCGGTCCGCTGATGAACGGTTTTCACGTCGAACACTTCACCGTCCGCCACCGCGAGGCCGACCGCCGCGGCGACCTCCGGCTGGCCGGCTGGTTCGATTTCCTGCAGGAGGCGGCGGCCAATCATGCCGCGCGCCTCGGCGCCGGGCTCGAAATGCTGCAGAAAAACGGCATGATCTGGGTTTTATCGAAATTGAAGCTTGAAATGGAACGCTCGCCGCGCATCAGCGAAAAGATCACGGTGGAGACCTACCCGAACGGTTTCCGCCGCCTCCATGCCGCGCGGCAGTTCCGAATCGTCGGCGAAGCGGGCGACGAGATCGGCCGCGCCTCAAGCCGCTGGCTGCTGCTCGGGCTGCCGCGGCTGCGGCCGCTGAAGCTCGAAAGTCTGCCGGTCGAGCTGCCGGACAACTCCGGACGTCCCGACTATTTCACGCTGGAAGCGAAGCTCCCGGCACGCGGACTCACGCCGGAACTTCAGGTTCCCGTCCGCTATTCGATGGAAGATGTGAACGGCCACCTGAACAACGCCGAATATGCTGGGCTCATACAGGATTTCGCGGCAATGAAGCGCGGCGGCTCTCCGGTGTTCCGCTCCGTCGAGCTGCATTATCTCGCGGCAGTCAGGGAGCCGGACGTGCTGTCGGTCGGCGGCGAATTCACCGGAAACCGGCTCTTCGTCGAAGGAAGCGGAAAATCCGGCCAGACGAGTTTCACCGCCCTGGCGGAGCTGGCCTGACCCCTTTGCCGGGGTCACGCCTCAAACTCCGCCAAGAGGCTCCACGCCCCCTGGACCCCCGCCAGGGCCACAGGCCCTGAACCCGGTCGCTCACGCTCCCCTTACGCTTGGCGACATCGCCCGGTCACAGGCGCTCTTACTTATATTCACCTCGGTTCCGGGGCCAGCCCCAGCGCGAGGCGCAGCTTCCCGTGGAGTTCCTCCGGCGAGTATTCCCCCGCAAACTCCTTCGCCCCCGCGCCGATCGCCCAGATCGGCGTCAGCGCCGCCGCCGGCCGCTTCGAAAAAAATCCCGCGCCGTAATGCCGGTCGCGCAAATCCTGAAGCCGATCAATCCATTCGCGGTAATCGCGCATGACCGTGTCAGGCTCGTAATTCCAGAACCCGCGCATTCCGGCCAGCACCTGCGGCTCCATCAAACGCGGCGCATCAAAATAAAGCCGCTGCAGCTCCCGAAGCTGTTCCGCTCCCGGCGCAAACAGTTCCCCGGCCCCCAGCAGCGCCAGCGCCTGGCCGAACGTCCGCGGTTCCCGGTTCAATTCGCAAAGCAACTCCAGCCGGGAACGGCCGAAAGGGAAATCCGTATCCGGCTCACCCGTCAGCCGAAGCTCCCCGGCGTCATACAAAGAGACGACCACAATCAGCGTATCCTCCGGAGCCGCCTTGAAGAAATCCAGCGCCTTCCCCAGCGCCCGGTCGAACGTCCACAGCTCCCCGAGCAGCATCGAAGCATCGTTTTCAACTCCGGCCGGAGCAATATTGCCGCACTCCGCCACCAGGAGAAAACCATTCCGGTTTTCGAGGCACTCCAGAGCGGTTGCGGTGTAGTCGATCAACCGCTCCCGGTCCGTGCGCGTCCTCCGCGCCATCGCGTAACGACGCCCGGCAGAGTCGGTATGGCGGATGAAAAGCCGCGACACCGGCGGCGTCAGGTTCTTCACATCGAGAACATTGCGGTAGCCGATCCGCGCCATCGTGTCGCCGAGCCGGTCACCGGCAGACCTTCCGTCCGGCGACGGAACCTCTCCGGCCAATACATTGAAGTCACAGAGCGGCAGCCAGTTCGCCACCATTTCCGCCCGGTCCGCACCGGGCTCATGCGCATAAAACGCCCCCGGCAGCCAGCCGGTCAGCAGCGAATCCGAAATGATCCCGACCCGGCGCCCCGACTGCTTCGCAAGCGTCGCAAGCGAATCGAGCTCCTCTCCGGACGAAAGTGTGCCGACCGCATCGTCGGCCGGCTTCCCGAGCGCCACCGCATTGGCCGCCGCCAGCGGCAGATGCCGATACTCCCCGGTCAGCGGCAGGAGCGTCCCACGGACCGGAAACGCCGACAGGTTCGACAACCCCGCAAAATCCGCCCCGGCCGCCCGGGCGAACTCAAGCCCGGCCTGATTCGCCCCGTTGATGAAAAAGACGATCACATTACGGGCGTCGGCATGAACCTGCCACGCCAGCAGCAGCAACAGAGCCGAAATGCACCAGCGGACCGCCCGGATCATCGTTACTCTTCCGTTTTAAACCGGTTCCGGCGACGTTCGAGCTCGGTCAGGAACAGTTTGCGCAGCCGGATGTTCAGCGGAGTCACCTCGACCAGCTCGTCGTCCTCGATGTATTCGAGCGCCTGCTCGAGCGACATCTTCCGCGCCGGCGCGATCTTCATATTCCGGTCGCTGCCCGCAGCACGCATATTGGTCAGCTGCTTCGCGCGCTGCACGTTGACGACCAGGTCGCCTTCCTTGCAGTGCTCGCCGACGATCATCCCCTCGTAGCAGTCCGTGCCCGGATCGATGAAGAATTCGCCGCGCTGCTGAAGCCCGTCGATCGCAAACGGAATCGCCTTGCCCTGCGCCATGCTGACCATGGTGCCGTTCGTCCGGGACGGGATCGCCCCCTTGAACGGCTCGTAATGGTCGAAAAGATGCGAGACGATCGCCTCGCCCTGGCTGGCGGTCAGCGCCTTGCTGCGCAATCCGATCAGTCCGCGGGTCGGGATGAAAAACTCGACCAGCTGCCGGACGCCGCGCGACTCCATCTGGATCAGCTCGCCGCGCCGCTGGCCGACGATCTCGATGATCTTGCCGGCGAATTCGGACGGCACATCCACGCTGAGCCGCTCGATCGGCTCGTTCTTCACGCCGTCGATCGTTTTGCAGATGACCTGCGGCTTCGCAACCGCGAACTCATACCCCTCGCGCCGCATGGTTTCAATCAGGATCGCAAGGTGCAGAACGCCGCGGCCGGAGACCTTGAACGCCTCTCCGTTGACATCCTCCACCCGCAGCGCGACGTCGCGCTCGACCTCCTTGAACAGACGCTCGCGCAGCTGGCGGCTGCCGACATACTTGCCCTCCTTGCCGAAAAACGGCGAATCGTTGATGCGGAACATCATCGAGATGGTCGGCTCGTCGATCGCGATGGCCGGCATGGCCTCCGGCGTTTCGGCGTCGCAGATCGTGTCGGAGATATCGATATCGGCGACGCCGACGATCGCGCAGAGGTCGCCGCACTCGACCACGCTGGTCTCCTTCCGGCCGAGCCCCTCGAAGGTGAAGAGCTGCTTGACCTGCGTGTTCTGAACGGTTCCGTCGCGCTTGACGATCACCAGCGGCTTGCGGGTGTCGAGCGTGCCGCGGTAGACGCGTCCGATGCCGATGCGGCCGACGAAGTTCGAATAATCGAGCGTGGCGACCTGGCACTGAACCGGACCTTCAACCTGCTGCGGCGCAGGCACACATTCGAGAATCGCATCGAGCAGCGGAAAGATCGACTCACGCGGATCGTCGAGATTCCGGACCGCCCAGCCGTCGCGGCCGGAAGCGTAAAGCAGCGGGAACTCCAGCTGCTCGTCGCTCGCATTCAGTTCGCAGAAGAGGTCGAACACCTTCGTGTGGACCGCATCGGGCCGGGCGTCCGGCTTGTCGATCTTGTTGATGACGACCACCGGGCGCAGATTCAGCTGCAGCGCCTTGTCGAGCACGAACCGCGTCTGCGGCATCGGCCCCTCGGCCGAATCGACGAGCAGGATCACGCCGTCCGCGAGCTTCAGCACGCGCTCGACCTGGCCGCCGAAATCGCTGTGTCCCGGGGTGTCGATCACGTTGATCTTGGTGTTCCTGTACTCGATGCTGATATTCTTGGAGAGAATCGTGATTCCGCGCTCGCGTTCGAGATCGTTGCTGTCGAGAAAGCAGTCGGCGACGACCTCGTTCTCACGGAAAATCTTGGCCTGGCGCATGATCTGATCGACCAGCGTCGTCTTGCCGTGGTCGACGTGGGCAATGATGGCAATGTTTCTTAAGTCACGCATGGAGACTTGTTCCTCGCATTCGGATGTTGAAAGTAAATCTTTACAATATAACACCGCAAGGCATGATTTTCAATGATAATTCACTTGCCGGAAACGGAAAATGCGTGTATATTATGCAACCGACTCAAATAACGTGGAAAGCGTATCAGACATGAACAAAACAAATTTCGTCCATCCGCGCGACCAGATCGTGGATATCATGCAGCGTATTTACGGCTACGGCATGACGACCACCAGCGGCGGGAACCTTTCTATCCTCGATTCCGACGGCAATATGTGGATCAGCCCGGCCAGCGTCGACAAGGGCACGCTGCGCCGCGAGGACATCGTCTGCGTCAAGCCGGACGGCACCGTCGAAGGCCGCCACAAGCCGTCGAGCGAATTTCCGTTCCACCGCGCCATCTACAAGATGCGGCCGGACATCAAGGGAATCCTGCACGCCCATCCGCCCGCGCTGGTCTCGTTCAGCGTGGCCGGCAAGATTCCGGACACCAGCGTGCATCCCGCCGCCAAAATGATCTGCGGCACCGTCGGTTACGCGCCGTATGAGGTTCCGGGCAGCGAAGCGCTCGGCAAGAACGTCGCAGCGGCCTTTTCGGCCGGACACTCGACGATCCTGCTCGAAAACCACGGCGCCTGCACGGCGGGAGCCACGCTGCAGGAGGCGTTCAAGCGCTTCGAGACGCTCGATTTCTGCGCCCGGCTGATCCTGCGGGCAAGCCAGCTCGGCACGCCGCATTACCTTTCCGACACCGAAATCGAGTTCAGCCAGCTCGACCGCAACATCGATTTCCGGCCGTTCGACCCGGAAGTCCGCTCGAGCGACGAAATGGAGCTGCGCTACCAGATGGCGCTCCTGATCCGCCGCGCCTACAAGCAGATGCTGTTCACGAGCACCGAAGGGACTTTCGCGGTCCGTGTCGACAAGGAGCGCATCCTCATCACGCCGCGCAACGTCGACCGCGGCAACATCCAGCCGGAGGACATGGTGCTGGTCAAGGGCATGCGCTACGAGTCCGGCCGCAAGCTGAGCCGCGCCGCGTGGCTGTTCCGCGCGATTTTCGACGCGCAGCCCGAAATCAACTCCCTGATCATCGCGAATCCGCCGCACCTGATGGGTTATACCGTCGCGCACGAGGAGTTCGATCCGCGGGTCATTCCCGAAAGCTACATCCTGCTGCGCGAGATGCCTGCCTTCCCGTTCGGCACGCAGTTCCGCGACCTCAAGAAGATCACCGACACGATCTCGCCGCGCTATCCGGTCATCATGCTCGAAAACGACTGCATGATCTCGAGCGGCCGCACGCTGCTTGAAGCGTTCGACCGCATGGAAGTGGCCGAATACAGCGCCAAGGCGACGATCAGCGCCCGGAACCTCGGCGGCATGAACCCGATCAACGACGAGCAGATCGCCGACCTGGTCAAGGCGTTCAAGCTGATTCCGTAATTCCCGCGGCGATGCGGAAACACCCGGCGGAGCTGAGTTCGCCGGGTGTTTTTTCATGTGCCGAACACATGTTCCAGCAGCCGCCGAATCCGGGTGAAGAGGAAATAAAAGAGCCAGAAAAACAGAACAATCCCGACAATCATCGCCTGCACGGAACGGACAGTATCCCGAAACGGCCGCTCCCGGGTCGTATCCAAGCGCTCCAGCCACCGGACCAGCAGCTTTCCGGCAATCAGAACCGCCACGGCAATCGCGACCGTCAGCAACCCGGAAACGAAAAACGAGATCACAATCATGCCTCCCTCCCCCGTATCAATCGTTTACATCGCGTCCCGAAGCATCTCCAGCAAATTTTTTATCCCGAAGTAGAGCCCGAGAAACAGCGCGATTCCGCCAAAGAGCCAGATCAGGTAAATCCGCAGCTTCGCCACCGCAACGGTTCTTTCATCGGCGACATGGTTGTCGATCCATTCAGCCAGACGCCCGGCAAAGACAACCGAGACAGCCATGGCGGCAAAAGTCAGGAGCCCGGCGGCAAAAAATGAAAAAACGACCATGCCGGAAGCTCCTTCACCCTTCCGGCCCGAACAATTTCAGCAGTCCCGTCCGGGCCGCGAAAAACGCACCGGCGCCCAAGGCCAGCCAGAGGAACATTTTGAAGGTGTTCCAGCGGTCTTCCCAATACTCGCCGTTCAGCGCGCTGAAAATGTCCGGGGTGAACACATGCCCGACCGCATCGCCGAAATCGCCCTCTTCCCGGAAGAACATGCGGAACGTCAGCGCCAGCACCGAGACACCGGCAATGCCGGAAATAATCCAGATGACAGTGTTCATAAGTTTTCATGTCCTTTGCAGCGCCTGGCCAGCACCGGCAGATCGAGGCTGGTCAGCGCGGTGAGGCTGTTGTGGTATCCCATGATCAGCATTCCCCGGTAGGCCGGTTCATCCTGAATATTCACCGGCCGGATCGGTTTCAGCAGCGGACGCCCGCGGCGGTCGAGCGGAAGCGCCTTGCGGTCCTCAACTCTGGCGGCCCGGATCGAGATCGGCGACGCGCCGGAGATCTTCCCGTGATGGTAACGTTCGAGCCCCTCTTCGAGGCCGCCCGCGGTCTGCGGAACCAGAACCGCCACGCCGAGCAGCCGGTCGAACATGAAGGTAAGGACCGTGCAGACCGCGGCGCGGTCCTGGTGGTTACCGGCGAAAAACATGGTCTCCCCGAACGAGTTCGGAACGACATAGAGCGGTTCCTTGCGATAGAAGATATGCCGGTCCAGCTCTTCCTTCTTTTCGCCGCCGAGATGAAACCCGCAGAACTCCTCGCCGGCGGCCGTGATCCGTTTTCCCATCTCCTCCTTCACGTCGGGCGGAACCGTAAAGCAGAGCCGTTCCGGCCAGAGCGGCCGCTTGCCGTTCCCGTCGCAGACCGCGCACGCTTCATACTTCATGATATAGCGCGCATAGGCGGAGTTCGGCCGGTACTGCGGATTCACGATCTTCTTCGAATATTTGCCGCAGCCCATGCAGAAGAAGCAGCGGACCGGATAACCGGTGCGGCGCGCGACGCTCATCTTCTCCGCATTCCGGTCGAGAATCGCGCCGAGCCGGGAAAGTTCAACCACCGAATCGAGCTCGAACGATTTCAGAACCGCCACAATCATCTCCCGGTTCGTTTCGAATTTGTTCTTCAGATAGCTGCTGTGCCACTCGACGGTCTCGCCGTCGATCAGGACCCGGCCGCGCTTGAAGCAGTCGGAGCTGAATTCCCTGAATTCATCCAGGGTCAGTTCCTTCTGAAACACGTTCTGAATGTGGCTGACCCAGTCGTTGCTCCGCCTCACGACTTCGCGCTCCCGGTCGAGCACATTGAGCTTGAGCGGCTCAAGGTCGTCCGGCTGGAGGTTGTCGATCCGGGTGGCGAACCGGCGCACGACTTTCCTGACGCGCGAGGAGTCGTATCTGGAGCCGACCGTCGTGCTGTCCGGCGCGATATGGCGCAGATAGGTCGCCACGCCGATCACCTCGCCGCCGTCCTGCAGCAGAACCGGGCCGCCGGAGTTGCCGCCCACGAACGGAGCGTCCGTCTCGATCTTGTCCGGGCCGATGCCGAGCAGCTTGCCGGTCTGCGTCACGATCACGTCGTCGCCGAGGCTGTTGCCGTAGGCGATCACTTTCGTCGAAAGCGGAATCGCACCGACGTCGCCGGCGGCGGAAAGCATTTCGGCATCGGGATCGGGGTCTTCGTAGGAAAGAATCACCAGGTCGCGGCTTTTCGAGCCGAGAACCTCCTTGATTTTGTAGACCTTGCCGTTGATATCGACCACTTCGGGCTCTTTCATCTCAAGATAGACATGGGCGTTCGTCACGATCACCGGCTGGTCCCAGAGCCTGGTCATGAACGCGGAACCGCGCCCGTCCGGGGAGCGCACCAGCAGAAAACTGTTGTTGAGGCGGTCGGCCGAACTGTCGACCTGGTGATTTCTCCGGATTTTCGAAAGCAGCGACCCATCTTTTTTCTCTTCGCTCTTTCCTCCGGTCTTCGCATCCTCTCCGACCAGCGCCGTGCAGATACCGCCGACCACCGCCAGAGCCGCCAACCCGGCCCAGAACCGCATAAACAACTTCCTTTCCATTGTCTGACGGAAGCAAAAAATCGCCGGACCATCCGGGTTTCACATCCAAACAGCTGCTATCAATGTAACGGATTTCCGATCAAATTCAAATTTCCTCCCCAAAAAAAACAACGAAAAACACGATTGAACCCATCCCCGCCCCAACTTGACAGGCGACGCAGGCGGCAGTATCTTATATTCGATCAACAGACGTTCAACCGAACTCCGGGGTGCTTTCATGAGCCGATCGACGCAGTTTCCGCGAAAAGGTCTCCTGCCGTGTCTTGTGTCCGTTCTTGCCGTACTGCTGCTGCCGGCCTGTTCTCCGCAGCCGGGGGAATCCGAGGCGGCTGTCTGCCGGAACCATCTGAAGGAGCTCGGAATTCTGCTGAAGGCGTATGCGGCCGAAAACAGCGGGGAGATTCCGAACCGGGACAACCTCGAGGGGTGGTCCATGCTCGGAAAGGAAGCGTTGCAGCATCTGGCCTGCCCGCTGCTGCCCGACCGCCGGCCGACACGGGAAAAGGGGAATCCATACTTCTATTTCGGCACTCTCGCCGACGACCCGTCCCGGCAGGGAGGAAACGAAATCATCGCCATCGAAAAACGGGCGCACCGGAACCGCACCCGGCAACTGCTGACGCAGGACGGCAGCGTGCTGACGCTGGAGCAGGAACAGCCCGGGCTCGCCTATGCGCTTATGAAATACCACCGCGGGGAAATCGACTCCTCCTACCGGCAGCGGCAGATCGCCAAGGCCGAACAGTGGGAGCAGCAGCAGCGTACGCGGCAGAGCGTGCGGCGAACGCGCGCAGAGTTCCGGAAATACCTTTTCTTCGCCGCGTCGAGCGGGCTGCTGCTCGTCCTCCTGGCCGTCATGACGCTGAAGCGCCGCATCTCCGCAACTCCGTAAAGACGGACAAGCGGCGGGCGCCGGGGCCCGAAACGCCCCGGCCCCCCCCTGCTTACTCCGCCAGCGCCTCCCGCAGCACGCCGCACGCCTGCGCCAGCGCCTCCTTCGCGGGAATCGTATCGGCCACCGCATCGAGCATCAGGAAATCGTGGATCGTGCCGGCATAGCGGGCCGCGCCGGTCGGAACGCCCGCCTGCATGAGCCTGACCGCGTACGCCTCCCCTTCGTCGCGCAGAACGTCGTTCGCATCGGTGATGACGAAGGCAGGCGGAAGTCCCTTCAGCTGTTCCGCCGTCGCCAGCAGCGGAGAGGCAGTGATCTCGCGGCGCGACTTTTTATCCGGCGCGTATGCATCCCAGAAATACTCCATCGCTTTTTTCGTAAGCCACGGGCCGTCGGCGAACTCCCGGTAGGAGTCCGTGTCGAGCGATGCGTCGGTCACCGGGTAGAGCAGCAGCTGGAAACGGAGGCGCGGGCCGTTTTCCGCTTTGCACATCAGCGTCAGCGCCGCCGCCATGTTGCCGCCCACGCTGTCCCCGGCCACGGCGATCCGGGCCGCGTCGAGCTTCAGCTCGTCCGCATGTGCGACGATGTAGCGGAGCGCGGTCATGATCTGCCGCAGCGGAACCGGATACTGCGCCTCGGGCGACGGCGTGTAGTTCACAAACACCACAGCCGCACCGGTGCGGACGGCGATCTCGCGCACAAGCCGGTCGTGCGTGTTTTTGTCCCCCATGACCCAGCCGCCGCCATGGATATAAAACACGACCGGCAGCCGCCCCTTCCCGTCCTTCGGCCGGACGATCCGCAATTCGACCGCCCCGCCCTCTCCGAACGGTATTTCGAAATCCGTCACGTCGGCCTCCGGCCGCGGCGTCGGGCCGGACTGCGCGGCGGCCAGCACGGCACGGGCGTCTTGGTAGCTCAGCGTGTAGAGCGGCGGATCGTTCTTCGCTTCGAGACCTTCGATGAATGCGGCAGTTTCCCTGGTAAGTTCCGGATACTTTTTCATGAGATACCTCCTCTGAATCGACGGGTAATTCCGTCTGAAATGCTCCTTCTTCATCCTATAACTAAGCACAAAAGCGAAAAAATGCAAGCCGTATCGGCAGCTTTCGACGGAACCGGGTTGCAAATCGGCGGGGAAGCAGTATAGTATCGGACAAAAAATATATGAAACTCATTGATTTCTGGAGAGAGGAATCGGTCCGGTTCGACGCGATCCTGTTCGATATCGACGGAACCCTCGTCTACGGCCCGCAGCCGATCCCCGGCGCCGCTGAATTTCTCGCCCTGCTGCGCCGGGACGGAACGCCGTTCTTCTTCCTGACCAACGACGGCGACCATACCCGCCGGCAGAAGAGCGGCTTCCTGAATCGCGCCGGCATTGAGGCGGCCGAAAGCGAAGTGATCTCCTGTCTCTCCGTCCTGCCGGAACTGGCCCGGCGCCGGGGCTGGGACCGCGGCACGCTGTTTCAGGTCGGCCGGGTCGGCGACACCGGAGGATTGAAGCTCGAACGCGACCTCGCCGGACTCGAACAGTGCTGCGGCGTCCTGATGGGCGAAGGCAATTACGACTGGCGCACGAGCTGGGAGGCGCTCACCGGCTTTTTCCGCCGCCATCCCGACCGCCCGTTCATCGTGCCGAATCCGGACACCTGCTGGCCGAACGCCGTCACCGGCGGCATCGGCATCGGGGCCGGCGGACAGGCCCGATGCATCCGGCTCCTCCTGCACGAGATGGGGACCGACATCGAGCCGATTTACCTCGGCAAACCCTGCACGGCGATCTACGACTTCGCGGCGGAGCAGCTCGGCATGGCGGAGCGGAGCCGGATTCTCTGCATCGGGGACTCCCTCGCCAGCGATATCCGCGGCGCCAACAATTCCGGCATGTATTCCGGACTGGTCCTGACCGGAATCACCTCGCGGGAGCAGGCGGAACAGGCGCGCGGCGAATACCGCCCCCGTCTCGTTTTCGAATCGGTCTGACGGTGAATGGGAAAGCCCGCGATTTATATAAAAGAAGTCAAAAAAAAAGAGGTTCCGTCAATTGTCATTTGCGGAACGTGCCATATAGTAAGATAAGGTACGATAATTTTCACCAACCCCAATTTAAGGAGTATCGAAAATGACCAGAGATTTGGCTGTCCAGCTGTATTCACTGCGCCAGATGGCGGAAAAGGATTTTGACGCCGTGCTGAAAACCGTTGCCGATATCGGCTTCAAGGCGGTTGAGCCGGCCGGCTTCTGGAATATGACGCCGGAAGAGTTCCTCAAACGGATCAACGACCTCGGGCTCAAGCTTTACAGCTCGCACTCCCCCTGGGCGAAGCCGGACAATCTCGAAGAGACCATCGACATCGCCGGCCGCCTCGGCCTCGACCGCGTCGTCTGCGGCTACGGCCCGGAGGACTACAAGGATCTCGACGCCATCAAGCGCACCGCCGAAACCACCTCGATGATGCAGGAGAAACTCGAAAAAGCCGGTCTCATGCTCTTCCAGCACAACCACAACTGGGAATTCGAGCGCATCGACGGCCGTCTGAAATACGAAATCTATGCGGAACTCTGTCCGAAGGTCAAGTTCCAGCTCGACGCTTTCTGGTCGACCAACTTCGGCACGGAGGACCCGGTCGAAATGATGAAGCTCTTCAGCGACCGCGTCGTCGCGCTCCATATGAAGGACGGCATCCTGCACCAGGGCGCCGAAGAGCTCAAGATCACCAACGGCATCTATGACCGCAAGGTCGATCTCCTGCCGCTCGGCGAAGGCGACCTGCCCATTCCGGCCATCGTCGCCGCCACGCCGGACCGCGTCAACAACATCGTGGTCGAGCTCGACTATTGCCGCGTGGAAATGGTCGAAGCCCTCAAGCGCAGCTACAAGTACATGACCTCCAACGGTCTTGCGCTCGGCAACAAGTAACCCCCGCGCGACACGCAACGGGAGCGGGAAAGGCAATCCGCCTTCCCCGCTCTTTTTTTGTCCGCAGCCGGCCTTGCTTCCCGCGATCCTCTGCCCGCCGGCAGATTACGTACAGGAAAACAAACCGCGGCATTCTTTTCAAATAAAATTAGATTAATCTAATTAATTGCCATTGCATTTTTCCGATCCCGCGATATATTAAAAAGCGGAACCGATCCGGGACCGCTTTCTTTCACCATGACAGCAGACCGGATTTACGGTAAAAATAAATTTAGACGAGACTAATTAACAATAAAAGGAGTCTTTCCCATGAAACGACTGATTCCCGGCGTTTTCGCGGCAGCCGCATTTTTTGTCTGCGGAGCGGAGACGCCTGCACCGGTCAAGCCGTTTGCGGCGGAAGCCGCACGCATCTTTCCCGAAGCGAAAGAGTATGCCGAACAGAAACCCGGCATCTATCTCGTCCGGGACGGAAATCAGAAAACGCTCGGCACTCTTTACCTCGAAACCATCGGCGATGACGAACGGCAGTTCGGCTATGCCGGAACCATCGAAATCGCCGTGCTCTTCGACAACAACCGCCAGGTCGCCGGCATCCTGATCGGCAAGAATCAGGAGACTCCCTCGTTTCTCAACCGGGTCCGCGCCGCGAAGTTCCTCGAAAGCTGGAACAAGCTCAAGCTGGAAGAGATCCCCGGGAAACAGGTCGATACCGTAACCGGGGCAACTTACAGCAGCTCCGCCATCCGGGCCGGTGTGCGCAAGCTGGCCGAGTCCTATCTCAAACCGGCCGAAACAGCGCCGAAGCCGAAGCAGCCTGCCGCCGCCGTCCCGGTCCCGGCAACTGCCGCGCCCCGAAATCCTGAAATCATCCAGCTTGAGCGGCGGGTGGCCACGCTGAAGCGGATCGTCTCCGGCAGCCAAGTACTGCTCAAACAGCTGCGGGAACGGAAGGAAGAGGAGCTGCAGCTGCGCCTTGTGGCCGCGCTCGAAGGGCCGGAGGCCGCCGGAAAGTTCGCCGAGGAGCATAAACTCATGTTTTTCAACCACCCCGGACGCGGCAGCCGCAAAAGCCCGGTCGATCTCGCGGCGGAGAAATACAAGAACTCCAAATCGGAAGCCGACCTCAAAGCGCTGAAAGCCGCGATCCTGGCCAATTACGAGCGAATGCTCGAAACCGTCCCCCCGCACAACGCCGAACAGGAGAAAGCGCTGGCCGCCACCGAAGCGAGGCTGAATGCGCTCAGGCAGAAACAGCACTCCCCGGCATCCGCCGGCAAAATGAAGTTCAGCGATCCCGAAGCACAGGCGCAGGAGGATAAGATCAACCGGCTGGCCGCCGCCTTCCGGCAGAGCCGCGATCCGAAGCAGCTCGAAGAGCTCCGCAAGGAGGTCACCCGCCAGCTGGTGCGCGGCACGCTGACCATGTCCGCCCGCATTGCCGAAAAGGAGCGCGAACTCGCCCGGCTGCGGGAACATCTCGAAGAATTCACGAAAGATCCCGACGCCGTCATCCAGTCCCGCATCGACGCTTTGACCCGATAACCATTGGAGAATACCATGAAACGATACTTCACCCTTATTGAACTGCTGGTCGTCATCACAATCATCGCGATTCTCGCTTCGATGCTGATGCCCGCGCTGCACCAGGCGCGGGCCCGCGGCAAATCGGCGAACTGCATCGGCAACCTCAAACAGATCGGAGCCGGAGCGATGCAGTACGTGCAGGATTACGACGGTTTCTACGTAAAATACAGCAACGGCTCCGCCATGGGCGGCGACTCGGGCGTGCGTTTCTGGTGCGGCTGGTACGAAAACAGCACGTATGACTTCACCCGGCCGGAAGGGTATCTGTACCCATACACCGGCGGCGGCAAAGTGCTGACCTGCCCCGCTTTCGTCTACACGAAAACGATCGACGAAGTCGAAAAGGGAGCCGGTTACGGCATGCTTTCGACCCTGAACGACATCAAGCTCTCCCGGCTGCGGCGCCCATCGCAAATCGTCGCGTTTCAGGATAACGCGACCAGCATGGCCACCGGCGGGAAGTCGGTCGCGGGCAACCCGAACATCTTCCATATGGAGTCGATGGGCTTCTACTCGCTGCACTTCCGCCACTCGCGCTTCGGCAACGTGGCGTGGGCCGACGGCCATGTGTCCAGCGAAAGCTTCAGCCGCTGCACCAAAACCCGGAATGACGTCGAAGCCGCCGAACTCGTCGGCAAGCTCGGCACCGACGACGACGCCCATTACGAAATCGATCTGTAACCGATGGAATGCAAAGAGGTTTGAATCATGAAGAAAGCCGCTCTTGTCCTTCTCCTGCTCGGAGCATGCGTCCTCACCTTTTCGATGTCCTTCCGGAAGGAACCCGTTCCGGCTGAACTGCGGGAAATCGCCGTGGAACCGGAAACCGCCGCCGCGGCAGAGAAGTTCGCCCGGGATATCCAGCGGATCGCAAAACAGAAAACGCCGCGGGAATTCGGCAGACACTGCGCCGACCTGCAGGACAAAACCCTCTCCGGCTCCTACCGGGCGCTGAAGCAGTATGACGAACGCGGCATGGCCGTCTCCGGCATCACCCGCATGGCGAAAACCCCGGACACCTGCACCCTGACGCTCAGCAACTCCTCCGGCGTCGAAGCCCTGATGGTCTGCCGGCACACCGGCGGCGAGTGGAAGTTCGTCTGTTTCTCCCCCGTCCGCGCCCTGCTGCAATAACTGTCCGGGAAGCCGCGGGAGCCGGAGGGACATTTCATCCCCCCGCTGCTCCCGCGACGTATTCGGCGAACAGCATCGGGGGGATCAGGCGCGCCGTCGCAGACTGTTATTTACGCACCACCGGACCGGGTTTTCTGCGGACCGAGTAGCCGAAGTGGCCGATTGCGCCGCCGAGCTCGAAATAGTGGCCGTGCACGTAGGCGGCGAGCCCGGCCCTCTCGAGCTCGAGCCTCCCCTCCGCATTGATGAACTCCTCCGACACCTGCACGGCGACGATCTCGGCAATGAACATGGTGTGACTGCCGAGATCGAGCGTCTGCTTCACCCGGCACTCGAGCCCGAGCGGACACTCGGCAACCAGCGGCGCCGCGACCTGCGAGCCCGCCAGCGGCGTGAAACCCGTCTCTTTGAACTTGTCATGGTCGGCGCCGGAGACCACGCCGCAATAATCGGTCTCCTTCACCTGCCCGACGGTCGGCAGATTCACCGTGAATTCACCGGATTCCCGGATCAGTCCGTAACTGTGCCTTTCGGGACGCACCGAAATCGACAGCATCGGCGGCTTGCTGCAGACCGTTCCGGCCCATGCGATCGTAATCAGGTTGTACGCCCCCGGCCCGCCGCAGCCGACCAGGACCGCCGGAACCGGGGCGAGCTGCGTGCTGCCCGGCCAGATGACTTTCTTCATTTCTGTTCCAACTCCATTCGTTTGGCTTCAAGTTCTTCCCAGCGCGCGTAGAGCCGCGCGGATTCGGCGCGGGCCTCATCGAGCGCGGCCTGCAGCGCGGCGCTCTCGCTGCCGTGCTTCGTGTAGAAATCCGGTTCACCGAAGAGCGCCTCAATCTCCGCGATCCTGTCTTCGACCGCGAGAATCGCCGCTTCCATCCCCTCAAGCTCGCGCGCCTCTTTCCAGGAGAGCTTTTTCGGCGGCTGCTTCGGTTTCGGCGCCTCCGGCGCGGCAGCCGGTTTCGGCGGGACCGCAGGAGCGTTCTTCGCTTCACGCGCGCGCCGTTTTTCGAGGTGGTAATCATAATCTCCCGGCGTGTAGACGATTTCGCCGTCCCCTTCGAAGCCGAGGATTCCGGTACAGACCCGGTTCAGGAAATAGCGGTCGTGGCTGACCACCAGCACACAGCCGCCGTAAGAGGCCAGAGCCTCCTCGAGCAGCCGCAGGCTCGAAAGGTCCAGGTCGTTGGTCGGTTCGTCGAGAATCAGGAAATTGCCGCCCTGTTTCAGGATTTTCGCAAGCATGAGCCGCGCCTTTTCACCGCCGGAGAGATAGCGGACCTGCGTATTGATCCGGTCGTCCTCAAAGAGAAACCGCTTCAGATACCCCCAGATCGAAATCCTCTCGGCACCGAGCGAAATCGTGTCGACTCCCTCGCTGAGCTCGTCGGCCACGGTCTTCTCCGGATCGAGCGCGATGCGCGACTGGTCGATGTAGTTGAATTCGACCGTCGGGGCGATTCTGACCTCCCCCCGGTCCGGCGCAAGCTGCCCGGTGATGATCCGGAGCAGGCTGCTCTTGCCGATGCCGTTCGGGCCGATCATGCCGATCCGGGAGCCCGGCTCGAATTCGAAGGAGAAATTCCGGATGATCGTCCGGCCTCCGAAAGCCAGCGCAATGTCCGTAAGGTCGACGGTCTTGTTGCCGAGCCGCGACGCGGCCGGAATCAGCAGCTCCATTTCACTGTCGCGGACCGGGCCGCTCTGCGCGGCGATTTCATCGAACCGCTTCATGCGCCCCATGTTGCGCTTGAGCCGCGCCTTCGGCGAGCGGCGCACCCAGTCGATCTCCGAACGCAGAAAGCTGCGGCGCTTCTGTTCGAGGACATCCTCATTCGCCTCGCGCTCCGCCTTGGCCGCCAGATACTCCGCGTAGCTGCCGGGGTAGCTGTAGAATCTGCCGTGGCTGAGCTCGACGATCCGGCTCGCGATGCGGTCGAGAAAATAACGGTCGTGCGTCACGAACAGGCAGCTGCCCCGGTACTCCGCGAGAAAGTTCTCGATCCACTCCACCGTATTGACGTCGAGATGGTTGGTCGGCTCGTCGAGCAGCAGCAGGTCCGGTTCGGATATGATCGCGCGCGCGAGGGCGACGCGGCGCATCTCGCCTCCGGAAAGCTTATGGCAGCGCCGGTCCGCCTCCCGGGAGAGATTCAGTTTCTCCAGCACGGTGCCGAGCTTGGTTTCGAGGTTCCAGCCGTCGTGAATCATCAGCTCATGGTCGATCTGCGCGTGTTCGGGCGAGTTGACCGAGACGGTTTCGAACTTTTCCTGCAGTTCGCGGAAATACGCGAGCCCGTCCGCGACGTTTTCGCGGATGGTCCGTCCGTCGTCCACTTCAAAATCCTGCGGCAGCACGGCGACCCGCAGATTGCGGGCCCGCGTGATGTTCCCTGAACTCGGGATTTCGTCGCCGGTAATGAGCCGCAGCAGCGTCGATTTGCCGCTTCCGTTGCGCCCGACCAGGGCGACCCGCTCGCCCGCGTTGATGTAAAATTCGGCGCCGTCGTAAATCGTCTGCCGCCCGATGGCCAGCCGGAGCTCGTCCGCCGCCCACAATACCGTTTCCGCCATATCTCTGTATCCCGCTGGTTATTTGATCTTAAAACTATATATGTGAAGCCGCACGTTTACAAGTCCGGGGAATGAAAAAAACAGCCTGATTTCCGCCCCGCCGCACGGCCGGAAACGCCTAAATCCCTGATGAAAACCCATAAGTCGTTGATAGTGACGGACAATAAGAAAAATACAATATATTGTGAAATTTTCACTTGAAATAACAATATAATGTGGTATGCTATATAAACGAGGGAGAAATCGCGGTCCGGGGAAATGAAGATATCCGGCCAGCGGCATCGGCAGAATCCGGCGCCGCATGGATTTCGTATTGTACATCAACGTCAAACGCGGAAAAGGGGAAGTCGTCAGATGAGCAACACCGTGTCCATCCAGAAAATGAAAAAGCGCGACGGCCGGATCGTTGAGTTCGATCCGCAGCGGATCGCGATCGCCGCCGGAAAAGCGCTGAAGGCCGCCGGGATGGGCAGTGACAAGGTCGCCCGCCATATCGCCGACGATGTGGTGCGCGAACTGGTCGACAAAGGGTATGACGATGAACTCCAGATCCCCGACGTCGAGGTGATTCAGGACCTCGTCGAGCATGCGTTCGTAAAACGCGGGCTCTCGCAGGCCGCCAAGCTCTATATCCTCTACCGCGCAAGCCACACGAAGATCCGCGAAGCGAAGAAGCTCATGATGGACGTGCAGGAACTCGTGTCGAGCTATCTCGGGCAGGAGGACTGGCGCGTCAACGAAAATTCGAACTCCGGCTACTCCTACGCGAGTCTGCTGAACCATGTCTCCGGCTCGGTCATCGCGAACTACGCGCTGGCCAATATGTACCCGCCCGAGATCGCCGAGGCGCACACGTCGGGGGACTTCCACCTGCACGACCTTTCCTGCGGCATCGTCGGCTACTGCGCGGGCTGGAGCCTGCGCGACCTGCTCGAGCGCGGCTTTCAGGGCCGGGGCGGCCGTGCATCGGCCGCGCCCGCCAAGCATTTCGATACGGCGACCGGGCAGATCGTGAACTTTCTCTCGACGCTGCAGACCGAATGGGCCGGCGCGCAGGCGTTCAGTTCGTTCGACACGCTGCTCGCCCCGTTCGTGCGGCGCGACAAGCTGACCTATCCGCAGCTGAAGCAGAACATCCAGCAGTTCGTGTTCGGGCTCAACATCGCGAGCCGCTGGGGGCAGACGCCGTTCACGAACCTGACCTTCGACTGGGTCGTACCCGAAGACCTGCGCGACAACCCGGTCATCATCGGCGGGCAGCCGCAGAACGAGACCTACGGCGAATTCCAGCATGAGATGGATATGATCAACCGCGCGTTCCTCGAAGTCATGTCGCAGGGCGACCGGGACGGGCGGATCTTCACCTTCCCGATCCCGACCTACAACGTGACCAAGGACTTCAACTGGACCAGCGACAACGCGAAGCTGCTCTTTGAAGTGACCGGCAAGTACGGGCTGCCGTATTTTCAGAACTTCATCAACAGCGACCTGAATCCGGGCGACGTCCGCAGCATGTGCTGCCGGCTGCAGATGGACATGCGCGAGCTGCGGAACAAGACCGGCGGCCTCTTCGGGGCCGGCGAGCAGACCGGTTCGATCGGCGTGGTGACCATCAACATGCCGCGCATCGGCTACCTTGCGAAGGATAAGGAGGGCTTCTACCGCCAGCTCGACCGGCTCATGCGCATGGCGATGGAGTCGCTCGAGATCAAGCGCAAAGTCGTGCAGAAGCACCTCGAAGGCGACCTGCTGCCGTACACGAAGACCTACCTGCCGAACCTCGAGCACCATTTCAGCACGATCGGCCTGGTCGGCATGAACGAGTGCTGTCTGAATTTCCTCGGCTGCTCGATCTGCGACCCGGAGGGTGCGGAGTTCTCGCGCGAAGTGCTCGTGCATATGGCGGAAAAAATCAAGGATTTCCAGGAGGAGACCGGCCATATCTACAACCTCGAGGCGACGCCGGCCGAGGGCACGAGCTTCCGGCTCGCGCGGCTCGACCGCAAGCGTTACCCCGAGATCATCTGCGCCGGAACCGACAATCCGTACTATACGAATTCGACGCAGCTGCCGGTCGGCTACACGTCGGACCTTTTCGAAGCACTCGATCTTCAGGCCCCGCTTCAGCAGCTCTACACGGGCGGCACGGTGTTCCATGCGTTCATCGGCGAGCGGATCGACGACCCCGGGCTCGTGGCGTCGCTTGTGAAGCGGATCGCGACGAACTACCGGATTCCGTACTTCACGCTGACCCCGTCGTTCAGCATCTGCCCGGTGCACGGCTATATTCCGGGCGAACATACGGAGTGTCCGCTGGAGGCCTGATTCAAACAATCGCAAATACCCCCAATCACCATCATAACACAGGAGGAAGATGTCATGGCGAAATGTGGAGAAAAAACTGAAGTGTACAGCCGCGTCTGCGGGTACTTCCGTCCGGTGAGCAACTGGAACAAGGGCAAGAAGGAAGAGTTCAAGGACCGCAAGACCTTCGAGGTCGCATCCAAGTAACCGGCCGTTGCGGCGGGCGGGCAAATCAGCATTTGCCCGCTTTTTTCATGGAGAGAAAAATGGATTTTCGCGGACTTGTCAAATTCACGCTGGTCGATTATCCGGGTAAAATCGGCTGCATCATCTTCTCCGGCGGCTGCAACCTGCGCTGCCCGTTCTGCCATAATCCGTGTCTCGTGTTCGACCCGGCCAGTCAGCCGCGCGTGACAGAAAAGGAGTTCTTCCATTTTCTCGAACGCCGCCGGGGACTGCTTGAGGGAGTCGTCTTCTCGGGCGGCGAGCCGCTGCTGCACCCGGATGCGCCCGAGGTGGTCGGCCGGGTGCGGGAGATGGGCTATCTGGCCAAGATCGACACGAACGGCACGCTGCCGGAGCGCGTCGAAGCGCTGCTCGGCAGCTGCGGCGCCGATGCGTTCGGAATCGACTACAAGGCCCCGGCCGCCGCCTATCCGGCGCTGACCGGCAGTTCCGACCGGGAAATCGCGCAGAAGGTCCGGCGCAGCATCGGGCTTGCCCTCGATTCCGGTGCCGAACTCGATGTGCGCACGACCGTGCACAAGGCGCTGCTCGACGCCGCCGCGCTCGAAACCATGTACGGCGAGCTGAAGGCCGCCGGCGTGCGTTCCTGGACGCTTCAGCAGTACCATCCGGTCGAGGTCATCGATGACGAGCTTTCGGCCAAAGAGACCTTCTCCGATGCGGAACTCGTGCGAATCGCCCGCCGCCTCGGTCCCGAAGTCCGGGTCCGCGGCCTGACCGGCAGAATCCTCGAATCGGCCTGATTCCGGCATTTTTTTGGAAAAATCATAAAAAAATGCCTGTCGCCGACTTGAAATTCAGCGTTTTGATGATTCATTACTGCCGTAACATGCAGAATGAATTGCTGAAATCGAGTGAAGTGATCATTATAGAGGAAAACGAACCTGATGAAGTATTACACCGAGGATCATGAATGGGTCGAAATATCCGGCGAGGAAGCCACCGTCGGAATTTCCGAGTACGCGGCGGACGAGCTGGGCGAAATCACCTATGTGGAACTGCCCGAAGAAGAGGATGACTTCATCATCGGGGACCGGCTCGGCGAGGTGGAATCGGTCAAGGCCTCCTCGGATATCTACTCTCCGATCAGCGGGACCGTCTCGCAGGTCAACGAAGCCCTGGCCGACGAACCCGGGCTCATCAACGACTCTCCGGAAGAAAAAGGCTGGCTCTGCCGCCTGACCAACTTCGACAGTTCGGAGCTCGACGATATGATGAACGAAGACGCCTACCAGAAGTACCTGCGCAAACTTCGCAAGTAACGGCGCGTTCCCGGATGGGCGGTGCATGCCGCCTTTTTTGTCTCCGGAGGCCGGAAGGTTCCCGTCCCGGCAGCCCGGGGCCTGCCGTCCTCCGCTGTTGCATGAAAACGCCGGAAGCGGAATAAACGGCAAACACGCGCAAACGGCGGCAGGAGGCTGCCGGGCAGCGATTCCGTGCACTCCCTTTACGCCCGATTCTTCCGATGAGGGCAAGCTTCATACGATATCCGGGCAAAAAAGAAGCGCCCCCCTTTCCAGAGGAGCGCAACTCGGCCGGGATCACTCGGAAAGAGTTTCGCCGTTCGGATTTTTCGGAAGGGAGACCGGCAAATCAACCGGAGTATCCTTCGCCTCGTTGATGTTCTGCGGAAGCACGGGGGTGTCCTGGTTGATCTGTTCGATCTTCTCTTTTTTCTCATTCGACATGATTCATTCCTCCTCGTTTATGAATGCCGCGCCATTCGCGGATTCCTCTTCTCCTCACTGGTAATATAGTGCGGACGGACGAATTTGTCAAACGGAGGCATTTCCGTTTTTTCACCGCACGAAAAGAGCGCAAACTTGTTTTCATGCCCGGCAGGTGATATATTAAGTACTTATCCCCGAGTGCGGGGACAGGGAAAGCACGGAACAAAAGAGGTGCCATGCGGTTTCGTCCGTCCATATTGCTGCTGTTTCCGGCCGCGCTGCTGTTTTTCTGCGCAGCGTTCCGGCTGCCGGCGCCGAGCCGGCCCGCGCCGGAATACGGCAGCACCGTCTGCAATACCGTGCGGGCCATGCTTCAGGACGATACGCAGGAGGCCGTGCCGCCCCGGATGCAGCCGGGCCGGGCCGAAGCCGGGCGCCGCAGCGGCACGCCGATTCCTCCTGTCCTGCTGCCGCCGGTTCCCGTTCCCCTCCCCCGGGCAGAAGCTGTTCCCGCCGGAAACGGCGTTCCGGTCCATGCCGTCCATGCCCGGCAGTTTGCGGCCCGGCATATGCGGGTCCGGGCCGGACCCGCACAGCAATGATCTCCCGTTCTCCATTCCGATGACGGAAGCGGTTCCGATCCGGAAACCGCTCCCGCGGTCCCGTGTCCACACTGTCAGTTGAGGTTTTTTATGACGGAAATCATTGCAGAACACATTGCAGCATTCGCGGCGCACGCCCATATCTGGGGGCTGCTGCTCATCTTCGTTTTCATGACGGTCGAAAGCTCATTCATCCCGTTCCCAAGCGAAGTGGTGATGATCCCGGCCGGATTCCTCGCGTTCCGCGGGGAACTGCTGACCGGCAACTTCTGGATGGACGCCGCTCTGGCGGTCCTCTCCGGCACGGCGGGGTCGCTCGCCGGAGCTTATGTGAACTATTATCTGGCGCTCCACCTCGGGCGCCGGGCGCTTTACAAATATGGAAAATACTTTTTTCTCAGCGAAAAGACGCTGGCGCGGGCAGAGCAGTTCTTCCGCGACTACGGCGACATCGGCACCTTCGTCTGCCGGCTGCTGCCCGGAATCCGGCAGCTCGTCTCGCTGCCGGCCGGATTCGCCCGGATGAATCTGCGCCGCTTCACGATCTTCACGGCGGCGGGAGCCGGGATCTGGGTCGTGATTCTGACGGCGGCGGGAGCGTGGCTCGGCCACCTGTCGCGCGATCTGGGATACGTCGAACTCGTCCGGAAGGGGCAGCTCATGGTCAGTGAGAATTACATCTGGATTCTGGCCGGGCTCGCCGTCGTGACCATCGCCTATTTCGCCGTCCACCGACGCGTCATGCGCACGGCCGTGCAGGCGGAGTAATGCCGCACGGCAGCGGCCGGAATGGCGCGCCCCGCAAATGAGCTCGGCCAGATTGCATCTCTCCCCCGGGGACGGGGGGAGTACGCCTATGGAGCCGAACGGTCCGCTCCCGGCAATCTGAAGAGGAGCCGTTTCAGGCTGCCGAAATAATGAACCGATCCATTCGCGGAAACCCGGGCAACCGGAATTCCGTGAAAATCGAAAACCATCTCATTCCGGAATACGGTACGGCTGCGGACCGGAATCCGCCAGAATGCCCGGGGTTCCAGACGATGCCATACTCTCCCGGCCCCGGCACGCAATTTCCGGCGCCATTGGTTCCGGCGGAACCGGCGCATGCCCTGCGGGCCTCCGGCAACCGGCCTGAAAACGCCCGGAAAAGAGACCGCGCCGGTTACCAGAGAAAACCGGCATCCGGGCGTCAGAGGCCGCGCATCGGGGGCGGCATTGTTGTCTCCCTGCGTCACGGCCTCCGTTCCGTTCACCCGGATGACCCGGTGGACATATGGAACCGGCGCCGACTCGACTGCGACAATATCGCCCGGCCGAAGCGATTCGAACGAGACCGCTTCCAGCCGCAGCGAGTCGCCCGGCTGAAAAACACCCGACATGCTTGCGCCGCAGTAAAAAGCGGAATGCGGCGCAACAACCGGAGTCGCCGATACGGCAGACGGCGACATGAAACGGCCGGCCGGGAACGGCCCCATTCCCTTATGCCCGTTTTTACGCATAAGATATTTCTCCGATTTCAGCAGGCTGCACGCAACATCCGGGTCAATCGTCGGCAAGCAGGGATTTTTCCTTCAGCGCGCCGATGAACTTACGGACATCAGCGGCGGCCTGTTCCGGAGTGACGCCGCGGAACGTCTCCCGCAGCCGCACCGCCGCATCGGCCGCCGTACCGCCGGTGCTCAGCACACGCCAGACAGCCACCCCGGAAGCATTCAGCGTCATCGCCCGGTTATTGTCGGGGTCGAAAACAATGCCGGTCCCGTCAAACTCCTCCCGCATCATTGCAAGCGGATTCAGTCTCATAAATAATCCTTTAACGTTTTCTGCAAATTTCCGTCCAGATGGGCAAACAGAGCCGTCGGCGGCGAAACCTCCGCCAGCCGGTCCGCAGTTTCGCGGATGGCGGCCAGCAGCCGCTCCCGTTCCTCCTGCGGCAGCAGCCTGACCAGAGGAGAAGCGAAGCAACAGCACGCGCTGTATATGCTCATGAAAAACTCCCGGGAGGCAGCTTCCTTCAGCTCCTCCCGCTCCTCGCCGCGGGCCAGAGCAAACACTCCGGCGACGGGAAGCGCCGGTTCAAACGGATAAGACGCCCCCTCCAGAGATTCGCGGCAACGGCTCCAGGTCGGCAGCGGATGGGCAATCACCTCCTCCCCGCCGCATTCCAGCAGAACCATGTCGTCGGCCGGAACGGAACCGCCCGCCGCCTGCCAGCGCCGGCTCGTCGTGCTCTTGCCCATTCCGCTTTGGCCGCACAGCAGAAGCCCGCCTTTCGAAACGGCGAGCAAAGCGCCGTGAACCGGAAGAATCCGGGCGCCGCGCAAAACGGCGGAAATACAGGCGGTCAGTACTCCAAGCTGCCAGAGGCCGACCGGAATCGGCGGCGGCGACCCCGTTTCCCCTTTCCGGAGAGTTATGACGAATCCGTCGTTATCCCGGTCCAGCAACAGGGCATAACGCCTCCATGCCGCCAGTTCGGAGCAGGAACGGCCGGACGGCGCCTCCACGGTAATTTCGCACTGGGGAGATGCGGCGGAAACCGCATCCCGCACCTTTCCGCCGGTCAGGAGCGCCAGCCGGTCCAGACAACCCGGCCGGCCTGCGGCCGAATCCCGCACGATCAGCGGGGATCCGGTCCGCAGCGGCAATACCAGCTCCGACATTCTAGACCAGCGGATCTCCGTCGCCGTCCGGCGGCATTCCGCCGGACCCCTCGCCTCCCGGTTCACCTTCGCTTCCCCGGAACAACCGGGAGGAAAGCTCCTCGATTGCGGGTGCTTCATACCACATCTTTTCTTCGTCCTGCATCTGCTGTTTCCTTTCCTGTATTTAAGCAAGTTTGCCTGCAATGATCAATTTTCTGCCGTCGCCGTCCTCTTCCAGCGTGAGCTGGTAATTCGAACTGCACCATCCCGAGATATCGGAATCCCATGCCGCCGATTCGCCGCCGAGAGTCACCCTGGAAGCGTCGTTCCAGCCGGAGAATGCCGAGGCGCTCCCGGACATTACTTCCCACTGATCGCCCGCCCAGCCGGTGAGGTCGAAATTGAGCGTATCACCCGCAAAATTATTACGGTTGACGCCGCTTAACGAGCTGCCGAACTCAAAATCCCAGTTCGAGATGTCCGAGAGGTTCAATGCCGCATTCGTGAATGCAACGGAAGAGCCGCCCGCAAAACGGACGCTTTCGAACATGGAGACCGTGCCGTCGAACCCGTTGCTGAAGCCGTCGAACACCAGTTTCCGGTCACCCGTGACACTTGTATCGGCCGTGCGGACGCCGTTGTTCGTACGGTAGAGGTCGCCGCTGCAGCCGCCGAAAAGGAGTCCGTCGAAAGTCAGGTTGTCGCCGTTGCCGGTGACGGTGACGGTGACGTTTCCATCCACCGTGCCGCGGCCTCTGGAACCGGCGGAAATATGCTCGTTGACGGTCAGCGCCTTGCCCGCATCAATCGTGAGGTTGATGTTGCCTTTCATCGACATCCGGCCGGAAACCGTATCGTTGATGCCGAAGTTTCCTCCATAGATGCGCCCGTCGAACGTGCCGCCGGAGATCGTCAGGTCGATATCTCCGGTCAGAATGACGCTGCCCCTGCTGTCGGTATGGGCGAGATACATGCCGCCGGCGACCTGCTTGCTGAAGGTTCCGCCGGAGATCGTCATAGAGACATTTCCGGTACGTTCCGAAGATCCGCCGGCGACGCCGTCCGCGCCGATGACGTTGCTGGTGAAGGTGCCGTCATTGATCCTGACCGTGAGATTTCCCTCGTGGTCATCCCAGTTTTTGACGTCGGTGTTGACCAGATGGCCGGCCAGCAGCGGCTTGTAGGTTCCGCCGTCGATCTGCCCTTCCTTGCTGTTCAACGCGACGGTGCTGCTGAACTCGCCGCCGCAGGAAACCACCCTCACCGGGTTCTTCGCCATGGCGGACTCGTGATCCGCGAAGGCGTCCACGCCCCAGGTGTGGCCGCCGCAGTTCTCCTCCGAGTAAGTGCTGTTGACGTAAACCACGACAGCGGAATCATAATTCAGATAGAGATCATTGTTCTCCACCGTGAAGCAGGCGTCGTTCCAGCTGCTGCCCAGCAACTTGCTGTAATATTCACCGGTCAGGGTTTCGCTGCCGGTGTAATCCAGAAGCAGCTTCTTCTCGCCGCCGCAATATCCGTCAAGAGTGATGGAGATAGTTCCGGCATTCTCGAAGGACCCGAACGCCAGCGTGGAATTGTAATCCATACTGATCGTGCCGTTGTTCTGCAACGCGGCCACGGTGACGGTCGAGTTCGCATTCATCGTGATCGCACCGTTGTTGAGCAGACTCACTCCGGCGGCGTTGACCGAAACGGCCCCCTGGCTGCCGTCAAGTTTCAATTCCGCGCCGGTGCCGACGCAGAACGCATATTCGTAGCTGTTTTCTTCGCGGAGTGCGAGATTCAGAGAACCGCCATCGGAGATGACGACCCGGGAACCGGCTTCCGTCACATCCTCCCAGCCGGAATTGTGAATTTTAGCCCCGATGCCGAACCAGCCGGAGCTGGACGCCGTATCGGAATAGTTCACGATTCCGCCGGAAACAGACACGGTTCCATTGTTTTTATCGCGTCCGGCGAAGGATTCGCCCAGACCGCCGACGCTGTAAAGGTTCAGCGTGCCGTTGACAGTGACCTCGCCCTTGTTCTGGAACTCGCCGTAGACCGTCAGGACCGCGTCGGCGTCAACCATCGTGGAGGATTTCACCTTGTTATAGAACTTTCCGGTGTTCGTACTTTCGGTGCCGACAGTGACAGATGCTCCCGCTTCAAGCCGGATCGAACCTTTGACGGCATCGAGCACGACGTCGTTGACACGGCGGTCGATTTCCATGACGCCGGATACCCTGACATCGGCGCCGGAGGCGAAAGTGACTTCGACGCTCTGCTGATTTGCGGCGTCCGCGTCGAACAGCAGAGAGCTGAACTGATAACTCCCCGCACCGATTTCAGTAAGGCTGTCTGTTTTCAACCCGGCCTCATGCGTGAAGCCGCCGGTGCTGGAAAGCTGTGTCGGCCCGCTGAAATTGATGGCGTTTCCGGTGAAATTGCCGGAGAGGTCGACCGCGCCGGAGACATTGACCACGCCGTTGTTGGCGACATCCGCCCTGAGCGAGCTGCCCGACTCAACCGTGGCCGTGCTACCGGTATTGACGACGACGTTGACGGCGGTCAGGCTCGCACCGTTTTTCAGATGGAGTTCGCCGGTGCCGAACTCGCCCGGCGTCGTCGTGTCCCACCCGACATAGACAATTCCGCTCTGGCTCACGACAGCGGCATTGTCGAGCTCGAGAATGCCGTGACGGTTCTTTTTGCGCCCAAGCTCAATGCCGCCGGTCAGAACCAGCTCTGCGCCGTTGGTCATGGTCAGTTTGGCTGCTCCGGCCGTGGCGTAGAGCGGATTGGTCGTATCGGCTGCCACCTGCAACGAATTGCCGGTCAGGTGGGCGGCGTCGACATCGGCGAAACCGCCGACATTGAAGATGGTGACGTTCGATACCGTCTTACCGTCCCAGCCGTTGAACTTGACATAGCCGTCGTAGCGGATGTTCAGCGTCTCGGCGCCGGTGGAGAGCTGCGCGCCGCTTTCGACGATCAGCTGCGAGGAACGGGCGCCGAGCACTTCGTTCGCAGTACCGACATAAACCTTATTCGCCGCCAGCCGGGAACCGGTGCCGAGCGTCAGCGAGCCGACGTTCCCGGTATCGGGATCGCCGCTTACGGCATTCCACTTGCCGATGTAGACCGTCTCGGCAGTCATGGCCTTGCCGGTCCCGAGCGTCTGCAAAGCCGCGCTACGGATATGGACGCTGTCTCCGGCGGCCGCCCTCGCGGCGGCTTCATCCGCCGAAGCGAACGCGGTTTTGCCGATGACATAGAATTTGCCATCCAGTTCGACCAGCTCTCCTTCCTTCTTCGAGCTCCATTCGCTGTTGACAAAGAGATCGCCGGAAGTGACCACCTCCGCCGTCGAACTGCCGTCGGAGAGCGTCAGGTTGACATCTCCGGCCAGATTGCCGCTCACAAGCTGTTTGCCGGCAAAATCGCTCAGGGAACCATCGGTCAGCTTCACAGTGATGTTGCCGAGCGTACTGGCTTCGGCGCCGGTCAGGTTGACCAGCGGCTTCGCAAGATCGGCGGCGGAGACTTCAAAAGTCAGCCCATCCGCCGCCGTCAGCGTCGCCGCCGTGATCGCCTGCGTGAAAACACCCTTGCCGGAAATAGCCAGCGCGCCGTCGGAGGAGACTTCCCCTTCGACTCTTCCGTTGTTGATCAGCAGATTGTTTCCTTCGGCGTTCATGGTAATGCCGTTGACCGCAGTACCGGTGATCGATATCTCCGCATCGCCGCTCAAGGAATCGGCTGTAATATTGCCATTGACCACGGTATCGGCTCCGCTGATTTTCAATGTCGAATTGACAACAGCGCCGCCTGCTCCGCCAAGGCTGATGTCGTTGACTTCTCCGCCGGTGATTTCAATCGAAGCATTCCCGGTGGCGTCCCCCGAAGAACCGCCGCCGTAAATCGTTCCGGTCACATTGCCGCCGGAGACGACAATTTCTGCATTGTCGACAGCCGAATAACCAAGAGCCGACGATCCGCCGGCGCCGCCGCCGTAAATGCTGCCGGAAACCGTGCCGGATTTCACTTCAACCGAGGTATTTCCGACAGTGCCGTATTTGCTGCCGGCATAGATATCCCCGGCAGATGCACCGTCAACAACGATGTCAATCCTGCCCGCATTGAGCTGCGACCCGCCATAAAGCTTGCCGGTCACTTCCCCTCCGGTCAGGTTGATCTGCACACAGTCGGCGCGGAATTCACCCGGCACCTTGCCGGCCGAGGAGTTGCCGCCGCGAATATCATCGACGCTGCCGCCTTCCACATTGATGACAATATTCTTCACGCTGCTGCCGGAGGCACTGCCGTTGCGGAGTCCGTACAGCTGCCTCACTTTTCCGGAGGAAAGCGTGATATTGATGTCGCCGTCAATTGCCCCGGAAGCATTGGCACCGTAGATATCTCCGACCGATGCCTCTCCGGCATTGACATTGATATTCACATTGCCGTTGATCGTATTACCGGTTCCTCCGCCATAAATCTGCCCGTTCGGGGCGAAAGTAGAGGGCAGACCGCACGCCTTGTCGGTGACGTTGATGGTGATGTCGCCGTTGACCGTACCGTTTTCTCCCGCTCCGTAAATCGTGGAATAAGCGGAATCGACATGCAGCACGATCGCATTTTTATCGGCATCGTCGCCGTCATTGATGGTATCGCCCCTGCCGCCGAGATAGATGTGACCGACCGACCCACCGGTCAGATTCATTGCGGAAAGCCTCACCTCAAGGTCGGAGACGGAAGCTCCGCCCTCATTGCTGCCGAGGGAAATGGTTCCGTACACCTTCGTTTCCGCATTGCCGTTGGCCTGAACGAGAACATCGTTCCAGTTCATGAAGACCTTCAGCGCCGTGGAGGTATCCGTCGTGCTGTTGACCGTAACCGTTTTTCCGCTGCCGTCCCCATTCAGCTCCACCGTCCCGGCAGAACCGCCGGAGTGAGAGAGATTGACCGTGTCGTTCAGCGTGGTGTTGAGTTTGATCGTGTTCCCCGAAAGCGCGTCGAATTTGCCGGTGTAGCCGGAAAGATCGCCGGTAATCACGACCTCGGTCCCGCCCTCCTTCCTGGCTGTGATCATGCCGGAACCGGTAATCTTCTGACCGAAAACCATGGTGCCGGCGGCGTTGCAGTACATCGTGCCGTTGTTGATGATCTGCGACGCGTTGGCGAAACCGCTTTCGACGCTTTCCATCGTCACGCTGCCGGCGATCTCCAAAGTTCCGACAAATTGATTCGTGTTGCCGCCGACAAGCATGTTTCCGGCAGTTTTGATCGTGCCGGCGCCGGAAATAACAGTTTCCCCCAACCCGTATTGATTCGTACTGCTGAAATAGCAGAGAGTCCCTGCGTTGACGGTCAGCTTTCCGACATTCGTGAATGTAGGCGTGCTCAGACTGTCGTTGTTGTTATAGGTGGTGAATTCAAGCTGCGAGTTTCCGACAAGCGCGATCTCGCTCAGATTTTCCATAAAAATGTGGCAGGGAGCAGTCACATTGTCGAAGGTGACGACCGTGGAGTTGTTACCTTTCAAATAGGTGCGATAGGCGCCGACGGTGGAGTCGGTGATATCGTGGAACGTAACGGTGGTTTTGCCCACAGCCCCGCTCAGATCAATGGTCTGGCGTCCCAGCCAGGCGGCCGGCCCGGTCACATCCAGATTAAGGGTGTCTGCGGTGATTACCGCCGCATCAACCTTCGTAAAGGCGTTGACGCCGACCGTGTAGAATTTGCCGTCCGGACCGATAACGGTCGTCTGTCCCGCCCAGGCCGGATTGATGAAAATGGAGGTCGTGGCGGTCTCCGCCGAAGCAGACGCACCGGGATCCAGCTTCCCGGCGCCCTGCTGGCTGACGACGGCTTCGCCATCCGCTCCATAGTTGTTGCCGCTCAAAGTGATGTCGGACGCACTGTTTCCGGCGATGTCGATCGTATTGCCGTCGATGATATTACCGGTGATCTCCAGCTGCGTTACATCGGTAACTTCGGAGATGTAGACACCGGTCTTATTGCCGGTCACCTCGTTTCCGGTTACCGTCATGGAGCCGGTTCCGTCATTGCGGAGCACAATCGCCGCGTCATCGCTGCTGGCTCCCCGGCAGTCCGAAACGGCATTGCCTTTTACGAGATTGCTTCCGGAAGCAGTGGCTCCGAATTGAATGCCGTTACGGTCCGTATCCCGGACAACGTTGTTCGTCACCGTTGCGTCGCTGCCAGCCTGGAACTGCATCAGATGGTGGGAAAAGCCTTCAACCGTATTGCCGGAGACAGTCGCACCGCTCACAAACCGCAGATAGATCCCGTTCTGGGCCGTGGCAGAAACGGCGTTTCCCGTCGTATAACCGGTAATGCGGTTATTCTCAAGCGTAACGGCGGAAGAATAATAGGAACGGCTTCCCAAGCCGGCGGTAATGCCGTAAACCTTCACATTGCCGCCTATCGCCGCCGAGCAATCGATCCGGCAGTTTCGGACCGTCAGGCCGGTAATGCCGTGCTTTTCGACTGATACGCCGGCGGCGGCGTCGCCATTCGCATCAACCGTATTGACACTGCCGGGACGAATGAAAAGCCCGTCAATGACAATATGATCGGCGGCGGCCCCGATACCGCCATTGAGCACCGTGCCATTTCCGGCAGCCCCGAGCAATGTCATGCTCCTGGTGAGCATCAGATTCTCATCGTAAACCCCGGCCTGAATCCTGACCGTGCCGCCGGTTTCCACACCATCGGCCGCCGCCTGAACAGTCCCGAAAGCATTCACGCCGATCGTGTAGCATTTTCCCCCGGCCATTACCAGCGTTCCGGCTTCGCAGGCAGCCCAGGCCGCATCGACAATCACGACCGAAGCGCCGGTTTCGACGACGACAGCCGGAGAAATGACGGCAGCCTCCGGATCGGGCGTGGTGTTCACCGTCGAATCGCTCTCCACCTGGACAGCCGGAACCTCCGTCAGCTGGGCGCCGGCTGCATTCAGATAGAAGTTATCGGCGACCGCCAGATCGGCGGTCTGCACTCCCTGGGAAGTCTTGATGTAGACGCCGGTCGAACTGCCGCCCTGAAATACGTTGTCCCTGATGACGGACCCCGCAACGTCCGCGGGATTGTTGCTGAAGAAGAGCAGCGGCACATCGTAATCCCCCTTGACGCTGTTGCCGGTGACGGTGACCACCGCTTCATTCCCGGCCCCGCCGCGCTTCTGGAAAGCGATGGCCGCTTCGTCCTCCGCTTTTCCGGAAACGGCCGAACCGTAATTGTCGATCACATTGCCGGTGATCGAAATGCTTCCTCCGGCGGGAGCGCTGGTCACCTGAATGCCGCATTTGGCGGCATTCAGAATGTGGTTCCCGGATATGGTGATGTCCCCGCCGTTGTTCCCGCTCAGGTTGACGGCATTATGAGCGGAATCGAAGACATTCCCGGTGATCGTGGTCGTGCCGGAGGTCCCGCCGATTCCCAGCGTGGCCTCCTTTTTGACCTCCCCGTCCGGCAGTACCGTGGTCACCCGGTTTCCGGTGATCGTCGCATTCTCTTGAGCACCAAGCCAGATCGTACCCTTGGCGGGATTTCCGGCGTTGGTGATGATGTTGTTCTTCAAAGTGAAGCCGTCGCTCTGATACTGCGACCAGATCACCCCGTGATAGGGAACATTGCCGCTGTTGCGAATCTCCCCGGCCTCGATCTGCGCCTGAGAAGCGGCCTCGATCGTCATGCCGTCGATGGTCACGTTGGTCAGGGCGCCGCCGCCGTCGGCGCCGAGGATGTAACCGACCAGCACAGTCTCGCCTGTGCCGCGCTCCGGGGAAGAGGCGTCGACTCCCGCCCGGGCGCCGGAAAGCGTGATGTTGCCCTTGCCGGCGGGGAATGTCAGCGCCTCCTTATAAATTCCGGCGGCAATCCTGATTTCCACCGGATTCCCGGCCCCGGCAACTCCGGCCGCCGCGTCGATCGCCTCCTGAATCGTGTGGAAATTGGTTTCGGACGCAACTTCCGCAGGGTCGACTGTGTAGATGATACTCATAGCATAACTCCCTTGGTTTCTTTGTTTTTTATCTCAACAGCGAGTATTTCTGTCCTGTCAATACAAACAGCAGGATATTTCCGGAGCGCTCCGGAAATTCCCTGCTTTCATCCGTGTGTTCCATTGACTCATCATGATGCTCATAGCCGCAGCCTCCCGGCCGGAAGCGAAACGCCTCCTTCCCGGAAAAACCGGACCGGCAGATGCCGGACACCCCCTCTTCCGCGGCGGACGGCGCGGCCCTTCAGGGCGGAAGCAACAATGCACACACCCGTCAATTCCCGGAGGCAGGATCCGACAAACCGGTACAGCAGCCGCCGAAACGTCACCGACACGGAAACCACAGCCGCACCGCGGGGACAACCGCCGTTCACCGCAATCGCGGCGACTCCTCCGGCATGGACGATCCCGGCCTGCGACACCCGGAACGCGCCGGTGCCGGAAGCGGACAAAACCGGCCCGGACGATTCAACCGAATATACCGGCCCGCAGGAGAGAGTCTGCCGTTGTGTCGACAACACCATTGACATCCGATCCCGGGATTATTTTTCCTCTGCAGCGGCCGTACCGTTCTTCTGCAGAACACCGGCTTCAACCAGCTTGTCGATCAGCTGCTGCATCGAATGGAAAGCGCTGAGAAATCCCTGCGGCGGCATAATGATGCGAAGATTCGAAGCCGGGATCGGCGCCTTGCCTTCCTGCTCCGGCTGAAGCGTCACGAAATCAAAACGAATCATGCCGCCGGCAAAATGAATCTGCCCGATACCGTCTGCGAAAACCTCTTGTTTCCTGTCCATTCAGAACGCCTCTCTGTTAGTTGAATTCCCGGTCAAAAACAAAAAACCGCCCTCCCCGGAAAACAGGGGGAAAGCGGTCTTTGACAAAATAGAATGAATTGCAGAAATAATCTGCAAAAAAGATAGAACGCCCTACATCACAAAGACATATGGCATAAGACTTGCTTGCTTGCTTGCTTGCTTGCTTGCTTGCTTGCTTGCTTGCTTGCTTGCTTGCGCCTCACTTCGTTCGGCGCAAGTTCGCTGAATCCTCAGCGAACCTTCGGGAGCCGGAGATATGGAATCGACAGGGTGAGCGGAACCAGCCGCCCCGGAGACATCTCCGTGCGGCTGAACCGGAAGAAAACGGCACTCTGTGTTTGACCTCATGATCATACTCAAAAAAAGATTCTTATATAAATAATAGTACATTTTTCACGCAGATGCAAGTCAAATATTGAAATAATCCATATTTTTTGTATTATCAGGTGCCAATTGAAAAAGATTCCGCCGATTTTATACTGAAATAACGATACACCCAACCGTTTTCTTCCGATTCGGCTGACATTTAAACGACTAACTCCAGCCACGGCACAAGTCTGTTCGAACCGAAGAAATCATGCATGCAGGAATTGCGAAATCATCGCCCGTTCCTGCCCCCGTTGTTTCTTCAGGTCTCTGCAACCATTTTCGTTTCAGCGGGTTTCATCGCTTTTCATTGCATTTTCATGCAATATCCGGAACGGCCGCGATACCACAGGCGGGACGCTCCGCCGGGAGAAAACCGCTTATTTGGCGTAACGGTTGTAGTGCCGCCGGAAATCGCGGGGAGAAACGGCGCATTTCTCCTTGAACAGACGCGAGAAATAATACTGATCCTGCCAGCCGCACATGGCGGAAATCTCCTTGACGGTGAAAGCGGTGCTGGTCAGAAGACGCTTCGCGGCAAGTATCCTCGCGTCGATGAGCTCCGCGTAGGGAGACCTGCCGAAAAACTTCCGGTAGAGGACCGAAAACCGCTCCGGGCTCAGATTCACTTCGGCGGCGAGGGAACCGATGCGGAACTCGCGGCGGTACTCCTTCCGCAGGGAATCGCAGATTTTCCGGAACGCCGGGTAATAGTCGCGCTCGCTCGGCGTCATCACGGTCCGGCAGCGCATCTCTTCCGTATAGGCGCGCCGGACGGTCAGCAGCAGCTGGTGCAGCAGCAGCCGGACCGCGGTATCCGAATACCCGTCGGGATTTTCGAGCTCCGCCCGGATCGCCGCGATGCCGGATTCGAGCAGATCCGGCCGCCCGGTCGGCAACAGCGTGTCGTAGGGCAGCTTCAGCTCCGCAACGATCGGCGAGACGACCTCGAAAGCGGCCTTCAGCCAGTCGTTGCGGAATCCCTCGCGGGAGCCCGGCACACTGAAATGATACTCCCTGAAGTCGAGACTGTGCAGGATGCAGCATCCCGGCGCGCCGGTTTCGACGCCGTTCCGGGTCAGAATCCGGACGGGAGTGCGGAAACACATGACAAGGCAGGTTTCGTCGATCGCTCCCGGCGAGTCGAACCGGAATCCCGGCGCATGTCCGGTGTCGATGCCGAGCAGGTGCGGTTGAATCAATTGACGCATACAACGGTTTTCTCCATCATTATAAATCCTTTCTCCATTCCGTTTTCACTAAAATAACGCATAATATCAGCAGACGCAAACAAACGGAAAGTGTATCCAATGAAAAAAATCGGAATCTGTTTCATCGGCTGCGGGAATCATGCCAACCGCTTTGTCTATCCCGCCCTCTCCGGCCTGCCGGACGCGGCGCTGCTGGCGGTCTGTTCACTCGACCCGGAGGAGGCGGAAACGAACCGCCGCAGACACGGCGCGGCACACGCCTACACCGACTACCGGGAAATGATCCGGCGCGAACGGCCGGAGGCGGTGATCGTCGTGGGGCCGCCGCAACTGCACTTCGAGGCCGGCGCGTTCTGCATCGAATGCGGAATCCCGTTCTATACGGAAAAGCCGTCCGGCGCCGACGTCCGGCAGGCGCGGGAGCTGGCCGGACGGGCGGAAGCGGCCGGAGTCTACGGCCAGGTCGGCTTCATGATGCGTCACAGCGCGGTAATCCGCGAAGCCGGGCGGCTCATGGCGGAGCACCGGACCGGCGCGCCGGAGTACGGCATCGTGCGTTATTTCACCAGCGGCCCCTACCGCTCCGACGAAATCTACGGAATGCCGGGAACGGACGACCTCTCGTTCCTGCGCAGGTACCTGGCCGTTCAGGCGGTCCACCCGGTCAACCTCGCGGCATCGTTCCTCGAGGATATCGCGGAAGTCACCTCCGAAGTCCGGTTTTCCGGCGAAAACATCCTGACGGAGATCCGGCTGAAGGACGCCGCCGGAAAACGGATGAACGCCCTTCTGCACACCTTCGTCGCGCCGGAATACGGCAACCTGAAATTCGGAACCGAGCTGTTCTTCGCCGACCGCAGCATGATCTTCACCAACGCCTTCGCCTCGCTCGACTACTACCCGCCCGCGCCGTCGCCGCATGGAAATTCACATCACTGGGAATTCGCCGCGTTCGGCAACAGCAACATCAAAATGGGCTACGAAACCGAACTGCGCTATTTCCTCGACTGCGTGCGGGGAAACGAGCCGCGCGAAGGACTCGCCACGCTCCGGGACAGCCTGAAAACCATGGAAATTCTGGAAACCGTCGCCAACGAACAGGAGAAACGGGAACATGATTCGCAAAATTCTGACATTCAACGGGCTGGATAACGTGTCATTCACCACCGAAGAATACGTTCCGCCGGAGGGCGGCTGCGTGCTCTTCACCGACTTCAGCACGGTCAGCCCCGGAACCGAGCTCTTTTCCATCCGGGAAGGCCGGCCGGTGCAGCCCGGCTACATCCGGACCGGACACACCGCGGACGGACAACACTGTTTCGTCTTCCCGTCGATGGCGGAGAGCTCGGCCGGACACTGCAATCTGCACGCCCCCGGTCCCGGCTCGCTGCTGCTGCCGCTGCCGGACGGGCTGCCGCCGGAACTCGCCGGTTTCCTGCGGTTCATCAACATCGGGCTGCACCCCTTCTGCCGCCGGAAACCTCTGCCGGAACGCGTCGCGGTGATCGGGCTCGGTCCGGTCGGCAACCTCGCCGCCCAGACCTCGAAGCTTCTCGGATGCGACACGACCGGCGTCGATCCGTCGCCCGGACGACGGAAACTCGCGGCCCGGTGCGGAATCGGCCGCGCCATCCCGCCGGAGGATTTCAATACGCGCGAGCGGCAGTTCGATCTGGTCATCGACACGGTCTGCTCTTCCTCCAGTCTGGAAGCCTCCGCGCGAAGCCTGAAGGACGGCGGCGGATGCAGCATGGTCGGCATCGTGAAGGACGGCCCGTTCGCGGCCTCGCAGCTCTGCCGCGAAATCTGGAACCGCGACCTGCATTTCGAATCGGGGTGGGAGATGAAAAATCCACTCTCCCGGACCGAGCAAAATCTGAAGCGCGGCCTGAACTGGGTCCTCGCGGGCGGCTACACGCTGCGCCCGCTGCTCTCCGGCATCGTGGAGCCGGAACCGGAGGCGATCCGCGCCGCCTACCGGAATCTGGCGGACCATCCCGGCGACTGCTTCTGTTACGCGATCAACTGGAGACGGCTTTCCGAACGTTCCTCTCGCCGCAGAGCAGGATATCAATAAGCATCATCCGGATGAATACGGAAGAATTTTCCGGCCGGCCTATTGCCATCGAGCCGGATTTATCATATAATAAATATTCGGAGAGATGCCACGGATGCACGGCCGGCTTCCGCCCCTCTCTCTCCCGACACGGATATCCATGAAACAACCGGAATTCATTCACTCAACCCAAACAGGAGAAAATCATGAACAAACGCCGCTTCACCCTCATCGAACTGCTTGTGAGGACTACTTGTTAAATATACATT
>ENA-UERG01000182-UERG01000182.1-human-gut-metagenome-genome-assembly--contig:-NODE-182-length-60085-cov-12.106686_pt1 | contig 60085 bp, 46 predicted proteins | sample MGYA00242954_ERZ507954 | MGnify/ENA primary metagenome ERZ507954 (study PRJEB26167, sample SAMN06115478) | human gut metagenome | host: Homo sapiens | place: China:Sichuan | collected 2015-01-21...
GAATCAAGGATCGTTCGTTATTGAGCCGATAAGCGGTTTCATCGTTGCGAGTGATTACTTGTATCTCTTTCGGCATGATCTGCCTGAATTCAAGAAGATAACCGATTCGCTGCGAGATGATCGAAGCCGGAGTGTCGGTGATCATGCGCACCGTCCCTTCGGTGGTTACGGCGGCTTGAACTTCAACCAGGGGCATGTCGGCAACAGGGGACGGCTCCTCCACTTCCAAGCGTGTCATCAGGACAGCATTACAGTGCGGACAACGTCCGTTATGGTTGGCTGCCTGCGGGTGAATCATTGAATTGCGGTTACAAGAGGTGCATTCAAAATAAAGCATACGCTTCTTCCTTGTCTGAGTAGTGAAAAATAACTTTCATTGAGGGATAGGGCGCCACGTGGCAGCTGGAGTACGTGAGGATGTTATTTGCGACAGCCAAGCGATGAGAAGATTTTGCGCTCATGCGAGAACGTAATATCCTCTTCCTGATATTTCGCCAGATAAGAGAGCATATGGAATGCGCTGTGGTATTCCTTAGGTAAGGAACTGGGGTTGTTCATGGAATACCAAGGACAGTGGATGACGTATTGTTCCGGATATCTAGCTCCTGTATAATGGTCGTATCGGCAGAAATCCACCAGACCTTGCTTGTCGGTTTGAAGTAATGACATCCAAAGCTCATTGGCAAACTCCTTCAGGTTCAATGTATTGATTGAGCCTTTCAGGACAAATGCCATATGGAAGTGCGGGTTATTACCCTTCTGTTCCATTCGGACCAGATATTGCGGGTCATGTTCCCTTTCATTCAGAGCTTTCCGATAAGAGGAAATGAAAAGCTCATAATACTGTTTCGGATTCTGCCAGGTGAATTCACAAGGGAAAGTAAGGTCAATACGGTAGAGGGTGATCAATCCATGTGCGACGATGGCGCGGTCAAGCAGGTTACGGCACATGTCCAGATAATTAGGGTAGTAGAGAAAGGTTTTTTCTCTCTGCCGGGGAGTAATCACCGGTAAGCCTTGGTATTCAGTGAAGGGTGTTATTGGATTTCTCATTCCGTCATCTCCTGTGGGGGACTATAGGGGTATTACCTTATAGGGGGAATTTTTCTTTTTGTTTCTGCGGAACCTTTATGCAAGGAGCCGAGAAAATCCAGTAGTTTGTTCATTCTGAGTTAGGTACATAATATAGTGATGTAAATAACTTTTAATGACGATGAATTTGAAGCAGTGGAAATGACAAAGCCTGGCATGATGGAATGCAGGGAGAGACATAAGAGAAATCATCGGGAAAAATGTGGCAGAAATGTGGCAGATCGTGTAACGGAAGCACCAAAAAGCAGCTTGTCGCAGGATGGAGCAGGGAACATGTTTTTGAGGCTAAGTTGAGCTTGAAAGATTGGTAGCCCGGGCGGGAATCGAACCCACGGCCAACTGCTTAGAAGGCAGCTGCTCTATCCTCTGAGCTACCGGGCCATTATGACTGTATATAAAATACCTGCAACTTCATTTTTTTCAAGCGGAAAGCAATGGATATCTGCCGATTTTATCCGGTCGGCGTTTTTCAACGTACTGCCGTGGTGTTGGACGGCGATCCGCTTCTGACATTCGGAACTCCGGCCGGCCGAAATGCCATGGACGGTCAGGGCCTTCGGCAAGTGGGCGGAGGAGGACCCTTTTTCCGGGGATTCCGTTCCCGGTTCGGGCTGTACGGTTTTCTCTCCGCCGCTTCCTGTTCGGGGTCCGGAGGCGTCTCCGTTTTGCTCTTTGCTGATTCTGCAGTACGCCCTGCTCACCGCAAGCGTCATGAGAAGCTGGACGATCAATGCCGTCAGGCCGAGCGATTCGGCGACCAGCAGGAAAACACCGTCTGGCTGCGGAAGAGATTCCCGAACAGCGTCATTGCGAGAAAGAACCCGGCTTCTGAATCTCCGCCTTGAGCTGGCCGAACAGACGGGACTTTTTTCCGGCTTGTCGTCAAAGCTTCCGTTTCAGCACGTCGAACAGCGGGGTCAGTTCGCCGGCGGTATGAGTTGTTCGCTCGGCTCCCGCTGCCGGGGCAGGGGAGGCCGGGAGCGGCTCCAGCAGCTGCACGTCATACTCCCGCGCCAGACGGCGCAGGGAGTCGAGCAGTCCGCCCATCGCATCCTCCTCGCCGGAAGCCGCCGGACCCGGCGACAGATAGACGGCGTGAAGCTTGCGGTTCGCCCGGAGTTTTTCGAGCAGGACCGCGATGTAACGGTCGCGCATCCACGGCTCGAGCGTCCCCATATGGCGGAGGCACGGCAGGATGAGCACGGCCCGGTCCGCATCGCTGGCGGCGATCCGGTCCAGCAGCCGGAACAGGCTCGACTCCAGCGGATTCTCGGAGTCGTCGTAGGGGACGAATTCGACGGTCTGCTTTTGGGCCTTGAACGCTTCGGAGGCCGTCTCCGCGACGCCGTCGGCCGCTTCGCCGATCACCAGCAGGCGGCGGTACGGAATCAGCTCTTCCCCGATTTTCCGGGGCAGCTCCCAATTCCGGATGTCGCTGAGTTTCGGGCGGCGCAGCACCAGAACTGCGCCGTTTTCTCCCGCGAGCTCTTCAAAATTGCGGCCGGAAGCCACCGGCACGATCGTCAGGCGTCTGCGGTCGAAGGTGAAGCCGGTGATGGCGAGCTCCGCATCAAGCACCCTCTCCTTCGGCGTGCCCTCCTTCGGCGGAGACGGCGGGAGCTCGATCGCATCCTTGCGGTAGATGTCCGCCGCCGCGCGGTTGAACCGTTCATCCGGCTTGCCTGCGAGACGGATGGTCCGTTTTTCCGCATCGGCGCCGTCCAGCCGGACGGCGAGCTCCGCCTCGACCTCGAACGGCAGCCGAGAGACGGTTTCTGCCATGACGGAAAGCGTTTCGTCTTCGTAGATGACCGCCGGAGCCCAGAGTCTCAGCGACAGGTCCGGGCGGAGTTCAACCAGGTCGGCCCGGTAATCCGGACGGAGGACCGGCAGTTCCGTCTCCGGGCGCTCCTTCAGCCGGAAAGAGAGCTGCTTCTCCGGCTCATCCGGCAGGACGACCGTCGGCGGCAGCTCCGATATGGGGCGGCAGGCGCCTTCTCCGAGGCGCCACTCCAGCTGCTCCGGCGGCGTCTGGAACTGGAAGCTCTCGATCGGAGTGCTCTCCCGCTTGCCGGTATACAGCAGATAGTGGCTGCGGCGCGCGAGGAGCGGGTAGTTCCGTTTTTCACGGTCCGCCAGCTCTTTCGGAATCCCGGCGCGGGCGGGAGTGAAATGTTCGGCCGCCAGCAGCTCGAATTCCCCCGTCCCCGCCGGCCGCATGCGGGCGGTCAGTTGGCCGTAGCCGCTGTTGAGCCGGTAGAAGAGGTCGAATGGAACACTGCCCTTTTTGAGGCTGATCCGGGCAACCTCCCGGGTCGGCGGCTGCGAGCCGTTGGCGTCGGTTCTCCGGATCAGGATCTGTCCGTTGAGGCGCATGACCGCAAGCGAGTTCGACATCAGCTCGAATTCGTACTCCCCGTCGGCCGGCACTTCGAGGAAGCCGGAAAAGCGGGCGGAGTAGTGCTCCTGCGTCTCCGGCGGCCGGACCAGCAGCTGCACTTCGGTTGCGATGAAGGTACGCGGATTCCGCCAGCCGGCCATGCCGAGCAGGTTGTTTTCGGCGCCGAACACCATATCCTTGCGGGCCTGCGCGTAGAGGTTTGCGATCCGGGTCTGCTCCCGCTTGATGTAGGCGAAGTGATTCTTCATATGCTGCTGCCAGGAGTAATTGAAGTACTGCATCCGCTGAATGCGCGGCCGGCCGGTGAGCTCGGCGAACGCGCTGATTCGTTGATTGCGATTCTTTGTCACGAGCCGCTTCCACTGGTTTTTGCGGTTTTTCCAGTATTGCGGGAATTTCGGAACCCAGGGAACCGTCTCCACTCCCTGATACCGCTGGCGCAGGATCATGTAAGTCCGGTTCGGAAAATTCCGGACGTGCCACTGATTCTGGCGCTCGATTTCACGGTTCCGCCAGTCGAGGAACTCCTCCGGCGTGCAAGGCCGGTTCCCGCCCCAGTAGAAAGCCAGCAGCAGCCGCTGGGCGGGGGGGCGCACTCCGGATTCCGGCTTCCAGGTGTCGGCCGGCTGCTTCTCCTTGAAGCCGAAATAGATGTCGAACGCCTTCGCCTTGGGCGCTGGCGCGATGGAGAGCGAGTAATTGTCGTGGAACTGGAACGGCACCGGATTGCCGGCGTCGTCGAACACCCGCACGCCGTTCTCCGGCAGCACCGGCAGCACCTGGCGGCGCATGTCCACGCTGGTCGCTTCTGCCGGGAGTTCCGGTTGTACGCTCAGCCGGTACTCCGCCTCGGGAACCAGCCACTTCTTTTCCGGCGCCGGGGCGGGGGAGGCTTCGCCGGAGCCGGCGCTTCCGGCGGCCGATGCCGCCAGAAGGGTGCAGCAGGCGGCGGCGACGAGGATGAATTTGTTGCGCATTATTTCTTCTCCCGCTCGAGTTTGAATGCCAGGTCGATCCGGAACGGCGGCGCGGTCAGCACGACCGGTTTGCCCGCTTCGACCTTGACCGTCCCGGAGGCGACCTCGCGGCACGGCAGAGTCGAAAACCAGCGGAGACGGTATTCGCCCGGCGCGGGCAGCGCGCTCTCGAGCCTGATCGAAACCTCCTTCACTTCCGGGAAGGCGGCCGGGTCGGCCGGATAGCGCTGTGTCGCTGCCCGGTTGTAGAGCCAGCCGTAAAATGCGTCCGGCGCGGCAAGCGCCAGCGCCTGGTAGGTCTGGCCCTTCGGCGGAGCCGGAACGGTGACCGCCGGGGAGAGCAGGTAGTCGAGCTTTTCGCTCCGCAGGTCGATGCCCTTCAGGTAATCCGCGAACGCGCGGTAGTGGTCGTAGTGGTCGTTGAGATGGACGAAATCGTGCCACCAGAGGAACGGGGTTCCGGAGAGCCGGGAGAAAAGCGACCCCCACAACCCGGAGTGGATGTCGCCGAGGATCTGCTCCGGCGCGCTTCCGTTCGGATTGCCGCCGAACTCCGTGATGAGCTGCGGCTTGCCGTGATTCTTCATATGGTTGCCGTAGTCGCGCAGATGGTCCGCGAAATGCATGTCCGGATTCCGGTAGGCGTCGCCGGCGATATGGGTGATGGCGGGCTGCTGGAACAGCTTGATCAGGCCGAGCAGATTATGGAATTCGCTGCAGATGTGCGTGCTGACCGGCCAGCCGATCTGGGAGTAGCCGCGCAGCTCCTCCGCCGCCGCCTGGTGCCACTTGAGCGCACTGCCGTCCGCGTAACGCTCGCGCATCTGGGAAGTGAGGTCGACTTCGCTCCAGAGCTCGACCGCCATGATGTTCGGCGTACCGCCCCAGCGCGCCGCGATGTAACGGGCGCGCTTCGAGTTGTTTTTCATGGCCGCTTCGGAACGGAAAAACTCCGCCGGGTCCGAGAGGAAGCCGCCGTTTGCAGCGGCGTACTCCGCCCTGGCGTTGATCGGGTTTTCGCGCCACTCCGGGTCGGAGCTGTCGGAGAGACGCCCGTGGTTGTCGATGATGAGATTGATGAAAATGCCGTTTTCGCGGGCTGTGTCGATCACGTGGTCGAGCCGCCAGGCGGCATCGGTGTTGTAGCGGCCGACGCCGTAGTAGCCGCTGCGCCCGGCGTCGTGTTCGAGCGCCATGGTCCAGCCGGCCATCCAGACCTCGACGGCGTTGATTCCGGCCTTGCCGCACGCCGTGAGATAGTCGTCGTAGTCATAGGTGCCGCGGTCCGGCAGGTGGCCGAAATTGAAGCCGATTTCGCTGCGGCGGTCCGTATTGGTGTGGATGTTCAATCCGATCGGGAAGAAGAATTCGCCGCTGGTCAGCTCGAAAAATCCGTTGTTTTTCGCCGAGACCCGCACTGCCCCGGGGAGGTTCGAGGCCGCAGCCGAGAAGCTCCGCCACTCCGAAACCGTCTCCTCCTTCGCCATGCGGTCGTTGACGACGAGCCGCAGCTGATAGTCGCCGGGAACGAGCGGCGTGAATCGGATCTCCCAGAAGCCGGAGCCCTCCGGACGGATGATTTCGCGCGTGAAATGGCGCGTCCGCGTGTAATCGCGAGAGTAGAAGCCCGGGTAGCGTTTGACGTTTCCGTCCGGTGTTTTCAGTTCGAAATCGACCGTCACCTCATCGGGATCGTACGGATTGAAGAATTCGCGGTCGAGCCGGAACCGGCTGTCGACCCGGCGGTTCACCTCTCCGAGCGGCGGCAGCTTCCAGTCGCGGATCGAGAGCGGCTGTTTTTCGCGCTCTCCCGCAAAGCGGAGATTCCGGCATTCGAGCGTGAAAGTCCTCGTCTCGCTGCCGTAGACGGAGATTCCGGCCGAAAAGATCTGCGTGGCGGCTTCGGCGTCGAAGACCGCGCCGTGACCGACGCCGCGCCAGTTGCGGCCGGAGCGGTCGAGCCGGACGCCGATTTTTTTCCATTCGCCGGGTGTGAAACTGAACTCTTCGATGCTCTGGAACCAGAGCCCGTCCTTATTCTTGAAGAACACCACGCCCTTGACCGGTTCCGGCGTGTCGGCCTCCACTTTGATCTCCATTTCGAGCGACTGCGCGTCAAACGCGGCCCGCTGCGGCCGGAAAGTCAGCCGTTCCGGCTCGCGGTAGAGCTGGGCTCCTCCCGGAAAGCCGACCTCCATTTTCGGTTCGCCGGGTTTCAGCAGCTTCGCGCCGTCGGCGCGCCAGGTGCCGTCGGCGGCGGAGAGAATCAGGGAGAACGCAAAGGCGGCAAGGACCGGGAGAAAAAGCTTCATGACGGATCGATCTCCTTGAGCGGAAGGTTGCCGGGACTCCGGGACGCATCCCGGTCGATGGTTTTGAGACTGCGGATGACCCGCTCGAGAGCGGGCGTATTGCCGGTGGGAGGATTCACGAGGCCGGATTCGCCGAGTCTGCCGAGCGCGTCGCAGATCGTGTAATGTTCGGACGGGTGCCCCGGCAGATAGCGGTTGTCGTCGAGCCCTTCGAGCTTGTAGATGACGCCGGCTTCGACAAGCTCGTCGAGCATCGAAAGCGTCAGCACCTGCGGCAGCGGCAGCGTTCCGAGCAGCTCCTCTTCTTCAACCGCTCCCCCGTCCCGGTCGAAGGTCCGGAAGATTTTCCCGAGAATCAGCAGCTGGTATTCGCGGCGCAGTTTCAGGCTCAGCTTTTCCTTGCCGAGCCGGTCGAAGAGCCCGCTGCCGATGTGCTGGTGGATGAACGACACCTCCGCCCCGAACAGCGCGATCTGCCATGAGAGTTTGAGCCAGACGAGGAACAGCGGCAGAATGGCGAAACTGCCGTAGATTTTGTTGTAACGGTAGATGCTGGTCTGCAGGATGATGAAACCGTCCTGGAAGAGCTGGAACAGCAGCCCGCCGATGATTCCGCCGAGAATCGCCGAACGGAACTTGACCTTCGTATTCGGCGCGATGAAGTAGATCAGCGAAAAGGTCACGCAGATCAGCAGCGGCGGGAAGATTTCGGACATCAGGCTGAAGAGCGCCGTGCCCGCCGTGCCGAGGCGTCCGCCGTCGTCCAGAAGCTTCCGGAGCACCGGCCCGGCGCTGGACAGCACGATGATCAGGAACGGCGTGATGAGGATCAGCGACAGATAGTCGCTGAACCGGCGGAAGAGATTCCCCCGCGGCGGCAGGTTCCAGATCGCGTTGAACGATTTTTCGACATTGTTGACCAGCCACATGACCGTCCACAGGAGGACGATGACGCCGGCGCCGGCGATGATTCCGCCCTGGGTCTGGCGCAGCGTCGTATCGGCGAACTGGTAGATCCACTCCAGGATTTCACGCTGGTTCGCGAGCTTGTCCACAAGGATCTCCTGCAGCTTTTTCTGCAGTTCGAACCCCTTGGCGATGCCGAAGGCGAGCGCCAGCATCGGCACGACCGCGAAGAGCGTGTAATAGGTGAGGGCAACGGCGCGCAGGCTGTTCCGGTCCACCGTGTAGCGCAGTCCCGAAATCCAGAGCAGCCGCGTGAGCTTGCCGACCGGACCGAGTTCCCGATACGAACAGTCGGAGCCGGTCACATAATGGACGAACAGTTGTTTCAGCCTGCCGCTCTGCATTCTACTTCCCCTGCTTGTTCCCCCACGAATCCTTCAGCGTGACCGTGCGGTTGAAGACCGGGCGCCCCGGCTCCGAATCCGGGTCGACGCAGTAGTAGCCGCTGCGTTCGAACTGAACGCTGCTGCCGGCCGGGAGGCCGGCCGGGGCGGGCTCGATCAGCGCTTCGACGATTTTGACCGAGCCGGGATTCAGCTGGGTCAGGAAGTCGGCGCCGTCCGCGCCGGGCTGCTCGACCGTGAAAAGCCGGTCGTAGAGCCGCACTTCCGCCGGGATCGCGGTTTCGGCGGAAACCCAGTGGATGGTTCCCTTGACCTTGCGCCCGTCAGGAGCTGAGCCGCCGCGCGTTTCGGGGTCGAAGGTGCATTTGAGCTCGACGACGTTGCCGTCCGCATCGGTGACCGCCTCTTCGCATTTGATGAAGTAGCCGTAGCGGAGCCGGACCTCGCGGCCCGGCGCAAGCCGGAAGTAACCCTTGACCGGTTCAAGCATGAAGTCGCTTTTTTCGATATAGAGCTCGCGGGTGAAGGCGAGCTTGCGGCTGCCGGCGGACGGGTCCTCCGGGTTGTTGACCGCGTCGAGCTCCGGCACTCCTTCGGCCGGATAGTTCGTGATCGTGACTTTCAGCGGGTCGAGCACGGCGAGATAGCGGGGAGCAGTGGCGTTGAGCTCCTCGCGCACGCAGTGTTCGAGCAGCGCGATATCGGTCAGCGCTTCGAACTTGGTCACGCCGACGGTCCTGCAGAGTTTCCGGATCGCCGCCGCCGGGATGCCGCGGCGGCGCATCCCGCAGATGGTCGGCATGCGCGGGTCGTCCCAGCCCGAGACGTGATGTTCCTTCACGAGCTGCAGCAGCTTGCGCTTGCTCATGACCGTGTAGGTCAGATTCAGCCGGGAGAACTCGGTCTGCACCGGCGGATTCTTGAAGTCGAGCGCCTGAAGCACCCAGTCGTAGAGCGGGCGATGAATCTCGAACTCAAGCGTGCAGAACGAATGGGTGACCCCCTCGAACGCGTCCTCGAGCGGATGTGCGAAATCGTACATCGGGTAGATGCACCACTTGTCGCCGTGGCGGAAGTGGTGGACGCGGCGGATCCGGTAGATGACCGGGTCGCGCATGTGGATGTTCGGGGAGGCCATGTCGATGCGGGCGCGCAGGACCATCGCTCCGTCTTCGAATTCACCGGCTTTCATGCGTTCGAAAAGCGCGAGGTTCTCCTCGACGCTGCGGCTGCGGCCCGGGGACTCCCGGCCCGGCGCGCTCAGGTTGCCGCGGTATTCGTCCCATTCGTCGGGGGAGAGGTCGCAGACGTAGGCGAGGCCTTTCCGGATCAGCGTCACCGCGCACTCGTACATGCGCTCGAAATAATCGCTCGCATAATAGAGGTGTTCGCCGAAGTCGAAGCCGAGCCACTTCACGTCGTTGATGATTGACTCGACGTATTCGGTGTCCTCCTTGGTCGGATTCGTGTCGTCGAACCGGAGATGGCAGCGGCCGTTGTTTTCGGCGGCGACGCCGAAGTCGAGGCAGATCGCCTTGGCATGGCCGATATGCAGATAGCCGTTCGGCTCGGGAGGAAAGCGGGTGATGACTTTCCCGCCGTTCTTATTGCTGCGCAGATCCTCCGCCACGATTTCGCGGATGAAATCCAGCGGGGCGTTGTTTTCGGAATTTTCCGCCATTTTTACTTGTCTACTCCAGAAAATATTGTTGAATGCAAATCATATAACCATATCGACATGAAAACGTTCCGTCGAACTTCATTGTCGGGGCGCCGTGTAAAATCCGGGATTCATCCGTTCTGCTCCGTCTTAGCCAAAAGAGATAACTTCGAAATTAACATACCACGTCCGTGGTTTTTTGCCAGTCTCCGGCTGTGATTTTTTGGCGGATTTATCTTGAATATCGCCGGGGAAAGATGTATTTTACCGGAATGCAGGAAAATAATGCGGTTCCGGCAGGTTGGCCGGAACCGACAGGAGGATTTTCGATATGGCGAATTTCAGGCGCGTGACGGTCGGCCGTCTTCCGTTCTGGCGGCGGCAGGCGATCGGCAGCTGGGTCGATGCCGGCGTCTGGCCGGCGAAGTGGATCGCGCTGCCCGGGGAGCCGGAAGCGGCGCGGACGGTCGCCTACCGGAACTGTTTCACTCTCGCCGCCCCGGAAAAATTCATGCTCGGCGTCTGCGCCGATGCCGTCTACCGGCTCTGGCTCGACGGCGAAGAGCTCGCGACCGGTCCCGAACTCGGCGATGTCGAACACACCTATGTCGATACGTATGAACTGGCACTCGAAGCCGGCCCTCATGCGCTGGTCGCCGCCGTTTCGAGCTTCGGCGGCCGCGGGCCCTATGCGAAAATCGAATTCCGCCACGGCTTTCTGGCCGCCGTCGACGGCGCCTGCGCCGCGCAGCTCGAGACGAATGCGCGGAACTGGCAGGCCTGCCCGGTCCCCGGGCACCGTTTCGCGCAGATTCCGGGCTGGCCCGGCAGCGTCGGGCAGGAGCTCATATTCGATGCCGCCGGTTACCCGGACGGGATCGAGCGGGGGGAGGGGGACGGCTGGCTTCCGGTCACTGAACTCTGGCCCGGCGGCGATGCGGAGCTGCGCAACGAATTTGCGCCGCAGCCGCTGCTTTGTCCGGCCGCGCTGCCGGATATGCTGGCGACTCCGGTTCGCGGGTGGACCATCCGTTACGCCGGTCCGGACCGCGGCCGTCAGTTCCGCATTGCCGACCATTGCAGTGAGGCGGCCGCCCGTGCCGAAGCGGAGCTGAAGGCGGGAGGACTCCGCGTTCCGCCGCATACGAAGACGAAATTCCTGATCGAGCTGGACGATTATTACTGCGTACGCCCTGAACTGGTCGTGTCGCGGGGGCGCGGGGCGCGGATTTCACTCGGCTGGGCCGAAACGCTGATGACCGAGGAGAAGGAAGTCCGCGCGAAAGGCTGGCGCACCGAATGGCGGGACCGTTATTTCTTCGGCATTTACGACCGCTTCCTGCCGGACGGCCGCGACGGAATGCGGTTTTACACCGCATGGTACCGGGCCGGACGGTTTGTCTCGCTCGAGATTGAGACGGCGGAGGAGGTGCTTCGCATCGACCGTCTGGCGCTGAACGAGTTCCGCTACCCGGTGAGCTTTGAGAGTTCGCTCGAATTCGACCGGCCCGAGCTCGGCCGCCTTGCCGCAATGGCGCGCCGGACGCTTGAGATGTGTTCGCACGACACTTTCATGGACTGTCCGTATTACGAACAGTTGATGTATCTCGGGGATACGCGGATTCAGGCGCTGCTGACGCTGGTTGTCTCGCGCGACGCCCGGCTGGTCGAAAAGGCGCTGCGGATGTTTGCGGCGAGCCAGCTCGAATCCGGGCTCATGCAGTCGCGCTATCCGTCGCGCATCCGGCAGATCATTCCGACTTTTTCGCCGTTTTTCATTGCGATGCTCGGGGATTACGCCCGCTGGCACGGCGGCCCGCTGGTCGCGGAGCTGCTTCCGGCCGCGCGGCGGGTGACCGATGCGTACGAGCGCTGGATCGGCGTCGACGGGCTGGTGCGGATTCCGCGCAGCTGGAACTTCGTCGACTGGACCGGCTGGCCGATGGGCGTGCCGCCCGAAGCCGACGGCGGCGCGTCCGGAATCGTCAATGCGATCCATCTGTACGGCGTGTCGTCGCTGGCGGAACTCTATGAATTGACCGGAGATGCAGTGATGGCGGACTATTTCCGGACCCGCGCCCGCCGGCTTTCGGATGCGGTCGTGAAGGCGTTCTGGCGCCCGGAACGGGGGCTCTTCGCCGATACGGCGGAGGGGAATGAATATTCGGAGCACATGCAGGCGATGATGCTGCTCGCCGGAACGCTGCCGCCGGAGATCGAAGAGGCGTGCGGCCGCGCGCTCTGCGAAGCGGAAGATCTGGTGCGGGCCACGGTCTATTTTACCTTTTATCTGTTCGAGGCGTACCGGAAGCTGAACCGGCCGGATCTGTTCGACCGCCGCCTCGATGTGTTCCGGGAGATGGAGCGTCTCGGGCTGGCGACGCTGCTTGAGGAACCGGAACCGAGCCGTTCCGACTGCCATGCCTGGAGCGCGCATATTCTCTATCACTTTTACGCTTCGATGCTCGGTGTCCGGCCGGTCGGATTCGGATTCCGCGCGGTCGAAGTCCGGCCGCAGCTTCCGCCGGGACGGACGCTGAAGGGCCGGGTCGTTCACCCCGCCGGCGGAACCGTCGAAGTCGAAGCGGGACCGGGCGGCGCGACTGTCGTGCTGCCGCAGCATCTGTCGGGAACTTATTATGCGCCGGACGGGCGGGCGGTCGCCCTGAACCCGGGGCGCAATGAAATCAAAGGATGAAGAAAATGGAAACCATCAAACTCTGGAACCATCCGGAAAGCGCGAACACCGGGAATCCGGCCGACGACTTCGAGCCGTATTTCGAAACCTATCTGCTGGACAAATCGCAGCCGCTGCGCGGGGCGGTCGTCGTCTGTCCCGGCGGCGGCTACTCCTGCCGCGCTCCGCACGAAGCTGCGCCGATCGCGCTCAAGTTCAACGAGCTCGGGTTCCACGCTTTCGTCGTGCACTACCGGGTCGCGCCATACCGCTTTCCGGCGCCGCAGCGCGATATTTTCCGGGCGATCAAGCTGATCCGCAGCCGGGCGGCGGAGTGGGGCGTCGACGCCTCGCAGATTGCCGTGCTCGGCTTTTCGGCCGGCGGCCACCTGACGGCCTGCGCCGGAACGCTCTTCAACGAGATCGACGCGAATGCCGGCGATGAAGCCGACGCATATCCGCAGCGGCCCGATGCGATCATTCCGTGCTACCCTGTGATTTCATTCAGCAAGTGGGGGCATTCCGGCAGCGGCATCAACCTGCTCGGCGAGCGCCTGGGGGATCTCGGGGAGCGGTATTCGCTGGAAACGCGCGTGACGCCGGAGACGCCGCCGGCGTTCCTCTGGCACACCGCGACGGACGGCTCGGTTCCGATCCGCAACTCCATGGAGTTCGCCACGGCCTGCTGGAACAACGGCGTGAAGGCGGAGCTGCACGTGTTTCCGGAGGGGCCGCACGGCATCGGGCTCGCGGCGGATTATCCCGATGCGAAGCGCTGGCCGGAGCTGGCCGCGACGTTCCTGAAGACGACCTGCGGCTTCACGGCCCGGTAATTTCCGGCGCGGAATCCGACGGCAGAAGAGGAGGTCTGTATGTTTTTTGATCCTGTTTACCTGTTGTTCGTCATGCCCGGCATTCTGCTCGGGCTCTGGGCGACCTTCAAGACCCGGACCACGTTCGACCGGTATTCGCATGTCGAGAGTGCGAAACGGATCACCGGAGCGGAGGCCGCGTCCCGGCTGCTGTCCGGCGCCGGAATCCATGATGTGCGCATTGAGGAGACGGACGGCTTTCTTTCCGATCATTACGATCCGGCCGCGAAGGTTCTGCGACTGTCGCCGGGCGTCTACCGTTCGGATTCGATCGCCGCGATCGGCGTGGCCTGCCACGAGGCCGGCCACGCGATCCAGCATGCGACGAGTTACGGGGCGCTGGGATTGCGCAGCGCGCTGGTTCCGGCCGTCAACCTGGCGAGTCCGGGAGCGTATATCTTTTTCTTTGCGGGGTTCCTGCTGCACATGCAGCCGCTGATCTGGATCGGCATCGTCTGCTTCGGGCTGGCGGTGCTCTTTTCTCTGGTCACGCTGCCGGTCGAATACGATGCGAGCGAGCGCGCGAAGAAGCTGATGGTTTCGTCCGGCATCGTCTCCGGCGACGAGGCGAAAGGCGCATCCGAAGTGCTTTCGGCCGCGTTCCTGACCTACGTCGCCGCTGCCGTGACTGCGCTGCTGACGCTGCTTTATTACCTCTACCGCTCGGGGCTTTTGAGCCGGCGGGATTGAAAAACACGTTCCGGCGTGGTATATTGAAACCGTAAATCAACGCAACGAGCAAGAGAAGAGGTTCCGAGTGGCTCAGCAAATCACTTATTCGGCAAAGTTCAAGCGCGATTATGTCGCGGCGTCGGCGGTTGTGATCTTCATCGCGATCGTTCTAGCTGAAATCGCGCTCGCCATCAGCATACCAGCCTACCTGAAGCGGGAAAACGCCATGGCGCTTGAGGTCCGCAGGCTGCAGCTGCTCGATTCGTTCGACGGCGCGCGCGGCATGTCGGAGAAGCTGAAACCCAAAGGCGGCGAGACGGCGGAGCTGGAAGCCCGGCTGGTCGCCTGGGGACTCAACTCGCTTGCTCCCTATCTGCGGGAACACTCCGGCGCTCTGACTTCCGACGAGATCGCCGGTCTGCAGGCTTCGGTGACGGAGTTCACCCGGATCATGACCCGCCTGCGCGACCAGGGCGGATTCTGCCGCGAGCAGACGCTCGACACCGCGATCTATCTGGAGCCGCTTCTGCCGGAGGAGGCCCGATGAAAACTCCGTCGCTGGCCGAAATCATCCGGTCTTTTCCGGAGCGCCGGATCGCGGTGCTCGGCGACCTCATGCTCGATGTCTATCTCTGGGGCAGGGTCAGCCGGATTTCGCCGGAGGCGCCGGTGCCGGTGGTGAATGTCGTGAACCGCACCTGCTGTCTCGGCGGGGCGGGCAATGTCATGCGCAATGTTTCGACGCTCGGCGCCCGCGCGTTCGCTTTCGGCGTCGTCGGCCGGGATCAGACCGGGGATGAACTCTCCGGCGAACTCGGCAGGCACCGTATCGGCACGGAGGGCGTCCTGCGCGACGATTCGCGGCGGACGACCGAAAAGCGGCGGGTCATCGCCGGCGCGCAGCAGCTGCTGCGCGAGGATTATGAGGATGTTCATGCCGCGTCGGACGAAATCCGCCGGGGCATGGTCGACCGGATTGCCGGGCTGATTCGCGGCGGCGGCGTCGATGCGGTCATTTTCGAAGATTACAAGAAGGGACTCCTGACCGGCTGGATGCTCGAGGAGCTCGTCGCCGAGGCCCGGAAAGCCGGAGTGGTGACCGCGCTCGATCCGAAGCCCGGCAGCGTCGCTCCCGTGAAGGGGATTTCGATCATGAAGCCGAACCGGTCGGAGGCGTTCGCGCTGGCCGGCATGGCCGATACTTCCGAGGCGGTTCATCCGCTTGAAGACCGGAATCTGGCCGAGGTCGCACGGCGTCTCCTTGAAACGTGGGAACCGGAACATCTGCTGATTTCGCTCGCTTCGCAGGGGATGGCCCTCTTCGGCCGCGACGGCGGGGTCGACGTGATTCCGACCCGGGCGCGGGAGGTGTTCGACGTTTCCGGCGCGGGGGACACGGTGACTGCGACCTTCACGCTTTCGCTGGTTTCCGGCGCGACGCCGGTCGAAGCCGCCGAGCTGGCGAACCGGGCGGCCGGCGTCGTCGTCGGCAAGGTCGGAACGGCCCCCATTCACTATGAGGAACTTGAAAAGGCTTTGGAAGAGGCCTGAAACCGGGCGGCCGCTTCCCCGCGGCTCCCAAGATAAGGATGGAATTCATGAGTCAGGATCGGGTTGCGGTGGTGATTCCATCGCGTTACGCGAGTTCGCGTTTTCCCGGCAAGCCGCTGGCGATGCTGTGCGGCAAACCGATGGTTCAGCATGTGTATGAGAAGGCGGCGGCGTCGACGGCGGATCTGACCGTGGTCGCTACCGACCACCAGACGATCTACGACACGGTCGCCGGGTTCGGCGGCCGGGCGGTCATGACGGCGGAGTCGCATCCGTCCGGGACGGACCGGATCGCCGAGGCGGTTTCCCGTCTCGGTGAGAAAATCGATATCGTCGTCAACGTCCAGGGGGACGAACCGCTGATTCCGACTTCGGTTATCGATGAGCTGATCGTCATCATGAAGAGCGACCCCGCCATCGAAATGGCGACCGTGGCCGTGCCGGGCGACCGGAACGGCATGACCGAAAACAATGTCAAGGTCGTGTTCGGCAGCGACCGCTTCGCGCTTTATTTCAGCCGTTCGATGATTCCGTTCCTGCGCAGCGGCGGGGAAGAGGCGCCGGTCTATCTGCACTGGGGCATTTACGCGTACCGCAAAAGCGCGCTCGACCGGTTCGTTTCGCTGCCGCCGGGGAGGCTCGAAAACTGCGAAAAACTCGAACAGCTTCGGGCGCTGGAGAACGGAATCCGGATCTACGTGCTTCTTTCGGAGCTCGAGAGCATCGGAATCGACACGCCCGAAGACCTGATCCGGGCGGAAAAGAAACTGCGGGAGGGCAGGTGACATGGAAGAGGTGAAGGTCGGCAATGTCGTTTTCGGCGGCGGCGAACTGGTTCTGATCGGCGGCCCGTGCCAGGCGGAGAGCCTTGAGCTCTGCTGCGAGGTGGCCGGATATCTGCAGGGACTCTGCGCCGAAGCCGGCGTACAATATGTGTTCAAAGCCTCCTATGACAAGGCGAACCGCTCGAGCGAGGGCGGCGTGCGGGGGCCGGGGCTCAAGCGGGGACTCGAAATCCTGGCGGCGGTGAAGCAGCGCTACGGCGTGCCGGTCATCACCGACGTGCATGAGACGGTGGAGGTCCCGAAGGTGGCGGAGGTCGCCGACATCCTCCAGATTCCGGCCTTCCTCTGCCGGCAGACCGATCTGCTGCATGCGGCCGGGCGGAGCGGCCGGGCGGTCAACATCAAAAAGGGGCAGTTCATGGCGCCGGAGGATATGCGGGGGGCCATTGAAAAGGTCCGGGCGACCGGCAACGACAAGCTGCTGCTGACCGAGCGCGGCACGACGTTCGGCTACCATAACCTTGTGGTCGACATGCGTTCGCTGGTGACCATGCGTTCGTTCGGCGTGCCGGTGGTGTTCGACGCGACGCATTCGGTTCAGCTTCCGGGCGGACTCGGCAATGCGTCCGGCGGCCGCCGGGAATTCGTTTTCCCGCTGGCCCGGGCGGCGGCGGCGGTCGGGATCGACGCGCTGTTCACGGAGGTGCATCCGCGTCCGGACGAAGCCTTTTCGGACGGGCCGAATTCGCTCGATTTCAATCAGGTCCGGGAAATCTTAACTGTGGTGAAACAGCTTCATGACGCGATCCGATAAACTCAGAAAAATCAAGGCGGTCGTTCTCGATGTCGACGGGGTGCTGACCGACGGCCGCGCCGGATTCGGCGGTGAGAACGAAATCAAGTTTTTCCATCTGCGCGACGGACACTGGATGAAGCTGGCCATCCGGGCCGGGCTGAAAGTCGGGTTGCTGTCGGGCCGCGGGGCGAAGGCGAACCGGCAGCGGGCCGGAGAGCTCGGACTGTCGTTCTGCTATGAGAACTGCAAGGACAAGCTCGAGGCGTTCGAAAAAATGCTCGCCGAGCAGGGGCTTTCGGCCGAAGAGTGCCTTTATATGGGCGATGACGTCATCGATATGCCGCCCATGCGCCGCGCCGGTGTCGGGGTGGTTGTGGCCGACGGTGTGCCGGAGCTCGACGAAGTCGCTCTCTGGCGGACGGAAACGCCGGGCGGACACGGCGCCGTGGCGGAGGTGATCCGGATTCTTCTCGCCGGGCAGGATAAGCTCGACGGTGTTCTCGAACGTTACCGCCGCTGAACCGCGGCAGGGGGATTCATGAAAAAAATCGTAATGGCGATGGCGGTCGGGGTGATTGCGCTTGCGGCGTGGGGCGCGGCCGGCGGCCTCGAAGAGCTGCGCGGACTGGTGCTGGCCCACGCAAAGCTGCCGGTCTACAACAAGCAGACGCTGCAGATCATGGTCTTCTGCAACGAGGTCGAACGGCAGGGCAGGATGATGGTAGGCACCGATGCGGTGCTCGACCTGATCCGGCGTGATGCGGATGTCGATTCGATCCGCGACGGCTGGGGGCTCAGGCCGTATCCGCTCGACGCGAAGCTGCCGGAGGTGCTGAAGTTCTGGAGCGACCGGCTTTACAGCGACGGCGTCATCATTACCGCCCGGGCGGACGTGGATCAGGAGACCCGCATGGCGTACGGCGACGAACCGGTGTTTTTCCGCTCTCCGCTGCTGGATTTGAACGGCATCGGGTTCGAGGCGGATTTCGACAAGCGGACCGTTCTCGTCAAGGAGGATGTGAATATCGTGCTGCGCATGCAGTCGAGCGACCCTCGGGAGCTGCTGGCGCCGGGGGCGAAGCAGCCGGAGAAATACGAATTTGTCCGCGCTGTCTCCGACTCGATGCGGATCGACATGGCGAACAACCAGATTCTGCTGGTCGGCAATGTCGTGGTTGACGAGGACCGTTCGATCGTGAACTGCGACCGCATGACCATCTTCCTGAATCGGAAGGATGACGCGGCCTTGAAGGCGGCCAACGACCGGGGTGAACTCGGCAGCGGCTCGGATATGGGCGGTGTGAGCCGGGTGCTCTGCGACGGCAACGTCGTCGTTACGCGGAAGCTGTCGCCGGAGGAGATCGTTGAGAGCGGGGAGCAGAAGGCGTTCGCGGACCATCTGGTCTACGACCTCGCCATGGGAACGGTCACGCTGACCGGCGACCGGCAGCTGCCGGTCGTGAAGCGCGGCCGGGAATCGATGTCCGGCAGCACCATGACGCTGCATCGAGAGGAGCAGCGTGCGGTCATCAACGGAAAAAGCAAAGTCATTGTGATTCAGCCGCCGGAGAAGCCGGGCGACAAAGAGAATTTCATCACGGTTCATTCCGACGACGCCGAGTTCGATTATCTGCGCAACTACGGTGATTTCAAAGGCAACGTCGTGATCGACGATCCGCGCATGCAGCTGAAGTGCGCGGACATGAGAATCGACCTGAAAGAGCTGCCCGAGGCGAAGGCGGCGCTGCCGAAGGAGGCGGAGTCGACGCTCTCCGGCATGCCCTCTTTCGATGCCGGCAGCAAGCGGGAGCTGGACCGCGTCACCTGCACCGGCGGTGTCGAAGTCGTCCGCCGCGATGAGATGGGCAGGCTTCTTCCCGGGGAGCGCGGCTCCTCGAAGGAGGCGGTTTTCGATTATATGACCCGGATCATCACGATGACCGGGGACAATCCGACTCTGACGCGCAATGCCGATTCGCTCTCCGGCCGCGAACTGCAGATCTGGGTCGATGGGGAGCGCATCTGCGCCCGGGACGGCAGCAAGGTGGTGCTCGGCGCCCGTTCGGCCGGTCCGGCGCAGTCCGCCGCGGCCGCGGCGGGAGCGGGGCAGACCGTGATCCTGTCGGATTCCAGCGATCTGAACTACGGCGGGAACCTGCTGACCTTCAACGATAATGTGAAGGTCGACGATGCCCGGCTCAAGCTCGATTGCGACCGGATGGAAATCTTCCTGCTGGAGCAGAATCCGGCCGGGGCGAAAGAGAAGAAAAGCGCGGCGGATGTGCTCGAACTCGAAAACGGCGGCGACCGCAGTTTGTCGAAGGTGGTCTGCACCGGCCGGGTTCACGCGGTTGATCCGGGCAGCGACCTGCGCAGCGAGAAGCTGACGCTGACCTTCCGCCCGCAGGCTCCGGGAGCGCCTCCGGGCATGTTCCAGTCGGACGGCACCGAACTGGCTCTGATCGAAGCGGACGGCAAGCTGGTGGTCGTCAATACGCCCGAGCCGGGAGAGCAGCAGCAGGCTGCCGCAACCGGAATCGGCCGGAATCTGGGCGGACTCATGAAGGGTGGGTCCGCCGGGCCGCGCACGATCAGCGCCGACCGCGGCCGGGTTGATTTCACGAAACATCTTTCGGAGTTTCACGGGAATGTCCATGTGCGGGACGACGAGAACTCGCTGAAGTGCGACGATATGTATCTCTATGCCGGGAAGCCCGCGGCAGGCTCCGGCAAAGAGGGAGAGGCGCCGAAGGCGGGGATCGACGACGACCCGTTCGCGCTGCCCGGTGCGGAGACGGTCCCGGCCCGGATCAGCCTGACCGATACGCTGGACCTGAAGCGGGTGCTCTGTCAGAACAACGTGCTCTTCGTCCGGCGCACGTCGGACGGGCAGGTTCAGCGCGCCGGCGGCCACCAGGCCGACTACGTCGTGGCGGACCGCGTCATGGTCGTGACCGGCGAACCCGGCAAACAGCCGTGGATGAGCGCCGAAGGGCGGCGCATGTACGCTGACCGGATCATCGTCAACGTCGAGAATGAAACCATGAACGCCGTCGGAAATACCGCGACGGTTGCGGAGAATTAGAGAAAAATTCAACAGGAACGGGATTTGAAGCTTGAACTCATCCGGGAATGTGATATACTACTTGTGCAGGCACACGGATGAGTCCTGTTTCGGAGGCGAGAGGAATCAACAGCATTATGAGTGAAAACGAAAGCGGCGAAGCGCTGGTCAGGGCGGACCACCTGGCGAAGAGTTATCATGGCCGCAAGGTGGTCGACGACGTCTCGATTTCGGTGCGCGCCGGTGAAGTCGTCGGTCTTCTGGGGCCGAACGGCGCGGGCAAGACGACGAGTTTTTATATGGTCATGGGGCTGATCCGCCCCGACTCCGGCGATATCCGTTTCCGCGATGTGGACATCACGCATATGCCGATGTACAAGCGGGCCCGCATGGGGATGGGCTATCTGGCGCAGGAGCCGTCGATCTTCCGCAAACTGACCGTCGAGCAGAACATCATGGCGATTCTCGAGACGCTGGCGATCTCGTCGGCGGAGCGGAAGAAGCGCTGCCGGGAGCTGCTTGACGAATTGGAGCTGACCCGGCTGGCGAAGCAGAAGGCGATGACGCTTTCGGGCGGGGAGCGGCGGCGGCTCGAGATCACCCGGGCGCTGGTCACGAATCCGTCATTCATCATGCTCGACGAGCCGTTCAGCGGCGTCGACCCGCTGGCGGTTTACGATGTCCAGCAGATCATTCTGCAGCTCAAGGAGCGCAATCTCGGGATTCTGATCACCGACCACAACGTGCGTGAAACGCTTTCCGTGGTCGATCGCGCCTACCTGATGTGCCAGGGGAAAATCCTGGTGGAAGGCTCCAGCGATTTTCTGGTCAACGACGAGCGGGCGCGCGAGATTTATCTCGGTCCGCAGTTTTCGATGTAGGAGGCTTCGGCCGGAGGAATTTCCGGCCGATTTACAGAGAAGGAGGTATTTTATGAATCTTAATTTAACCGGTCGTCAGTTCGACATTACCCCGTCCATCCGGGAATATGTGGAAGCCCGCATTGCGGCGGTCACCGAAGACAAAACGCTGAATATCACCAGTGTCAATGTGGTGATGGACCGCGAGAAAACCCGGTTTCAGACGAATATCGTGCTGAACTGCAAGTATCATGTGTTCGAAGCGACGGTCGAGGATTTCGATCTTTACAAGTCCTTCGACGCCGCGGCGGACAAAATCAACGTCCAGCTGACCAAGCTGAAGGAGAAGCTCCGCGACAACCACCAGGCTGAACCGTTGCGCGAGGCCGAGTCGAAGTCGGAGGCGGCCGCCGCCGATTCGGCGGAGTAACGTCCGCCGACAGACGCTGAAGCGGAGGCCCGGAGCGGTCTCCGGGTTTTCCGGCCCGGCCCGAATCTGACGATCCGGGCCGGTTTTCATGAAAGGAATACGGGTGTGATTATTGCGCTGGCCTGTGAAGGCGACCGGATTTCGCCGCGTTTCTGCCGCGCGTCGGAATTCACGATTTTCGAGGTGGAGTTCGGGAAGATCGGTTCGCCGGCCGTCGAAGCGCCGGGCGGCGAGGGGCCGGCCCGCTTTCTGCGTGACCGCGGCGTTGACCTGGTGATCTGCGGGCGGATCGGTTCCGCGTCGCAGCGCAGTCTGGTTGATGAGGGGATCAAGTTTTTCGGCGGTGTCTCCGGGCGGGTCGATCAGGTGATGGCCTCCTATATGGACGGCGCGCTTGAGCCGGCGGCGGATTTCAATGATTATGAGGAACTGCAGGGATAGCGGCGCAGACGAAAGACGCGTGACTGTGAAACCGGCGCGTTTTCCGTCTGTTCCGTCTTTTTGATTACGGAAAGGAATGATGCAAATGAGTTCGTGTTCAGGAAACTGCGGCAGCTGCGCTTCTTCCGGCGGCTGCGAGAATCAGATGGAAAACCGGATGAAGCATGTGAAGCAGGCCGTGCTGGTGCTCTCCGGCAAGGGCGGCGTCGGCAAGAGCACCGTCGCCGCTTCGCTGGCGGTCATGCTTGCGAAGCAGGGGAAGAAGGTCGGTTTGCTCGATGTCGATTTTCACGGTCCGTCGCAGCCCACGCTGTTCGGGCTGCAGCATGAGCGGCTCGAAGAGGGGCCGAACGGACTGGTCCCGGCCGAGGTTGCCGGGATCAGGCTGATGTCGGTCGGACTGGTGCTCGACAATCCGGATCATGCCGTGATCTGGCGCGGTCCGGCCAAGACCGGCGCTTTGAAGCAGCTGCTCGAGGAGACCGACTGGGGCGAGCTCGACTGCCTGATCATGGATTTTCCGCCGGGGACCGGCGACGAATCGCTGGCCGGCTGCCAGCTGCTGCCGATTCCGAAGCGGGCGATCGTGGTGACGACGCCGCAGGAAGTGGCGCTGGCCGACTGCCGCAAGTGTGTCGACTTCTGCCGCAGGCTCGAGGTGCCGGTGATCGGCATTGTCGAGAACATGTCCGGCTTCGTCTGCCCGGATTGTTCGGCGCGTCACGAGCTGTTCGGGACCGGCGGCGGGGCGCGCCTGGCGGAAAAAGAGGGAGTGCCTCTGCTGGCTTCGATTCCGCTTGATCCGGCTTTTCTGAAAAGCTGCGATTTCGGCGAACTTCCGGCCGGGCTTGAAAAATCGTCCGCGGTTCGCGGCGAACTGGACAAAGTCGTCCGGGCGGTTGCGGCGGAGTAACCCCGTGAGTTCGGTTGACGCGGCCGAAAAGTTTCTGCTGATGACCCGCAGTCCGGTGGAACCGCTGATCTGCCGGTTGGCGGTTCCGACGATCATCAGCAATCTGGTCTCCACCTTTTACAACATGGCGGATACCTATTATATCGGCAGAATCAGCACAAGCGCGTCGGCGGCGGTCGGCGTGTCGTTCGCCCTGATGGCCGTGATTCAGGCGGTCGGCTTCTTTTTCGGGCAGGGCTCCGGAAACAACATCTCGAAGGAGCTCGGGAAACAGAACGAGAGGAGCGCCGCGACGCTGGCCTCCATCGGTTTTTTTTCGGCTTTGCTGGCCGGATGCGTGATCATGGCGGCCGGGCTTCTGTTTCTGGAGCCGCTGGCCTGGGCGCTCGGTTCGACGGAGACCGTCCTGCCGTATTCGACCGCCTATATGCGGTTGATTCTGATCGGGGCGCCGTGGATGGCGGCATCGTTCGTGCTGAACAATCAGCTCCGTTTCGAGGGCAGCGCGTTTTACGGCATGATCGGGCTTGCGTCCGGAGCCGTTCTGAACATCGGGCTCGACCCGCTTTTCATCTTTGTGTTCGATATGGGCATCGCGGGGGCTGCGCTGGCGACGATCATCAGCCAGTTCGTCAGTTTTACGCTGCTGTTCCTCGGCTGTGCCCGCAGCGGGAACGTGCCGATCCGCCTCCGGATTTCCGCCCCTCCTTCGCGTGTTACAGGATGATTGCGAACGGCGGCACGCCGTCGCTCTGCCGCCAGGGAGTCGCCTGCGTGGCGATTCTCGCGCTGAATACGGCGGCGCGGCCGTTCGGGGACGCCGCCATTGCGGCGATGGCGATCGTTTCGCGCCTTTCGCATTTCACGAACTTCATCCTGATCGGTTTCGGGCAGGGGTTTCAGCCGGTCTGCGGATTCAATTACGGAGCAAAGCTTTACGATCGGGTCAAGCGGGCGTTCCGCTTCTGCGTCAAAGTCACGGCGGTTTTTCTGGTCGTGCTCTCCGTCGCCGAATTCTTTGCGGCGCCGTTCCTGATCGAGCTGTTCCGCAGGGATTCGGAGGTGGTCCGCATCGGCAGTACCGCGCTGCGACTCCAATGCCTGACGTTTCCGCTGGCGTCGTGGGTGACGATCAGCAACATGATGATGCAGACTACCGGGAAAGTGTTCCGGGCCTCTTTTCTCGGCCTGGCGCGGCGCGGCATCTTCCTGGTTCCGTTTGTTCTGCTTCTGCCGCCGCTGATCGGCATTCTCGGCGTTCAGGCGGCGCAGCCGGTGTCGGATCTGATCTCCTTCGCCATCGCGATTCCGCTTCAATGCAGCCTGCTGCGGGAGATGAGCCGCGAACAGGCCGCAAACCGCTGAACACAGGTTCGGTTTTTACAGGCCGATTATAAAAATACATCGTTCTCCTGTTGCGTTTCGCCGGAATCCGGAGTATAATTGACGGCAGGCAACAGGATGAGGTGAATCTCGTGAATGGTTCTGATTTTTACCGGCGGCTGGAAGAGTGGCTCGCATCTCCGCCGCCCCTGACGGTGGTGGCGGAGACGGAGCGTTCCGCGTTGAGAGCCGAGTTCAATCCGCATGTGCATGCGGGGTGGGAGCTGAAGCTGCTCGGCTCCGGGGAGCTCCATTTGGTTCCGCCCGGCGTTGCGCATGAGGCGACCGGCCTCTGTCCGCTGAGCCTCGAAGCGGGAGCGGGAGGCATGACCCTTCTGTTCGAGGGGCGGTTTCTGTTTCTCAACCGGCCGGCCGGACCCCGGAACAACTTTCTGCCGGAGCTGTTCGCGCTGCTGGCTCGGATTCCGGCGGAGGAGGAGCGGCTGCGCGGCCAGCTGCTCCGCGCGGCATTCGAGGCGGTGCGGACCCTCGCGCGAAGCTTCGAGTCGGTGCCGGATGCGCCGGAGGACCGGTACACGCTCGCCCTTGACTATCTGAAGCGAAACTATTATAAGCGCGAACTCGGCGTGGAGGATCTGGCCGCCTTCATCGGCGTTACGCCGCAATATCTGAACCGGCTGTTCCGCCGCAACGGCGGCTCGGGCATCCGGCGGCAGCTGATTGTGATCCGGCTCGAAAAGGCGCGCGAACTTCTCGAATCCGGCAACTACCTGGTTTCGGATGCGGCGCGGCTGACCGGCTGGAGCTGTCCGTTCTATTTCTGCAACTCTTTCAAGCGGCATTACGGCGTTCCGCCCGTGTCGGTGAGGGGGTGACTCATGCGCCGCTCTTCCGATTACAATTTCCGGAGGCTCGTGGAGTTTCAAGCTCTGAACGCGGTGGCGATCGCCCTCGGCGCCAACTGGGTCATCACCGATATGATCCTGCTGCGCATGAATTTCGACCTGTCCCGCTTCGGCGTGATCAAGAGCAGCATGTTTCTGCTGCCGGCTCTCGCGTACTGGGCGGCGGCGGGGCTGCTGCGGAAGCTGAACCGCGACCGTCTGGTCTGCCTCTGGTGTTATTTTGCCCGGGCGGTTCTGCCGCTGGCCATGCCGGCCGCCGCTTTGCTCACTGACGACGGCAGGATTCTGTTCGCCGTCTGCCTGATCGTCTTTTCCGGCGGTTATACGTTTGCATTGTTTGCAAACAACAGCCTGCTGGCTATTTACAAAAGTGCGCTGCCGGCGGCGGAGTTCAACCGGCGCGGGGCGATTCTCGCGGCGCTGCCCGGACCGGTGTCGGCGCTGACCGCCCTCGGCGGGGCCTGGCTGCTCGACGGGCTCGACGGCGACGGCTTCTTCCGGCTGCTGCTGATTCTCCAGCTGGCCACGCTGACGGCCGATCTGCCGGCCATGTCGGCGGTCTATCGGGTGCGCATCCCGGAGCGGCCGCGCCGGGAGCCGGTCCGGTTCGGGGAATGGCTGCGCCCGTTCCGGAATGCGCGCTTCCGACCGCTGCTCGGGTTCGGTTTTCTGCATGCGCTGTGGACCGGCCTGCTCTCGACTTATCTTGTGGTTTTTCTGTTGAAAATAAAAAACTTCCCGCCTTTCTGGATTATTCTGCTCGAACTCGGGCTGTCGCTCGCTGCGGCGGCCGGCGCTTCCCGGGCCGGGCGGCTGGCCGACCGTTACGGATATGCGGCAACGATGGCTGCCGGATCGGCGGTCATCGCGCTGGCGAGTTTCGGCTGGGCGCTCATGCCCGCGTCGGCGCTGTTCCTGACGCTGTTTCTGTTCCTGGTTTACAACGGCAACAACGGCTTTCTCTCTTTGACGCTGCGCAATCTCGAGGGGAATGCTTCGTCCGGGCTCGCGGAATCCGGCGGCGCGAATCATTATGTGGCCGCGTTCACACTGGAACAGTCGCTCGGCGGTTTTTCCGGCTGCCTGCTGGCCGGGGGCCTGTTTGCCGTCATGCCGGGGGAGGGGGAGGGCAGATTCCGGAATTATTTCGCGGCATCGGCCCTTCTGACCGTCGCCATGACCGTATTCGCACTTCATTGGAACAGCAACCGGGGAGGAAAACATGTGCTCCAGACGAATCAATGCCGTCCATGAGATCGTATTTGAGGGGAGCCGTCCGTTCGGCTATTTCGGCTGGCCGACGGTGGCGAAGCTGCCGGACGGCACGCTGGCGGCGGCTGCGTCCGGATTCCGCAGCAGTCACATCTGCCCGTTCGGCAGGACCGTGCTTTGGACGAGCGCCGACGAGGGAAGAAGCTGGAGCGGCCCGGTCATCGTGAACGACTCTCCGGTCGACGACCGCGACGCGGGGCTTTGCGCGCTGCCGGACGGGAGTTTGCTGGTGACCCATTTCGGGTCGGATACGCGCATCTACTATCCCGCCGGCGCCGCGATGCCGGACTGTGCTGATTTCCGCCCGGTGCTCGACTCGTGGGAGGACGATATCGTGTCGCGCCATATCGGGAGTTTCCTGCGCCGCCGCATGCCGGACGGCCGGTTCGGGAAACGGATTCCGGTTGCCGCAAGCTCTCCGCACGGTCCGTCCCTGCTGCCGGACGGGTCTCTGATTTACATCGGAACCCGGTTCGGCGTATCGAAGCCGGACGGCACGCTTGAATTCAAAATGGACCGTTTCGGCGGCAGCGGCGTGGTCGTTCTGCGCAGCGCGGATGATGGCGACAGCTGGGACGAGCTTGCCGAAATACCGAATCCGCTGCCCGGCACCCGGTTTTGCGAACCGCACGCGCTCGGTCTGCCGGACGGCCGGATTCTCTGCCAGCTGCGGCTCGAGGGCGAGGAGTATTTCTCCGTCTGGCAGAGCGAGTCGGCGGACGGCGGCCGCACCTGGAGTCCCGCCGCCCGGATCGCCGCCGGCAGTCCGCCGCACCTCCTGCTGCACAGTTCGGGGATGCTCGTTTCCTCCTATGGCTGCCGCCGGGACGGCTGCGGCCAGCGTGTCATGCTGAGCAGCGACGGCGGCCGCAGCTGGGAGACCGATTACATCCTCCGCGACGACGGTCCGACGGGCGACCTCGGCTATCCGTCCACGGTCGAGCTGTCGGACGGTTCTTTGTTCACCGTCTACTATCAGCAGCCGGTTCCAGGGGCGCAATGCGCGTTGCTCGCGTCGCGCTGGCGCCTGCCCGGAGCATGAGACCGGCGTGAATATGAACAAAAAATAATATGATTTTCATATTCCGTTGAATCTCGCGGTGTATATTATATCCGGATAAACCGGATGAGGAGGTTCATAAGGAATGAAGTCATTATTTGCACTGAGCGGGCGTCAGGCGTTTGCGCTGGCGCTTCTGTTCGGGATTCTGATTACGCTTGCGGGGCTGGGTGTCCGCGAACTCGAGAGCGGAGATGAGACCCGGGTGGCCGGCATCGCCGCCGAGATGTATCTCGAGGGGGATTATCTGATTCCGCGGCTGAACGGGGAGCCGTTTCTCGAGTATCCGCCGCTCTATTACTGGTGCGCCGCCGCTTCCTATGCGTGTTTCGGCATAGACGACCGGGCGGCGAAGCTGCCTTCGGCGCTGGCGGCGCTCGGCTGCGGGCTGATCGTCTATCTGTTCGCCCGGAGACTCCGGCTGCCGCCGTGGTGTGCGCTCGGCTGTTGCGTCATGCTGATGACCAGTGCGCAGTTTTTCGGGAACAGCCGGAAGTGCATGGTGGATATGCTGCTCGCCTTCTGCATCCTGCTGGCGGTTTTTGCGTTTTATCTTTGGACGGAGGCCGGAACGATACGGAGGAAGGTTCTCTTTCTGCTTCTTTTTGCCGCCGCCGCGGCCGGCGGGGTCATGACCAAGGGACTGATCGGGCTTGTTCTGCCGGTTGCCGTCCTCGGCTGCTGGCTCGTCGGGCGCGACTGTTTTGCAAGACGTTTCTCGTTCCCGTCTTATGCTGCGCTGGGAGCCGGGACGCTCCTGGCGTTTGCCGCCGTCTCCGTCTGGTATTGGAGACTCTATGCCGCCGGAGGAGCGGACATGCTGCACACGGTGCTGGTCGTCAACAATTTCGGCCGGTTTTCCGGCAGCCAGGGCGACCATTCCGAACCTTTCTACTACTACCTGATTAAGATGCCGAGCCTGTTCTGGCCGTGGCTGCCGCTCGTGCCGTTCGCCGTCTGGCATGCGGTGAAACGCGTCCGCCGGGACGGCGATGCCGGGATGCTGCTGGTGCTCTCTTTCCTGTTCGTTCCGCTGCTGCTGCTGACCGCGGCTTCCGGAAAACGCATTGTTTACCTGCTGCCGCTGTATGCTCCGTGCGCCCTCCTGTGTGGCGTGCTTCTGACGGAGTTGCCGGAGAAGGTTCGGCGTTTTCTGACCCGGTACGGCGGCCGACCCGCGGTATGGCGCACGGCGGTTGTGCTTCTCTGCATCACCGCCGCCGTATTCATTGCCATTTCGGAGGGGTGGAGCTTCTGCTATCCGTTGCTGGCGGCGGCGTTTCTTCTGGCGGCGTGGTTTTCTCCGCGCAGCGTGCGGCGCGTCTGGCTGACCGGTGCGGCATGGGCGCTTTTCTTTGTCGCGATCGATACCGCTTCGGCGCCGTTTCTGAATCGGGAAAATTCTCTTCGTCCGATGTTCGAGGTGTGCCGGGCGATGGAGCGCTCCGGCCGCGAAACCGTTCTTCTCTCCGCCCCGGAGCGGACGCGCGGCGCCGCTTATTTCTATTTGAGACGCAATGTCCGGGAGATCCGGCGGGACGAGACGCCGTCGGCCGATGCCGTTCTGATTACCCGTTCAAAATCGGGCCGTGCGGAAGGCAAGCCGTTTGCGGATCATCACTGGCTGATTCCGTAGAAGGCTCACAGGGAGGAAAGGATTTCCCTCCCTGCTGCGTTCATTCCCGGAACTGGCGTGAAGCCCGTTTGGCGGGAGTCGGAATTCTGTTTATCCGGCCTAAGAGCTTATTCAGGGATAAACTCTAAATGTTTTCGAAAAGCCAGGTCGACAGGTAGCGTTCGCCGGAATCCGGCAGCAGGACGACGAGGGTTTTTCCGCGCCATTCGGGCTGCCGGCTCATTTCGAGGGCGGCGGCGAGCGCCGCGCCGGAGGAGATGCCGATCAGGAGTCCTTCGCTTTTCGCGCACTCCCGGGCAACTTCCCCGGCTTTTTCCGCGCTGACCGTGACGACTCTGTCGATCAGCTTGCGGTCGAGCACATCCGGCACGAAGCCGGCGCCGATTCCCTGAATTTTGTGCGGTCCCGCCGGACGGCCGGAGAGGACCGCCGAGGTGTCCGGTTCGACTGCGATGAGTTTGACGGCCGGATTGCGCTCCTTCAGATAGCTGCCGACTCCGGTGATGGTTCCGCCCGTGCCGACTCCGGCGATGAACGCGTCGATTTTTCCATCGGCATCAGCCCAGATCTCCGGTCCGGTCGTCGCCTTGTGGACTGCCGGATTCGCGGGGTTGGCGAATTGCTGCGGGATGAAGCTGCCGGGATTCGCATCGCGGATCTCCTCCGCTTTGGCGATGGCCCCCTTCATGCCGAGCGCGCCGTCGGTCAGCACGACCTCCGCGCCGTAGGCCGCGAGGAGCTTGCGCCGTTCGATGCTCATGGTGTCCGGCATGGTCAGGATCAGCCGGTATCCTTTGACCGCCGCCGCGAGGGCGAGCCCGATCCCGGTGTTGCCGCTGGTCGGTTCGACGATGAGGCTGCCGGGCTTCAGGAGCCCGCGTTTTTCGGCGTCCGCGATCATTGCGAGGCCGACGCGGTCCTTCACGCTGCCGCCGGGATTGGCGGATTCGACTTTTACGAGAATTTCCGCGTTGCCGCGGTTGAGCTTGTTGATCCGCACGAGCGGCGTATGTCCGATCAGTTCGGCGGCGTTGTTTGCGATGTGCCCCATCTTCTCACCCTCCTTGAATCGTGGAATGCTGTTCGGGAAATATTCTAATATACCGCATCCCCGCCGCTTTTACAACCCGGAGCCGTATCCTTGCGCCGTCGGCCGGCAGAGCGGAGAACGGAACGGAATACCGCCGCTTTCTCCGGGACCGCCGGAGTCTTGTTCGAAGGTCCGGCGATGCTTCTGAAATACTTCCGCGCCGGTTTCGGAGCGGTCGCACACCTGCTTCTGGAGCTCCGATGGAATCGCTTCCCGGCAGTCGAAGCCGTATCGGTCGATGCCGGCCTGACGATGATGAAAAAATATGGTCTGATTGTATAGATTTTGGAAAAGTAATGCTGATTTCTTGAAGATTTTATTTTAAAGTATTGACAGCATGTATGGATTTGATCTATAATAAATATGGAAAAATCATGAAAACAGGAGATACATCAGTGACATATTACAGTAAAGCCAACCGGATATCCGAAGCACTGGCCTCGGATCTTCAGCACGGTGCTTATACGGGAAACATCCTGCTGCCGTCGGAGAATGCGCTGGCCGGACGTTACGGCGCTTCACGGATCACGATGCGGCGGGCGATCGATATTCTGGTCGATACCGGAATGCTGGTCCGCGTTCCGTCGCGCGGGGTGCGGCGGGTCGAGACCTTGACCGAGGTGCCGCCTTCTGCCGCCGGGCAGGAGAGGGTCGGCACGATCGCGGTCGCCTGGTTCGGGTGGGAAGACGCATTTCTGCTGGAGATCCGCAGCGGTATCCGCGAGTATGCGGATGAGCACCATCTGGCGGTCCGTTTCTTTTCGGACAACTGGCGGCATGAACCGATTATTCGCTTCTTCGACGAGATCGAATCGCACGGCGTGGACGGCGTCATCACGATTCCGTATCCCGATGAGTGCTACGAACGCAGCCTCGGCCGGCTGCAGTCTGCCGGATTTCCGCTCGTCTGCGTGGATCGTTCCCTGAAGAATCTTGAACTCAATGTCGTGACCGTCGACAATATCGGCGGTGCCTATGAATCAACCCGGCGGCTGATCCGGCGGCAGCATCGCCCGGTCTGGTTTTTCGGACAGCGCAACGAGGCGTCTTCGAATTTTGCGCGTTATCAGGGGTATCGGCAGGCGATGTGTGAAGCCGGATACGAGGAAGAGGCGGGGCGGATGCTCATCGAAACCGACTACGTGGTTCCAAATCCGGAACATTGGCCGGTCGAACCTGCGCCGGAGCGTATCCGCCGTTTCCTTAAGGAGCGATGTGCGTTTCCGATCTCCATTCTGGCGTGCAACGACGGCCACGCACTGGCGACCTATCACGCGGCGGAGGAGCTCGGCCTTGCGGTCGGGCGCGATATCTTCATCGCCGGATTCGACGACATTCCGAAAGCGGCGGAGCTCGAGCCTCCGCTGACCACCGTTCATCAGCCGCGGCGCGAAATCGGGCTTGAGGCGGCGCAGCTGCTGCATAAGCTCATGAGGCGCGAGCTTCGGGGACCGGTGACGGTCACGTTGCCGGTTACGCTGGTGGGACGGGATTCCGACTGATTCAGGCAAATCAACCGAAAGGAGAGACGATTTCATGCAAAACTTACTTCTGATCTGCGGAGCCGCAGGCTGCTGCCTTGCGGCGTTCGCAAATCCCGTCCGCAATCCCGGATTTGAGGAGGAGCTGAAAGGATGGGGTACAAGTGTGACCTCGAAGGCGCCGTCGGCGCTGACTGCGGCCGACGACGCATATGCCGGAAAGCGGGCATTGAAGGTGAAATTCGATTCTGTTCCGGTTGCCGGCGTCTATTCGACGCTCTGGCAGAAGGTTCCGGTCCGGCCGTCAAGCCGTTACCGGCTGCGGTTCATGCAGAAGGCGGGGGAGGGGGATGCACCCGTGGTTTTCGGCGGCGGTCCCGGATGGAAACTCAGGCGGACGACCGCTCGCGGGCCGTTCGACTGGAAGGAATTTTCCTGCGAATTTGAAACCGCTCCCGATGAGACCGCGTATGAGATTCGTTTTATTTTCGAAAACCGCATGAACAATGTGTTTATCGACGATGTTTCCGTTGAACGGATTCCGGCTCCGGACGAGGTGTTCTCCGCGCCGGTCACCGCTTACGGAGCCGTAGCAGACGGTATGACCGATTCGACGCCTGCGTTTGAGAAGGCGTTCGCATCCGGTGTCACGAGCGTGACGGTGCCGCCCGGCCATTTCCGCATTCGGAACGTGAAGGTTCCGGCCGGATGCACTCTCTCCGGAATCGGCCCGGAGTCGCGGCTGTCGCTTGTTGCCGGCGTGTCGGACAAAGCGCTCCTGACGCTCTCCGGCTCGAATGTCGTTGAGAAGCTGCATATTGAGGCGCCGGCGGAGGTCGACGGCATTTTCGCGTCGAAGGCGAATGGAATCACGGTCCGAAACGTCTCTTTCGAGAGGCTGCGGTACGGCGTTCATTTCGATCATGTCGACTCGGGCACGGTCCGTTCCTGTTCGATGAGGAATGTCGATAAGGCGGTCGAACTCGTTTTTTCGAACCGCATCCGCATTCTCGACAATGATGTGGAGGTGTGCCGGAAGCACGGCATCCAGTTCTGGGGTAATTACAAGTGGAATCCGGAATTGCGTTCTGAATCGCTGCTTGTGACCGGAAACCGGGTCCGCAACGGGGGCGCAGGCGCGATCTGGGGCACCGGTTACCGCGATATTGTGATTGCGAACAATCTTGTGGATGGAGCAAAGGATGTCGGCATTGATCTCGAATGGTGCGACGATGCAGCAATCACCGGGAATGTCGTGCGCAATACGCAGAACGGCGGAATTTCTCTCTTCTTCTCTGCGCGCCGGGTTTCGATTGCAGGCAATACGATCGTCAATTCATGGAAGTATGAAACCGGCCTGCATGACCAGTGGGCGATCCGGGCCGGCATCTGGCTGACTTACCTGAATACGAAGGAGTTTCCGGGAGACACCGGTCACGAGGATGTGACGATTACGGGCAATACGATTTTCAATACCGACCTTGAACGACGGGCGATGTTCATCGGAACCGGCTCGAAGAGAATCACTATTTCCGGAAACAGCGTGAATCAGGGAGACATCTTCGTCGGCGGCGAACACAACAGGCCGCTCGAACTCGAGCATTTTGAAAACGGGCAGGTTTTTATCGATTCTGAGGGAAGGGTGCGCAAATGAACCGCAATAAGAGATATGGGAACAGGAAACAATATTTTACTTTGATCGAACTTCTCGTGGTGATTGCGATCATCGCCATCCTCGCCGCGATGCTGCTGCCGGCCCTGAATAAAGCGAGGGTGAGCGCCCAATCGTCCACTTGCGCGAATCAGCTCCGCCAGATCGGGCAGGGATTCCTCTTCTATGCAGGGGAAAACGGTGACCTGATGCCGTGTGCGTACGATACGGACACAAAGTTGTCGATGGTCGAGCCGAACGGCTTTCGCAAGATCGGCTCCGCAACCTGGATGGCGCTGACCGGGGCGTATCTGAAAAATCAGAAGCTCTATCAATGTCCGTCCGATCTGGAAAAGTTAAATAAGGATTCCATGAACTGGAATACGAATTACGCGGCGAACGCGCAGCTTCGCGTCAAGACCAGTTCAGCTTCCGCCGGAAAATGGCGCAAGCTGACCGGAAGCCGCAGACCGTCGGAGAGCGGGATTCTGATGGATTCCGACGGGCCGGTCCGTTTTACTTTCGCGTTCGGCGCTTCGTTCGGCAAGGCGTTGCTGTCGCACAGCAGCCGATTCAATGCGCTGTTTGCCGACGGCCATGTGAAGTCGGACGACCGTTCGAGCTGGGATGCGGACTTTTTTGTCTCGCAAGTCAGTTATCCGGCCGGTATGACGGGGAAGCTCTATTACGACTGGGATGACGGCAGCGGCGTCTCCTCGACCTGGCGATAGGACTCCCGGCGCCATTTCCCGCACGACGGGAAATGGCTGCTTCCGGACCGGGAGTTTTTTCGCCCGGGGGAGGTCCGCCGGGTTCTTTCCGGCTTCCGTTCCGGTCCGCATCGGGGAGTGACAGCCGTTTCAGCCATTCCCGCCGCGTTGCGGCCGCTTTCGCTTTGCGTTTTTTCGCTGTTTCCGGGGATTGTATTTTTTCGAAGCGATGATATGTTATAAATACAAATGCAATCGGTTGTATTTTTGTGTTTCAAGGAAAGGAAAGTCGGATGCGACAGGAAGAAATGAAGCTGTATCTGGATCGCTGCCGCCGTTTTCTGCGGCGCTGCGAACCCGATCTTTTGTCTGAGACGATCATTCCGGCGGCGGAGTTCGCCCGTACCGCCGAGCCGGTTCGCTGGGAGGAGCGCGAAACACTCGAGTACCGGTCGATCGATGTCGGCGGCGACTGGGGCGAGGCATGGGACAGTGCCTGGTTCCGGCTGAAGGCGCAGCTGCCGGAGTCGTGGAAGGACCGTCCCGTCGCCCTCCAGTTGAACCTCTCCGGCGAAAGCCTGATCTTCGACGCCGACGGGCTTCCGCTCTGCGCGACGACCGGCAACAGCCTCTTCAATACGCACTACACGAAGGAGTTCTTTCAGGTTCCGGAGTCGCTGCGCAGGGGCGGCGCCGTCGACCTCTGGATCGAAGCGGCCGCGAATTCGATCTTCGGCGTCTATATGGATGAGGAGCCGCACCGGCTCATCGAGAAGCCGGCGGGGTATTTCCCGGGCAAGGTCAAGGTCATGCGGATCGGTTTGTTCAATACCGAGCTCTGGCATTTGCGCATTGAGATGGAACTGCTTCTGAATTACTACGATACGCTTCCCGAAAACGATTACCGCCGCCGCAGGCTTCTCGCGGCCATGAACGAGACGGTCAATCTCTATGCCGACGATCCGGCCAATGCCGCGAAGGCCCGTGAACCGCTCGCGAAGATGCTGGCGCTGCCGGCGCTCGCGTCGGCGCTGAAGGTCAGCGCGGTCGGGCACGCCCATATCGACACAGGCTGGCTCTGGCCGGTCCGGGAGACGGTCCGCAAGTGTGCGCGCACCTTCGCCAACCAGCTCGATATGATGGATAAATATCCGGGCTATGTGTTCGGCGCCTCGCAGCCGCAGCACTATGCGTTTGTGAAGGAGCACTACCCGAAGCTTTACGAGAAGATCAAGCAGCGCGTCGCCGAAGGCCGCTGGGAGCTGCAGGGCGGCATGTGGGTCGAGGCCGACTGCAATTTGATCTCCGGCGAGTCGATGGTCCGCCAGTTCCTGCACGGCAAGAACTTCTACATGGACGAATTCGGGTTCGACGTGAAGAATCTGTGGATTCCGGACGTATTCGGTTACTCGGCGGCCCTGCCGCAGATCATCCGCAAGTCCGGCTGCGACTTCTTCCTGACCCAGAAAATTTCGTGGAACCAGTTCAACCGCTTCCCGCACAACACCTTCTTCTGGGAGGGCATCGACGGCAGCGAAGTGTTGACCCACTTCCCGCCGGAGGACACCTATAACGCGTTCGTCGTCCCGGAGGAGCTGGTCGCGGCGCAGAACCGCTTCAAGGAGTCCGACCTGCTCGATGAGTTCATCAGCCTCTTCGGCATCGGCGACGGCGGCGGCGGCCCGAAGGAGGAGCATATCGAGCGGGCGCTGCTGCTCGGAAACATGGAAGGCATGCCGAAGGTCAGCTTCGGGCGGGCCGACAAGTTCTTCGAACGGCTGGCCGCGAGCGATGCGGTCAGGAACCGCAAGCTCTGCCGCTGGGTCGGCGAGCTTTATCTCGAGATGCACCGCGGCACGCTGACCACCCAGTCGCGCACGAAGCGCAACAACCGCAAGCTTGAGCAGCTTCTGGCGGCGACCGAATTTCTCTGCTCGATGGCGCCGCGGGCCGACTATCCGGCCGAAGAGCTTGACAAAGCGTGGAAAACGCTTCTCATCAATCAGTTCCATGATATCATCCCGGGTTCCTCGATCCGCAAGGTCTACGAGGTGACCGAGAAGGAACATGCGGCGCTGTTCGAGCTCTGCGAACGGCTGATCCGCCGCGCCGGAGAAGCCGTGACCGTGCCGGAGGCCGATGCGCTGACGCTCGTCAATACGGTTTCGACGCCGTATACGAATGTGATCGATCTGCCGGCCGGATGGGAGGATTGTGAAGTCATCGATTCCGAAGGCAATGCGGTCGAAGTACAGGGGCTCCGGGCGCTCGGGACGGTTCCGGCCTCCGGTGTTGCCGTCTGGAAACGCGGGAAGAAGCTGTCGCCGCAGGTGCTTGAGAACGGCAGCCTGATCCTCGAAAACACGCTGATCCGCTATGAGTTCGATGCGCGCGGCGAGCTTGTCCGCGCTTTCGACAAGGAGACCGGGCGCGAAACGCTGCGTCCCGGCGAGAACGGCAACGTGTTCAATCTCTATGTCGACCGCCCGAACACCTTCGAAGCGTGGGACGTCGATGTTTTCTACGATCAGGAGCAGCGGACCGGCGCCGAACTCGTGTCGCATTCGAAGGTCGCGGCCGGCCCGGTTGAGTCGACCATGTCGTTCGAGTGGAAGATCGGCGAAGCTTCGCTTATCCGCCAGAAGGTCCGGCTGGCCGTCAATTCGAAGCGGCTCGACTTTGTGACCGAGGTGGACTGGCATGAGAGCCGCCGGATGCTGCGGGTCAACTTCCCGGTTGCTGTGCAGACCTCCGAGGCCGCGTTCGAGATCCAGTACGGCTATGCGAAGCGGCCGACCCACGGCAATACGAGCTGGGATATGGCGAAGTTCGAGGTGGTCGGCCACCGGTACGTCGACTTCTCCGCGTCGAATTACGGCGCGGCGCTGCTGACCGACTGCAAATACGGCTACCGGACGAACCAGGGGAACCTCGATCTGTGTCTGCTGCGTTCTCCGAAATATCCGGATTGGGAAGCAGACCAGGGCAGGCAGGTTTTCACCTATGCCTATCTGCCGCATACCGGCAGCCTGACCGAGTCGAACGTCTGGAGCGAGGCCGTGCAGCTGAACCGGGCGCCGATTCTGCTTCCCGGCCGCGCCGCAAAGGTTGCCGCTCCGTTCTCGGTTTCCGGCGGAAGTGTTTCGCTCGAAGTCGTCAAGAAAGCCGAGAAGAGCGACGATCTCGTGATCCGCCTCGTTGAAACGACCGGCAGCGCAACCGCCGCGACGCTTCGCACGACGCTCAGCGGTGTGAAGCTGGTCGAAACAAACCTGATCGAATGGGAGGAGCTCGGCAGTTTTGAATTCCGTGGAGACGCGGTCGAACTCGAGTTCAAGCCGTTCGAAATCCGCACGTTCAAGGTTCGCTGACCATTGACGGCGGACGGGGAGAGTGGGGGAGGCGCCTGGTTCTCCCCCGTCTCCTTCTTCCCGGCGCGGGCGTTCCGCCGGCCGGGAAGCGGTTCCTCCCTTTGAACATGGAGAAAGGGAAGTTCAGAGAAGACGGGCGATGACTTCATCGGCGCGGCAGAAGGCGAGGCCGGTGACCGAGTCGGCGCAGCCGTAGTAGAGCGCGATGCGTCCGGTGGGGGCGTCACATAGGGCGGCGCACGGGAAGGTTACGTTCGGAACATCGCCGACACACTCGTAGAGTTCGCGCGGGGCGAGCAGGTACTCCTTTGAGCGTGCAAGCACCTTCCACGGTTCTTCGCGGTCGAGCAGCGCGGCGCCGAAGCTGTAAACGAAACCGTTGCAGCTGGTCAAAACGCCGTGATAGAAGAGCAGCCACCCTTCACTGGTTTCGATCGGGATCGGGCCGGCGCCGATTTTGGTTGCCTGCCAGCCGTCGGTGGCCGACATGACGTGACGGTGATAGCCCCAGTGCCGGAGATCCGGACTTTCGCAGTAGAAGATATCTCCGAACGGCGTGTGCCCGTTGTCGCTCGGACGGTTCAGCATCGCATATTTCCCGCCGATCTTGCGCGGGAACAGGACGCCGTTGCGGTTGAACGGCGGAAATGCGTTCGGCAGTTGATGGAACTCCTTGAAATCAAAGGTGTACCCGAGCCCGATGGTCGGCCCGTTCACGCAGTTGCACCAGATGACGTACCAGCGGTCCTCAAGCCAGAGAACGCGCGGATCGTATCCTTGCGTGAAGCTCCCCGCCGACGGGCATTCCGGGAGGAAGCGGATCGGTTCCGGCGTGAGCTCCCAGTCGATGCCGTCTTTGCTGAAACCGGTGTGCAGCTGCATGTAGCGGCGGCGGTCGTCGGCGCGGAAAACGCCGGCGAACCCGTCCCGGAACGATACGACTGCGCTGTTGAACACACTGTTCGAGGTCGGCGTCGCGTCGCGGCCGATGACCGGGTTGCCGCTGTACCGCCAGACGGTTTCACGCGAGCCGGCCGGACGCTCCTGCCACGGGATCGAGGGGAGGGCGGGCGCGAAGATTTCAATACTCATGATCAATCGTTTCCTGTATGCTTGTAATAGGCGATGGACTCGGGTTTTCCGTCGCTTTTCAGCAGACGTTCCTTATAAGCCGCCGCGTTGTGCGATTTGACATGCCCGTCCAGGTAGCAGACATTGCCTCCCTGTCCGTGACGGATATAGCCGTTGGCCGGATTGACCGAACCGCTGTTATAGTAGACGATGTCATTGCGGATATCGCAGATCGCCATAACGGAGCCCGGACTGGGAACCGCGCTGATTTTACGCGGAATCGAATGCTGGATCGCGCCGCTTCCGTCGATGGCGGTCATGAGTCCCGCATTGGCTTCGCCGTTGACGGCTTTGTTGAAGGCGTTGAACCCGTATCCCCTGGACCACCACGAGTAATCGTTTTCCCCGTATTTTTCGTTGTTGGACGGGCAGCTGTAGGTGGAGGGGCGGAACCGGTTCGGATCGTTTGTGCTCCTCTGCTGGTAAAGAATGCCGAGAAGCCGCGCATAATTGTGATTCCAGTTGGTGCCGCCCTGACCGGGCGGCAGGGTTTTCGTCTTGGCCGGAACAATGTAGCCCTGATAGTCATTGATGTACATCGTGACTTCGGTCCCCTGTTGCTTCAGGTTGTTGACGCAGGCGATGTTTTTGCCGCGTTCACGCGCCTGCTGGAGTGCCGGCAGCAGCATCGCGGCGAGGATGGCGATGATCGCGATCACCACGAGAAGCTCGATCAAAGTGAATTGTTTTTTCATAACGGCTTCCTTTATTGTTTGAGGGTTGAAAACGTCCATTTCAGATCACCGGTCCAGCTTTGGCCCGGAGCGAGCTTCAGATCCCTGCTGCTCTCCATTTCGAAGTTGCAGCAGCCGATGCCGAACCAGAGGCGCGGCTTGCGGAATTCGTCAAGGGAGAAATCCTGACGGATCCGGTAATGTTTCGACGGGCTGGTCAGCAGCCAGTAACCATCGGAGAATTCCGGTGTCGTCCGGTCGCCGAGACCGGTCCAGTACGGAATTTCGAGCTCTTTGCCGCCGATCGGCAGCGTCAGCAGATCGGAGTGGCTGACCGCTTCGCCTCCGACCGTGTATTCCGGGTGCATGTACCACGAGCAGGCCAGCTCCCGGCTGCTGCGGCTGTCAAGCCGGACTTTCAGGTCGAGAACACCGTTTCCCTTCAGGGTCAATGTCTTGACTGCTGCGAGATTGCCGGGGTTTTCGGCCGACATTTCGATGCCGTCCGGCAGGAGCCGGACTTTGTACGGCGTATTGCGGCCGATGCCGCTGCCGTTCGGCGCCCTGACTTCATCCCAGATGCAGTAGTAGAACGCGATGTTGTGCAGTCCGCCGAGGCGGTCGTACGGGACGGTGATCTGGTTGGCGCCGGTCCGCCGGTCGAAAATCTCGAGGATGCGTCCGCCGCGCTGCGGATCGACGGTGACTTCAAGCGTGTCGTCAGAGAGCACATAAACGTCGTTTTGATAACCGTACATCTTTCCCGTCGTCACGCCGGGCTTCTCCGCGAGGCGGCGGACGAAGAGCGTGGTCTTGTCGGAACGGCTTTCGTACTTTCCCTCATAGTTGATCGCAAGTTCGTAACGGTCGAGAATCAGCCCGGCCGGGGCCGGTACCGCCAGCACGGCGCGTTCGCTTTGGCCGGGGGCGAGCTTCACGGTTTTCGAGGCGAGCGCCTTTCCCTCCGGAGTTTCGAGCGAAAGGTGAACCTCGAGCGTTTCGGCGGTCGGATTTGTGAGCGTCGCTCCGATTTCGGACTTCCGGTCCGGCCCGGTCACCACGACCGGAGAGTCGGGCTTGAGACCGACGCGGTCGGAGGCGGTTTTTTCTTCGACCGCGACCGTTTTCACCAGCTCCGCCGGAGCGGCGCTTTCGAGATAGACCGGGGCGGGGCCGAAGACCGTGCGGAAAGAGCCGTCCGGCGCGGTCCGGATCTCCTTTTTTTCACCTGTCATCGAAACGACGGTGACGGTTCCCGGCCGGGTGCGGAAGGTTCCGGCCATTTCGGAAGCGCCGTTCCAGACGACGGTGACGAAACGGTCCGTTTCCGGATTCCGGTAGACGTAACCGTAATTCACCTCATCGGAACCCTTCATCGGGAAATCGTAAACGCATTTCCCGAGTTCGCGGCCGAGCACCTGGCTGGCGTAGTAAGCCGGTTTCTTCTGCCCTTTGTAATCGAGCATGCCGAAGGAGTGTTCGGTGTAGTTCGGGTCCTCGCCTTCGTCCCAGAAACTGTAGACGAAGACGCGGCGGAAACCGAGCACGTGCTGGATGATGAGTCCGCGCACGAGGAATGCGGCCTTGCGTTCCGGCGTCATCTCCCCGACCGGATTGGCGACGTTGCAGTCGGTGTAGCCGAATTCGGTCGTGATCATCGGTTTGCCGGCGTCGCCGTACTTCGCCATGATCTCCCGGACTTTCGCGATGCGTTCGAAAAGTCCTTCGGGGCTGCCGGACGGATAGCCGGGCGGATAGACGAAGTCGGCCGTGTTGCCGAGGTAGTTGTGAATGTCGAGCACGTCGAAATGCTCCTTTGCTCCCGCCGCGTAGAACTTCTCGAGAAAGTCGAGCGAACGGCCGTCGAGGCAGACGGTCGGAGCATAAAGCAGCGCGTGCGGCACATCCGCCTTCAGCTCCCGGTTGATGTCGGCGACGCGCTTTGCATAGTCGGCCCCCCGGATGCCGTGCAGGTGCGGCTCGTTACCCGCTCCGTAGAGGTGGACGCCCATCCGGCCGCCGTTGGCATAATTGCGCTTGCCGGAGAAGGTCGTCGCCGCGATGCCGCGCTCGTAGAGCATTTTGAGGATTTCCGGGTAGCTCTCCCACCAGCGGATCGTTTTGAACGGCGTTTCGGCCAGCAGATCAAGCGCAACGGTTTCCCATTCGCGGGTGCGCTTGGCATGACGCGCTCCGCCGCCGCCCCAGAAGTGATTGATGGCCAGCATGTCGCCGAAGGTTTTCACGTCGATCGGTCCCGGCGCCGTCCAGGTGAACGGCTTGACGACCGGGTATTCGCCGTCGTCGTAAACCGCCGTCACGCCGTAGCTGCCGGTCTCTCCGGGCGTCAGCGGATAGACGACGGTTCTGACGGTCGCGGCCGGATATTCGCCGATCCGTTCGACGCCTTCTTCGGTGATTTTCGAAAACGGTTTCTGCGAGCGGTAGACCCGGTAACTTTTCACCTGCGAGGCTGAGCCGAAGCCGCTCCAGTCGAGCGTCAGGGCGCTTGAGCCGATGCCGCTTCCCGTCACGGCGACTTCGGGACGCTGGTTCTCGGGCAGGTAGGCGGTCCGGTCAGCTCCCTGCGGCAGCCGGTCGCCCCAGACCGCGACCTCGGAGAGGATCATCTGCATGCGGGCCGGATGCTTTTTGACCCGGAACCGGACATAGCGCGCCGCCGCCGGTTTTTCGAGTTTGAGTTCGACCGGTTCACCAAGTTTTTCAGCTTGGTTCAGCAGCCCTTCCGGGCAGTTTATGCTGCCGACCGAAACGAATTTCGCCCCGTCCGCCGACAGCAGAAGCTCGAAGGTCTCGAAGCCCTGCGTTTTCGTCTGCTGCGACCAGATTGCCGCGCGGGTGATGAGATAGGTGTCCTTCAGGTCGAGCGTGAAGGTTGCATAGTACTGGCCGCCCCAGTTGCCGAACGCCTGGCAGTTCCCGTCGGTGCCGCGCCGTCCGTCGAGCAGGACGCGGCAGGTGCCGTCCGGACGCGAACCGGTCTTCAGCATCTCTTCGGACTTCGTCGCATATGGCCCGTCTGTGACCCAGCTGAGTGTCGCGCCGGTGGCGAGAGCCGCTTCTCCGGCCGGGAAGGTGTTGCCGGCCGGGTTGCCGCTCAGCCGTTTTTCGCTGATCTTCACATCCGGGGCGACCGGAACGGCAATCGCTTCAGCCGCCTGCGCGCTTCCGGCCTCGTTGCCCCAGACCGCAACTTCGCTGATGACCTGCTGCGGGGAACCGTCGCGCACCTTGACCCGGAACTGCACATACTGCGCCGTGACCGGTTCGGAGAATGGGAGTTCGAGCGGAATGCCGAGCTTATTCGCTTCGCTCGACAGCCCGTCCGCGAATGCGCCGGAGGCGGCCGGAACGAAGGTTTTGCCGTCTGAGCTCACGAGGATTTCGACATCGCCGGATTTCTGGGTTTTATTGAACTGCGCCCAGACCGCCGCCCGGGTCAGGCCGTACGGCTTTTTGAGGTCGATCACAAAACTTTCAAAACGGGTCTTCGGCTGCCAGGAGCCGAATCCCTGACAGTCGCCCTCCGGTCCGCGCCGCCCGTCCAGCAGCGCCCGGAAGGTCCCGTCGGGCCGGGCCGCGGTTTTGGCGAATTCCGGGCTGGAGGCGAATGCCCCGTCCGTGACGACCGACAGAGTCGCCCCGGTTTTCAGGCGCGGTTCGCCGGCGGGGAAGGTGTTCGAACCCCAGCCCGGACGTTCGTTGTCGGTCAGCAGGAAGTCTGCCGCGCCGAGAGCGGTTCCGAACAGAAGCGCTCCGGCAGTCAGGTATGCGGATGGTCTCATTGTTTTTTCTCCCCGGTTATATTCATGACGGAATCGCGAACGATCAGTTTTGTATCCAGCGTTTCGCAGGGCAGACCGGCACGCTGGTTCTTCAGCAGTTCATCGAGGTACTTGACCGCGCGGTAGCCGAACTCGGTCAGCGGCTGCCGGACCGTGGTCAGCGCCGGGTGCAGGTAGCGGCCGTACGGAATATCGTCGAAGCCGATGATCGAGATGTCCTCCGGCACGCGCAGATTCGCATCCCAGCAGGCCTTGACCGCGCCGACCGCCATTTCGTCGTTCGTGCAGAAGACCGCGGTGATTTCCGGACAGGTCAGCAGGAGCTGCGTGCACTGGTTGTAACCGGCCTCGGTGGTCTCGGGCGTCGGCTGGTGCGGGATGATCCAGCCGGATTTGCGGTCCGGGCTGATCTTCGCCATGACGTCCAGGTAGCCCTGCAGCCGCTGCTGGTGGTTCTCGCTGTTCTCGAGCGCGTTGCAGAGAAAGCCGATCTTCGTGTGTCCGCATTCGGCGAGATACTCCATCGCCTTGACGGCGCCGGTGTAGGATTCGTTGTTCAGGAAGCCCATTTTCGGGGCGTTCGTGCTGCCGTTGACCAGCATGACCGGAATCTCCGATTCGATGAGCTGCGGCAGCTGGTCGGTGACCCGTTCCGGCGGGAACAGCACGACCGCGTCGCAGCGACGTTCGCGGATCAGCTGCAGCAGCGGCTTCGCATCGGGGGTGATCCGGTAGAAAATCACCGTGACGTCGAGTAACCCGCCGTCGCTGTAATCGGCCACGCCGTCGAGCACCTGCGAGATATACTCGTTCACGAGCGAGGTGTCCATGACGACGATGACGCCGATGTTGATCCGCCGCTCGCTCCCCTTGGTCGGCGCAAAATTGAACTTTTCGACTACCGCCGAGACTTTGCGGCGCATCGCTTCGCTCACATCGGTCCGGTTGTTGATGACCCGCGACACGGTGGCGAGCGAAACGCCCGCCTCTTCCGCCACGAGTTTGATGTTGATCTCTTTCTTATGTCTGGCCATGATTCCGGGCGACCCCCTGTTGATTTATTTTCGTAAATTAATTATGATACAGAATCGTCAAAAAAGCAAGTGTGAAAAAATTTATTTTCGAAAAAAAATAAAGAATCGTTATTTTATTGATTGTGCTTGACTTTATCATCAATTAAATTATATTACGAAACGATATAATAAATAAATTTACTATTTGGGAATGAGAGGAAGTCATGAGCGACCTGAAGCTGTTTTTCCGTTACATCACTCCGTCGATGCTCGGGATGCTGATTGCAGGGGTATACAGCATCGTGGATATTTTTTTCGTCGGCATCGCGGTGGGCGAAGAGGGATTGGCGGCGATCTCGCTTGCCTTCCCGGTCGTGATGCTGGTCTACGGCATCGGCGACATGATCGGCACCGGTGCGGGAATCCTGATTTCCCGGGAACGCGGCTGCGGGAATGCCGCCGAGGCGAACCGTTTTTTCAACCGGATGCTGCTGATGGAGCTGCTCGCGGGGGTTCTGCTGCCGCTGCTGGTCATTCCCTGGCTCGGTCTGATCCTGACCGGTTCCGGCGCGACGCCGGAGCTGCTGCCGGGGGCGTACAGCTATACGGCGATCCTGCTCGGCGCGGGCGTCATGCAGATGGTGGCGATGGGGCTGATGACCGCGATCCGCAACGACGGACGGCCGATTCTGGCCATGTGGCTGGTCGTGGTCGGGCTGGTCGGCAACATCGGGCTCGATGCGCTTTTCATGATCGGGCTCGGCTGGGGGCTGGTCGGCGCGGCCGTGGCGACGGTACTCGCACAGGGGATGGCGATGCTCTGTTCGCTGGGCTATTTTTTCACGCGCTATGCGGGGCTGGGCGTGCGCATCCGGGAGATGCGGCTTTCGCGGGAGTGCGGCCGGATTCTTTCGCTCGGCATTCCGACGTTCGGCAACCAGCTTTCGATCGGCGCGATGCTGTTCTTCCACAACTGGCAGAGTCTCGCCTACGGCGGCGTCGTGGCGCTCGCCGCCTACACGGTCATCAGCACGGTCGAATCGGTCGGTTCGATGCTCATGACCGGCATGGGGGCCGGAGTTCAGCCGCTGGTGAGTTACTTCTTCGGCGGCGGCCGCTGCCGACGCGGACACCGGATCGGCAATTACGGAATGGTTTCGGCCTTTCTGCTCGGCATTGTGATGATGTTCGCTTCCATGGTCGCCTGCCGCTTCGTGCCGTGGAGCATGGGGCTCTCCGGCGAGGCGGCGGAGGAGGCGGCGCACGGAATTCTGATCGGGTCGTCCGCGTTCCTGCTGCTGGGCGTGGTCCGGGTCGGCAGCGTTTATTTTCAGGCTTCGGGCCGGATTATTCCGGCTTCGATCTTGATTTACGGCGATTCCTTCTGTATATTGCCGTTGTGTCTGCTGGTGCTGCCGCTCTTTTTCGGACTCAACGGAGTCTGGGCGGCGATGCCGGCGTCACGGATTTTTCTCTTCGGGCTGCTGCTGTTCTTCCTGCGGCGGCGCCGGGAAGGGAACAGCATGAGGGTTTTGAATGGGTGTTGACAGAACATACGCGATCCGGCAGCACAGGCGGTTCATGGACAGCTGGTTCAAGCTCGACCGCAACTATTGCCGGCTGCTGAAAAGATGGGATATTTCAATCAATACGCTCTGGGTGCTCGAGCATCTGCAGCGCCATCCGGAGGGCGGGGAGCCGGCCGTGCTGGCCGATCAGGTCAATATGCTGCGCCAGACGATGACGCTGACGCTCGACCAGCTGGAAAAGCGCGGCTATCTGTGCCGCACACCGCATAAGACCGACCGCCGCCGCAAGATCGTGACGTTGACTCCGCCCGGACAGGCGTTTGCCGCCGAGGTTCTCGATGTGGTGACGGGGTTCGAGCTGGCGGCGATGGAAGCGCTGACCGGCGAAGAACTCGAAGCGCTGGTCGAGAACTCCGTGAAGTATCAGGAAGCGTTCGAAAAGAGCCTCGAAAGCGAAAGTAAAAACGGCAGCGGCGAATAGCCGGGGAGGGGAAAGCGATGCGTTTCCCCTGTTCCCGGAATCCGTTTATGGAATGACGCCGAGGTTTTTCAGGTCTTTCTCGAGCTTTTCGGGATTGAACACTTCGCCCGGGCGCCATTTGCCGTTGTATTCGAGGGTCGGGACGACCCAGTCGTCGCCGCCGTTCACATCGATGACTTTTTCGATGACGTTCCGGGATTCCTCCTCAATCTCATGATAATCGAATGGAATGTTGTGCTCCTTGAGCCATTCCACCGCATGTCTTGTATGGGGACACTGGTCCCAGCCGTAAACCTGCAGTACCATATTGCACCTCCTCTTCTTAAAGGTTGCTTTTATCATAGCATGACTTTCCGTGAAATACAAGTCCGGGAGGCGATTATCCGCCGATCTTCGCGCGGTTCCGGAAAGCGTCGACGCCGTCGGCGATCGCTTCGGCCGCCCGCTGCTGCGCGGCCGGGTCGGCAAGCTTTTTCTCCTCTTCGGGATTCGAGATGAATCCGGCTTCGACCAGCAGGGCCGGGCAGGCGGAACGGACCAGCACCCGGAAGCGGGCGAACCGGATGCCCCGGTCCGGCAGCCCGGATTTCTCGATGAGGCGCGACTGGATTTCACGGGCCAGAATCATATCGTTCCAGAGCGAACGTGCCGCCTGCGGCACGGCCGGCGGTCTGCTGTCCGCCGGGTCGTTGGTGCTCGGCACGCCGTCCGGCGTCAGCAGGTAAATCTCGGCGCCGGAGACCGTTTTGTCGCGCGCGGAGTTGTGGTGGATCGACAGGAACAGGTCCGCATCGCGTTCACCCGGCAGGTCGCCGCGCGCGTTGAGCGGCAGGAACCGGTCGTCGTCGCGGGTCATGATGACCCGGCAGCCGCGCTTCTCCAGTTCGGCGCGGAGCTTCCGGGCGAGGGCGAGATTCAGCTCCTTCTCCTGGTGCAGCGTTCCCGGCGCGCCGATCTCCCGGCCGCCGTGACCGGGGTCGATGACGATGGTGCGGAGCGGACGTTTGAGGCGGGGCGTCATGGAAAGCAGCGGTTCGATGACGGTTTTCCGATCGGTCCCGGTCACTTCTCCGCCGGCGCCCGCGGGCGTGGTCAGATAAACGAGCGTGCCGTTGATGCGGCCTTCGCGTCTGCCGGGTTCGAGCTTCAGGCAGTTGCGTCCTTTCTTGTGCAGAAACGGGTCCGAGCTGCATCCGGCGGGGAACAGCAGCAGGAGTCCGAAGAGAAAAAGCGGCAGGAGGCCGCGGCATCCGGGTCCGGGTGTTTGCATATCATCCTCCATCTGGTTGACCGGATAAAGTATATCATGCCGGAGGCGCGAAAGCAAACTTGAAAACCGGCTGTGCCGGATTATCTTATGCTGTTATCGCATGAAACCGGAAAGGAGAGGAGAAGGGATATGGGCGAGACGCCGTCCAGGTCCGATATCAGCCCGGCGGACGGGGAAAACCTCGACGAAGCGTGGGCACTGAACCATTTCTTCGGAAAGAGCCTTGAGGACGTAACCGCGCTTTTCCTGAGCGACGGCGGGATTGCGGGACGCCGAGCTGCATCGCCGGAGCGCTGGAGTTTCGGCTGGAGTATGAGCCGGAGGCGGTCCGCGGTATCGGCGGCCCGGTTCTCCGCTGCCTCGAATCCAGCCTCTCCGGTTTTGATTTCTCCGGCGGGGACGATCTTTACGGAGAACTCAGGACGCGGCTGGAGGTGCTGAAGAAGCGGATTGCGGCGCTGCTGTAACCCGGATCTTGCATGAAATGTGCGCCAAGCGGTTTCGTTTTCAATTTTTTTTCGCGGCGGACTTGCAAAAGCCGCACCGCGACATTATATTGATTCCATCATGAAGAATCTTTTCCGCACACAGCTTTTATTTGCCGAAACAGTCACTGTTACCGGCCCGGCCGCAGCATAACTCGGAGATGCGGCCGGGCTCGCAGCAGCGGCGACGTCCGTTGCACCCTCTTCTGAGAACCCCTCCCGGCGTTCGTTCCTGATTTCCCATTGGGACCATGTTGTCCCGGAATCCCGCGTGTCGCGGTGTGTCTTGCCGGGGGGAATTGTACCCATTCTGCAGACAAACGGCGAACTGATGAGGAGTTACGGCCATGGAAGCGATTCAATATGACAATGACGGAAGTTTCAGACCGGCGGAACCCGCCCCCGCCCGGTTGATGAAGGGAGCGGAAATTGCGGTCCGCACTCTCGAACAGCTTGGTGTGGAAACGGTTTTCGCCTATCCGGGCGGTTCGGCGATCGAGTTTCACCAGGCGCTGGCGGATTCATCGATCCGGGTGGTCCTGCCGCGCCACGAACAGGGCGGCGCTTTCGCCGCGAACGGCTATGCGCGCGCCTCGGGCCGTGTCGGCGTCTGCATGGCGACGAGCGGTCCCGGCGCGACGAATCTGCTGACCGGCGTCGCCGATGCCTATATGGACTCCATTCCGATGGTGATCATCACCGGGCAGGTCGAAAGCGGCCTGATCGGAAAGAATGCGTTTCAGGAGACCGACATCATCGGCATGTCTCGCCCGATCGTGAAGCACAGCCGCCTGGTGCTTCATGCCGGGGAGATCGCGCCGGTCCTGGTCGAGGCGTTCCGCCTGGCGCGCTGCGGCCGCCCCGGGCCGGTCTGGATCGATATCCCGAAAGACATTCAGCAGCAGATATCCGCATTCCGGTTCGACGATCATCCGGAACCGCGCCGGGAGAAGCTGCCTCCGCCGGTCGATGCGGAACGGATCGCGGAAATCCGCGAGGCGATCCGCCGTTCGGAACGCCCCTGCATCGTGGCCGGGGGCGGAGTCATCGCGGCCGGCGCGTCGGAGGAGTTGTTCCGGTTCGCCGATTCATACCGGATTCCGGTGGCAACGACTCTGATGGGAATCGGCTCGTTTCCGGAGACGCACCCGCTTTCGCTGAAGTGGCTCGGCATGCACGGTTCGTATTACGCGAATTACGCGGTGAACGAATGCGACCTGCTGCTGGTGCTCGGCGCACGGTTCGCGGACCGTTCGACCGGCCGCGCGGACCGGTTTGCAGAACACGCTTTCATCATCCATATCGATATCGACGAGTCGGAGATCAATAAGAATGTCCGTGCCGGCCTCGGCCTTGTCGCCGATGTGAAGGAGGCGCTTGCGCTGTTGAACCGGGAGCCGTTCGACACCGGCTGCGGCGCGTGGCTGGAGACGATCGCCGGCTGGAAGCGGGAGCAGCCGTTCCGATACCGGCGCGAACCCGGCAGACTGAAAGGCCAGCAGGTCGTCGAGGCGCTTTCGCGGCTCTGCGGGGAGGAGGTGATCTTCGTCCCCGGCGTGGGGCAGCATCAGATGTGGACGGCGCAGTTCGGCACTTATACGCGGCCGCGCCGGCTGCTGACCTCGGGCGGACTCGGCGCCATGGGCTTCGGGCTCCCGGCCGCCGTGGGGGCGAAGCTCGCCCTGCCGGAGGCGACGGTCGTCAACATCGACGGCGACGGCTCGTTCCAGATGAACATTCAGGAGCTCGGGACGGTTTCCACCGAGGGGATCGGCATAAAAATGGTGATTCTGAACAACCAGCATCTCGGGATGGTCGCCCAGCTGGAAGACCGTTTTTTCGGCAGCCGCCGCGGCAATACGGATTTGCGTGTCGGCGAAGGGCGGCCGTTTCCGGACTTCGTCGGCATCGCACGCTCTTACGGGATTCCGGGGCGCGACGTGTACGATGCGGCGGAGCTTGAGGACGCGATCCGCGAGATGCTCGAGACGCCGGGGCCGTTTCTGCTCGACTGCCACACCGTCTATCAGGACCACGTGCTGCCGATGATTCCGGGCGGAAAAACCTGTCGCGACATCATGACCGAGTGACGTCCGGCGCGGCGCGGCGTTCGGCGAGCCGGGTGACGGCCGCCGCGCCGCAGAAGACCGGAGCGGCGCACGGTGCGCTGTTCCGGACGATTTCGCCCCGGGTGTCGAGGGTTTCCGTGACGATGCGCACCACAGGCAGATAGTCGTCGTTGCAGGCTTCGCAATGCAGGATCTCCGTTTCGAGGAACGGATTCCCCGTGCGGAGCGGCAGCTCCGTCAGCACGCCGAACTCCCCGGATTCAAGTTGTTTCCGGAACGCTTTGAGGTCGGGGGGCAAATTGAGCTGCCGCAGGGAGAAGAAACGGACGAACGGACGGCCGCAGCGGCAGACCGGCGCGGACTTGAGCGTGTTCCAGACCATCGCCGCCGGAGTCAGGATCAGGACGGCCGCTTCGGCGGCCCAGAGCAGATACCACTCCCAGGCGCTGACGACCCGGTCCCCCATGGCGCGGAAGCCGTCTTCCGCCACAAAGCGCATCACCCGCGACAGCCTCAGGGGATCGAAGATAAGCCCGAGGCTCCAGAATTCATTCAGAATCCAGACCCAGCCGACCCAGCTGAGGTAGACCGACCAGGCGCCGAGCGCCAGCGCCGCGATCCGGAGGCCGATGGGCGACCGGCAGCGGCAGGACCGGGCGATGACGGAGATCCCTCCGCCGTTCAGGGCGGCGAGAACGAAGAGGGCGAGAAGGCCGACCGCCGCCCAGGGCAGTTCATAACTCGCCAGCGCATAGAGAAAGCTGCCGGCCGGCAGGACGAGCAGCATCCACAGCAGAAGGCCGATGAAGCATTTTTTGCCGAATGGACCGCGTGACGGCCGGAACGGTTCCCCGCCGGAATGGCGCGTCTCCGGTGCAACGGGCAGCGGCGGGAGCTCGTCAGCCGCTCCTTCCGCATTGCGGGCGATTCCGGCTTTCAGGCGGTCGACCGCGTCGACGAGCTTCAGCCATTCGGGGGAGGGGCCCGGTTCGTCGAGCCCGCGCTTCGCCGCCAGGACGGAGGGCAGGACCAGAAACGGCCAGAGCAGGTTGGCCGTCAGGAGATTTCTCCGCAGATGGCGCTTCAAGGCCCGTCTGACGCATGCCGGACATCCGGCGATGCGGTATTTATTCCACTCGACTGCACAGAGCAGAAAGACGCATCCGATTACATGCCGCACCTTGACGCCGCCGCAGGCGCGGCCGCAGCAGGGGCAGAGATCGGCGCTTTCACTCCGGGGTTCCGGCTGTTCCTCCAAGGTCGTCTTCTCCCGTTCGGTTGATCTCGTATCGCATAAGATAGCCCGTGCTTCCGGGTTTTGCAAGCCGGAGCGGGTCAGACGGCGCCGGGATACACATATTCTCCTTTCGGGAAGACGGCCGGGACGAGCGCGAGAAAGACCGCAGCGAACAGGAGTCCGCAGCAGTAGAGCAGAAGCAGACTCTGGTAACGGCTGACCGTCATCGTTCCGAGCATCCACTCCGGCGCGAGCATTTCTCCGCCGAGCAGCAGCGAGGTGACGAATCGCGACAGCCCGGAGCCGCCGCAGGAGAACGCTCCGGAGAGCGCCATCGCCATGACCTTGTTGCCGGGAGAGGCGAGCGCCATCATTTCTGCCGAAGCTGCGATTGAGACGGCGGCGATGCCGAGACTGTACAGGAAGAGCAGGCCCGCGATGACCGGACAGGCCGCCGCGCCGCCGCGGCCGATGAAGAAGAGCATGAAATTGACGGCGAAGAAAAGCGCGTGAAAGAGCGGATAGAATCTCCGGGGACCGGCCAGGCGAAGCAGCTTCCCGGCGCAGAGATAGCCTGCCAGCATGCCGGAGAGGGCGGCGCCGGAAATGAAAACGATGACGTTGTCCGGCGCGCCGAGCTGGTTTTTCAGGCAGAGGATCATCAGCGGAACCGTCCCGAAGGCGGCGAGATTCAGGACGAAGAGATAGGTCGAAAAACCGGTCAGTGCCTTGTTGCCGATCGCGCGGGCCAAGCCGGTGCGGAATCCGGCCGTGCCGCGTTCGGGAATTCGGAAATCCGGAATCCGGGCGATGGCGGCGGCGCGGCCGGTGAAGATGATCGCAGCGAGGAAAAGGACGCCCTGCAGTGTTCCGGCCGACGGCTGCCCGCCGATTGCGGCTCCGACCGCGAAGAGGAAGAGCGTCGCGGTCAGCTGGTGGCAGAAGCGCATGCGGCAGAAGAAGCCGGTGCGCCGTTCCCGGGTCAGAAAGGTGTCGAGCAGCGGGAACCAGCCGGCGATGAATCCGGTCAGCGACAGCGCGAAGCAGAGGATCGCTGTGATGAGGACCGTCACGCTCCAGGCGCCGAACCACGGGGCCGAGGCCGCTGCGAAATAGGACGCAGACGCCAGGATGCAGGCGGTCAGGATCACGCGCTTTTCTCCGGCCGCCGCGACGAGCGCGGCCATCGGAATCAGGCAGCAGCCGTTCAGCAGCGGCAGGACGGAGGTGGTGAGCATCGAAAGGGTGTCGCCCGCGCCGAGCATTCCGGCGAAGAGGATGACGACCGCGCTGTCGGTCAGCGTGACTTCGCCGAGAAAGCCGCAGCAGGAGGAGACGACGGCGGCACGTTCCGCCTTGCGCCGCAGCGCGGGAGTCGGTTCGGCCGGAGCGGACAGGGGCGCGGCGACCGACTCCGCCTTGCAGTTGATTGCAAACCAGTGCATGACAGGGCTCCGGAATAAGGATTGCTTTGCCTTATATATTACCGGAGAGTGCGCCGGAAGTCAATTTGCGTTTCGCGGTTCGGGCCGGATAAAAATGTGAATGCCGTCACATTTCCGGCCGGTGCCCTTTGCTGAAAATTCATGCGGTTCATCGCGGCGAATCGTGAAAGAGATCGCGGGGAGGGACAGGAAGGGAGCCATGCACGCATTCGGAACCGGAGCCGGTCTTCCGCAGAAGAAAGCCTGTTATTGTTCCCTGTGCTTACGGTGGCGGGGCAGAAACATATTCCGGGCACTCCGGGGCCGCTCTGAAGTGAATATATTCCCAGGTTCGCCCATCTCGCACAATTTTCTCGACCGGCTTGCGCCGCATCGGGAACGGCTCCGGAGGCCCCGGGGGGGGAACAACGCCGGACCGATTCCGTAATTTCCTTCCGGCGGGGAAGTTTCGTTCCCCGCCTGATCTGTTTCGTCAACGGATGCGGAGGATGACCGGATAGTCGCGGAGAATCATGTTTTTCAGCCGATAGCCTTCGCCTTCCTGTTCGAACCGGACCGGATGTACGGTTCCGGAAAGCGTATCGACCGCTTCCATATGCCGCAGCTTTGGTCCGGAGACGATGAGATCGACGGCTTTGCCGGTGTTGCCGTCCCGCATTTTGACGGCGGCCCAGTAGGGGATGAGGTATTCACCCGAATCGTTGCGCAGGACTCGGCCGACGAAGGCGTCCGTTTCTCCGTCCACCCGGAATGAGAGCTCTTCGCTCGGCCGGCAGGAGTTGTCGAGGACGGCTGCAACATTGCGGAGTGCGTACCATGCCTCCTTGCGTTGTCCGTCCGGCAGGATGAGTCCCCATTGATATTCGCCGGTTTTCACCGGTTCGAGCGACCACCAGCAGGTCGGGCCGATTCCGTAAAAGAGGTGATAGGTGTAGAGCCTTGCCAGGAATTTCGCCTGGGATTTGGCCGAGACGTAATAGGAGCCGCCCGCGGGATTGTCTCCGGTGTTGACGCCGGTTTCGCTGACGTTGATTTCGAGCCGCGGATTGTATTTCCCGAGCAGCTTTCGAAAGGCGGTGATCTGTTCGCCGTAATCGCGGTATGGCTCCGTGTACGAACGTTTTCCGTCTTTGCTGACGGCCCCGGCCGCTTCCGGAAATGTGTCCCGGCCCCGGAGCTCCTTGTAGATATGGACGCCGATCCGGTCCACTTTGCCGGCCAGTCCGGCGGCCAGAACCGCCTCCGTCCAGCCGAAGTCGAACAGAGCCGTTTCAATCTCAATCGGTGTCTGCGGGTCGAGTTGCCGGACCCGTTCCGCCGCCGCGCCGACCAGCGCCACATAGTATTCCCGATAACCGGGAAGATCGTCCGGAGAGACGGTGTCGCCGTAAAAATTCTGCTCGTTGGCCAGGGACCAGACGGCGACTTTTCCCCGGAGTTCCCCGACAACGGCCGCAACCGCTTCGACATATTCCCGTACGACACGTTCCGGTGCAGCCCGGTATTCGCCGAACGAAGGCAATTGAAGGAAACGGTAGATCAATTTGACTCCGTTCTTTTGCAGATACTCCGCATTTGGAATTTCCGCGCGGGTGCAGGGCGGCTTTCCGGTTCGGTGTCGTGAAAGGAAGGAGTTATTGGATACAAACAGCCATTGCGCACCGCTGTCGAAGATGTCGTCATAGAATTTCCGATAATCAAATGTGCCGCTTCCGAGCGGATTACCGGCCGTGGCCGTACCGCCGCGGCCGGCTGCCGCATAATTGACGCCGTCCGTACCGAAAGCTTCGACCTCCCGCAGCTGAAAATAGTATCGGCGTTCCCCTTCCGCACGAAGCCGGGTCGCAATGACCTTCACGAATTTTACCGGGATCGGTTCGAAATCGAATGCGAAGGAATCTTTGCCCGCGGGCAGCGCCTGACAATTTTCCATCTCCGCGACCCGGGTCCAGCTGCTGCCGTCATTGCTGCAGAGAATGTGGAAATCGACGGGGAATCCGTCAAGATTGCTGCCGTGGCGCGGCTTCAGGGCAATCCGGCTGATCCGTTCGCGTTTTTTCAGTTCGATCATACACCACTCTTCGACTTCGGGGGAGTAGTGCATGGCGGAGGAGTAGACGGTGTTGTGGACATCGGCGAGCTCTTCGCCGTCGTTCAGCCAGCAGGCGGACCAGAGAGCTCCCTTGGTTTCAGGAGTATTGGCAAAGAATTCGTTGCCGCAGATGGCTGCGCCGAAGATATTTCCGGCAGGGATTTCCCGTGAGGTGCGCGCCCGGAGCCCGGCGACCGGGCCCGTGAAGCCGAGCTGGTTGGGCAGCTTCGACGTCACGGCGGGGGGAGGCTGCGGAATGCCGGTGAGCGTGGTTTCCCGATATGCGTCATCGTCCTGTCCCGCGGTGGCTGAGGCCATGCCGACATATTCCGCGGACAGCATCTCTTCGCCGTCCGCCGGCAGCAGACGGATCGACTTGACCTGTATCCTGATGCCGTTTGACGCGGCCGGATCGAACCGCAGCCGTGCGACGGTTCCGGTCCAGAGCGGATTGCTGCGGCAGTCAATCCGGTAAACTTGGAATTCCGTGGAGGGCTCCACTTGGAACGGCAGACTGTTCTGCTGCGAAAAAACCTCTGTCGGAGCGGCGAAAAACAGCTCCCCGATCGTTTTGCGGTCGGCACGCATCACGATTTCACAGATCGGGAACTGCGCGGCGGAGAACATGACCTCCGGAGAGACAATGGAGCTGTCGCGGCCGCTGACAAATGATATCGCATCAGCGGTGAATCGGGTTTGATTCATATCTCGCGGGCTCCAGCCGGAAAGACGGCCGGAGCCTCCGAAGTTCCAGGCCGGTCCGGTTTCGGCGGCGGCAAGCGCCGCCGGAAAAACGGAAATGATGCAAATCAAAGAAAACAGGAACAATACGTACGGTCGATTCATCTTTCTCAGCTCCTACAGTGTGTCGAGTTTCGGCAGAATAATCTGGGTCCGATAGTAATAAGCGTTTCCGCCGATGATCGGATGATCCTTGTCGTCGAATGAGTTCCAGCTGTGGTTCCGGACGTCGCCGGAAACGTGCAGGACCGGCAGACTGCCGTTGTGGAGCCCATCGGGGTAGAGGAAGCCATAGGAACCGGCGCAGAGGCACCAGGAAAGTGCGCTGCGGCTGGCAAGACGGCTGAGTGGCCGGTCGAATTTGAGCCCATATGCATTGACTGAATAATTATCGCGGATAAAGCCGTAATGCGCCTGGTAGGAGTTATTTGCGCTGTCGGTGTTCCAGGGGATGAGAGGAGCGGCATTGTCGCAGTAGAGCACTTTGGGCCGATTGATGATAATTCCGCCGGTGATCCGAACCAATGGAGCTCCCAGGTAACCATTGGCGGCAATGAGCCCCAGCCCCGCATATCGGGTGAACATCAGATATTTCCCTTCGAAACGGCCGCCGTTTCCTGGTTCGACCGTTTCCGAGGCAGCCGGCATGTTGCCTCTGTTGTCATCGGTGTACATGAATACTCCGAGACCGATCTGCTTGAGATTGCCGATGCACGTCGAAGTCCGGGCGGCCGCTCGTGCACGCTGCAGTGCCGGCAGCAGCATCGCCGCGAGGATTGCGATGATCGCAATGACAACGAGCAGTTCGATCAGGGTGAAGCGGGTTCTTTTCATTTCTGTCCTTTCCGCGGAGCAAAGTATGCCCGCTTACCGTTGGTTGCGTTTGAAATATTTGAGCAGCACCTTTTTGCGGGCGGTATCCGTCTGGGCCGGTTCGTTGTCCTGCGGGTTCTCGGTGTGTTCGACGCTCCAGCCGTTCCATTCGCGGAAGGCGTGATAGGTCCAGTCCCAGCCGTACTCCTCGAAGAGTGAGATGCAGTCCTCTAAATAGCGTTCCGCGCCGGGGGCCCACCGGACCGCCGAGAATTCGCCGACGTAGATTCGCGCTCCGTAACGCTGCTGGAAGTCGCGCACCGGTCGCAGATGTTCGATCAGCGCCTGCCGGTTGCAGGCGGAGTCTGGATAGCTCGCCATGCCGTCTTTTCCCGCGACTCCCCAATTGTTGTTTACTCCCTGGTGCGTATACCCGCCCGGCCAATACATATGAAGCTGATAGATGATGTTGTCCAGCGGCAGGGGGGACAGGTAGCGGAACGCCTGCGGCGAGCACCAGTCGTTTGATTCGACGATGATGGGGGTTGCCGGATCGATCCTGCGAATTTCCTCCGCCGCAAGTTTTTGCGCCGTCAGGTAGTCAATGCGGCAGGGGCGTGACTGCATCGGTTCGTTGACGAGATCGTAAGCCCACAATGCCGGTTTGTCTTTCAGCCGGGAGGCGATTTTTCTCCAGGTTTTCAGAAAGGCATCGAAATGTTCCGGGCTGTCAAGCATTCCGAGGTCGGGCGAACGGCCTCCGGGCGGAGAATGGAGGTCGACAATCACCCGCAGCCCGAGCTTTTCCGCACGATCCAGAACCTGCTCCAGTTCAATCAGTTTGGCATCCACCCACCGGAGATATTCCGCGACATCCTGGTCTGTGTCGTTTTGGCCCCAGTTCCGGACAAGCTGCCAGCGGATCAGGGCGGCTCCCCATGAGCGAAGCTCTTCCAGGTCGCCTTCCCGCAAAGCAGCCGGAGACATGGCTCCCCGCAGCGGCGGAATGGATTTCACCTGTTCCGAATATTGCACCCGGTAGTTGTTCGGCAGCTTTTGCGGCGGAAAAATTTCCGAAATATCCTTGACGGTTGTCTGCAGGTTACGGAATTCAACCCTGCCAGAACTCTCCTCCAGCCCCAGCATCAGTTTTCCGCCCGTCGCTCCTTCCGGGACGAGGAAGGAGATTTCCAGTTTCTTCCAGCCGAATGTTCCCCGAAGACCGGAGGGAGAGCGCCAGACGTCGCGCCCGTCCTTGCGGTAATGCAGCAGAAATTTGACTCCGTTCCAGGCGTGACGCGGAACGGAGACGTTTTCCGCCCGGCATTCAACCGTCAGCCGCAGGGAGCGGCCGCGGTATGCCGCAACATCGAACGGCATCGAGACAGCATGGCGGACGCTCTGCGGTCGAAGTGACGCCGGCACGTCGATCGCAAGCACATCGAAGCCGTTCTCATTTCTGACGCTTGCCGAATCGATCCAGTTCCAGCTTCCCCCTTTCCCGAGATCGATTTGATGACATGTCTCCGCCGAAACCGCTGCTGCCAGAACAAAGATTGCGGCGCAGAAAAATATCCTGCATATCTGATTCATTTATCATCCTTCCGGGAAGAGAGGCTATTGGTTGCGCTTGAAATACTTGAGCTGCGGTCACGGTTTTCCGGTGGTTCCGTTCCAGGAGGTACACCAGAAGCTGCCGCCTTCGTCTTCGGCCAGGTTGCCGCCTTCCGGAATGTCGTTTGCCGACATGGGGGTGACGTGCCCGTCGGCAAATCCGATGTTTCCGCCTGTTCCGTTCCTGTGACGCCAGTAGCGGTTGGTCATGTTTTCGCGGTTGATTGCGGCCGGATCGTCCCACGAGCCGGTCTTGTTCACGTCGAAGACCGCGGCACGACCGCTCGGATTGCGGATTGCTCCGATTTTAACGTTTCCGCCGGGATCATTGGTCAGGGACGCATAGCCGCCGACCCGGTTGATCCCGTAATGGTTCTGAAGAGTGCTCGGCGTATACGGCTCGGTGCTGCTCGGACAGGCGAACGGTCCGATGGGCCTGTTGATGCCGCTGGAGTCTTTGGGAGCGAAGCAGTAATCTGTAATTTCGATGCCCGGACTGTAGATCGACATCAGCATATCCAGCCATTTGCCGCTCCAGGAGCCAAGCCCGAGATTGCAGTTGGAGGCGGGAACAACGTCGTTGTTGCCGTCGATGTACATGGCCAGAAATGTCCCGATCTGCTTGAGATTGTTGACGCAGGTGATGTCGCGGCTCCGGGCGCGCGCCTGATTCAGCGCCGGCAGCAGCATCGCCGCGAGGATTGCGATGATCGCAATGACGACGAGCAGTTCGATCAGGGTGAAGCGGGTTCTTTTCATGTTCGTCCCATCCTTTCGATGTGGTTTAGGAAACGCGTTATTTTGAGCGGCAAAAAAATACCGGAACTCGCTCCGCACGGCCGGTGGTTTCGGAAAAGGCGAATGTGACCGGTATTTTGAGTTGAACGGGTTCTTTGCCGCCTTCAATCCGGGCGACGAGCTTTTCAAGGGCAGTGACGCCGATCTCATAATCATTGGTCAGTGCGGTGATGAAACGGTCTGTGGCAAGACGGGTGCTGCTCTGGCCGTCGAAGCATCCGACCGCGGCGGCAGGATACCGGGCGGCGATGCAGCGCGAGGCGCCGCGCGCCAGCTGCGGAGCGGTTGCGACGACCGCGTCGTATCGGCCGGTTGCCAGCAGTTCGGCGGCAAGCCGCTCTCCGTCGGCTTCCGTATAGTCGCTGTAACGGATCGCCTCCGGCGGAATCCGGACCCCGGCCCGGCGGATTCCGGCTTCGAGCTGCGGAATGATCGAGGTGTCCTCCTTCCCCGCCAGCCAGCAGAAGCTGCGGCGGCCCTTCTCACGCAGGTGCGAGACGATGCCGAAGGCGGAGTGCTCGTAATCGCTTGCGACGAACGAAAGCGAGGCGCTGCCTTCCGCTCCGGGCAGCGAAGTCAGGAAAATCCGCGGCCCGCTCAATGCGGCAAGTTCGTTCCAGTAGCGGTCGGAGCGGTGAACGCCCCAGATCAGAAGTCCGTCGAGAAAGCCCGACTGGAACAGCCCGGCATAGTGGTTGTTCTCCTGAAATTCCGGGCGGTTGAACAGCAGAAGCAGATTGTAGCCGGTCCGGCAGAGCGCCTTTTCGATGCCGGAGAGGATCTCGACGAAGTGTGTGTCGTTGAAGGCGTTGTGTCCCATCTCCTCCTGAGGCGGCACCAGCAGTCCGATGACATTACTGCGGCGTTTGAAGAAACGCTGGGCGTTCACGTTCGGAACGTAATTCAGCGCCCGTGCCGCTTCGCGGATTCTCTCCTGCGTCTTTTCCGGAATCGGCAGTTCGCCGCTGCGGTGGTTCAGGACCCGCGACACGGTGCAGGTCGAAAGACCCACATGGCGGGCCAGTTCGCGGATGGTGCAGCTCTTTTTCGCAGGGTCGGGCATCAGGCTTCTCCGTCTGTTTAGATAACACGTTTATTGAACACGTTATTTATTATACCAAAAAAGAAGCGTAATGTCAAGAGCCCGGTGAATGATTTCCGGATTTTTTTCGTGAAAATGAAACGGGGGAACGGGGAAAGCGGAAACCTTCCCACCGCTCCCCCGCGGATTTCAATTTTCTTCGGCCCACGCGATATGAAAGTCGCCCGTAACGTTTTCGAGCACATATTTCGGCCCGACACCGTCATATTCGAGCCGGGCTTTCAGCACGGATGGCTCAAGCACGGTCCGGTGCTGCTCCGGCGGATAGAAGCGGACCGAGTCGACGTGACCGGCCTCCGGACGGAACACCACGCGTGCGTTTGCGACTCCCCGAAGGAGAATCCGCCGCCTGACACCCGGCATGCCGGAGGTAGCCTCCCGGCACGACACCCTGCCGTGTTTCATGCCGAGGAATACGCGGCACTCGCGGTTGACGGCGCGTTCGGCGGGAT
>ENA-UERG01000183-UERG01000183.1-human-gut-metagenome-genome-assembly--contig:-NODE-183-length-60002-cov-21.524973_pt1 | contig 60002 bp, 53 predicted proteins | sample MGYA00242954_ERZ507954 | MGnify/ENA primary metagenome ERZ507954 (study PRJEB26167, sample SAMN06115478) | human gut metagenome | host: Homo sapiens | place: China:Sichuan | collected 2015-01-21...
ATGTATCTTTTATCGGTTGCAACGCCCTCGGTAATGCTGTCGCCCAAAAAACATAATCTGTCCGTACGCCGAATCATCTTTTCGCTTCCCCTGCAAATTTTTTATCATTATAGCACAAAACAATGTGTTTGTCAACACTTTCCGGCTTTTCGTAATATTTAAAAAATCTTACGCGTTTCCGCTTCTACCGTCTTTATACAACGCCGCCGAACAAAGAATACCCCCGCGCCGCAAACTTTTTGTTAAAAATCCCGCGGAAAAATTACCGCGGGAAACCGAATATCATATTGAATATAAGGTTACGAGACAAACCCGTCTACGCTGTGCGCCACGTAATTGAGGTGGTCGCCCACACGTTCGAGATTAGAAACCAGATTGATGAACACGGGGTTGTTTTCCGCATTGCACTCGCCGCGCTGCATTCTGTCGATATGGTCGGCAATCAGACTGCGGCGCATATTGTCCACGCGATCCTCTGTTTCGTCCGATTCGTTCATGATGTTATATTCTTTCATCAGTACGATACGTTTTACAAGCGAATACTGTTCCTGCAGCAGGGCATACATTTCGGAAAGTTTCGTGCCCACGACGGGAGAAAACGTAAGGTTTTCATTGATGGTCTTGCGCGTATATTTCGTTAAATTATCGGCAAGCTCCGAAATTCTCACAATGTCTCCCACGTTGTTGTGCAGGGCGCTGATTTTCTTTTCGTCCTCGAGAGAAGGTCCCGCGGCGGAAACTTTCACCAGATAATCGCTGATGGATTTGCTTAAATCTGCAATCTTCTCGTTGTTTGCCGCCACATTTTCCACGGTAGATACGTCCCGACGGATAAACCCGTTGAACGCAGTTGCGAGAGACGCCATCGCCATATCCGCCATACGGAACGTTTCTTTCTTCAGCTGCGAAATGGCAAGCGCGGGCGAATTCAGGAATCGTTTATCCATATATACAAACTTCGCGCCGCTTTCCGTTTCCTCGGCTTTTTCTTCCGTTTTCGTTTCGGGAACGATCAGCATGGCAAGTTTCACAAGCACGTTCGTAAACGGCAGGAACATCAACGTGCACAGCACGTTGAAGAAGGTGTGGAACATGGCGATCTGCGTTTCCGGGGAAGAGAACCAGCGTTCGAACGTCTTTTCCTGAAACTGCGGGAAAATCAGCAGCACTACCATGAAAATAACGGTGCCGAGGACGTTGAACAGCAGGTGAATGATACTTGCGCGACGCGCGTTTACGCTTGTTCCTATCGAGGAAATCAGCGCCGTAACGCAGCTGCCGATATTGCTGCCGAGAATCACGTACAGTACCGCGTTTCCGCCGCCGCCCACAATCAGCCCTTGCATCGCCATCGCGATGATAATCGTTGTTACCGCGCTTGAAGACTGAATCAACGCCGTGAACGCAACGCCGATAAACAGAAGAAAAAACGGATTCGTTGCCTTAGAAAGCACGGTTTCAAGCGCTGCGTGAATTTTTTCTCCTTCCATTGCGCCGCTCATCACGTCCAGCCCCACAAAAACGATGCCGAGCCCCGCCAGAGCGATACCCGCAAGCCGCACCTTATCCTTTTTCGAAAACATGTTCATTGCCATGCCCGCAAACGCAAACGCCATAAAGAAAACGTTGAGGTTAAATGCCTGCAACGCCACGATCTGCGCCGTGATCGTCGTGCCGATGTTCGCGCCCATGATGATCGTTGCGGCTTGTTTTAAAGACATAATGCCCGTATTCACAAACCCGATCACCATCACCGTAGTGATGGCGGAACTCTGTACTACCGCCGTGGCGGCAGCGCCCAGCCCCACGCCCACCATTTTTTTATCGGACGTTTTATTGAACAGCCTTTTCAGCCCGTTGCCCGCCAGCTTTTCCATATTGTCGGAAAGCAACTTAAATCCGAGCAGAAATACGCCGCAGCCCGCAAGAATGGTGATAACCGAATAAACGTAATCCATAAAATTTTTTAATTTTCCTCCGTGCGAACCTTTCCGCACGCACTTTTGTACCCGTTTGCCTTTATTTGTATCCTACGCCTGTATCCTTTTCCCCCGCCGGGCTTATCGGCGCGGTTTTTACCGCCGTTCTTCCGACTCGTCCGTTCGCTCGCCTGACGCGAAACGGTTCGGCGTTTGCCCGCTTCCCCGCATTTTAATTATACCATACTCGCGCCTCGCCGCAAAGACACAATCATAAATTTTCATAATTCTTTTTATAAATTTTATTTTTTTTCATTTTTTGTTGCTTTTGTATCAAGAATGTATCAGGATAGTGAAAAAAACGTTGTTCCCCGCGAAAAACTCAAAAAAATTTGTCGGTTTGCCGCGCTTTCCTTTACAACGGAGAAAAAGTGTGATACAATAGAATTACACTTAACGTCAGTCGGTGCGTATTTTCGCGAGCATTACGCTCGGCGCGCCGAAGCGGAGGAAAATATGTATTATGAAATTGAAAACGCCGAGCTGAAAGTGGGCGTCGAAACGAAAGGCGCGCAGTTAAAATCCATCCGTTCGAAAAAGACGGACACGGAATATCTCTGGCAAGGCGACGAGGAATTCTGGAAAGGCAGAGCGTACAATCTGTTTCCCATCGTCGGCAGAGCTTACAAAAACAAGTACGATTACGAGGGAAAAACTTACGAAACGCGCCCGCACGGCATCGCGCGCGACAACGAATTTGTTTTAGCCGACCGCACGGCAACGAAGCTTTCGTTTGCGCTGACGTACACCGAAGCGACGCTGAAAATCTACCCGTGCAAATTTATCTTTTACGTAATTTATGAAATTTTCGGGGCAAATTTAAAAGTTTCCTACCGCGTACAAAATCTCGAACAAAAAGAAATCGCATTCTGCCTCGGCGGACATCCCGGCTTCAACGTGCCCTTCCATCCCTCCGGCGACTTCGAAGATTACTTCCTTGAATTTCCCGAAAAAACGGCAATCAAGCAGTGTTTGACGGCGCCGTCGAAACTGATTTCGGGCGAAGTCGTTCCTTTCTCTTTGCATGCGAACAACCGCGTCCCCCTTACGCACGATCTTTTCAAAGACGACGCCGTGATTTTTGCGAATACCTGCCGCGAAGTTTCGTTGAAACGCAAGCGTTCGAAACGCTATTTAACGCTGCGCTATCCCGATTTCCGCTACCTCGGCGTATGGCAGACGCAGGATTCGCAGGCGCCGTTCGTATGCCTCGAACCGTGGACGTCGCTGCCCGCCACCGACGGAAAACGCTACGACCTTTTCACGAAAGACGACGCGCTGCATCTCGCGGCGGAATCCGCGTACGAAACGGCGTGGACGCTGGAACTGCACGAATAACCGAAAAACGATCTGTTCGCTAAACTATATCGAAAAAACGATTAACTCCCTTGCAACGCTTTTCGTCGCAAGGGAGTTTTATTCGCGATAAAATTGTTTGACTACGCCAAGAATTTCCCCGCTACAAAAGCGGAGCAATTTTTTAAACTAATTTGCGCCCCATCAATACGCCCATCACCGACGCCATCATTAAGCCTCTCGTCCAGCCGCTGGAATCGCCGAGGCAGTGCAGTCCGCGGATATTCGTATTGAAATTCGTATCCATCTTGATACGGTTGCTGTAAAACTTCAGTTCGGGCGAATACAGCAGCGTTTCCGCCGAAGCAAATCCCGGCAGCACGTAATCTACCGACTGCATGAAATTGATGATGTTAATCATCGTGCGATACGGCATCGCGGCGGTGATGTCGCCCGCCACCGCGTCTTTCAGCGTGGGGCGCACGTTCGAGCGCGAAAGCTCTTTGTCCCACGTGCGCTTGCCGTCTAAAATATCGCCGAACCGCTGTACAAGGATATGCCCCGCGCCCAGCATGTTGGTCAGCTCGCCGATTTTCTGCGCGTACGCGATCGGCTGATTGAACGGATACGAGAAATTATGCGAACACAAAATGGAAACGTTCGTGTTCTCCGTTTTTAAATCTTTATACGAGTGTCCGTTCACCACGGCAAGATTGTTATCGTAATTTTCCTGCGATACGAAACCGCCGGGGTTCTGACAGAACGTACGCACCTTGTTTTTGAAAGGTTTCGGGTAGCCGATCAGCTTGGATTCGTACAGAACCTTGTTCACCGTTTCCATCACTTCGTTTCTTACTTCCACGCGCACGCCGATATCCACCGTGGAAGGCACGTGTTCCACGCCGTATATTTCGCAGATTTTCTCCAGCCATTCCGCACCGCGTCTGCCCGTAGCCACCACCACGTCGTCGGCAAACACTTCCTGCGAATCGGCGCCGTTCCACTTTTCGATTTCCACGCCCTTGCACACGCCGTCGCCCATAATCAGCGTGTTGCACTGGTATTCGAACATGATTTCGACACCGTGTTCCAGAAGGTAACGTTCGATGGAAAGATAAATATTCTGCGCCTTTTCTGTACCCATATGGCGGATGGGGCAGTCCACCAGCTTCAAGCCGGCCTGAATCGTACGCTTTCTGATTTCTTTCACTTCTTCCGAAACGTTCAGACCTTCGATGTGTTCGTCCGCGCCGAATTCAAGGTAAATTTTATCGGCGTAATCGATGGTTTCCTGCGCCAGCTCTTCGCCGATCAGAAGAGGCAAATCGCCGCCCACTTCCGCCGAAAGCGAAAGCTTGCCGTCCGAAAACGCGCCCGCACCCGAAAAACCCGTAGTAATATGGCAGAATGGCTTGCAGTTCATACACTTGCCCGTTACGTTTTTCGGGCATCTTCTGTTTTCCACGGATTTGCCCTTTTCTACGATAAGGATGCTTTTTTTGCTGCCTTTGCGCAACATTTCCAGCGCGGTGAAAATACCCGCCGGTCCCGCACCGATAATAACGACGTCTTTTTTCATAACTGTTCTGCCTCCGAGTACACAACTTTTTACTTTTTTCGCCGGTTTTTTCCGCTTTTTTCGCCCGCGCCGCATCGAATCGCGTTCGATTACACGTGCGCGTCCTGACGGAAAACAAGACAAAAGACCCGACTTTCGCATTATATCACGCTTTTCGGGTCTTGTCAAGGTTATTCGCCCTGTTTTCGTATTTTTTAAACGGTTTTTCCGCAACGGACTATTCCGCCGTTTCCGCGGCGATAGCATCCGCCCGAAGCGGCGGCAACGTTCACTGCGCCGTCTGTAAGCCGGGCAAAGATTGTTCCGTTTCCGTAGCGGCTTCTTCCGCGGCTGCAGCGTCTGCCGCCGTCGGCACGTTTTTCGCCGCCTCGCGCGCGGCGCGCTTTTCGTTGTTTTTATACAACACTTCCAGCTTATAGGAATTATATCTCAAAATAAAATAGGACGGCAGATTGCACAGCATATTGATAATCGCCACGGGCAGCGCAAGCGAGAAAAGCAACGCGCGCGGCGTTAAAAACAGCACCGCATACCCGGCGAACGCCGAAACGAGATGAATCGCTTCTCCGTAGCACAGTTCCAGAAAATATTTATCGAGGTAAGCGTTATCCTGCGGTCGTGCGATTTCGTTTTTCGAAAAGCCCGTAAACCTGCCCCATTCGGGAATTTTGTCTTTCCACTTGCGGATTTTAATCGTTTCGTAAAAATTCTTCTCGCCCGCGCCTACCGTAAACGCCGCCTTTTTGTGGTTAAACCATTTTCCGGGCAACACACGGCGGATAAACAGCGCCAGAAGCGCGTCGATAGCAATCGCCAGCGCCACCGCGTAAAACGTATACAGCACGCCCGCGCCGAGCGATACGCCGATAACGCCGAACACTCCTTCGGAAAGAGCAGCGTTCAGTATGGCAAGCACCGTAAGCGCCACGGAAATCACCCACACAAACAACATTTATCTTCGTTTCCTCCTGTCTTTGTTTCTTCCGCGCTTTCTTCTTCGTGGTAGGCAAGCGGAACGCCGTACACCTCTTCGTATTTCGCCTTATACAGCGCAAACGTATCCTCTTTCATTTTTTCCGCCGCCTGCTTTTCGCTCAGCGTTTTATCCGGGTACACGGGCGGCATCACGTGCAGCGTATAATGCTGCAACGGATAGTTGTGCTCGTCCAGTTTCGTTTCGTCGTCTTTCATCGTAATGAACGTCGGCAAAACGGGCACGCCCGCGCGCACCGCAATTTTAAACGCGCCGATTTTAAACGGACGAGGCTTTCTGTAATTCCACCACATGCCCTGTTCCGGGTAGATGAGCACCGCTTCGCCGCGCCTCAGAAGCGTATCCGCAGCAGACATAAAATTCACCATCGTGCGGCGGTTGGAAGAAAGCGGCAGCGTATTGCAGTTGCGGAACAAAAAGCCGAACAACCCGCTGAACCCCGTGTAATTTCCCTCGCGGATGACTTTATACAGCCGCTTCTTTTTCAGGCTTTTTTGTATGCAATGATACAAAATATAATTATCGGGAATACCGAAATGGTTGCAGGTGATCACCGCGCCCGTGTCTTTGAGCAGACGGAGATTTTCTCCGCCATCCATGCCGTCAATCACCACGGCGCCTTCTTTAATCATCTTTTCGAAGAACTTTCTGCCCATTTTGTTGGCGATCGCCGTTTTGATTTTGCTGGAAAGTTTCTTTCCGAGATAATCCACGTCCTCCGGGCGCAGTTCCGGCGAGGGCGGATCGTTTTCCACGTCTTTATCGAACCACCCCTTGCGCTCGTACTCGTCGATTTTTCTCAAAACCTCTTTTCTGTCCTCGGATACTATCGAAAGATCCATTTGTCTGCCGCCTTTTATCGTATTTTTATGCGTTTTTAACGTATTTTTTAAAATAATTCTCTTCGTTTGCGATTTCCTTTTCGCAAAGCGCCAACAGTCCCGCCTCGCACGCGGCGTCGTTTTGTTTTTCCTCTTCGCCGTAATCGCGGAGGAAACCCTTCAGAAGCTCGTAAAATTCCGTTCTTTCAGCGCTTTCCCAAAAATATTCCTGATACAGAATATCATCGTAATGCCACGGCTTCATCGTAAGGTTGTAATGAATGATTTTCGGATCTTTCAGCCGCTGCGTTTCGCCGCCCACGGGCATCGCGTTCCACTCGTCGGCAAGAAATTTCACTCTGCCCTTGCAAATCACGTTCAGATAATCCTGATCCTGCGCCACGGCGAATTTATATTTTTTCAGCAGCGCGGAAAATTTACCGTAAAAATCTTCGTCTCTCAACGCCTTTAAATTTAAAAGCAAGACGCCCGCGTTGAAATATTTTTCCGCGTCGATGCCAAGCACGTGCTTCGTATATTCCTGGAATACGGGCACCGCGCCCACGGCGCCGTCGGGCACGCCCGCCACGTAGTTATCGCCGAGCTCCGTATCGAAATATTCCGCCAGATCGCACCGTACCGCAATGTCGCTGTCCAGATAAATCGCCTTATCGTATTCGGGAAACATCATCGCAATGAAAATGCGGAAATACGTCGCGCACGAATAATAATCGCGCAGGTGCAATTCTTCGGAAAGCACAGCCAGACGATCGGTAACGTCCACGAAATACACTTTGAAATTTTCGCTTTCGAATTTCTTGATTTTATCGCTTCCGTCGTCGCTCACGCCCGCGTGCAACACGTAAATTCTGTATTCGTTTTCGCAAGACGCATGTTCTTTGATCGATTGCAGCGTTACCGCAAGAAAAGGAACGTATTTATCGTCCGCCGCAAAAAATACGGGGATAACTTTTTTCTCTTTTATTTCGTTTGTCATTGTTTTTATACCTCATTGTATTCGTATCGATTTCGGAAAGCTCGGTTGCGCGTTTTATCCGGATTTTTATTTTTTCCGCGCCTTCGCCTCTTCCGTTATCTATTTTAATACATGCGACAAAAAAAGACAACCTACTGTGTATCCCCTTTTCTCTACTAAATTTTTTGCCTGTCTACTCACGGTAGAATTACTGTTTTTTACCAAAAACAAGCTGTTTTTCGCATTTTTACGGCAATTTACGCCTGCTTTTTCTTTCCGGCAAAAAATGCCGACTGCAAAAAATCGCTGTAAAAAGAAAAAATCCTCTTCCGGGAAGAGTCTTTTTTTGCGTATCTACCGTGGGTAGAATATGTTTTTTTACTTATATCGCCGCCGTTTCGTTCCGCATACAGCCGTGCCGCGCCCTTACGCCGAATCTCCGTTTTGCGCAAAATAAGCGATTACCCCGTTTACGATTGCGCCGGCAAGCTCCTTTTTAAATTCGTCGGAAGTTAAAAGCGCTTCGTCTTTCGGGTTGGAAAGAAATCCGCATTCCACCAGCGCCGAAGGATATTCGCTGCAGGAAAGCATGAAAAAATCGCCCGTGGCTTTCGTACGCTTCGGCACGCCCCTGCCGCCGTAAAGTTTATTGAACGAAATCTGCAACGATTCGGCGAGATTCGCCCCTTCTTCGCTGCCTTTCAGATAAAACGCCTGCCCCCCGCGCGAAAACGAAGAGGGATAATAATTCTGATGTATCGAAATCACGGCGGAGGGACGCGCTTCGTAAATGATATCGCGGCGTTTTAGCATATCGCGTTTTTTAAACCCTTTCGCGGTGGTACCGTACAGCCCTTCCGCCGTTTTTCTCGTCAGCACGACTTCGAATCCCGCCTCGCGGAATTTTTCCGCCGTCAGATACGTAATATCCAGATTCAGCTCGCTTTCCTTCGCGCCCGTGTTTTTCCCCGTCACGCCGCCGTCTATTCCGCCGTGCCCCGCGTCCAGCACGATTTTTGCGTTTGTTACCGCCATCGCCGCCGCAGGCGCAACAAGATTGCGCAGACAAAGATAAAACGCGGCGATTTCCGGCAGGACAAGCGCCGCGCACAGGACAGAATAAATTTTTTTACGATGGATACCCGTCTTTCGCGTCATACCCTATCGTATGCGGCTGCAACCGTCGTTTATACGTTTTCCGGCGTTTTTAACTCGATTTTTCCCTGCGATTTATCCGAAAGTTTTTCGGCGTCGGCGCTCTGCGTTTCCGATTCCTTTCCCGTCTTTTTCCTTTCGAGCGCTTCCCGCGCCGCTTCCGCAAAAAACGAACCGTTTGCCGCCGGCACCGCAAACGAACAATTTTCCGCTTCCGCCAGAAGCTCCGCGCGGATTTTTCCGCACGCGACCGCGCTCACCGCAATGCTTTCCGCCCCCGCGGCAATCATCGTTTTAAAATCGGCCGCCGTTTGCACGCCCGTAATTTCCAGCATGCAGGTATCTTTTAAAAACGTGCGCAGTTCCGCCGCCCCCGCGAAAAAAGGCACCGACAAATATTTCGCGCCGTAGTCCGCCGCAAGCCCGGCGATTTTCTTCCACGCCGCTTTATCCGTGCGTGCGGCAACATTTTCCGGCAACGCCACGGTAACGGGGCGTTTTTTCACCGCCTTGCATACCTTTTTTATCTCCCGCTTCGTTTCGCCCGTTTTTCCCGTCTGCACTGCGGAGGGCGATAAAATCAGCGTGATTCTTCCCGCGCCGTCGCGCAAAGCCCGCTTCGCTTCGTACCGTTTCACCTGCCACGAAGTTTCGCCGTTTCCGCCCACAATCGCGTCAACCGCGGCTCCGCCCGCCGACGCGTTTCTTGCCGCCGCCACCTTGTTCGACGGAACGCGCAAAGCAAGCGCTTTCACGCCGCGCGCCGCCTCCGCGCACTTTGAAATTTCCGCCGCAGACAGATCTTCCGGCGGCAGAATCACCGTCTTTTTCAATGCCGCCAGCACTTCGTCCACACGCTTTTTGCGTTTAAAAACGCAATATTCCTCCGCCTCCGCCGGCGAAAGCACAATGCTTGCGCCCGTAAAAGCCGTGTTGCGCGCCCCCGCCGCCGTTGCCTCCGCCGTAGCCGTTCTTGCACCCGCCGTTTTTTCCTCCGCCGCTCCCGCGTTTTTCAACAAATTTTCCATATCGACCTGATTATGCGGCAAAATCCGTGCGATTATTCCTTTTTTTGCCAAATTGTGAAAGAACTTTTGCGTTACAATGGTACCATGGCAAGTTATGATTTTCGCTTATACTTTTGTATTTCTGCCGCGCAAAGCAATCTCGCGCTCGGGTTCTGGGCAATGGCGGGCTTGTTCTGCGCGTGTTTTTTTCTGATTCACCTGTTCCGCTGGGCCGCGGCTTACTTTTTAGCGTACAAACGCGGCGCAAAACGACGGATTCCGCCGCCCGCGCCGCCGCAGAAACCGCCCGAAAAGAAACCCCGCCCCGCCGAAAAACAGCCGGAAAAAATTTATTATATCGTAGAAAAAAAGAAAAAACGGGAAAGTGCGAAATACTCCGAGCCGAAAGAATTCCGCTTCAAGTAATTTCGTCTTTCCCGCCGGCAGGCAGCCCCGTTTTCGCCGCGTTGCCTCTTTACGACAGTCTTTTTACGTCGCTCTTACGACGGCTGTATCGCGCGCTTAATCTTCGTATTTTTCAAGATTTCCGCCGTCCGCCCACAACCGTTCGAGGTGGTAAAACAGCCGCGTTTCGTCCTGCATGATATGCACGATCACGTCGCCGTAATCGAGTACCGACCATCTTCCGTCGCGCATGCCCTCTTCCCGCACGGGAGAAAGCGAAAATTGCTTTTCCATCTGTTCTTCCACATACTCGCCCATCGCGCGCACCTGCGTGGAAGAAGTTCCGCTTGCAATTACGAAATAATCGCACAGCGACGATTTTTCGCGCACGTACACCGTGGCGATATCTTTCGCTTTTTTTGCGGAAAGCGCTAAGCAGATTGCCTGCGCAAGTTCTTTGCTGGTGGCTTCGTTCGCGTTTTTCTTTTCTTCGTTTTCCATATCCTTAGCTCCTGTTCGTTGTTTTTATTTCTTTTCGCCCGCAATTTTCCGTTCGGCGTCCTCGTATGCTTCGCGGGTAAGCGGATAAATTTCGCCGCCCCGCTCTTCCAGATGGCAAAGCGTTTCCCTCAGCGCTTCGAACGTCGTAAAATCCAGCGAATTTTCCTCGGCGTAAAACAGTTTACGAAGTTCCTTCACCCCGGGATAGTCCCTGCCGTCCTCCACCATATCGGCAAGAAAAATCAACTGTTCCAAAAGGCTCATTCCAGCTCTGCCGCTGGTATGATACCGTATGGCGTTTAAAATTTCTTCGTCCGTAATACCGTAGGCATGTTCCGCCGCATATGCGCCCGTAAACTGATGCAGAACAGGCTCCGGCACGGGGCGGGGCACACCGTCCGGCAACGCAAATCCGTCCAGTATCGGGGAGGAAAGCGGCAGATTTTTCGCGCAGTCGTGAAACAGCGCCGCGGTAACCGCCTGCCGTTCGGGCAGATGCAACCCCGCGGCTTTTTTCGCCGCGGCAACCGCCACGCGCAAAGAATGTTCCCGCCGCGAAGGCTTTTCCGTTGCAAGCGCTTCGTGCGCGTTCGGTATTTCGTACAGCCTGTGCGCCCTGATGTATTCCGCCACGGCGGCGCCGCAAAGAGCGGAAGTATCGTCGCCCGCGGCGGCTTTTACGCGCGCTTCGGTGGAAGAAACCGAAGTAGCCTTGTAATTCACCGTTTCGAAACGTTTTTTAAACCGCGCGAAAAACTTCGCCTGTTCCTCTTCCCGCCACTTCTCGCTTTCTTCCGCACGGTCGCACACGGCAAGATCGGCGTATCTAAGAATCTCTTCCGGGTTTTTCCACGTGGGAAAATCCCGCAGCATATCCGTCCCCACCAGAAAATACAGCGTATCTTCGGGATAGGTTTCGGCAAAATGCCGGCAGGTAAGGTACGTGTAACTCACCCCCCCGCGGGAAATTTCGTAATCGGAAACAATCGCCTGCGGCACGTTTTTAAACGCTTCTTTCAGCATCGCCGTGCGGTGCGCGTCGTCGGCAAGCGCTCTGCCCCGTTTATGCGGCGGCACGTACGCGGGCAACACAAACACGCGATCGAGCTTAAGCGACGAAATCGCCGCCTTCACCAAAGCGATATGTTCGATATGCACCGGATCGAACGATCCGCCGAAAATGCCCGTTCTCATTGCCCGTTTTTACTCCTCGTTCCGTCGTACGTTTTCGCGGCGTTTTATACATTATACCGCATTTTCCGAAATTTTTCAAGTTTATACGCGCGCTTTTCGGGCAAAAATATACTTATGAAAAATTATATGAAAAAAAGCGCCGAAATTTCGCACGTCTTTTTTACTTTCTCTTTCTCGTTTTTATTGTTTTTGTGCTTTTTCCGCTACTTGCGACTGTCCGTCGTCCTCTCCGTCCTGTTCGCGCTTGCCGCCGCCTGCTGCGCCGCCGCGCTTCTTGCCGCGCTTCTCGGCAGAAAGCGCCGGAAATCTTTATTTTCGCTGCGTGCGGAAAAAGAAAAAAACGCGCTGGCGCTGTATCTTTCCGTCGTTTCCGCAAAAGACGTCGCGCAGTTTTTCAAAACGGCTTTCCCCGCGCGTTTTTCCGCCCTGCCGTACGCTCTCCCTTCCGTCGGCGAAAATTTATTTTACGCGCACCTGCCGCCGCAAGCCGGAACGGAAGGAAAAAGCGGCGCCGACTGTTTTTTCTCTTTCTCCGCAAAACCTTTCGGCACGGAAAAAAGCGAAACGCTGTTGCGCGCCCTCGGCAACGCGTCCGGGTTTTCCGTGCCGCAACCGGACGAAAATAAAAAATATGCCGCGCGCGCAACGCTGTACTGCCTTGCCGCAGACGAAGAAGCCTCCGCGCTTTTAAACCGTTTCGGCGTGCAATGCGTTACGATTGACGAAATTTTCGAAAAGGCGAAAACCAACGCCGCGTTGCCGGAAGCCGTAACCGCCCTTGCCTCCGAAAAAAAGCCCCGCGACTTCCGATTTTGCAAAATCGGCAAAAAAACAGCCCGCGGTCTGCTTGTTTCCGCCGGGATTCTGCTTTTCACATCATTGTTTTCGCCCTTTCCGTACTACTACCGCGCCATGGGGCTGATTCTTCTCGCGCTCTCGCTCGCCGTGCGGTTGCTTGCCGTGCGCGCACAGCCGCCGCAATTCCGCGGCAAAACCGCTCCGCCGGATGAGGACGCCCCCGCAAACTCGACGCCCGCGGGGGGCGACTGATTTTATAGTTCCCGAATCGCTTTGCCGATATTTCCGGAAATTATCGTGGCGGTAAGCGCATACTCGCTTACCTCTTTCGCCGCAATTTCCGCCGCCCTGCCCGCAAGATACGCGCCCGCGCACGCCGCGTCGAACAAACTTGCCCCGCTCGCCGCAATCGAAACAATCAATCCCGAAAGCGTATCGCCGCTGCCGCCTTTCGCCTGTCCGGAATTTCCCGTAGCGTTGAAAACCGCGCGATTTCCATCGCAAATCAACGTTTTCGCCCCCGAAGCGCCTTTCAGAAGCACCGCCACGCCATTTCGCGCGGCGTATTTTTTCGCTTCTTCCACGGCAAGTTCGCCGTCGTTTTTCAGCAGTTCGCGCATATCCTTTCCCGTCAGACGCGCAAATTCCGCAGGATGCGGCGTAATCAGCACGGCGCTTTTTTTCGAGCGGAACAACTCCGCGGCTCCCCGCACGCCGTACGTTGCCGCAATCGAATTCAATCCGTCGGCGTCCAGCAGCAATTTTCCGCCGTAATTTTTCAGCAGATACGCAATTACTTTCGCCGCGGATTTCGTATTTCCCATACCCATCCCCGCGGCAATCGCGTCGTATTGCAAAATATTTCGCAATCTTTTTCCGTCAAATTTCCATTCGCCGCCGCGGCACGCGGAAAACGTCAGCGCCTCCGGTACTTTGCCCGTTAAACAAAACCGCAATTTTTCGGGCACGAACAGCGCCGTATATCCCGCGCCTCCGCACAGCGCGGCTTGCGCCGCAAGCACCGCCGCCCCGCCGTAACGCATGCACCCCGCCGCTATCGCCGCTCTTCCGTAATCTCCTTTGTTCGAAACGGCTTTTCTCGGCGGCAAAGCCGCTTTGATATCCGCCGCATTCAGAACGCGTATCCCGTCAGAAACGCAATTTTCTCCTTTCATCCGCCCGCCTCCGTTTTCTTGCGCCGCATTTTCAGGCGGCTTTGCCCGCCGCACGATACGGCGCCGCCGCGTACGCTTTTATCACGTACGCATTTTAATAATTTCCGCCGCCGAATACAGTTTCTCCTCGCCGCCGACAAGCACGCGCAACCTGCCGCACTCGTCCGCGCCTAAAATCCGCGCGATAAAACTGCCGCTTTCCGTAACCAGCACCATATTTTCGCCGACAAACCCGAACCGCGCGAGGTACTCCCCGAAAATCCGCTTGTAGGTTTCCTCGTTTCCGGAACATAAATCGGCGTAATTTTTCAACAGATTTTCAATCAACCGCGCGCGCCATTTTTTCACGTTCTGTTTTTCGTCCGTTTCCAGCCATACGGAAGTCGCCGTGTTTTTCAGCTCTTCGGGCAAATCGTTTACGATATTCAGCCCGATGCCGCACACGCAGCAGATATCTTTATGCTTACCGTCCGCGTCGCCCGCCGCCGGCTCCGAAAACGTATTTTCCGTTAAAATGCCGCAGATTTTTTTCCCGTTTACGAAAACGTCGTTCGGCCACTTGATTTTCGCCTGCAATCCGCTCTCTTCCAGCGTTCTGCACACCGCGGCGCATGTTCCCGCCATAATCAGAAAAGATTTTTCCGCGGGAAAATTCGGGTAATACAACAACGACGAAAGGTATACCCCGCCCTTTTCCGAGGAAAACGATCTGCCTTTCGTGCCTTTGCCTCCGCTCTGTTTTCCCGCCGTAACAATCAGGTTTTCGCCGTATTTCTTCATTTTATCCGCGTATTCCTGCGTGGAAACTATCCGCGAAAATTTTTTGATTTTTATCCGATCGATGTTCATCTCGTCAATCATCCTCTCCGTTGCGGTATTTATCCGTCGCCGCCTTTGCCGTTTCTCCGTCGAACCCGCGCGAAATCAGCCGCCTGTACAATGCGGCAAGCGTTTTCCGATCCGCCGTTTTTCCCCGCATGTATTTTTCCGCAATCGCTTCCGCCGCCCGCGCTTCGTCCGGCGCATCGTCCCGTTCCTCGCTCTCCGCCGCTTCGTCTATTTCCGAAAACGCCGCCTCTATCTCCGCTTCGGCAATCCCCTTGCCGAGAAGCTCGTACTTAATCAGCCTCCGCCCCTTGCGTTTTCCCGCGGAAAGCGCATACGTTTTCGCGTACGCCGTATCGTTGATAAACCCGTACGAACGCATCTTTTCAATCACGTAATTTTCCACCGTAGGCAAGTACCCTTTGCTCTGCAGAAATTTGCGCACGTCCTTTTCCGTTTTCGCGCAGGCGGAAATATGCGTCAGCGCTTTATCCAGCGCAGTATTCTTTTCGCTTTCGCCCTGCAATTCGTCCAGCTGTTTTTCGTCGATCGTCTGCCCGGCTTTCAATCGGTTTTTCACCGCCGTTTCCAGCGTAATGCCGCAATAAAATCTGCCGTCCACATACACGTTGCAACGCCGTTTATCTTTGATTTGCGGCGTAATCGCCGTTATTTCGCCCAAAATCGTTTTCTCCGTTCTTCCGCAATTTTTTCCGCGCCGATACAGGCGCGGCGCTCCCGCGTTGTCTTTCGCTTCCTGCCATAGTATAGCCGTTTTTTCAAAAAAAGTCAACCGCGCGGCGGCAACCGCGGCAAATCGTGCGAAATTTTTTGCGCTTTTAGCGGATTTTTCGATATTTCTCTGCGTTTATGCGTTTTTTTCGTTTACTTTTCGGCGGAAACGTGATACAATTAACGGGTGTTTGAAAAACCCGGCAAACCTTTCGGTTGTCGCCGGACGGGAGGCATTATTTTATGGAAAACTATATTCGCGTAAACGAAACCACGGGGCAACAGGAATACGTCATCGATTTCGACGGCGTAACGGCGCAACTTCCCATCCTTCCCCTGCCAAGCGGCGTTAAAATCTGCTTTTTCAACCTGCACGGCAACGTGCTTTTAACGGAAAAATGCGCGCGGCTGCTCACCGATAAAATCGGCGACTGCGAAGTATTGATCACCGCCGAATCGAAAGGTTTGCAGCTCACCCACTGCGTGGCGCGCAATATGGGCATGCCTTTCTACGCCGTAGCCCGTAAGAGCAAAAAACTGTACATGCAGGACGGCATCGACGTACCCATCGCCTCCTCCATCACCACGGGCAAAGAACAGCGCCTGTATTTATCCCGCCACGACGTAGAACTCATCAAGGGCAAAAAAGTGTGCATCGTAGACGACGTGGTTTCCACGGGCGCGTCGCTTGCGGGGCTGGAAGCGCTTGTTAAAAAAGCGGGCGGCATCGTTTACAAAAAGGCGTTCGTGCTTGCCGAAGGCGAAGCGGCAAAACGCCCCGACGTGCTTTATCTGAATACCATTCCCGTCATTACGGACTGATTTAAAAACAATTAAAAGAAAACTCTTTGAAAGGCTTATAACAGCTCGTCTGCCTTTTCAAAGAGTTTTTTTATCGCGCTTTTTTCCGCCTACTCCTTCGCCCAGCCGAGGCAGCGGCGCACCGCGTCGCGCCATTTTTCCAGCCGCTTTTCACGGATTTCCTTTTCCATGGCGGGCGAATATTTTCTGTCTGCCAGCCAGAGTTTTTTCAGTTCTTTTCTGTCTTTCCATACTCCCGCGCCCAAGCCCGCCAGATACGCCGCGCCCAGCACCGTGGTTTCGCGGATTTCGGGCGTTACCACCTTTTTATCCGCTATATCCGCCTGAAACTGCATCAGAAATTTATCCCGCGAAGCGCCGCCGTCCGCTTTCAGGCTTTTTAACGTCATTCCCGTGTCTCTTTCCATGGCTAAAATCAGCTCTGCCGACTGAAACGCAATGGATTCCTGCGCCGCGCGGATAATATGTTCGCGCCGCGTGCCGCGCGTAATGCCCACCAGCACGCCGCGGGCGTACATATCCCAGTACGGCGCGCCCATGCCCGTAAACGCCGGCACCAGATACACGCCGCCCGTATCGGGCACTTTGCCCGCATAATATTCCGCGTCCTTGCTTTCTGCGAAAAATCGCATTTCGTCGCGCAGCCACTGAATCACCGCGCCGCCGATAAACACGCTGCCCTCCAGCGCGTATTGCGCCGGCTCGCCTTTCAGCGTCGCCGCCACGGTGGTAAGCAGCCCGTTCTGGCTTTCCGCGGGCGTTTCGCCCGTGTTCATCAGCAAAAAGCATCCCGTACCGTAAGTATTCTTCGCTTCCCCCGCCTGAAAACAGCACTGCCCGAACAGCGCCGACTGCTGATCTCCCGCCACACCGAACACGGGAATTTCCACGCCTCCCACGGGCGCATAGCCGTACAGCTCTCCCGAACTTTTTACTTCGGGCAGCATCTCGCGCGGAATATGAAAAAGTTCCAGCAGCTCGTCGTCCCAGTCCAGCGTATGAATATTGAAAAGCATTGTCCGCGCGGCGTTCGTGCGATCGGTCGCATGCACTTTTCCGCCCGTAAGCTTCCATACCAGATAGCTGTCCACCGTGCCGAATAACAGTTCTCCCCGCTTCGCGCGCTCGCGCTTCGGGTCCGCCCTGTCCAGAATCCATTCCGCTTTCGAAGCCGAAAAATACGCGTCGGGGATCAGCCCCGTCTTTTTCCGTATCATTTCGCCCGCGCCCGATTTTACGATTTCCTCAATCCTTTCCGCCGTACGGCGGCACTGCCAGACGATGGCGTTATACACGGGTTTGCCCGTGGCTTTTTCCCACACGATCGCCGTTTCGCGTTGGTTGGTAATGCCTATCGCCGCAATTTCTTCCGCACCCACGCCGCTTTTTGCCAGCACTTCCATCATAATGCCGTACTGGCTGCCCCATATATCCGTCGGATCGTGTTCCACCCAGCCTTCGCGCGGATAAAGCTGCGGAAATTCTCTGTTTAAAATGCAGACGATTTTCCCCTCCTCGCTCACAAGCGCCGCGCGCGAAGACGTCGTTCCCTGATCCAAAGCAAGTATGTATTTCATTTTCCCTCTCCGATACTTCGTTTTTTGTTTAATATTTATCCGTCGGAAACCGCATATGCGGTTTGCCGCAATCGTTGCCTTTCCGCGTTTTTTTCGGGTATATCCTTCGCTCCCCTACCCAAAGGAGTTCTTTTTTTTATATGCGCGACGCGAGATATGCGGCGCCGCTCATACGTCGGATGACGGGGGTATGTGCCGGAAGAACGGCTTTTTTGCGCGAAAAACGTCGTATTTTGCGTTTTCGACAAACGCCCTTTTCCGCATACGGCATTTTCTTACAAAATCCCGCAAATTTCCCCTTTCGTTTTTTTTCGTATGGCAAACGGGGCATACGAATCAAAAAAGCCACCCGCCGCGCACGCGACGTTACGCCCGCACGATTCGCGCCCCGTTTAAAGATAATCCGCCCGCAGTAAAACGGACGGATTGAATTACAAACGATTTATTTCGTCAGCCCGCAAGCCTTTAAAAATCTTCCGAACGCGGCTTTGCCCTGTTCGTCGTGCTTGAATACGGCGGTATTATCCAGAATGTTTTCGCATACGTTTTCCACATACGCGGTTACGATTTTTTCCGCTTTTTCTTCGCTGTTTTTCGTGCCGTGCTTTGCCAGCAAAGAATGAATCATCTCCGTATGAATCTGCATATCCTCGGCGATTTCCGTATTTTCGCCCGTGAGAAACTTCCGCACTTCTTTCAGCTGGCGATGCAATCTTCCGGGAAGAATAAATCTGCCCATCGCCTCTATCAGCCCGATAGATTCGCTCTTGATATTATGATATTCTTTATGCGCGTGGAAAATTCCGTCCGGATACCGCTCGTCGCAGCGGTTGTTGCGCAGCAGCAGATACACTTCGTAACCCTCCGCCGTCTTTCTTGCAATGGGCGAAAGCGTGTTGTGCGGCGCGTCCGTTTTCGCAATGACGCCCACCCGCTCGTCGGAATAATTCGTCCACACGTTTAAAACGTTGGCGGCGGCGCGGCAAAGCGCCTCTTTGTCGCTGCCGGTAAATAAAATCACGCTGTTGTACCAGTCGGGCAGATATACGCTCACGACGCCTTCCGTTACGGCTATTTTTTCGCCCCGCGCGCACTCGAACATCGGGAAAACGTGCTTGCCGCCCTGAAAATGTTCGTGCGCCAGAATGCTGCCTCCCACAATGGGCAGGGGTGCGTTCGAACCGATGAAGTAGTCGGGCGCGTAATCCACGAAATCCAGCAGCTTGCGCGTCGTCTTTTCCGTCAGTTCCATGGGGGTATGGGTAAGATTGACGGCAATTCCGTGCTGATAAAAATACGCGTACGGCGAAAACTGCCAGAACCACTTTTCGCCCGCCAGCGTCAGGGGCACCGTGCGCATATTGCGCCGCGTTCTGCCCTGCCCCACATAGCCTACGTTCTCTTTGCAAAGCATGCACTTCGGATAGCCGGAAGAAACGTTTCTCAGCTTCGCCGTCAGCTTGTTATTCTTTTCCGGCTTGCTTAAATTCACGGTGATTTCGATGGGAATCCGCGTGGTCGAGGTTTTCCAGTACTCGTTTTTTGCAATCGCCGAAGCCTTCACGTAATCGTTTTTCACGCCCAGTTCGTACAACATGTCAAATGCCGCCGCGGGCGATTTTTCGTGCAATTCGTCGAATTTCGCAATCACCTCCGAAGGGCGCGGCGAAAGCATATCCAGAATATCGGAAGTAAAAAATTCTTCCTCTCCCTCGCCGATAATGCCGTTTTCCAGCGCGTAATCCGCCAGCGGCTTCACGATTTCGTCCGGGCAGGTAAGCGCGGCGATTCTCTTTTCGTTCACCCAGCAGGGCTTGATTTCGTTTAAATTGAATTTCGTCATCAGCAGGTTAGAAACGTACGTTTCGTCCGCTTCGTGCAACCCCAGATGAATTTTGGCATACGCGATTAAATCGCTGAGATCCTGATTAATCATTGTTTCCGCCTTTCCGCTCCGCGTTTTTTACAGTTTCGAAACGGTAATGCCGTCCTCGATCGAAGTTTCGTAGAACGACGCGCGATACCCGATCGCGTCGAAATACGCCTTATCCACATGGCGGATAAATCCTTCCACCGCCGATTTTTTTACAATGGAAATAGTGCAGCCGCCGAACCCCGCGCCGATCATACGCGAACCGAGGCATCCCGCCTCCTTCCGCGCCAGAGCGGACAGCATATCCAACTCCTTACCCGTTACTTCGTACAAATCGCGCAGCGAATAATGGCTTTCGTTTAAGAGTCTGCCCAGTTCCGCTATATCCCCGCGTTTTAAAGCGTCCACCGCCTCGGTAACGCGCGCGCACTCCGTAACCACGTGCTCCGCACGCTTTGCCACCACGCCCGAAAGCAGATATTTCACTTCGTTGAAATCCTCTACGGAAAGTTCCGCCAGCGCGTTGATTTTTTTCACTTCCTGTATCTTTTTCAGCGCTACTTCCACTTCGTGGCGGCGTACGTTATACTTGCTTTCCACCAGATTGTGCGGCTTGTTGCAGTTCGCCACCACAATGCAGTAATCTCCCAGCCGCAAAGGCACGTATTCGTAATCCAGCGTGGCGCAATCCAGCAAAATCGCATGGTCTTTCTTGCCCATCGCCGAAGCGAACTGATCCATAATGCCGCAATTCACGCCCGCGTACTTGTTTTCCGCGCGCTGCGAAATCAGCGCCAGCTGCACTTTATCGTACTTTACGCCCGCGTATTCCGAAAGCGCCACCGCCGTGGAAACTTCTATCGCAGCCGAAGAAGAAAGCCCGCTGCCGAAAGGAACGGTGCAATCGTACAACAGGTCGCAGCCTACCAGCGGCGTGCCGCTTTCCTGTAAAAAGTACGCAACGCCCGCCTGATAATTGCCCCATTTCAACGTCTTATATTCGCCGATTTTATCGATGTCAAGCTCTACTACCTGCTTGAAATCGGAAGCCGCCACGCGGATAACGTTTTCGCCGTTTTTGCGGGCGTATACGTTACAGCGCAGATTGAGCGCCGCGGGAAACACCTTGCCTCCGCAGTAATCCACATGCTCGCCGATCACGTTGATTCGTCCCGCAGCCGTAAATAAATCCTGCGGAGCGGCGCGATATAAGCTTTCAAACAGTCCGATAGCTTCGTTGCGTTCCATCTTTACCTCTTGCCTCCGTATCTGAGAGAATTTTTAACAAAATTTCGAAATTTATTTTCATTTTCGCATATAAATTATATCATAACAAAAAAGAAAAGTCAATGATAACGCTGTGTTTTTTCAATGTTTTCCCTCGAAAAAAAAGGATGTTTTTCTTTGCCCTCTTCCGTGCGTTGCCGCCCCGCGTTTTTCATCGAAAAAACGAAAAAAATTTTCGCAAAAAAAACGAGCGCCCGCGAAACGCCCCTCCGCTTCGTCCTGCGCACGTTTTTCAATCTTCTCCGAGATAAACGAATCTCGGCACTTTCCGTCCGTCCTTTTCAACAAGTTCGTTCCACATCGCCGCCGGACGGATCCACAGCTTCCCTTCGCCGTACAATGCACGGTATACCGTATACTCTTCCAACGTTTCCGAATGCGTCGCCGTACCGATTACTTCGTATTCTTTGCCTTTGAAATGGCGATATCTGCCCGGTTTTACCATGTTATCATTTTCCCTCTTTTTTCCCGTTTTCCTGCGCCTTGTTTTCCTGCGCCTTGGCGCGCGCTTCGTGCCGCGCGGAAAGTTTTTTGTACGCATACGAACAGGCTATTCCCAGTACCAGAAGTACGCCGAACACGATGGCGGAAACCACGTAATTTTCCTGCATCAGCTCATGACCGCACCAGGTGGACGCCACTACCGACGGGATTCGGGCAAGCATGATCACCAGAATCGATGAAAAGGCGCCGTCGTTGGAAATCGCCGCCATCCAGGTAAAAATATCTTTGGGCATTCCCGGCAGAAAGTTCATCAGGAACAAAAAAACGTTGCGTTTTTTCTTATCTTTCAGCATCGCCGCCGAGCGCATTTTTTCGGGGGAAATAAACAGTCCCACCAATTTCGTGCCGTACTTTTTCCCCAACAGAAAAATAATCAGCGTGCCTATCAGAGATCCCGCCATGCACCACAGCGCGCCCCACCAGGTTCCGAAGGCATAGCCGCCCGCCACCTGCAACGGGCCGCCCGGAATCAGTCTGAACGCCGTCATCACCACGCGCAGCCCGATAAAAATGAGAATACTGCTTGTGCCGAATCCGTCTATCCACTCTTTGAACCCCTGCGGATCTTTCACAAGATTTACTACCGCCACGCCTACAACCACGTAAAACAGGACGTAGAAAACCACTATCACAGCCAGAGCGATCGCCGCCGCGATGCGCTTCTTTTTCGCGCCCTCCAGCTCGTTTTCTCGCTCCCGTACCGCCGATTTCAACGCCGAAAATTTATTTTTTATCCCCTCGCCGAGCCGCGCGAAAAAGCCGCGCTTTTTTTCGGGCGCAGCCGTTTCGTTCTTCCCTTCGTCCGCGGTAATTTCCTTATCGCAGCGTACCGCCGCGCCCGCTTCCTCCGCGTCGCGATTTCCGCCCCGCACGGCTTCCGTTTCCGTTCCTGCGACGGCGGTAATATTTTCGTCGATTTTTTCGGCCATAAGTAAATTCCTTAAACAAAAAAGAGCCGCACTCCGTAAAACTATCGGAAAAATGCGGCTGAAAAAGCTGATTTTTTTTTCGAAAAACCTTCTACAATTTACAGCGCCTGAACGTTGATGGCGCGCAATTTGTTCGGGTTTTTGGGATCCGTTTCCGTTTCGTAGGAAACTTTCTGCCCTTCTTTCAGGCTTCTGTATCCATCGGCCTTGATTGCGGAGTAATGCACGAATACGTCGTCGCCGCCTTCATCGCCGGCGATAAACCCGTAACCTTTCTCCGAATTGAACCATTTCACCGTACCTTGACTCATCCTTAGGGTCCTCCTCTCAAAAGTTATCCAAAACGTAACCCGTCGAAAACAAACGCCTATCAAGCCTCTCGGCGCGGTCTAATCCCGAATACATGTATATTATAACACATATTTTTACGAATTGCAATAATTTTAACAAATATTTTTCAATTTTTATGAAAATCGTAAGCAAAAAACGCCGTTTTTCCGCCGTTTTTCCGCCGCGCAATCTTAAAACGCATACGTCAGATACTCTATGCCGCCGCCCGGCAGTACCTCCGCCACGTCAAACCTCGCGTTCGGCTCTTTTCCCGTTTCCATCCAGTAGTACGCGGCGATTTTGCGGTATTTTTCCCGCTTCTTCGTTCCCACCGCCTCGGCGGGCGTTCCGTAAGAATCCGAACTGCGCGTTTTCACTTCGATAAACGCAATTTCGCCCAGCGCCTTGTCCTCCGCGATAATATCCGCTTCGCCGAACGGCGTTACGTAATTCGTCTTTAAAATTTTCAGCCCGTGCGCTTTTAAAAACTCCGCCACGCGCTTTTCGCCGCCTCGCCCTAAAGCTTTTTTGTAAACGTCCTGCGATGAAAAGGACATACCCCAACCTCCTTAATCGCCGCGATGTGCGCCGCCGTGCCGTACCCCTTGTTTTTTTCGAACCCGTACGCGGGGAAAGCCTCGGCAAGCTTATCCATCAGGGCGTCTCTGTAAACTTTCGCGATGATGCTCGCCGCGCCGATCGAATACGAAAGCGCGTCGCCGTGAACCACGCTTTGCTGCGGAAAAGGAATATCCAGCGTCATATTCCCGTCGGTCAGCACCGCGTCCGGCGCGATTTTCAACGCAAGCAGCGCTTCGCGCATGCCCTTCCTTGTGGCTTGCAGAATATTGATTTCGTCGATTTCTTCGTTCGAAATTTCCGTAATCGCGTACGCGAGCGCGCGCTCCTTAATCAGCTCCGATAATTGTTCCCTGCGTTTTGCAGATAATTTTTTGCTGTCGTCCACGCCCTCTATCAGAAGTTCGGGCGAAAGCGGCATAATCACCGCCGCGCACACCACGGGCCCCGCCAGCGGACCGCGCCCCACTTCGTCCGCTCCGGCGATATATTTCGCTCCGTTTTTTTCAAGCGCGCGCTCGCAGAAAAGTTTGCTATCAAAATCGTACGGCTTTTTCATTCGTTTTTCCTCCGCCCGCCGCTTAAAATTTCACGTCCGCAAAATCGGACGGGTTTTCCAGACAAATTTTCCCAAGCCGCCCTTTTCTGAAATCGTCGATCACCGCCCGCGCGCCGCGTTCGTAATCGAATTCGCCGCCGCGCAGAATAAATCCGCGCCGCCTGCACGCCGTTTCCAGCATCTCCACGGCTTCGCGGGTGCGTTCTTCCTCGTCCGCCGTTTTGTCCGTTTCCGCATTATTCCCGCCGCAATCGATACCGTAGCGTTCCTGCAGCGCGGCGGGATAATTCGCTTTCAGTTCCTTTAAAAGCTCCAGCGCAACGTCCGCGATATCCAGAATATCGTCGTTCAGACTGCCGATATACGCAAGATGCCGCGCCAGATACTGCGTTTTGCAGGAAGGCGGCATCGTTCCGGGCGTGTCCAGCAAATCGAAATCGGCGCATTTAATCCAGCGCACGTCGCGCGTAACGCCCGCGATATCGCCCGTCTTCGCGCGTTTCGCCCCGCCCAGCAGATTCACCACCGTGCTTTTCCCCGTGTTCGGAATTCCCACCACGGTATAACGAAAACGCCGGGTAACGCCCTTGCTTTCGGCGCGTTCCCGTTTCTCTTTCGTCAGTATCTGCAAGCGCTTTTCCAGTACGCGCCGCGAAGCGCCGTTCACGGCGGAAATCGCCACGCAGGGCTTCCCCTGCGCCTCTATCATTGCCGCGAACTTTTCGCTTTTCCCGTCCGACAAGTCGCTTTTGTTCAGAACGTACAATACGGGTTTCCCCGCGAAAATCTCCGGCAGTTTCGGGTTGTACGTGGCAATCGGCGCGCGGGAATCCAGCACGCAGATCACGCCGTCGCACAGCGCGCGTTTTTCTTCCATATCGCGCATCGCCTTTTTCATATGTCCCGGAAACCATTGTATCAGCTTCGCCATGTGTTACCTCTTCAATAAATCGGGGCGTTTTTCCTTTGTGAGTTTCATCGCCTCCCGCCGCCGCCATTCGTCCACTTTCGCGTGGTCGCCCGAAGAAAGTACCTCCGGCACGCACAGCCCCTTGTATTCCTTGGGGCGGGTGTACTGCGGGTATTCCAGAAGATTATCCGAAAAGCTTTCGTCCACCAGCGAAGACGTGCTGATTACGCCGTCTACATAGCGGCACACGCAATCGCAAAGCACCATCGCCGGCAGCTCGCCGCCCGTCAGTACATAATCGCCGATAGAAATTTCCTCGTCGATAAAAAGGTCGATCACGCGCTGATCCACCCCCTCGTAATGTCCGCACAAAAGCACCAGCCTCTCGTAGGAAAGCAGCGAAAACACCTTCTGCTGCACCAGCGTTTCGCCCTTGGGCGAAAGATAAATGCGCCGCGCCTCGTGGCGGGGGTCCACCGCTTCGATGGCGCTGCCGATGGGCTGGGGCATCATCACCATGCCCGCGCCGCCGCCAAACGGATAATCGTCGCATTTCAGATGCTTGTCCTCGGTGTAATCGCGGATGTTCACCACGTTGATTTCCACTTTTCCCTGCTTCTGCGCCCTGCCTAAAATGCTTTCGTTCAGCGCGGAAAACATTTCGGGAAACAGCGTCAAAATATCGATTCTCATAGCCGTTTTTTCCTTAAACTCTTACAAAATCGCGTCCACGAACGCCGCCGAATCGAATTTTTCCAGATCTCCGATTTTTTCGCCCACGCCCGCGTACAGTACCGGCAACGAAAGTTCGTCCGCCAGCGAGAACACAAATCCGCCTTTCGCCGTTCCGTCCAGCTTTGTGATGATCAGCCCGTCCAAACCCACGGCGTCGTCGAACGTTTTCGCCTGAGAAAGCGCGTTCTGCCCCGTCGTAGCGTCCAGAACCAGCAGTTTCAGAAAATCCGCGTCCGGGTATTCGCGTTCCACCACGCGGCTCATTTTTTCAAGTTCTTTCATCAGATTGTCTTTCACGTGCAATCTGCCCGCGGTATCGATAATCAGAACGTCCGTTTTCTTCGCTTTCGCGCTGGACGCCGCGTCAAACACCACCGCGGAAGGGTCGCTGCCCTCTTCATGCCGCACGATGCGCACTTTCGCGCGGTCCGCCCACACGGAAAGCTGTTCCGCCGCCGCCGCGCGGAAGGTATCCGCCGCCGCCACAGTAACGCTTTTTCCGTGAGCAACGTAATAATTCGCCAGCTTGCCTATCGTAGTGGTTTTTCCCACGCCGTTCACGCCCACCACCATAATCACGCAAGGGAACCCGATTTCGGGCACTTCCGCGTCGCGCAGCATGTTCGTAAGCACTTCTTTTAAAAGCCCCGTTACGTAATCGGCGTCTTTCAGCCGTTCCGCCATCGCGCGTTCTTTCACGCCCTCCACCACTTTTTCCGCCGTCGCCACGGATACGTCCGCGGATATTAAAATTTCTTCCAGTTCCTCGTAAAATTCGTCGCCCAGCTTGTTTTTCGAAAACAGCATGCGCATTTTCGTCGCCAGACCGTCTTTCGTCTTTTTCAGCGCGCCGAACAACTTCCCGAAAATTCCCATAATCTTTCCTTCCGATTTTCCTTTTCCGAAAGAAATCGCCTTGTATTTTGCTGCAAGGCGATTTTCCCGGATACTGACAAATTGTTATTCCACGGTTCCTTCGCCAAGCTCTTTTTCCACTTCGCCCAGCTTCACCGATACTATCTTCGATACGCCCTTTTCCTGCATCGTAACCCCGAACAGCGCGTCCGACTGATTCATGGTAGGACGGCGGTGCGTAATCACGATGAACTGCGTTTCCTGCGCAAACCGTTTGAGATAGGAAGCGAAACGGTCCACGTTCGCCTCGTCCAGCGCGGCTTCGATTTCGTCCAGAATACAGAACGGCATCGGGCGGCACTTCAAAATGGCGAACAGAATGGCGATAGCGGTAAGCGCGCGCTCGCCGCCCGAAAGCAACGAAATTTTCGTAAGCTTCTTGCCGGGCGGGCACGCCACGATTTCCACGCCCGCTTCCAGCGGATCCTCGCCTTCGATGTAATCCATCTGCAGTTCCGCGTTGCCGCCGCCGAAAAGCTCCTTGAAAGTAATCTTGAAGTTTTCGTTGATGTCGTTGAATCCCTTGTCGAATATTTTCAGCATTTCCGCGCGGATTTCGTCCAGCGCCTTCTGCAAATCGTCAATCGCTTTCTGCAAATCGTCGCGCTGAATCACCATTTCGTCGTAATGCGCTTTTTCGTCGGCGTATTCTTCCACCGCGTTCAGGTTCACGTTGCCCAGCAGCGTGATTTTTCTCTTCAGCGCGGAAATCAGCCCCGCCGCCTCGTCCGCGTTGAAATTTTCCGCTTTCAGGGCAAGGCACCCCTCGTAATCGATGCCGTACGCCTCTTCGATGCGCTGGCGCATGTTTTCGAGGTTGGTATCGATTTTACTGATTTCGATTTCGCACTTGTAACGCTTGTCCGTCTGCCGCGTCAGTTCTTCCTGCACCGCCGTACGCTCTTCGTCCAGCTGCACCTGGCGCAGATTCAGCGCTTCTTTCTCCGCGGAAAGCGTGGCGATCTCGTCGTTGATCGCCTGCACGGCGGCTTTTTCTTCTTCCGTAAGTTCCGCCTGCTTCGCCCGCTCTTCCAGCTGCGTAAGCTCCGCATACGCGTTGGCTTTTTCGCGCTCCGTGGAGATAATGCGGGAAATCAAATCTTCTTTTTCCGCTTCGTAGCGCCTGATGTCCGCGTTGAAGCTTTCTATCTGCTTCTCCGCCGCCGCCTTTTCCACTTCCAAAGCGTGCAGTTTCGCGCTCTTTTCGTCGCGTTCCGTCTTAAACGCTTCGCACTGCGCGCGCTGTTTTTCCAACGTCGCTTCCGCGCCCTGACGAAGCGCGTTCAGTTCTTCCTCGCTCTTGCCCGCATACGCTTCTTCGTCTTTCAGATGCGCCAGTTTTTCTTCGAACCCGCGCAGCGTTTCTTCATATACGCCCACGTTGTTCTTCGCTTCTTCCGCTTCGGCGGCAAGCGAAATTTCGCGCTGAGAAAGCACCGCCAGTTCGTTCAGGGAGCCCTGATACTTCGCCCGCAGCGCGTTCACCGCCGCTTCCGCTTCTTCTTTGCCCTTTTCGCTTTCCGCAATGGCGGTTTTCAGCTTTTCGAGGTATTTCTGCTTCTTGACGATGTTTTCGCGGCACTCTTCTATCTTGCGCTCGCCCGAGAGCACGCCGGCGCCGCTCTTCTGCTGACGGCTGCCGCCCGTCATCGCGCCGCTGGTGCTTACGATATCGCCGTCCAGCGTTACGATTTTAAACATGTTGCCGTATTTTTTGGCAATCGCCGTAGCGTTGTACACCGTATCGCAAATCAGCGTGTTGCCCAGCAGGTTGGTTACCACGTTATAATAATAATCGTCGTACCGAATCAGTTCCGTGGCAAGCCCTATCGCGCCCTTTTCGTTTACGGCGCGCTGCGCTTCGCGGCTGTCCGGGCGCGGCTTCATGCCGCTTACGGGCAGAAATGTTACCACGCCGCCGCCCGTGCGTTTCAGATATTCGATTAAGATACGCGCGTCGTCCTGCGTGGGCGTTACAACGTTCTGCGTCGCCGCCCCCAGCGCCACTTCGAAAGCAAGCTCGTATTTCTGGTCGGTATGAATGATGTCCGCAATCGTGCCCTTCACGTGGCTGCCCACTTCGGGGTTGGTTTTCGCCACCGAAAGCAGACGGCGCACCGAATCTTTGTACCCTTCGTAGCGGTTCTTGATACCCACGTACATTTCCAGCGAATCTTTCAGCGAAGAAATCTGCCCGCCCACGCTGAAAAGTTCCTGATTGAAATTATTGATGGTCAGCTGCATATCGCGGATTTCTTCTTCCCGCTCCGCCAGCTCCTTTTCGCCGCCCGAGGTAAACTCTTTCAGTTTTTTCAGGTCTTTCCGCACGCCTTCCAGCTCTTCGTTCAGTTTTTCGCGGCGCGCGTTTTCCTTTTGCAGCGCGGCTTTCAGTTCGGCGATTCTGTCCTCCGCCGCCTGCTTCTGCGCCGTAAGCGAGCCCTGATTTTTCCTGATTTCCGAAAGGTTTTCCGCCGAGGAAAGCTGGCTTTGCCGATTTTCGTCGGAAAGCCGTTCGAACACGTCGATTTTGCCCGTCAGCGCCTTGATCGCCTGCGATAAGAGATCGGTTTCGTTGTCGATTTCCGCAATGCGCGTTTCACCTTTTTGAATCGCGGTTTTCGCCGCCGCCACAAGGTCGGCAAGCTCGCCCGTGCGGTTTTTGCCGTTTTCGAGAAATTCTTCCGCCGCGGAAATCTGGCTCTTGTATGTGGAAATCTTTTCGCGCACCAGTTTCCATTCGCCGTCTTTCCGCTCGTTTCCCACCGAAAGTTCCACGCGGCGGTCGTTCAGCTCCGTCAGTTTCAAATCGGCTTCGGCGGACTTTTTACGGTTGTCCTCGTAGCTCTTGTTCAAAAGCTCCGCCTGCGTGTTCAGCGAAATGATTTTATCGGAATACCCCGCCACGCGTTCGCGGAATTTGTTCTTCTCGCCTTCCGCGCCGTCGTATTTATAAACGTATGTATTCACTTCGTTGTACTTCAGCGATTCCGAATACTCGCGGTATTCTCTCGCCGCGTCCGCCTGTTTGGAAAGCGGTCCCAGTCTACGTTCGGCTTCTTCGATGCGCTGCACGTAAATAAACAGATTGTTTTTGGAAGAATCGATTTTCCGTTCGATTTCTTCCTTGCGCGATTTGTACACCATCAGTCCCGTGGCTTCTTCGAAAATCAGCCGCCGGTCCTCCGGTTTCGCGTTCATAATCTGCTCGACTTTACCCTGCCCGATAATGGAGTAGCCCTCTTTGCCGAGACCTATGCCGTGGAAGAGCCGCACGATGTCTTTCAGACGGGAAGCCTGCCCGTTGATGAAATAACCGCTGTTGCCGTTTCTGTCCAGACGGCGCGTCATCGCCACTTCGGCTACGTCAAGGTCGAATATTTTATTTGTATTGTCGAACACAAGCGTTACTTCGCAGCTTGACTGCGGTTTTCTCGATTGCGTTCCGCCGAAAATCACGTCCTGCATGTTTCCGCCGCGAAGCGCGCGGGCGGATTGCTCGCCCAGCACCCAGCGCACGGCGTCCGCCACGTTCGATTTGCCGCACCCGTTCGGTCCTACGATACAGGTAACGCCGTCGTCGAAACGGATGGTGGTCTTATCCGCGAAGGATTTAAACCCCGAAAGTTGTATTTCCTTTAAATCCACAGATTTCTTCTCCTTGAAAATCTTGTTTTTGCTTGTTTTTGTTTTTTTATCGGTCGGCGCGCTTTTTTGCTTTTTCTATGCCGCCGCGCCTTGGAATCTTAAAACGAACTGTTTTGCAGAAGTTCCAGAAGATTTTTTGCCGCCTCCGCTTCCGCTTTCTGCTTTTTTCTGCCCGTGCCCCGCGCCGATTTCCCGTCCGCCGCCGCTTCGCACACGAAAGTTCTGTCGTTATCCTTACCTTCCGCGCTCAGCAAGCGGTATACGGGCAACGGAAGTCCGCGCTTTTGCAGGTATTCCTGCAAATCTCCCTTGGCGTTTTCGTTCGCCGAAAATTCCACGTTTTCATCGATGAATTTCTTCGCGTTTTTGTAGCCGTCGCCGTTCGCGCCGTCGCCGTCGAGATAAATCGCCGCAATCACGCTTTCCACAAGGCTCGATTTGGCTTTCTTTCCCGCATTGTCCCGCGCGTTGCCCGAATACATCAGATACCGCGCGATACCCAGCTTGTCCGCCGCCCGTTCCAGCGGCTCGCGGCTCACGAATTTCTGCCGCCGTTTCGTCATATCACCCGCTTGCAGCGCGTTTTTGCCGCGGTATAAATTTTCGGTAATCGCAAGTTCTAATACCGCGTCCCCCAAAAATTCCATACGATCGTTATCCGCGCCGAGCCGCCCGCAAAGCGATTTGTGCGTAAACGCCGTAATCAGCAGATTTTTATCTTTAAACGTGTATTTCAGTTTCTTTTCCGCTTCCGCTACGGGGAAATCTTCCCTTTTCACGCTTCGCGCTCCTCCGCCCGGCAGCTTTTCCGCCTCTTGCGCCGGAAATTTCTCTCCGTTCACGCTTCCTTATCCTCCGCCGCGCTTTCCGTCGCGCCGATTGCCGCGGTTGCCGCGTTCTTTTCCAGAAGAGCTTCTATTTTTTCCGTCAATCCGCCCCGCACGGCGTTCATCGCCTGCGAAATGCACACCGAAAATCCGTACGCTTTCGAATTTCCGTGCGCCTTAATGACGGGCTTCGTAAGCCCTAAAAACACCGCGCCGCCCATCGTTTCGTAATCGGCGGATTTTTTCACGGCTTTAATCACGTCCATCACCGTCAGCGCGCGAATTTTCGCAAAAAGGTTCTTTTTGAATTCGCGTTTCAGAATGCCGCTGATCGCCTTGCCGCAGCCTTCTATCGATTTCAGCGCGATATTGCCCGTGTAGCCGTCGCTCACCACAATATCCGCGTCGCCGTACATGATATCTCTGCCTTCCACGTTTCCCACGTAGTTGATGCCCGCCGTGTGCTTCAACAGCTCGTTGGCTTCGCGGTGCATTTCGTCGCCCTTGTGGTCCTCCGTGCCGTTATTTAAAAGACCGACTTTCGCGTTCTTCCACCCGTACACCGCCTCCGCATACGCCGAGGCCATCAAGGCGAAATGCACAAGGTTCACGCTTTTGCATTCGAGGTTCGCTCCGCAGTCGCAAAGCAGCGTGCCGCGCCCCGAAAAATCGGGGATTCTGGGGCAGAGCGCGGGGCGGGAAACGCCCTTGATTCTGCCAAGCGTAAGTACGCCCGCCGTCAGCACCGCGCCCGTGGCGCCGCTGGAAACCACCGCGTCCGCTTTGCCCTCTTTTAAAAGGCGAAATGCCGTTACGGTGGAAGAATCTTTCTTCGTGCGCACCGCCTTGGTAGGAATTTCGTCGTTCGTAATCACTTCGGGCGCATGCACGATCTCCACGCGCGAAGAATCGTATGTATAGGCGGAAAGTTCTTTTTTCAAAATCTCTTCGTCGCCGCAAAGCACCGCAAACAGCTCCTTATCGTTTTTCAGAGCCTCCACCGTACCTTTTACCTGTTCTTTCGGCGCAAAATCGCCGCCCATCGCGTCTATCGCTATTTTTATCATATCGTATTTTCCTAAAAATTCAGCCTTATTTCTATTAGCTCACAGCCGATCAAGCCGAAAAGTGGTGCAGATTGCGAGCTTCATACCCATAACCGATAAAATCGGAGAGTGGTGCAGATTTTCGCCGTACCGAGTACGCCCGCAGGCTTCGCCTGTTCCATAACGGACTGTTACTTTTTCCGATTTTCAACAGCTTACTGCCTTTCAACTATATCGCAAGATGTGCCGCTATACGATTTTAGATCGTTAAAACAACAAATTTGATACAGTACGGGGGAACGGAATAACGTCGCGGATATTCGTAACGCCCGTCAGATACATAATCATGCGTTCGAAGCCTAAGCCGTAGCCGCTGTGCGTAACGCTGCCGTACTTTCTCAAATCGAGATACCATGAATAATCTTCGGGTTTCATGCCCAGTTCCACAATGCGGTTGTATAACTTTTCGTAGTTTTCCTCGCGCTGCGAACCGCCGATCAGTTCCCCGATGCCGGGCACCAGCAAATCCGCCGCCGCCACCGTCTTTCCGTCGTCGTTCTGCTTCATGTAAAACGCCTTGATTTCCTTGGGATAATCGGTCAGGAACACCGGCTTTTTAAACACGGTTTCCGTAAGATACCGCTCGTGCTCGCTCTGCAAATCTTTGCCCCAGAAAATATTCTTGTCGTCGAATTCGTTTGCGTGCTCTTTTAAAATCTCAATCGCCTCGGTGTACGGCAACCGCACAAAATCGTTTTCCGTAACGTTTTTCAGCCGTTCCAGAAGCCCCGTATCCACAAATTTATTCAAAAAATCCAGCTCGTCTTTGCAGGTCTCTCCGACGTACGAAATAATGTATTTCACCATCGCTTCCGCCACGTCCATATCCCCCGCAAGGTCGCAGAACGCCATTTCCGGCTCTATCATCCAGAATTCCGCCGCATGCCGCGCCGTGTTGGAATGTTCCGCGCGGAACGTCGGTCCGAACGTGTACACGTTGGAAAAAGCCATTGCGTACGTTTCCGCGTTGAGCTGTCCCGAAACGGTAAGCGAAGCTTTTTTCCCGAAGAAATCCTGCTTATAATCGGGCGCCTTGCCGCTCTTTGCCAGCTCTTCGAGGGGCAGCGTGGTTACCTGAAACATCGCGCCCGCGCCTTCGCAGTCGCTGCCCGTGATAATGGGCGTATGCACGTACACAAACCCGCGCTCGTTAAAAAACTTATGAATGGCGAACGCCGCTTCGCTGCGGATTTTAAACACCGCCGAAAAGAGATTCGTCCGCGGGCGGAGATGCGCGATTTCCCGTAAAAATTCCACGGAATGGCGCTTTTTCTGCAGCGGATAATCGGGCGAAGATTCCCCCTCCGCAACGATTTTTTTCGCCTTGATTTCGTAAGGCTGCTTATTTTCGGGCGTAGCTACCACTTCGCCCGTAACGAAAATCGCCGCGCCCACGTTCTGATGCGCTATCTCGTCGTAATTTTCCAGCGTGGCGCGTTCAAACACGATCTGCGTGTTTTTAAAGCAGCTGCCGTCGGAAAGTTCGATAAATCCGAACGCCTTGGAATCGCGCACCGTCTTGATCCAGCCGGCAACGCCAACCGTTTTGCCGGCGTACGCCGCTACGTCCGCGGCGATTTTTTTCAGTTCGATTCTGTCCATAATCGTCTTTCTCCCGTACCGCGACTTTTCGCCGCGGCAAGTCGTATGATATTTATACCTAAGTATTATAACATTTTTTCAAAGAAAACACAATCGTTTCACGGAAAAAAGTTCGCACTTTTCGATTTTTCGAAAAAAATATTTTATAATTCTTTATCGATTCCGGTCGAAGCTTCGAGTTTTAAGGCGATTTTCACGGTATTTTTCCCTTGCGCCGTCATCGGAAAGCGCCTTCCCTCCGCCGCCCGTTCTTTGCAAAACAAAGCCGCCCGCTCCTTGCTTTCCCCTCCGGTCGGACTTAACCTGTTTCGTTAAGCCGGCATTTTTCCTGCCCGTCCGCCGTTATTTTCATTTCGGCGACGTCGCATACTTTATTTCACGGCGCGTCCTTTTCCTCACCGTTTTCTTCCGTCTTTCCCGCCGCGACCTCCGCTTTCTTTACCGCTACGCCGTAAATGCCCCGTACGGGCGCATAGCTGTCCGAAAACAATTTCTCCCGGCAAATCAGTCTGCCGTTCTCGTACGTTTCGCGGTACAGCACGCTTTTTATTCCCTCTTTCGGCGCGCGCAACCAGATTCTCCCCGCGCCGTCCGCAGGCAAGCCCGCCGCTTTCTCTGCCGAAAGTTTTTTCTCTTCCGCTTCGGGCGGAGGCGTGCGCCCCGTAATTTTCCCGCACAGCGCATACGTCCGCCGGCTTCTCGTGCCGTAAAACGTAACCGTAATTCTCTTGCCGGCGCACACCGCCCGAAGATACACCGGGTACGCAAACGGATTGACGATTTTCAGATCGCACCGCGACGAAACCGCGGCGTCCCGCGAGGCGGGCACATACGAAACGGAAAGCGAATGATTCCTGCGTTCCGTAACGTTCAGCCCCGATAAAAGCGCGGCGTTGAAAAGCGTGGTGCTCGCCTGACACACGCCGCCGCCCACGCCCGAAATAAATTCGCCGCTCTGAATGATTTTCGCCTCTTTGAAGCCGCGTGCCGCCGTGCGTTCTCCCACCGTTTTGTTAAAGGAAAGCGCCTCGCCGCCCTCCAGCGTAACGCCGTTTAAAAACGAAGCGGCAAGTTCGATATTGCGGCACCTGTTCCCGCCCGAAGAGGAATATTCCGTCGTATACGAAGCCAGTTTTTCCGTGCATTTCAGCGCGTCTTTCATCGTAAACGAAGCGCGCGCCGTCCGCGCGTATTTCCGCATGTCCAGCCGCGGAAATTCATATCCGTGTTCCTTTAAATCAAGCGAAGAAAGCGCGCTTTCCAGCGCCCGCGAAAATTTTTCCCGATCGATCAGCACGCCGTCTTTTTCTCTCTCGTACGAAAATCCGTTTTTATCGAAAATCACGCGCGCGTTTTTCACGGGAATTTCCGCGGCGGCAATCAGCCGTTCCGCCCCCTCGCCGAAAAGACGGCAGCGCATTTTCGTTTCGTATCTTCCGCCCCGCTCCGCGCGCGAAAAAATCTCTTCCAGGTCGTCGTTAAATCCTATTTCGCACGGGGAAACGATTTCCGTCCCCTCCGCCGTATCGGCATACAGGCAGGGAATCCTGCGCCTTTCCTCCGCGCGGATTTGTTCAAACGCCGCCCTTTTTTCCTTTCCGCCCACGTCTACGCCGCATACGCACACCCCCGCGGGGAAATATTCCCTCGTTTCTACCCCCGCCGCCTGCGCCGTGCGCTCCGCATAAAATTCGTTTGAAAAACGCCCGTTTCCCCGCACGATAAACGGAAAAAACAGGAACAAAAACGCAAACGCCGTAAAAATCGCCGCCGAAAAAACGCTCCCCGTAAGGAGCGCGTTTTTTCGCTTTGAAAATTCCGTTTTTCCGCCGAATATTTTCCCGCCGTATCCGCGCATAGCTTTTCCGCCTCCGCTATATATACTGCGCGGTTTCAGCGTAAAATATGCCCGTCGTCGATGCGGATTTTATTCGCTTCTTTTCCGTACAGAGCGCGCTCGGCATGCGTGCAGGTAACAATCGTCTGCAGCCCGTCTATCCGCGATACCAGTTTTTTGCGCCGCAGCGTGTCCAGCTCGCTCATCACGTCGTCTAAAATCAACACGGGGTATTCCCCCGCCACTTCCCTGAAAATTTCCACTTCGGCAAGTTTCAGAGCCAGCGCCGCCGTACGCGTCTGCCCCTGCGAAGCGTACCCCCGCGCCTCTTTGCCGGAAATCACGAACGAAATGTCGTCCCGATGCGGTCCCACCGTGGTATACCCCAGCCGTCTGTCCTTTTCGTACGAATTTTTCAGCCGCTTTTTCAGCCGTTCCGCTATCTCCTCTTCGTCGCCCGTATACGTCTGGTCGGGCGTCAGCGAAAGCGTCTCTTTTCCGTCCGTCAGATAGGCGTGCGTATCCGCCGCGTACGCCACCAGCCTCGCCAGAAACTCTCTTCGTTTCACGGCAATCGCCGCGGCGTAACGGCAAAGCTGCTCGTCCCACACGGGCAGCGTGGCGGCCACCGTCCCGTAATCGGGATTTTTCAATAAAGCGTTCCGCTGATCGAGTATCCGCATATACCTGAGAAGCGCGGTGTAATACGCCGGCGACGTCTGCGAAACGGACATATTGATAAACCGCCTCCGCTCGTCCGGACCGTCCTGTATCAGCCTCAGCTCCCCCGGCGAAAAGAACACGCTGTTGATATGCCCCATCAGATCCGCGCTTTTCGTCAGTTTCGTGCCGTTCACGTACAAAGCGCGCTTGTTTTCCGAAATATCCGCTTCAATCGTAACGCGCCCGTAACGGTTTTCCGCCTCGGCTTTGATTTCCGCCGTTTCCGCCCCGATGCGAATCAGCTGTTTATCGTGGCGTATGCGCAAAGACGAGCCGGTGCAAAGATAAAACACCGCCTCGGCGCAGTTGGTTTTGCCCTGCCCGTTTTTGCCGAACAGCACGTTCAGCCCGTCCGAAAAAACAAAGGTTTCTTCGCCATAATTTCTGAAATTGCGGAGAGTGAGAGATCTGATCTGCATAATAATTTTGCCCGAAATCGAAAAACGGCGGCAAAAACACTTTCTTTTCCGCGCGTTTTGTATTATAATTATAGCAGAAAATTTCAAAAAACACAAAGAAAAAACGCGCGGCTGCACAAAAACTATGCAAAAAAAGAGAAAAATCCGCGCAAGGAGGAAATCGTTTTGGCTGAAAAATCGCAGGTACTCTATTTATGGAAGCTGATCCGCGACAGGATTCAGAACGTCATACCGCCCGTCGTGTTCGATACGTTCATCAAAGATCTCGAACCGGAGGACGTCATCGGCAGAAAAATCATTTTAAAAGCGCAGACGGTGATGACGGCGGATACCATCGTAAAAAAACACTCCGCCGCCATCAACGACGCCGTGGAAAAGGCGAACGTCGGGTTAGACGGCTTCCGCATGTACGTGGAAAATTCGGTGGCGTACCCTCTCGAAGGAGAGGAGGACTTTTCCGATTCCTTCCGCACGGTGCCGCTCAATAAAAATTATACGTTCGATTCGTTCGTGGTAGGCAGCGGCAATAAATTCGTGTATGCCGCCGCAAAAGCCGTGGCGGAACACCCCGGCGATAATTTCAACCCCCTCTTCATTTACGGCGAATCGGGCTTGGGCAAAACCCACCTTCTGCAGGCGATTGCCAATTACGTGGCGGAACACGATCCCGCAAAGCACGTTTTATACACCACCTGCGATAACTTTCTCAACGAATTCATCGATTCGATGATTTCGGGCAAATTTTCCTCGCGCGATAAAAGCACAAGATTCCGCAACCACTACCGCGGCGTGGATATTTTAATGATCGACGATATCCAGTTTCTCGCGAAAAAACCGGGCGTGCAGGAAGAATTTTTCCACACCTTCAACGAGCTTTTCTCGCAGAACAAACAAATCGTTTTAACGTCCGATCGTCCTCCGAAAGAAATCGCCACGCTGGAAGAGCGACTCCGCACCCGTTTCGAAGGCGGACTCATCACCGACGTGCAACCGCCCGATACCGAAACGAAAATCGCCATTTTAAAACGCAAAGCCATGGAAAAACGCTGTTTTATCCCGGACGAAGTGCTGGAATATCTCGCCGGCGATTCCGGGCACGACGTGCGCACGCTGGAAGGCAGGCTCAACAAAGTGATTTTCGCCTCGAAACTGCACGAAGAGCCCATCTCCCTCTCGCTCGCCCGCAAAGCGCTCAACGAATCCGTGCGCGAAAGCGGCGAAGAAAAAGAGGACGTTACCCCCGAATCCATTATTTCGGCGGTCTGCTCCTATTATAAATGCCGCAAAGAAGACCTGCTCGGCAAAGGCAAAAAAGCCGACCTCGTACGCGCGCGGCAAATCTGCGCTTATTTAATGTGCGAACTTCTCTCCCTCCCCCTCGTTTCCGTAGGCAACTTAATGGGCGGCAGAGATCACACCACCATCATGTACTCCCGCGACAAGGTGGAAGATTTAATCCGCCTCAACGAAAAAATCGCCAAGGAAGTCGACGACGTGAAAAACGCCGTGTACAAGCGTTGAAAAACGCTCCGCTTTTTCGCAAAAATTAAAAACAACGATAAAAAACCATGAAAGACTTTGAAGAATATACCGCCGGCGCGGTTGTCATCGGCGGCGGACACGCGGGCGCGGAAGCCGCGCTGGCGCTCGCGCGCACGGGCGTCGATACGGTGATGCTCACCCTGAATTTAGACGGCATCGGTTTTCTGCCCTGCAACCCCTCGATCGGCGGCACGGCGAAGGGACATCTCGTGCGCGAAATCGACGCGCTCGGCGGCGAAATGGGCGTCATCGCCGATAAAACGGCGCTGCAGATGCGCATGCTCAACGCGGGCAAAGGCGCGGCGGTGCAATGCCTGCGCGCGCAGACGGATAAAGCGGCGTACCACCGCGAAATGAAGCGCGTGCTCGAAAACGCCGAAAATCTGCGTATACTGCAGGCGGAAGCGGCGGAAATTCTCACGGAAAACGGCGCGTGCGCCGGCGTAAAAACCACGTACGGCGGCATTATCCGCTGCCGCGCCGTCGTCGTCTGCACGGGCGTATATTTAAATTCGCAGACGATTACGGGCGAACTGGTGCAAAAAAGCGGACCGAACGGCTTTTCCCGCGCCACCTATCTCACGGATTCTCTCGCCCGACTCGGCTACAAAATCCGCCGTTTCAAAACAGGCACGCCCGCGCGCGTGGACGGCAAAACGGTAAACTTCGCCGCGTGCGAAGAACAGAAAGGCGACGAAAAAGGCTACGCTTTCTCGTTTATGACAAGCGATCCGCCGAAAAACACGGCTTCGTGCCACCTCACCTACACCAACGCGATTACGCACAAAATCATTCTCGATAATCTCGATCGCTCCCCCCTCTACAACGGCGCCATCACCTCCACGGGCCCCCGCTACTGCCCGTCCGTAGAAACGAAAATCGTACGTTTCAAAGATAAGGAACGCCACCAGATTTTTCTGGAACCGGAAGGCGCGGACACCTCGGAAATTTACGTACAGGGCATGAGCACCTCCATGCCGCACGATATCCAGCGGCAGATGTACGCCTCAGTGGCGGGGCTGGAACACGCAAACATCGTGCGCTACGGCTACGCCATCGAATACGACTGCATCGATACGCTGGACGTCCTCCCCACGCTCGAATTCAAAAAGGTATCGGGCGTGTACACGGCGGGGCAGATCAACGGCACTTCCGGCTACGAAGAAGCGGCGGCGCAGGGCTTGATTGCCGGTCTGAACGCCTCTTTGAAGCTTCGCGGCAAGCCCCCGCTCGTCCTCAGGCGCGATCAGGCGTATATCGGCGTTTTAATCGACGATCTCGTTACCAAAGGCACCGACGAACCCTACCGCATGATGACTTCCCGCGCGGAATACCGCGTTTGTCTCCGTCAGGACGATTCCGATTTCCGTTTAACCCCGCTCGGCTACGAATGCGGACTCGTAAGCGAAGAACGCTATCGAAAATACTTGCGGCGCAAACAGACGTACGAAAAAGCGCTCGCGCTGCTCGATAAAAAAATCGAACGGGAAAAGTGTCTGGATTTGTTGCAGAAACACGGTTACGAACCGCCTCACTGCGCGCTGTCGTTCGCCGATTTAATCCGCCGCAACGTATCTCTTTCCGAAATTTTCGAAGAATACGCCGAAGATTTGCCCGAAGAAGCCAAAGAACTCCCGTCGGACGTTCTGGAATCGGCGGAAATTTCCGTAAAATACGGCGGCTACGTAAAACAGGCGGAAGAACAGATCGCGCGGGCGAAAAAACTGGAAGAAAAATCTCTTCCCGCAAACATCGATTATTCGTCCATCGAAGGCTTGCGGCTGGAAGCGCGGGAAAAATTAAACCGCGTCCGCCCGCTGAATCTGGGGCAGGCAGGGCGCATTTCCGGCGTAAACCCCGCGGATATCGCCGTTTTGATGGTCTATCTTTCCCGCTGACGGACGTCCGAAAGCAGCATACAAAAAATTCAAAAAAAGCCCCGACGGAAGATTTTCCGTCGGGTTTTTTGAAGTTTCATTTACTTTTCCGCTTCCGAAATACGCTTATACATATCCTGCATCTGCGCGTCGATTTCGGCGATTTTCTGCGAACATTCCAGCATCTCTTCGTTGATGCCTTCGGGCAGCTTCGATTTATCCGCCTTATACCGCACGTCGTGTTCGAGGCTCGCCCAGAAATCCATCGCAATCGTGCGTATCTGCACTTCCGCCAGCACGTATTCCGTACGGTCGGATAAATACACGGGCACTTTGATGTCGAGGTGCAGCGAACGGTACCCGTTATAGTTGGGCGTTTTTATGTAATCCTGCCGCTTCACAAGTTCGAGGTCCGTCTGCCTCAGCAGCATTTCCGCCACGGCGTACACGTCGTCGATATAGTTGCACACCACCCGTACGCCCGCCACGTCGTTCACGTTCTTCTTCGCCGATTCTATGGTAACGGGCACGCCTTTTTTAATCAGTTTCGCAATGATGCTGTCCGCCGATTTCAGCCGGCTCTCCACGTGGTGTATGGGGTTCCGCGCGTATAAAACGTTGAATTCGTTGTTTAAAACTTCCAGTTTCAGTTTTAAAAGCCGCACCGCCGAATCGTACAGATTCTGCATTTCAAGAAACTCGTGCGAGCCGTAAAACGAAGATATGTCCCCGTTCCTGCCGTTTTTGCTTTCGTACATAAGCCGCCTCCCCTCGTTCGTCTTTTCAAGTATAACACACTTCGGGAAATTTTTCAAGCAATCGCGCCGCCGTACGAAGTTTTTACGCCTCTTTTTTCATCTTTTTCACGGGGGACCACGCGTTCGTCAGATACAATATCACGGCATACACCGCTTCCGCCGCCCACGAAATCGCCCAGCCGAGGTAAAACCCGTTCATGCCGTATTTCGCAATTAAAAGCGCCGAAGCCGCATAGCGCACCGTCGCGCCCCACAGCGTGGAAGTAAATAAGCACACGGAAGCCTTCGTGCCGCGGAACAGCGCATGGAACAAATTGTTCGTGCCGTATAAAATCATCATCGGCGCATACACGCGCGCAAACAGCACCGCGTAATTTTTCGTGATTTCGCTCGCGTCCTCCTTGAAAAACAGCGAGCATACCTGCTGCGGGAAAATGGCGCAGACCAGCAGAAACGGCAGCGAAAAAGCCAGCCCCTGTATCGCCCCCGCGCCCAGTCCCTTTTTGATTCGGTCGTATTTTTTCACGCCCATGCACTGCGCCGCATAATTCGAAAGCGCCTTCGAAGAATTGCTGTACACCGCGCCTATCAGGTTAAAAATCGTCAGCGCCACGGAATACGCCGCAGGCGCCTCTTTTCCCAGCCCGTTCACCAGCGGAGATAATAAAAGCGACGATAAATACATCACCATCTGCTGCGCCATGTTCGGCATCGAATAGGCAAACGATTCGCCGAACTCCTGCGCTTTCGCCGAAAATTTCCCGTCCGCAACGCCCATCTCTTTATAGCAGGAACGCAGCTTGAAAATATACAGTATATCCACCGCTACCCCCGCGAAAACGGAAGAAATCGCCAGTCCGCGCACCCCCATGCCCATCTTTACCAGCAGAATATTTCCGCCGATATTTAAAACGGTTGCCGCCACCGACATCCACAGCTGAAACCCGCCGATGCCGAAAGCGTTTAAAATGCACAGAAACGAATGATTGAACACGATGAAGCACAGCCCCGCCACGTATACGGAATAATACGCGTACGCCTCTTCCGTCAACGCCTCTTCCACGTTCAGCAGACGGAAAATCTGCTTATGAAAACCGAGGCATACCGCCACCATCACGGCGGTGAACGCCAGCTGAATCGCAAACGAAAGCGCTACCGCGCGGCGGATTTTCCGATATTCTCCGGAACCGAACAGCTTGGCGATATAAATGGAAAATCCCACGCCGTATCCCCAGTACACCGAGGATAAAAACGTGGTGAGCGGCGAAGTTACGCCCGTCGCCGCCAGTCCCGTTTCGCCGATCAGTTTTCCCGCAATCGAAGTATCGATGATTCCGTACATCTGCGAAAGCAGCCCCGAAAGCACCATGGGCAATCCGAATAAGAAAAACGTCTTGTATACGTTTCCGCTCGTCAGATCTTTCATTTTTTCGCCTCGTTCTCTCCTTTTTTCATCCACAATTTTTCCAAAGCAGGCACCGCAAACGATAATACCGTCGCCAACGCCGAAAGCGCCAGCAGCAATAAAAACACGCCGTTCCAGCCCGATTTATCGGCAATCGCGCCCAGCCCGTAGGCGCTGATCGTACTTCCGACGTACGCCGAGCCGTTTAAAATTCCCGCCATTTTTCCCGATTCGTACTTTTTCCGAAGCAACATCGGCGCCACGCTCGTCAGCGCGCCGTTCACCGAATGGGCAAACAGCGAAACGCACCCGAACAGCGCCACCGTCGCGCCGCCCGCGGCGGCGCCCGTGTTTCCGCTTCGCAATATCGCCGTAATGCCCGCCACGGCAAACGTTTCCGCCAGATAAATCACGCCGCACAGAATCAGAAAATTCCCGATTTTTTTATGCAGCCAAAGCGCCAGCGCGCTGCCGCCCATGCCAAGCAGCGGCAAAACCAACGTCAACGTCAGAGAAAGCGAATTGCCGTATCCGAACGACGTCTTTAAAATTTCCGGCACCCACGTGTTCAGCCCGTCTTTAATCAGATTGACAATCGCCGCCAGTACTCCGGGCACGATAAACACCGCCGCAAGGTCCCCTCCGCGCACGCGCGCTTTCCGCCGCGTCCCGGCGTCCGCTTCTATTCGCCTAACCTGCCCGGTTTTTGCCGTTTCTTCCGCCCGTTCCGCGTTCCTCGCGCTTTGCAAAGGTTTCGTCAGTCCGTCGTAAACAAAAAACCAGCACGCCGCAAACGCCCCCGCAAGAAACGCCGCAAACAAAAACGCCGCCCGAAACGTCGCAATCTTCATAAACAAAGCGCTCGTCCCGTACGAAATACAGGTTCCTATCGCCACCGACATGCTCATAAACAGCACGCCCTGTTTCAGATATCCGTCGCTGAGGTGCGCCGCAAGAACGGATACCAGCGACGACCACAACACCGAAAGCGCCGCGCCGTTTATCAGCCACAACCATTTGTACGCCGCAAACGCGGGCGAAAAGAACAGAATCGCGTTCATCGCCGCCGAAATCAACAGCGCCGCCGCAATACAGTACTTTTTGTTATAACGCCTGCACAGCAGTCCGTTCACCACCTGCCCCGCGCCGTACGCAAAAAAGTAAAACGTACCCGCCAGCCCCGCGGAAGCATTGTCCGCGCCGTAATATTCGCGTATCGCCACAATATTCGCATTGTAGCTGTAGCGCGAAACATAGCTTACCGTATAAGCGAAAACGCACATAAAAATCAGCCATACCTGTAATTTTCCGCTCTTTTTTTCGCTTATCTCCTGCATCTTCCGTCGTCCTCCGCAAATTTGCCGCCCTTTTTCCGCGTTTACGCACCCGTCGCTTGACATCTTTGTATTTTCACAGTATAATTATATCCGACGGCAAAAAAAAGTCAACTTTTCTCAAACTACGTTTATTTTTATGTAGTTTTCTCAAAAATTCTCAAAATGCGGTGATAAAATGTATCAGAACGAACGACTGGAAAGCATAACGGAACTTGTACGCCAATACGGCTACGTAACGGTGAAATACCTTGCTTCGGTCCTGCACTACTCCACGGCAACCATCAACCGCGATCTCAACGCGCTGGAAGGTCGCGGCGTATTAAAACGCACCTACGGCGGCGTGGAAATCACGGATAAACACACGTACGTCCCCCTGCCTTTCCGCTATCATCAGAGCCGTTCCGAAAAATTAAAACTGGATAAAAAAGCGGCGGAACTGATCGGCGACGGAGAAACGGTATTCATCGACGCAGGCACCACCACGGAACACATCGGGCAGTTTCTCGCCGAAAAAAAGGATCTTACCGTTATCACCAACAACATCGCGCTGGCGGCAAGAATTTCGGAGATGAAAATCAGAACCATCGTTCTCGGCGGGGAAATCATCGAACCGCCCGCAATGATCTGGAGCGCGGAAACCACGGAAGCCGTGCTGAAATACCGCGCGGACAAACTGTTTTTTTCCTCCTCTTCGGCAACGAAAAACGGCGAAGTGTATTTCCGCGAAAACGCGGCGATGCCGCTGATGGCAGCCATGATGAAGCAATCGAAAAAAACGTATTTTCTTGTGGACGGCGATAAACTTACCGGCGATCCGAAAAGCGGTATTTATTTTTTCTGCGATTTTTCTTCGTGCACGGGCGTAATTTCCGATTACGCCTTTTCGCCGGAAGTAAAAGCCGCGTTTTCCGATACCGAATTTATCGAAGTGTAGCTTCATCCGCTTTTCCCTCCGCCACGGCAACGTATTCAAACTACGCCAAAAGGCTCGCGGAAGCAAGATAGAACAGACTGTTCGCAAACGCCGCTTTTCGCGGCGCTTCTCAATAAAATGCAACGGACGCTCCCCTTATCCGGGAAGCGCCCGTTTTTTATACATCTCACAAAAAAATTGTTTTCTCCGTCGGCACGAAAACAAAATCATTCTTCCGTATGCCACACCTCTTTCGCAAAAGGAGGAACGTCGCCCACGCTTTCTGCCTGCCCGCAGCATGAAAATTTCTTCAGGAAATGTTCGTGCGGATATTTTTCAACGCGGTTTTTTCCAACCGCGATACCTGCGCCTGAGAAATTCCCACTTCCGAAGATATTTCCGTCTGCGTTTTTCCCTCGAAATATCTCAGAAACAAAATTTTCTTTTCCCGTTCGCCCAGTTTTCCCATCGCTTCGCGAAGCGCCACGTGTTCCGTCCAGGATTCGTCGGTATTCTTCGTATCGGCAAGCTGGTCCATCAGAAGCAGCGCGTCGCCAGACTTGTTATACACGGGTTCGTACAGCGAAACGGGGTCGGAAATCGCGTCCAGCGCGTACACTACTTCGCTTTGCGCCACGCGCATTTCCGCAGCAATTTTTTCAAGCGTCGCCACCTCGTCGCGGCTTTCGATTTTCTCGCGCGTTTTCAGCACAAGGTATGCCGTATCGCGTATGCTGCGCGATACTCTCAACGAATTTCCGTCGCGGATAAACCGCTTGATTTCCCCGATAATCATCGGAAAGACAATAGTATGGGAAAAACGCCGACCGGTTTTTAATTAACCTTTACTTAATTATAGCACGTTATTTTGCCGTTTGCAAGTAAAATTTTTATATATTTTTTGGCAATTTTTGTTAAAAACAACACTTCAGACTTTTTACGGATCAGCCGAATGAAAATAAGCTTATTTTTTTCGGCGAAGTTTGGTTTATCTTGGCGACACAGCCGCAAGTGCCCCGGAACTGCCGATTTTCAAATAAAATTGCTTTGCCATAGTAAAGAAAAAATTAAGGTAACCGGCGAAGATTTTAATACGCATTACGAAAATTTGCAACAATTTGCAAAAATTTTTCCACTGAATATTTATCTTATAATACTCATTGTTTTTTTCAAGAGTTTTTTCAAGAATTATGGCATAATACATGCGTTTAGTTTGACAATTCAAGCACAAAAAAACGTAACAATCGGTTGTATTTGCGTTAATTTTTGCTTTTAAGCGCGTTTACGACTTCCAGTACCCAGTCGGTTTGGATAAAGTCGAACTTCATTGCGGCAAGCTTTTTCCATGCGCTTCCGTCGCCGCTTTCGAGAGCAGCGTCGTCGGTAAGTCCTGCCGAAATTATGTCGCGTTCGTTATACAATATCGAGTTAGCCCATACGAGCAAACCTTTTTCGTGCATGGACGAAATGTACTTTTCGCTTGCAACGTCGTCGTCAAGGCTATCAAACAACGCCTCTATTCCGATATAATTGATATTGCGTTGCAGCAATTTGTCGGTAACGTCGTCGGTGTGACGAGCCAAGCCCATATACATAAAATCGGGTGCGTGTTTTTCTAACGCTTCAAAATATTCGTCCTCTATCGGCGTTTTGACGATTACCTGTTTTTCCACTCCGCATTCGCGGATTACGCGCGTAATGCCCTCGACATCCTCCCAGTACTTATCGACGTTTATATATACTTTATCTTTAAGTAAAGCAAAAACGTCTTTAAGAAGCGGCACTCTGTAATGAGTGAGTACTTCGTCGTTGTTGAGAAGCGGCGTGTTTTTAACTTCTTCTGCGGTCATTTCGGGGATATATTTGCCGCATTTAAGAAAAACAGGCTCCATTCCCGGATGAAAGCAAAAATATTCGCCGTCCAGACTTTTGGTAACGTCTATTTCCACTACGTCCGCTCCTTCGTTTATCGCGATTTTCTGAGCCAGCAGCGTGTTGCACGGAATATTGGCTCCGCTTACGCCCCTGTGCGCCGCGATAAACGGACGGGGAAGTGCTTTTCTGTTTTCAAAAATACTTTTATTGAAATCCATGATATTTTTCTCCTACATTTCGGCACGCGCCCGAATAGCACTCGAAAGCGTCGCTTCGTCGGCATATTCGACTTCGCTGCCCATACTTATGCCCTGAGCCGGGCGAGTTAATTTTACGCCGACTTGCAGATCGTATAATTTTTCGTAATATGCGCCCGAACCGTCCGGCAGATCGTTCCATCCAATAAATTCATATCCGAATTTATCCGCTCGTTGCGTTTCCGCCGTGAAAATATCAACGGCTTTACGCGTTCGCATCGCTTTCTTCAAGCCGATTCTTTGAAACCGAGCCTTCCCGATCCGCATTCCGCCTGTTTTGATTATAATCGTTTTTCTTGATCAAGTCAAGATAAATCGCGCTTTTTTGAAAATTTTTGTCCTTTTTTTTGACCGTTTTCTCTTCAGACCGCGCATTTTTCGTTCGCCGCATAAACAAAGTTTTCGCACTTATTCTTCCTCCGCTTTTATCGTATTATATTTATTGTCGTACAAATACACGTCGATATGTCCGTGCGTAATCACCACTTTCTGCACCAGTTCGCGCATCACGTTCTGCCGTTGCTTTGCCGACATCTCTCTCCACGTATCCGGCAGCGTTCTCAAAAGATTGATTCTCTCTTCCAGCCCCGCCGAAATACGCGCCTTTTCCCGCGCCGTATCGATCTCCCGCGAAATTCGTTTCATATCCGTCTGAAACGCTTGCGCCTGTTCCAGTATACTTTCGTCGCCGAACATGGTATACGTTTTCACCGCCCGCCGATACCGTTCTTCCAGCCGTTCGTATTCTTCCGTCAACTGCTCGGCAATGTCTTTCGTCCGTACACAGCGATTTTTCATTTCGTCGCTGTAACGCACCGCAAATTCTAAAATTGCCCCAGATACATATGCTTCCACTACGTCGGCGTCATACGTCTCGTTGTCGCAGTCCGCGTTTATGTTCGCGATATACGGCTTATCTTTCGCATTGTATTTCGAATAACAAACAAGCTTATATTGCGCTTTTCTTACATCACGCCCGCCATTCGAGCTGCAATTATCCCCGCTAATTTCGCCGTTCGCGCCGTCATTATTTTTACCGCCGCCGCTTATCAAAGCGCCGCCCTCGTTCGCCGCGCCCATCCCCCCTATGTTTTTGCCTTTTCCCCATTTCATATACCGCATTTTCGCGCCGCAAACGCCGCAATATACAAGCGAAGACAGCAAAAACCGCGAACTCTGTTTCGTAACGGCACGTTCCTGTAAAATTTGTTGCGCCTTTATAAACGTTGCGTCGTCGATAATTCGCTGATGAATCCCCTTGAATTGTTGCCCCTGAAAGGTGATTTCGCCGATATACGTGCGATTTTTCAGAATATTGAACACCAAAATATCCGATTTGAATCCGAGCGCTTCCGCAATCAGCCGCGGAGAATATTCGCGCGTATTGTACATTTCAAACGCCTTTTGCACCCGCACCGCCTCTTCGGGAACCACTTCCAGCGTATTCGTTTCTTTCGAATATTTATACCCCACGGGCGCGATTCCGCCGCCTTTCCACAGCCCGTCCAGCGCGCGTTGATACCGCCCCTGCGAAAGTTTCGCCACAATCGCGTCGTGGTCGAACTCCGCAAAAATCGACAAAATCGAAATCAAAATTCCGTACGTCTGGCGGCTTCTCGAATCGATATTATCCTTCACGGCATAAAAATCGCACCCGAACTTATCGCAGCGTTCTTTTAAAAACTTTAAAATCAGCATCTGCGTTCTGCCGATTCTGTCCAGACTGTACGTAATCACAAGCTTCACTCTGCCCGCTTCCATCAGGCGGTTAAGCTCGGAAAAAGCCGGGCGATCCTCGTTCATTCCCGTATAACCGTCGTCCACAAACACCACGGGATTTTTTATATCGTACGCCTGTACGTATTTTTTAATCGCGTCAAACTGAAAATCGAGTCCGTACCCGTCCTGCGCCTGCATATCGGTGGAAACGCGAAGATATATCGCCGTAATATCGGAAATTTCTTCGGGAATTTCGTCGTATACGGGGAAACAAAAATCTAATTTTTTGCTTTTTTCTTTCATATCTTCGCGCCTCCTTTCTCATTATTTTTTGCCGTTTGTTTCAGGCGTTTTACCCCGACTTCCGCTCGTCTGTCGTTGCGCCGGACAATTTTTTGCGCCTATTATACTCATCGATTTTCGAATAATACACCTCGTTTACGAGCTCGCTCACGTAGTCGCTCACGCAAATGTAGTTTTTATATTCGCCTTTTTGCAATTTCTTACCGCCCATATACACGCTGATCGTCATGAAAACTCCTCCTTTTCAAAATTTTTCCGCTTCCCGAATTTTTGCCGTTTTTTGCGGTTTTTAACCGTTCCCGGCGCAGATAATGCCGCCTGAAAAGCAAATCTTAAAAAGATTTTCCGAAGTTTTTCAGCCGTCCGCGTCAGTATACCGCGCCGGGCTAACTTTACGCAAGTAAAATTTTCATTATTTTTCGTTGTAGATAACATTTTTTATGCTCCTCAAATTTTATTTTTTCCGCGCACGCTTTTTTACGAAAAAACGGCAAAAAACGCTTTGTGTAACCGTACGCAATTTCGCGCAGTTTTACTTTGTTTACATTTACGCGAAAATCGCCCGATTTTTGATAAATGAGCGCAGAACGTACCCCTATATACAAGTCGTCGGCGCTGCGCGCCTCCGACGGGGTACGTTCTGCGCACCCTACTTCGCTTGTTTACACACCGATTTTCGGTGATTTTACTATATCCGCAACTTTACCGAAACCGCCCGCAAATCGCGTTGTTCGCCGCTAAACCGCTTGGCGAAACAACGCGATATTTTTTGCGGGCCGGCGTTTTTCGCCTATGGTTTTCGCATATTATCCGGGCGGCTTTACGTTTCCTTGTATTTCCGCCAACGCTTCCTGCGGATTTCTTTCGTCTACTTTCACGATGATTCCCGTTTTATCTTCCGCGATCCGACACCCCGAAAACGCGATATATTGATTTTCCGTGTAATCCGATTCGCCTATTAAATCTTCCTCGCTCATCCAGCCTTGAATGCTTTCCGGGCAGTTTCTCGAAGACATCGCCTTGCCGCCTTTATTCAAATATTTCAGCACGTAGTTGTACGCCAAATGCTTGAACGGCATACATATTTCTTCCACGTCCGAACGACCGAATTTCTCGTTGAATTCCGTATTTCCCGTTGTTTCTACCATTCGTTTCCGGCTTGTATTATAACTTTTCTCTTTCACTAGTTCGCCCGGCATCGTGCCTTGCGGTATGTACATCAGCGCGTGAAAATGCAATCGCTTTTCGCCGTTTATGCCTTCCCATACGCCGTAATATTTCCAGCCGTTCCGCCTTACTTTGTTTTTCAGATATGACCGTAATTTATTATAAAATCTTTCTGCCGTCAGTTTTTCATCCGAATACGTAAACGTTACAAAATAATTAAAGCCGTTTAAATTGCATTTTCTCATCGCCCGACGCATGCGACGGTGCGCGTTTTGCCGCTTTCGCTCAAGATTTTGTTCCACAAACGCCGCCGCATATTTTTTGCCCGCGTGAAAAGGCAACATTGATTCTATCAATAATTCCCGACGTCTTTTCTTCGGCTCGTTTTGCCAGATTTCATAAAACTTATCGAATACAGTTCGTAACGGCATTTTTTCTTTTACTTTTGTTTCAGTCGGCAGTACGGCGATATTTTCGGTAGGCGGTTTTACGGCGTTTTTCTTTTCCGTGGCGGGATTTTCTGCCGCATGCTTCGCCTTTTCAAACGCCGATACGTCCGCTTCCACGATTTTATCGATATACGCACGGCGCTTCCGTTTCGCATATCTTCGCGGCGGATCTGCCTGAAAAATATTATGACCGCCGTCGTTCGTCAGCTTGCCGTGCAATATGCGCCATTCTTGTTCTTCCTGTTTATTTTCCTGCATTTTTACCTCCCGATTCTTTGATTTTTCGCTATTATATCATTTAAATACGAACGGTTTTGTCGTATTTTAAAAATTTTTTTTGAATTTTTCCCCCACTTATCCAACTACACGAAAATGAAAAACGTGGTGGTCGTTTCGATTATTTCACAAACTTGTTCCAATACGTAAATTTTTTATCTCTCACTACTTAGAGAATTTTCAAATAGTCGTGGGGGCGTTCCAAGAAATATTTCACTCAAATTTCATAATCCATGAAAAAGACAATAAAAAAAGACGCACTATTCCATAACTTAAAAAGTTACTTCGTAGTGCGCCACTGCTTGCCATTGTGCGACAAGAAATCTTTACTCTGGGTTCGTCACCGTTGCGGACACTTTCCTATCCGCACATTCTGATTAACGAATAATTTCTATGAAATTTTCTTTCACAAGCAAAAAAAACATCTGCTTGTGCATTTTTACAACCGACTTTTAGACTTTTGAAACATTTTTTTCTTAATTTTTCAGTTTTATTAAAGATTTTTTAATCTTGCAATTCTAATTCGTCAAGCAGGTTTTTCATTTTTTCCCGATCTTCCTGCGTTATCTTATTGCTTTCCGAAAGCTCGTTGATCCCGTTTTTCAGCCGCGGACTAAACAAAATTTCAAACCACCGTTTCACTTCGAAAAACGGCAACAACCATTTATGTTTTTGTAAAGTCGGATAATAATTTTTCAACGTATCATACGGCAAAAATATACGCGACATCGCATACCCGAATTTTCCCCGTTTTTTAGATTGCCGCATTGCAAGCGAATTTTTCATCGAACCGTACACACCGCCGTCCAGCACATACATCTCGATTTTCTTCGTCAGCTCCGTATGCTCCGCACCGCAAAACCACACTTCGGCAAGCGCTTTCGTTTCAAGGTAAAATTTATAAATTCCGCCCCCGCGCAGTAATTCGTTTAATTTTTCTTCGTCGTATGTAAATTCGCCGCTGTTTTCCAGCACCTGAAAATCGATAAACGGACGAATTCCGCAACCGCCGTGCTGAAAATGATATGAATTGTGCGCGGCAAGCTGAAACGCCAGAAACTCATTCGAAAATTCGTGTTCGTATTTCTTTCCCGCTTTCAAAGCGGCAAATTCCCACGCCCGCATAAGCACCGCGTCGATCCCGGAAATCGTTTCTTTCAGATGAAAATGCAATTCAAGGTGCACGCCGCTTTGCGAAAACATCGATATATCGTGATAATGCCTGCCTTCAAACGCATACCCGAGTTTTTCGCAAATCGCTTTTTTCGCCCGCTCCAAGTCCTCTTCGCGCACTAAAATATCTATATCGCAACTTGTTCTCATCCACGGCTCGGGATAATATTTTCGAATCACCGATCCTTTCAGCGGTATAAACGGTATTTTCGCTTCTTCCAGCGTTTCTTTCAGCCGTTCCAGCTCGTAATTGATGTTTTCGTAGCGATACACCGCCGTAAAAATCTGCTCGTCAAATTTTTCTTTGATTTTCGCTATCGCCGCCCGCTCGTTTTCATCCAAATCGGCGGGCAAATTCTCGAAAACGCCGCTTTTATTCAGTGCGTCGCCCACCAGATGCGCCACGTCGTGCGCCTTCGAAAGCTTATATACTTCAATCAGAAACCGCGCGGAAATCTCAGGCAAAACAACTTTTTCGCCTTGCCCGCAAATCTCGTATTTTATGCAATCTATCACCGTTTTCGTTACGTTTTCCATCGTTTTCCGCCATTACGCCGCCCGCGCCAAGCAACGCCCTACCAAGCCCAAGCTCAATACTTCCGCCACACCATTTTATTCACCACGCCCGTATACGACTGTATAATTTTCACCACTTTCGTAGACACGTTTTCTTCCGTATAATCGGGTACAGGTATGCCGAAATCTCCATTTTTGTTCAGTTCTATCGCAGTATCCACCGCTTGCAAAAGCCCTTTTTCGTCTATCCCCGCCAAGATAAAACATGCCTTATCCAAAGCCTCGGGGCGCTCGGTGGAAGTCCTGATACACACCGCGGGAAACGGCTTGCCTATGCTCGTAAAGAAACTGCTTTCTTCCGGCAACGTGCCGCTATCCGATACCACCGCAAACGCGTTCATCTGCAATTTATTGTAATCGTGAAATCCGAGCGGCTCGTGCCGTATCACGCGCTTATCCAACGCAAACCCGCTCTGTTCAAGGCGTTTTCGCGATCTCGGGTGGCACGAATACAAAATCGGCATATCATACTTTTCCGCCAGTCGATTTATCGCCGTAAACAGCGATAAAAAGTTCTTTTCCGTGTCGATATTTTCTTCCCTATGAGCCGAAAGCAGAATGTATTTCTTCGGTTGCAAATTAAGGCGTTTTAAAATGTCCGATTTCTCGATTTCCGCTAAATTTTCGTGCAACACTTCCGCCATGGGGCTGCCCGTAACGTACGTCCGTTCCTTCGGCAACCCGCATTCCGCCAAATACCGCCGCGCGTGTTCCGAATACGCCATATTCACGTCCGATATTATATCCACGATTCTGCGGTTCGTTTCCTCGGGCAGACACTCGTCTTTGCAACGATTCCCCGCCTCCATATGAAAAATCGGAATATGCAACCGCTTCGCCGCTATCGCCGAAAGACACGAATTCGTATCGCCGAGTATCAAAAGCGCGTCGGGCTGAATCTCGTTCATCAGCTTGTACGAACCGTTGATGATATTCCCCACCGTCGCGCCGAGATCGTCCCCCACAGCGTCCATATACACTTCGGGATCGGCGAGCTTTAAATCCTTAAAGAACACGCCGTTTAAATTATAATCGTAGTTCTGCCCCGTGTGCGCCAGAATGCAATCGAAATATTTGCGGCATTTCGTAATCACCGCCGCAAGCCGAATAATTTCGGGACGCGTGCCTACGATGATCAGAAGTTTCAGCCTACCGTCATTTCTGAATTTTACGTTCGTATAATCCGTTCTGATTTCCATTTTATTTCTCCACCTTTTCGTAGTACGTATCGGGGCGCGCGGGGTTAAACGCCTCGTTCGCCCACATCACCGTTACCAGATCTTCCGTATCGCTCAGATTGATAATGTTATGCGTGTAGCCGGGAAGCATATGCACCGCCTCGATTTTTTCGCCGCTCACTTCGAATTTCAGCACTTCGTCCGTACCGATTTTCCGCTCTTCTATCAACGCCCGACCCGAAACCACTATAAAAAATTCCCATTTCGTGTTGTGCCAATGCTCGCCCTTCGTTATGCCCGGTTTTGAAATATTCACCGAAATCTGACCGCATTTTTCCGTCTTTAAAAGCTCCGTAAAACTGCCGCGCGCGTCCGCGTTCATCTTCAAAGGGATCGCGATTTTTTCCTTCGGCAAATACGATAAATACGTGGAATACAACTTCTTCGCAAACGAATTTTCCGGCATTTCAGGCACAACAAGCGTTTTTGACTGCGCCCCGAACGTTTCCAGCAAGTCGGCGATTTCCCCCAGCGTTACCCTGTGCGTTATCGGCGCGGCGCAATATTTTCCGCTTTCGGAGAGTACCGTTTTCACGCCGTCAAACGCCGCGCGGTGTTCCTTGCCCTCTACCGCGTCGCACATTTCAAAAATCAGATCGTCGATATACAAAAGTTCCAGCTCGGTCGCTCTGTCGTTGATCGTTATCGGCAAATCGTGCGCCGTGTTATAGCAAAAGGTCGCCAGCGCACTGTTATAGTTCGGGCGGCACCACTTGCCGAAAAGGTTTGGAAAGCGATACACAAGCACTTTCGCGCCCGTCTCTTTTGCGTAATCGAAAAACAGTTCTTCGCCCGCCTTTTTGCTTCTGCCGTACTCGCCGTCATATCGCCCTATAAGCGTTGCCTGAATAGAAGAAGAAAGCATCACGGGGCATTTATTGCCGTGCTTTTTAAGCGTTTCGAGCAGAAGCGAAGCAAAGCCGAAATTGCCCTTTTTAAATTCTTCGGAATCTTTCGGACGATTTACTCCCGCCAGGTTAAACACAAAATCCGCTTGCGCGCAAAAATCGTCCAGCTCCGCAGGCGTGTTATCTATATCGTACCCGAAAACTTCGTCTACTTTCAACGCGGGGCGGGTTCTGTCTTTGCCGTCTTTTAAGTTGTTCAGCACGCATACAAGGTTTTTCCCTACAAACCCTTTCGCGCCCGTTACCAATATTTTCATACTTTTATTTTACTTGCTTTGGCGATATTTGTCAAGTTCTTCCTGTATGTATGCAAGGCTCGCAATTTTTTTCTTGACCTGCTCAACGTTCAGAAGTTCGGTATTGTTGGAGTTAAACTCGGTAAGAACGTTACGCTTTTCGTCGCCCTCTTTGAAGTATTTATCGTAGTTTAAGCCGCGATTATCGGCTGGTACGCGATAAAATTTGCCCATATCCACCGCTTTCGCGCATTCCTCGTTCGTTAAAAGCGTTTCATACATTTTTTCGCCGTGACGGATACCGATCACCCGAATATCTCCCTTTTTGCCGCCGAACAGCTCGCAAACCGCCTGCGCCTGCGTCATTATCGTACATGCAGGAGCTTTTTGTATCAGCAAATCGCCGTTTTCGCCGTGTTCGAATGCGAACAGAACAAGATCGACCGCCTCGTCCAACGACATAATAAATCTTGTCATTTTCGGCTCGGTGATCGTGATAGGCTGTCCGTCTTTTATCTGTTCGATCCAGAGCGGTATTACGCTGCCGCGACTGCACATTACGTTGCCGTAACGAGTGCAGCAGATTTTCGTTTTACCGCTATTCCTCGATTTTGCAACTGCCACTTTTTCTTCAATCGCCTTGGTGATTCCCATTGCGTTGATAGGATACGCCGCTTTGTCCGTGGAAAGGCAAATAACCGATTCTACGCCTTCTTCGATGGCTGAGGTTAACACGTTGTCCGTACCGATAACGTTGGTACGCACAGCTTCCATGGGGAAGAACTCACAGGACGGAACTTGTTTCAAAGCGGCGGCATGGAAAATGTAATCCACGCCGTGCATTGCGTTTTTAACCGACTGCAAATCGCGAACGTCGCCGATATAGAATTTTATTTTATCGGCAACGTCGGGCATTTTCGCCTGAAACTCGTGGCGCATATCGTCTTGTTTTTTCTCATCGCGAGAAAAAATACGAATCTCGCCGATATCGGTTTTGAGGAAACGATTCAGCACGGCATTCCCGAAACTCCCCGTCCCCCCTGTAATCATCAAAGTTTTTTCGTTAAATAATGACATAATTCATTACCTTTATTCACACATATTTAAAAATCTTTCAAGGCAATATAATTGCCACTTCTGGTTGCCTGTAAAGCTCTTTATATCAAGATTTTTCTTAAACTCAGGTCTCGTCGGACCTTTCCAGTTTTTAAAATATTCGTCGACAGGTCTTGGCATAGGAACTTTATTCGGAACAGGAATTTGCGGGTATTTATTATGCATCAGTTCTCTTATTAAATACTTAGGTTCTCCGTGTCTAACACGATACAAATCAAGCGGTTCTGCCATTTTTAATCTTGCATACGGATCGTAATATTCCATATTAGCGACAGCAAATGCATTCATATACGAACTAGATGATTCCACTGAAAAAATGTCGTCCATAAAAGATAAGAAATCAATTTTCTCCCCGTCCTTACGATACTTTTCGAAAACGTCATCAACTGATATTGGATTTTCCAAAACTTCAAACGGATCTGTAAATATATATCTTTTTTTGAATTCTTCCAGTGTCCAATCTTTACTCAGAAGTTGGTCCATTCCACCAAAAACGAGATCTGAACTTTCGCCAACAAACATAATTTCTATTCCATCATTTTTTGCTTGCAGTGCAGCTTGCAAAATTTGTGGTTCAATAGAATGAACAGGCGCGCATTTAGCAGTCATAACGGCATCTAAATGGTTAATTACTGTATTCCAAGAGATATCTACATAATGCAATTTTAATCCATAATAATGTGCGTAATATTCTGCACGCTTCAACTCATCACTTTTAAATTCACCATCAAGAAATCGAAATGTATAAGCATCGCATCCTTCCATATATGATGCAACTATCGCGGAATCCATACCGCCTGAAAGCATAATACCTTTTTTCTTTCCATAGAAACGATCCATTTGTAACTTTATTGCACAATCAATATCGTTAGCTGTATGTACTAGTATTTTTGTATTTTCTTGAATCGGTTGTATATTCTTATGATGCATTCCTGAATAGAAATCAAAATCATCTCTTTCTATATATCTAAACGCCATATAAGAACTCATACAGTAATTTTTATCTATCATTGTTTTACCTCTTCTTATTTTAAATCTTCAAGATTATCTTTACGAACTCTATTTAACGCTTCTGTTATTTTTGTAGAAGAAATTCCTTTTGTATAAGGAAAATAGATTATCTTTATTCCTTCTTTTTCAAATTCTTCTTCGTATTTTTTCCACTTCTCTGTACCATACCAGTCATCTCCAACAAATAGATATGTAGCACCAAGCTTTTTGCAAGCCGTAAGCTTATCCATATCATACTGAGGAACAGCAGCATCAACGTACCTACAAGAACGAACTAATTCAATTCTATCCTCAAAAGGAATCATTGCCTGCTTTCCCTTATATGACACGAGTTCATCGACTGTTACGCCTACAACAAGTTTATCACACATTCCTTTTGCATTTTTAAACAAATTCAAATGCCCGACATGGAATAAATCATATACACCTGTTGTATAGCCAATTATGTTTTTCTGTTTATTCATCTTTATAGTCCTCCTTTACTTTTTGCGGATTATCAATATAATATTGATATGATCTATCTAAATTTATTAATGCGAAATGATGGCCGATTCGCTCTTTTTCCGGTGGCATTCTCATATAATCACCAAATTGTTTTTTTAAATATTCATCGTAGCCAATAGGGCATCTTATGCTCGTATCTTCAAACGGAATCTCAACAAATGACGAAAACCATTTTTTTTCAAACGTTAAGTCTTTTATATACGGATACCAGACATAACCAACATATAAAGAGTCTGCAAAGCTATATTTACTTAAAAATCTAAAATATTTATTAGAGAAATGATTATACTTGACAGGCAAACAATAAATTAAACCATTTACTATACGGCGCAGGATACTACTGGACGGTTCGAATACACGCTTGCAGACATTCAATGCCCAATATTTTTTTATTTTCCAATAAAAACTTTTTGTAAGTTGAACCCCGCCAAGGGGCATAATATCAACAAATACGCCTTTATATGCATCCTGATACTCCAGCTCTGATTTTTCAATAAAAGTTGTCTTCGTATTTATAACTTTAACAAATATGTACCTATAATGTTTACGATTATGACAGGTATAGAGAGCAAGTTCACTCGGCAATTCCTTTTTTAGGACATTTAACATATTATCAAATTGTTCAATCGGTACTGCAATATCTAAATCATCGTCCCATGGAATAAATCCATTGTGCCTTACAGCACCGATACACGTTCCGCCTATCGCAAAATAATCAATTCCGTTTCTCTCAAATATTTCTTTTATACTCTTAAAAATATTCAATATTTCATTTTGTAAACTATTCATCTCAATTTTTCCTTGTAACACTTTTAAACATTTCAACCGTTATTTTCGGATTCATAGCATTCCACATAAGTTTATTATTTTTTCTGATCGGCTTAAAAATAAATCCAACGACAACGTTTGTAACAAATTGAGTTATTAGTGAGGCCAATGCTGCGCCGTTGATTCCCATGCAAGTTATCAGAAAATAATTCAGAATAATATTTGAAACTGCACCGATTAAATTGATCCACAGCAGAAATTTCTGCTTTCCTTCCGCTAAAAGCCATATATTTCTCACAGCCCCTAAATAGGAAAAAGTTGTGTACCAAACGATTATACGCAAGGCGTCTACAGAATTCATGTAATCAGTTCCATAAAGAATTCTGATTACAATACCTGAGCAAGCCGTAATTACCACACACTGAACAAGAGAAAGATAAATTACAACATTATATAGCCTGATTACATTTTTTTCATATGATCCTTGATTGTTCTTTTTATCATCAAAAATCATCGGACGGAAAGAATCTATTATTGCCGAAAATACAAACCCTGTCATCCCGGCACACGTTACCGCAGCAGAATAATATCCCGTTGCCGCATCATCTATCATGAGTTTTATCATGATTCTGTCTGTCTGAGCATAAACCGTCACCATCAGATTCGCTATGATATAATATTTACTGCTCGTAAACATTTTTCTGAAAGCAGAAAATGAAAAAGACAGTTTCTGCCCGCCCAGCTTTCGATAAAAAACAAAGGACAGTAATGCTATAATCAAATAATCTAATGCATTTGATATTGCAAATAAATAAACACTTTGCCCCGTTGCCAACAAAATAATTTTATATATTGAAATTACAATATAGGCAATCAGAGAAACAATTGAAGAATATTTCGATAATAATTTTGCCTGAAACCAATATATAATCATTTCCAATGATTGAGAAATCAAAAGGATACTATATAAAGAGCAAATAATAAATGTATCCGTTTCTCCTTTATTGGCAATCAGAACAAACGCCATAACACCGCCGATACAGAAAAAGCTTGCAAAAAAGCTCATTCCAATAGCAGAGCCTAAGGTTTTTCCTTCACCTTCCGGATTGCTGACTAATTCCTGTACTATTACGGAATTCAATCCTAAGTACATAATCGGAGCTGCAAACGCAACGATAGATGCGGCGTAATTTATCAAGCCATAACCTGACGGCCCCAAAAACCGTGCCGATAACATGGTAACTACAATAGATAACAGAGCTTGAACGATTTTACAAGCAATTATCCACGATGCATTTTTTACAATTCTACTACTTTTCATCGTCATTTATTAATTTTCACAAAAGATTGTTCTCGAAATAAATACGATAAAAAAATTGTAACTACTATCATCCCCGTTAGAAACGCTGTAGAAGACATTAAATCGCCTCGGAACAAAAACAACGAAAACAATGCTGTATAAGAATAAATATTTTTAAAACATCCATCAATATATCTTTCCTTTTCCCAATATAGATCGTCCGCTTTTTTACTTATTTTACTAAGTAAAAAAGCAAATACACAGACGCCTAATCCTCCCCAATTTAAATATCCCTCTCCAATAAAAGAGCAAGACACGTTTTGATTAATATAAGATGGGGCAAGAGATTTAATTATTAAACTACCAGAACCCATCGGTTTTGAACCCCAAATGTTTCTTGGCACAAAAAATAACAAAGCTCCAAGCAACTGTGAACCATAAGTTATACCATATACATTAACATATCGCAAACAATATACTAACATGGTATAGGAATCATAATCGGCATTAGTAAAATTATCGCCGATTTTTCCCATACTAGCTTGAATCATTTCAAGGGTTATTTTCCCCGAAGCGAAACGAAACGCATTTAATGCAGGGAATACAATCAATAGACCAAAAGCCAATATATATGCAAATCTTCTACCCTTTTTAATCCATTTTGAAAAATATAAAAAG
>ENA-UERG01000186-UERG01000186.1-human-gut-metagenome-genome-assembly--contig:-NODE-186-length-59688-cov-16.953062_pt1 | contig 59688 bp, 48 predicted proteins | sample MGYA00242954_ERZ507954 | MGnify/ENA primary metagenome ERZ507954 (study PRJEB26167, sample SAMN06115478) | human gut metagenome | host: Homo sapiens | place: China:Sichuan | collected 2015-01-21...
CGGTAAATGTCCAGGATATAATCTGTAAAAAAAAGAAAAACGTGTTATTATAATATGGCATGGATATCAGGTGATATCTTGGCCTTTACAAATTGCAGGAAAGCAGGTGTACAAATGAAATCGACCATCATGCCGTCGTTGGCCTTCGAACGGAAATGGTACGCAATGCCGCTCGGATCCGGCATGTTCTCGACACTGGCGAACGGAAAATCGGCGGATTTTCCGGCATCTTCATGGTGACGGCCATGTTTTGTCTGGCGGTTCAATCGTGATATGGCACCGCGCCGGCATTTTATGCCGCAACGGTTTTGTTGAAGAATACGGGATGCAGATAACCATATGGAAGTCCGGGATGACTGGCGGTCACGTCCGGGAAATGAGCCGGCTGAGTTGATTCGTATGTTTTTCGCAGGTGGCTGTGATCGGGAGATATAGATGAAAATGCATGAAATGAATAAAAAGCAACTGTATGGAAAACCGGAATTGACCGATTTTGGACACGGGAAAGTTCAGGTCATCAAAGGCGGCCGCCGCATAGCCGGTGCAGGCGTCGGTGAACCCGGTACGGCAGAATCGGATACGATCGGATAATGCGGCCTCTTTCTGCACCATACTATGCCGAAGTGGCGTTGACTGCGAGATGCAATCTGCATTGCGGTTACTGCTATTTTCGGAACAGCGCCTGTGAGACTCCGGAGGAGTTGACCACCGGCGAGTGGCTCGATGTCTTTGCCGAATTCGGGCAGATGAAGATGCTCAAGGTGATTCTTTCCGGCGGCGAGGTGCTGCTTCGGGAAGATCTGCCGCAGCTGATCGAAGGGGTCTGCCGCAACAATATGCGGTTTTCGCTGCTCAGCAACGGCTACTTTTTCGAGGACAGACATGCCGTCATGTTGAAGGAGTCCGGCCGCTGCAACAGCGTCCAGATTTCGGTGGACGGGGTGGAGGAGGTGCATGACGCGATTCGCGGCAGAGGTTCGTTCGCCCGGGCCGTCCGGGCGATCGGCATCCTCCGGGAGCACGGGCTTCGGGCACAGGTGCGGATCACCATCGGGAAGCACAATCTCGGAACCCTGATGGAGACCGTCCGCTGCCTGCTCGAAGAGACCGGCATCCCTGCGGTCTCCGCCAACTGGGCGCAGCACTTCAGCAGCAAGGAGAGTGACGACGACAGCGGGCATCTGCTCTCCATGCGGGAACAGCTGCAGTCGATGGTCGAGGTCAAGCGGGTTCACGCGGCCTTTCCGGAGCGGTTCCTCGTGAAGAAGGCTGCCTTCACGAATGTCGCGAATCGTTGGAAGGACATTCTCGACCGGCGGGAGCTGACCGGAGCTTCCCTCCTGCGCTGTCCGGCGCAGCTGGAGCGGATTTCGATCCGGGCGGACGGCGCCATTACGCCGTGCAACCATATTTCCCATATGGTATTGGGGTGGGCTGGAAAAGACCGGATCATCGACGTCTGGCGCAATTCGCCCGTTCTGCTTGAAATGCGTGAACACGACTGCGACCCGGCGGAGACTTTCCCGGTCTGCGCGGAGTGCGGATACAACCGGTATTGCCGTCCGGCGGGCGCCTGCTTCGACCATTGCGGGCGAGCCACGCCCTACTGTTTGAAAAAATATCAGGAGGCAGCTCCCGATTTTGATTTTGAAAGGCTTGAATGGAAGTGAGGATTCTCGAAGTACGGCTGGCCGGCGGAACGAAAGCAGTCTGGCGCTTCAGCGGGGAGGCCGCCTGCTGCTGTCTGGAGCTGATTGAAAAAGTGGTTATTCCCGAAATGCTCCCCGGTATGCTGCCGGTCGCGGCGCAGGTGTCGGTCGGATGCGCTCCGCGGACTCCGGACTTTCCGGCCGGATGGCGGCGGGAGGAGCTGATCCACCTGAGTCCGGAAGCTTCGGTGCGGCGGAGGCCGGACGGCGTGGTTGAGTTTCTGCTGCACCGCACCGGTTCCGACGAGCTGCTGCCGCTGTTGCCGCGCATCGTCTGGTACGGTTTTCTGCCGCAGCTGCTGAAGCGCGAGGCGGTTGTGGCGCACGGTGCGCTGCTGGCCAGGGACGGCAGCGGCATTGTGGTCTGCGGCCCTTCCGGAGCGGGGAAAAGCACCTGCGCCCGGCGGATTCCGCCGCCGTGGCGGGCGCTTTGCGACGATGCAGTGCTGATTTCGAACGTCGGCGGAGCGTATTTTGCGCAGCCGCTGCCGACCTGGAGCCAGTTCGTTTCCGGGGAGCTGCATCCGGTCCGCATCGGCGAGACGGTCCGGCTGTCGGGGATTTACCGGCTGTGCCATTCGGACCGGGAGCGGGTGAACGGCCTGCCGCCCGCCGAGCAGGTGCAGATCCTCTACCGGCAGTTTTACGATTTGAACCATATGTGGCGGGCCGGGAGAAGAAACAGTTTCTGGCGTTCCCTGAATGAAGCCGCGGTGGACTTCGCGTTCGGGGCGGTCCGCAAAGTGCCGGTCGGCGAATTGGAGTGTTCTCTGACCGGGGAATTCTGGAAGGAATTGGAGGTGCTGTCATGACACGGGCCGGTTTTTCGGCAATTTACCGCGATGAAAAGGAGATCGGCGCAATTTTGTTCAACGCCGAAACCGGCGAATCCTACGGGTTGAATCCCGTGGCGAAAGCCATCTGGGAAGGCGCTTCGGCCGGGGTCGGGCGGGAAGGTATCTTCGAGATGCTGCGGCAGCGGTTCGCCGGAGTCCCGGAATCCGCCCGGAACGATATCGACGAGTTGATCAATATGCTGTTGAACAAAGGATTTTTACAGAACGTACCCGAAAACAATGGAGGAATATGAGAATACGAAAATTTACACTGATCGAATTGCTGGTGGTAATTGCAATCATCGCCATTCTGGCCGCCATGCTGCTTCCGGCCCTGAATCAGGCGCGCGGCCGGGCGAAGCGGATCAAATGCGCCGGCATTCAGAAGCAGTACGGTATGGCGGGTGTGCTTTACGCCGACAGCTTCGGCGGATACTGGGTTCCGGTCAGCTATCATTCCGACGCGTCCACGGACCGGATCTGGGTCAACAATCTGGCGTTCCGGCAGTTCCTGGGCGGAACGCTGCGAAACATTGCCGCCAGCGGCAACTATGTGGAAAACAGCACCGACGCGGGTCTGATCTGCCCCGAAGCGACTTCCGCGCTGGGGAGCCATAAAATTGACGGACTTTCGCCGATTTACCGCAGCTACGCGGTGGCGAGCGGAGACATCGTCATCTCCTGGGCCGGAGTGAACGGCGGGCTGGGCGACCGGATCGTCGCATATAAACTGAGCCGGATCGTCCGTCCCGCCGAGCGGGTCGCCTTCACCGATTCGACGGACTGGCACGTATACAGCTCCAACGAAAGCAAGCGTCAGCGCTATATTCAGAGCGGAGAAGAGATTACGGGAGACGGCAATACCGATATCGTGGCCTTCCGCCACGGCGGCTGCACCCTGGCGAACGTCTGCTTCATGGATGGGCACGTCAGCACGACGGAGCATACGGAACTGACTCCGGAATACCGCTGGGGCGGATTTCACCGGAATAACTTCTGAAGCGCCTTACTCCCCGGATTCCTCTGCTTTGGCCGTCGGCCGGGGGTTGATTTTGCCGGAAGGCGGTATTATGGTAAACAATGCGGCCGGTCGAACCAACCCGACTGCCGGACGGAGGATGATGAAACTCAGAATTGTTGCCGATGATAAAATCCCGTTTCTGCGCGGAGCGCTTGAACCGTTTGCGGAAGTGACCTACCTGCCGGGCGGTGCGATCGCCCCGGCGGATGTGAAGAATGCGGATGCGTTGATTACCCGGACCCGGACCCGCTGCGGCGAAGCGCTGCTGGCCGGGTCGCGCGTCCGTTTTATTGCGACCGCCACGATCGGTTACGACCATATCGACACGGCGTATCTGCGCCGGGCCGGAATCGCCTGGCGCAATGCGCCGGGCTGCAATGCCGCGAGCGTCGCTCAGTATATCGGCAGCGCCCTGGTTTCGTCCGGAGTGGAATTATGCGGAAAAACGCTCGGCGTGATCGGAGTCGGCAATGTCGGCTCGAAAGTTGCGGCGCTTGGGGAAGCGCTCGGCATGCGGGTGCTGCGGAACGATCCCCCGCGGGCTGAGCGGGAGGGGAGCACGGGATTCACGGAGCTGCCGGAGCTGCTGGCGGAAGCCGATTTCGTGACGATTCACACGCCGCTGACCCGCGACGGCGCTCACCCGACCTTTCATCTCTGCGATGCGGGGTTTCCGGAACTGATGCGGCCGGGGGCGCAGCTGTTCAACAGCGGGCGCGGGGAAGTGGTCGATACGGCCGCCTTGAAGGCGGCGCTGAAGAGCGGCCGAATCTCCGCCGCCGTGCTTGATGTCTGGGAAAACGAACCCGGAATCGACCGTGAGCTGCTGGACCTGGTGCGGATCGGGACGCCTCATATCGCCGGGTATTCGACCGATGGGAAGGCGAACGGGACGGCGATGGCGGTGCAGGCGGTCGCGGCATTCTTCGGCATTCCCGGGCTTGCTGAATGGCGGCCGGAACGGCTGCCGGAGCCGGAAACTCCGGAAATCGAGCTTGAAACGGGCGCTTCCGTGCGGGAGCAGGTTGCGCAGGCACTGCTGCACACATACGATATCGGCCTGGACGACGGGAAGCTGCGGAGTGACCCGGCGGGTTTTGAGCCGCAGCGCGGACATTACCGGATTCGCCGTGAATATCCGGCGTTCCGGGTGAGGGACGGGAGGCCGGAGACGGCTGCCGTGCTGAAGACGCTCGGGTTTACGCTGTTGCCGCAGGGGAGCGCGTGCGGAGGTTGAGGCAGCGCCTCAAACCGGCCCGGGCGGAGTTCCCGCACAAAAATCTGCGGCAGACAAATTTCTATGACCGTTGACGGCTTGGCCGTCTTGACGCAGGTGCGGTATCTCGCGTTTTTCTTTTACCGGTCGAGTCCGTACTGGCCGTAGAAGTACTGGTTCCGGCCGCCGGCGCCGGCGACGTCGTTCCGGATGTCGTTCAACTGCTGCTGCGTTTCTTCCGGCGTGACGCTCTCCGGCTCGGTGTATTCGCATTCGGCGACCAGCACCATCCGGGATTTGCGGGTCGACTCCGATTCGACCTGGAACAGGTAGCCGATTCCGGGGATGTCCTTCAGAAACGGAACCCCCGTCGAACCGCGGACGATCTCGCGCTTCTCCAGGCCGCCGATCACGAACCGGTTCCGGGCGGTCGAGACCATGACGTCGGTTGTGACCGTATTCCCCTCCTGGATGCGCGGCGCTCCGGTCGACTGGTAACCGATCAGCGAGGAATTTTTGAGCGTAAGTTTCAGCATCGCCGCCTCCGGCGCAATGGAGAGCGCCTTCACCGTCAGGCTGAATCCGAAGGCGTTCGGATCGCGGGTCACGCTCTCCTGATTGTCCCTGCCGGTTGCGATTTCGGTTTTCTGCTCCTCCTTGCTGAAGGCGGCGAGGATGGAGTCGAACAGCTTCGCATACCAGTCGTCGGACTGTTTTTCGGTTTCCGGCGCGGGAACCGTCGTATCCATATAGAAGAGCTGGGTTAGCCGCTCGAGCGTGCTCGTCGTGTTCTGGCGCACCGTCACCTCGCCGGAGTGCGCGATCTTCGCTTTTCCCCGGCTGGCGAGAAAGTCGAGGTAGCGCGAGTTCCACTTCGGGTTGAAATTGTAGAAGCTCGTGCGTTCCGATCCCTGCGCCTCCGCCATGGTTCCGCCATAGGCCGCGGCCCAGTTGTCGCGGTAGCGGCCGCCGGTGCTGAAGAAGTCCATGCCGTCGTTGTTCTTCCAGGCCTGGAAGTCGAACCCGAGCTTTTCATCGTTTTCGGCGTAAAGTTCATAGACACTGAATCTGATGCGGATTTCCGGGATCGGAACGTCATAGCGGCGCAGCATCTCCTCGATGTTTTTGCGCGAGTAGCTCGCAGTGTTGAAAAAGAGACAGTTCAGTTCCGGATCGAGCTTGACTTTGTCTTTGCCGCCGATCAGCTCGGCCGGGTCGTCGGAGACGTTCATGCCGACCTTCTTCACCATGTTTTCAAGGACGGCGGCCGGAACGTTGGCCGGAAAATAGACGTACTTCGGCTGGCCGGAACTGTTCAGCAGCCCCGGTCTGTCGAGCCGCTCGACGATCGCGTCGATGCCCATGCCGTTTTCGCTGTCCTTGAAACGGTATTCCTCGGCGGAGACGAACAGAAGCCCGACGCCGTCCTCGAATTTCAGGCATTCGACCGCGGTATTGCTGCCGGAGACCCGCCTGGTCTGCACCATCTCGCGCAGATAGGTGCGCAGCGCATACGGTTCGGCATGCTTGAGCACGTAGGTTTTGGTCACGACGAGCGGATCGTTGTTGTCGCGGATGAAGTGAACGCTGTCGACTTTGTCGCCGAGGTCGAGCCGCAGCTGTGTCTGCACCTGCGTATCCATGTAGCCGGCCGTGTCGTTGTTGTTGCTGTCGCGCGGGGTTCCGGGCGAAGGGAGGCGCCGTGCAGTGGTTTCCAGCTTTCCGTTGAAGGTGCTGTCCGTGTAAAACGGGGTCGAGGCGGAGTCTCCCGGCGCCGCGGCGAGCGGCAGGGCGGCGAGAGCGGCAAGCAGGAACAGGGGACAGGTTCGGATCATTGGCGTATTCTCCATCGTAATTAACGTTCTGCTGTCTGCGGAATGAGCTCACTGAAGGCTTTGAGCTGGCCGCTGTACTCCGCCGGCGTGCTCTCCGGGTGGACGAGCATGGTTTTCGCCGTGATGAAGAAGTAGCTCTTCTCGCGGTTGACGGTCGTGGTGCTGAACAGGCTGCCGAGCACCGGAATGTCGGAGAGGAAAGGGATGCCGATCCGTTGTTCGACATCGCTCTCTTTGCTCCAGGCCGAGAGCAGCTTCTCCCCGCCGGAGAGCAGATTGCAGTCGCCGGTGACCGTGCTGACCTCCGCCAGCTCCGCGCCGTAACTGTTGCGTTCGACCACATCGGCGGTCCGGATCAGGTAGCGGAAGGTGACCAGGGCCTGAACCGAATGGTTGTAATTCGCCGCCTGATCGGGAATCAGTCCGGTTTTGGCGTCGGCCGAACTGCGGAAGTTGATGCGCGGCGCCGTGACGGTAAGCGCGAGCGGCGGCGGAGGTTCCGGGCTGTTCAGCAGCGGGTTCTCCGCACCCGGGCCCGACTCCGGCTGTTCGATTCCGCCCTTCATGCCGACACCGGAGATGCCGACCTGAAGCTGGTCGTTGTTTCGCTTGAAAATCGCCTGAGACTGCGGGGAAAAGCCGACCGAGTAACTCGCGCTTTCACTGTTCGGCACCGTGAGGCTGGCCGTGTTGGCGATCGTGGCCTTTCCGTTCTGCTGGAGCATCCGGATGAAGCTCGCGTCGAACTGCGGCGCGATGAAGAACGCGCCGAAACCGCCCGAAGCCGCCGAAAGGGCGGCCGAACCGGCCGAATCGAGGCTCATGGCATTGAAACCGGCCTGAAGCAGGTTGAGGCCGGGGCCGTTGCGCCAGGCCAGGTAGTCGATGCCGAGATCGCGCAGCGTGCTCTCCCGCACCTCATAGACCGTGAAGGCGAGGTTGACCATCGGAACCGGCCGGTCGAGCCAGGCCAGATATTTGAGGAGGTCGTTGCTTTTGTTGGCGTCGTCCTTCCAGTAGATGAGGTTGGTTTCCGCGTCGTAGCCGACGAAGGAGTCGGCGCCGCCGTTGATGCCGGTTCCGGTCATGACGTCGACCATGACCCGGGCCGAACGGAACCGCGCCGGATAGAGGTTCCGGGTGATGCCGGTTCCGCGGATCGGGTCTTCGCCGCCGCCGGCCACCCGCGCCGGGCGGTCGAGTTTGGCGATGAGGTCGTCGACATACGGCATCATGCGGACCGGACAGCTTACGGTCAGCAGTTGCTCGTCGCCGGCCCTGTAGTTGATGCGGTTCACGGTCGACTGCGTGTTGTTGCGTTTGACCACGCCGAGGACGAAGGGGGCGACGTCGTTCGCTTTCAGGTATTTGAGTTCGTAAACCTTGGAAATCATGTATTCCTGGGCATCGTCCTGGATCAGGCGGATGGTCCGGGTCTCCCCGGTTTCGGGGGGCGCGGCGGCGAGAGCGCCGGGCAGGAGAAGCCCCGCGGAAACGGCAAGGGCCGCAATCGGCTGATTCATGCTGCTGTCCTTTCGTTAAGGGATAAGGTTCGGAAATTGTTTTCTGTTTCGTAATGTATTGCCGGGATGTTAGGATCCGGTGAGCCGTTGATGGTTTTTCAGTTACGGCTGTATCCGGTCAAAACGCGGAGCCGGGGGATTCGCGGCAAGGATTCCGGCAGATTACTTGCAAAATCGGTTTTGACCGTTTAAATTAGTAAAATCAAAAAAGAAGGAACCTATGGAATGGGAAAAGCAGTGATGACGGTCGCGCTGGCCGCGGCGATCCTGATGACGGCGGGGTGCAACACCTCGGTGGTCACCATGCTGCCGCCCGCGGAGGGGCAGACCAGTTCGAGCGGGGAGCGGGTGGTTGCAAATCTCGAAGGGAGCAACTGGGGGATTTTCCTGTTCTACTATATTCCGCTGTGGAGCGGCAATCCGAACCGGCCGAACCGGCGCGACTATGTCACCTGCCGGAACCGGATCGAAAACAAGTATACGGATATGATGCTGAAAGGCTGGGCGAAGCAGCTGAAGGCCGAAGTGGAGGACGTGGAGATCACGGAGTCGTCCACCGGCTTTTTTTCGCTCTGGATTCTCTGGCGGAGGAGCCAGCATGCGACGGCGGTCGCCGTGAAAAAGAAATGACTGTTCGGAATTCCCAAGCAAAAAACGGAATGAATCCCGGACGATCAACATCTTAGGGGTTGCAAAATGTGTTGCGGTGTGTTATTTTTCCCCTTGGCACTTTATGTCACAACGCATGAATGAAGAAAATAGAGAGGTATTTGTATGGATCGCAAAGTCATTATCGCCGGAAACTGGAAGATGAACAAGACCGCCGCCGAGGGCAAGGCCTTGGTCGAAGCCCTGAAGGGACTGGTTGCCGACGTCTGCCCGTCGAAGGCCGATATCGTCGTCTGCCCGCCGTTCACGACCATCGCCGCGGTCGCCGAGGCGATCAAGGGCAGCAACATCAAGCTCGGTGCGCAGAATATCCACTGGGCCGCCAGCGGCGCGTTCACCGGAGAAATCGCCGCCGACATGCTGAAAGAGCTCGGTGTCGAATATGTGATCATCGGCCACAGCGAACGCCGGCAGTATTTCGGCGAGACGGATGAGACGGTCAACAAGCGCGTCAAGGCCGCGCTGGCCGCCGGCTTCAAGCCGATTGTCTGCATCGGCGAAATGCTCGAAGAGCGCGAGAGCGGCAAGACCGAGAAGGTCCTGTTCACCCAGCTCGAGGGCGGCCTGGCCGGGCTCACGAAGGAGGATATGGCCAACGTGGTGATCGCCTACGAGCCGGTCTGGGCCATCGGAACCGGCAAGACCGCGACGCCGGAGCTCGCCGAAGAGACTCACAACTTCATCCGGATGACCCTGAATGACATGTTCGGCAAGGAAGTCGGCGAAGGCGTCCGCATCCAGTACGGCGGCAGCATGAAGGCCGAAAACGCGAAGGAGCTCGTCGCTCAGCGCAACATCGACGGCGGCCTGATCGGCGGCGCGGCGTTGAAGGCGGACAGCTTTGCCGCGCTGGTTCACAATGCGATTGCCGAGTAAAAACGGCATCAATTTTGGAAAATAATTGAGATTATTAGCCGGCTGGCGGTAAAAAGGGGTTGACTTTTTATTCGATGGGGGCTAATATTAACCGGGGCCGGGATACAGGGCATAGGGTATTTGTGCTCGCGTATCCCGAAACATAACGAAAAGATAAGGCGCGATTTGATATGATCGTTTTTCTGTATGTACTTGTGGCGATTCTTTCGCTGCTGGTGATCGGGATCATCCTGATCCAGCCGTCGAAGTCCGGCGGGATGGGCGCGGCTTTCGGCGGAATCGGCGAATCGGTGTTCGGGGCGCAGGCCGGCAGCCATCTGACGAAGGCGACGGTGATCATGACCGGTGTTTTTTTCCTTCTGGCGCTGATCCTTGCCTCGCTGATCGGCCACGGCTACCGGGACGACAACTCCGCCTCCGCCGTGACCCGTCAGCTCGAAAGCGGCATGGAAGCTCCCGTCGAAACGCCGAAGACGGATGCGGTTCCGGCGGCGGTTGACGAATCTTCGAAAGCCGCGGCCGAAGCCGGGGCCGATAGCAAACAATAAAGAGTGGAAATCCTGCGGGGAAATTTTCGTATGAAAAAATGGCTGTTTCTGGTCGGCTTGACCGCGCTGCTTCTGCACGGCGCGCAAGATGCGCGTGCTGCGGCGGTCGAGGAGTTGTTCACCAAGGTAAAAGTGACTCTCAACACCAGCAATCCACCCAGTTTTCGAAATACTTCGAACTCCACCCCGTCGACCAGCAGTTCCTGGCGGAACAAATGGCTGGTGATTTCCGTCGAATTCACGCCCGTCATGCCCCAGAGGCAGCGCCATTTCTGGATTGATGACGTAACGATGAACATCCGGGCCGTCTTCAACGGCCAGTCGGACGGCCGGGCGCAGCCGATCCTCTTTACCGGTACGAGCGAGTTCTGGACCATTCCGCTCGACAACCGCAAACATATCGCCACGATGTTTGTCCCTCCCCAGATTCTGGACCGCTATCTGCCGTCCACCGGTTCGGCCAGTGTGGTCAGCACGAGCGGAACCTTCGTCATGGAGGTTCTGTTCAAGGACCGCGCCGGCACGGTGATCGGCACGGGGTACTATGGTCAGCGCGGCATGTCCGACAAGGATTATGCCGAATATTTCTCCAAGCTGAATGCGGGAGCTGCTCTGACGATTCCCGGCGCCATTCTTCCGCGCAATCTGACTCCCTGGGCTTACCTTGATATAGATGATTTCGATTTTCTCAAACCGGCCGGCGGCCGCGCGGCGGAAAAGTAAGACAGTGATTTGTGAATTGATTACCATTCTATAACAATGGCGCCGGGGATGCCATCCGGTGCAGAACATGTGGAACAATCATTAAAATGCCAAAAGAGAACACGGTTTTAACGATTGACGTCGGCGGCGACAGCTTGAAGATGGCCGAATTCGTCTTTCCGCCCGGCGGAGCAGTCATGCTCCGGAAGTTCGCATTTCGCAAGCTTGAGGAGCAGGAGGGGGACAATTCCGCTTTTGCCCAGGCTTACAACGAAATGATCGCGGAACACAATTTTACGGCCAGGCAGGTCCGGCTTTCGTTGTCCGGGCAGTCGTCGTTCTCCCGCCTGAGCAAACTTCCGTCGCTTCTCGGCAACAAGAGTGCAATCGCCCGCGTGGTCGAATACGAGGCGCGCCAGACGGTGCCGTACGCGATGAGCGAAGTCGTGTGGGATTACCAGTTGATCCGCCATGCCTGGGAAGATCACCGCAGCGAAATGCAGGAAGACGGCAGCACGATCGAGATTTCCGAAGATCACGAAGAGTACGAAGCATTGTTCGTTGCCGTCAAAACGGATCAGATTGTCCGCTATACCGATGTGATCGAAGACTCCGGCAGGAAGATCCTGTCGGTCGAAATTGCGCCGGTCGCCCTGTTTAATGCGGCGAAGGGCACCCAGTTGCGCGACGACGAATGCGCGCTCATCCTCAACATCGGCGGCCGCGGGTCGAACCTGATGATCGCCGATCAGAACCGGGTGTTCATCCGGCCGATTCCGATCGGCGGGGATACGATCACCCAGCAGGTCGCCAAGGAGTTCGGCATCGGCTTCTCGGAAGCGGAGGATCTGAAGCACCGCCACGGCTTTGTGGCGCTCGGCGGCGCTTACGAGGAGCCGGAGTCGGAGGTGGCGGCGACGATTTCGAAAATCGCCCGTAACGTCATGACTCGTCTGCACGGCGAAGTGAGTCGTTCGATCAACGTCTGGCGCTCGCAGCACGGCGGCCACCAGCCGAGCCGCATCCTGCTGTCCGGCGGCGGTTCGACCATGCTGTACATTACGGACTTCTTCAATGAGAAGCTGCGTCTGCCGGTCGAATACCTGAACACGTTCGGCGCGATCACCATTGATGATTCGGTCGACAAGGAGGCGCTGCAGGCGATCGCCCCGATGTTCCAGGAGATGATCGGCATGAGTCTCCGCAGCGTGACGCAGTGCCCGATCGATATTTCGCTGATTCCGGCTTCGATCAGGAACCAGGTCGAGTTGAACCGCAAGAAGCCTTATTTCTATATTTCGGCATTTTCTCTGATCGTATGTCTGCTGATCTTCTCGTTCGGCGTCAACAAGCGTCTGAATTTCGACAAGCAGCGCGTCGACCGCGTGCAGGTCGAGGTGGATAAGACGAACAAGAAGGTTTCCCAGGTGGACGGGCTGGTCAGCCGGCTGAATTCAGCCAAGGGCTCTTACGAAGAGCCGATGCAGTTTCTGAAGGACCGCGCCAAGTGGACCAACATGCTGACCGAGCTCGAACAGCGCATGCCGGACATGATGTGGGTGACGACGCTGGAAGGCGTCGGCGACGAGGTCCCGAATTCCGACGGCGCGGCCGGTTCGCCGGATTCTCCGTTCGGCGGTTCGCCGTTCGGGGGGCCGGCCTTCGGCGGTTCGCCGTTCGGCCCGGGCGGAGAGGGTGGCATGATGAGCGGCCCGGAGTCGAATCTGCCGCCTTCGCCGGCCGACATCACCGAAGTCAAGCAGATCCGTCTCGTCGGTTACACGCTGATCATGGGGGCGAACCTCCTGGAGCAGGAATTTCAGAAACGGTTGAAGGATTCGACGTTTTTCTCGGATGCTGACGACGGTTCCGTTTTGGTCAAATACGCACCGGAGACCGATACGCTCAACTTGAGTTCTTTCGAGATGTTGGTCAAGCTCAAGGAACCGATCAAGAAATAGCACGGAGAACGCACAGTGAAACGAATCATAAAAAACAATTTGGTATTGATTGTCGTCCTCGGGTTATCCCTGATTGCGACGATCGGGCTCCTGGTGTGGACGGCAATGGAGTATATCCAGATGTCGCGGTATATCGCTCAGACGGAGCAGCTGCGTTCCGACATTGCGAACCTGATCAAAAAGACGCCGGCGCCGGTGGACGGGAACGTTCCGCTGATCGAAACCGATATCAAGCTCTATTCCCGTGCTGCGGATCAGCTGCGCGGCAAGTTCGGGCATCCGCTGCAGCCGGCCCTCGATCAGTTCATTTCCGTTCTGCGGCTGAATGACGGCAAGAAAATCTCCCTGAAGAAATTCAAGGAGGAGTTTACTGCGGAGTGGACCAAGAGCGAGTCCACGGCCCAGAAAGGGATTGATTACAAACTGTTCCAGCGCCGTTTCCGGAACTGGCCCGAGGCGATGCAGGCTTTCCGCGGGCTGGCGGAGAAGTTGACCGCCGAGCCGATTACGGACAACAACATCGACGAAGTTTTCCTGAGTTCGCTCGGCGTGATGCGCCGGTTTGACAACAAGCCGGAAAATCTCCAGCGTTTCATGGCGGAAAACCGTCGGCGCATGCTTGAGATGACCAAGGACAAGATTCTGTTCGAGACTCCGGAAGCCGCAAATTTCTCCTTTGTGCTGCCTGCGACGTCCGGTTCCGGAAATTTTGATATGCGTTCGGGCTATCTGCCGGACGACTATCCGATGATCGCGCAGCATTGGGAGATTCTGAGCGATTTCGTGAAGCGGGCGAGCGAGTCCGGCATCCACAGCTTTGTCTCCTTCCGCAAGCGCGCCATCCAGCCGGAGAAAGTCGGTAGTTTTGATGTGTTCCACTATTCGATTGAGGTGACCGGCACGATGGAAAGTATCCGCAAGCTGGTCGCCATTCTGGATCAGGCCTTTCACGAGAACCGGGTCTATGTCGTGCGCAGCATTTTCCTGTATCAGGATGATGACGGCGCCAGGACGTTGCTGACGCCGGATGAGATCGTTCCGATCGTTCTGCCGGGGATGACGGCGCCGCAGATGGGGAATTCCCCCATGACGCCGGGCCGCCGCCGCCGCGGAATGCCGCAGAACTATATGCCGGAGGGGCAGATGAGCGCGGCCGAACAGGCAGCGCAGGCGGCGGCTCTGCGCAAGCAGCAGGAGGAGGAAGAGAAGAATCTTCCGTACAATCTGCGTTCCGGTTATGGCGAAACGCTGATCGGCAAGAGCGGTTTGTGCCGGGCGATCATCGATGTGGAATATATCATGGAATCCGGTAACGGAATTTAGTGAAGGCGGAGGTTCATTTTGGATTTCATAAAAAAACATTACGAAAAGCTGATCCTGCTTTTGCTCCTGGTGATCTTCATCGCCTCAATGTTCCATGTGCTGAACATCATCAAGCAGACCGGCGAAATTCAGGAGCACCACCTGCAGATTCCGACGCGGGAGGCCGATTATAAGATTCAGGATCCGAACGATCCGTCGTTCAACGTCCCGGAGATCCTGAAAAGCACGAGTCTGAGCTGGGTGAATCCGGGTCCCCGCGCAAAGGGGAATGAGGACCATTATTCGGATCTGTCCTTTGTGTTCCGGATCGTGCGCTGCCCGTTCTGCAAGAAGCTGATTCCGCGCTCCTATATGGAGAAGCAGAGCGTCTGCCCGTTCTGCAAGAATGCGGCGAATAACGGCGAAGCGTTTGCGGAGCCGCCGGATGAGGGCGTGCTCGATGTGATGATTCCGGAGGATATTCTCCGGCAGTATCAGCTCGACCCGAACGATCCCGACGTGCGCTTTTACGATATCGACGGCGATGGTTTCTCAAACATTTACGAATATGTGATGAAGACGGATATGGGCGATCCGCGCAATCATCCGCCGCTCTGGCACCGGCTTCGCGTCATCGAAGTCGGCAAGGTTTCGCTGCCGGTGAAGTTCACGGGGATCGACACGACGGACGGCGAAGACGATCCGCAGCTGTGGGTGTTGAAGTTCAATAACGGCGACATCAACACGATCGGCGGTGAAATCGAGCTGGACAGAAAATATTTCAAGATTGAGAAGGCCGAACGGAAGGTCGAAAATGTAAACGGTGAAAAGAAAGATGCTTCTATCCTTTTCCTGAAAGAGGTCGGCGGCAATCTGGAAGTGCAGATGAAGGCCGGGGAAACGGTCAGGTCGTTTGCGGACAAGGCGCAGCTCGAAGACTCCGCCAATCCCGGCAAGCGCATCACGGTCACCGTCGGCGAGCAGTTTTCGCTCGGCAACCGGCTGACCGGTTCCGAGAGCTACCGGGTCAAGTCATTCGACACCAAAGCCGGTTCGGTTCTTCTGGAGAACCCCTCCGCCGCGGAAGGCGACCCCAACGCGACGAAGGACAAGAACGGTACGGTCATGCTGGTCTCCGGCTTCGGTCAGGTTTCGCCGCGCATGAAGGTCAGAGAGAGACAGCAGAACCGGATGGGGGAATACGGCCCCGACATGCCTTACGGCCCCGGTGGTCCCTATGCGCCCGGACAGCGTCGGTATCGGGCTCCGGGCAGGCGGTAATGTTTTCAATAAGTATTCTTAAAGAGATAGATCGATCAACAAACTAAGGTAGACAACGAGCATGGAAATCTCAAACCGAAAGCTGTTTTCGCGGGGAATGGTCGCGATTGGTTTCGCGGTTGCGGTTTCCGGAATTCCCGGCGACGCATTCGCCGCGGATCAGCCGGAGACAGCGGCGGTGGTCGCCACGGCCCAAAAGGAGGACAACGAACTGAGCGAGCGGGAAAAAGCACTGCGTCGCCAGAAATTCGCGGAACAGGATGCCCGGATCGAAGCCGCCCGGAAAATGGATTTTGAAAACGGCAAGAAGGAATTTCAGGCCGTGATTGCCGAACTGGCAGATCCTGCTCACAATTACGGAACGCTCGGGAAAGAGCGGCACCGGCTTTTCCTGCGGGAGCTCGAAAGCCGCAAGCTCGAGCAGGGCCAGGAGCTGCTCAAAAAGGCGAAGGTTGCCGCGGCGGAAGAGCGTTATCCGAATGCGATTCAGCTGGCGTCGGAGGCGAATGAGGTTTCCAAGCCGGAGAAGGCGGCGGATGGTTCGCAGGCCGATTCCCCGCTGGTGATCGAAGTCGAGGAGTTCATCGACTACTGCCGGACCAGGCAGCAGGCTGCGGATATCCGTACCGAGACCGATGTCAATACGACGTATCCGCAGTATGAAAACAATATGGCCAAGATCAAGCGGCTGCTCCAGGAAGCCCGCGTCTTCTACAAGGCGGGGCGTTACGAGGATGCGATCGGCAAGGTCGAAGAGGTGTATCTGATCGACCCGTTCCAGCGGGATGCGATTCAGCTGCTGAACGACATTTACAAGCAGGTTTACACGGCCGGGCTGAAGCGCCGCAAGGCCGATGTCGAAGGCATTCTCGCATCGAGCATGTGGCAGTGGGTGGAGCCGGTGTTCCCGGTCAGCATTCAGTCCAATGTTCCGACCGCCGACCGGAAAAATCCGGCCGGACACGGAACGCTCGCCAAGATGGAACGCATCGTGTTCCCGCGTATCGAGTTCGATGATATGAACGTCAAGTCGGTCCTGAGCTATCTGAACGACCGCAGCAAGCTTTACGATCCGGATAAGGAGGGCGTCAGCATCACGGCGGGATTTGATACCGCCACTGCGGAAAGGCTCGGCCGGGTGACGATGAGCCTCTCCCGGATTCCGATGAGCGAGGTGATTCGTTACGTCTGTCAGGACACCGGCCTGAAATACCGCGTGGATCCGAGCGGCGTGATCGTCGGGCCGAACGTCGACGAAATGCAGATTCAGTATTTCCAGGTCCGCGGCGATCTCATTTCGAGCATCACCGGCGACGACAGCGCGGAGTCCGCGGCCGGCGTCGCGGCGTACGGCGGCGGCATGCCCCCGATGCCGGAACAGCAGCCGGCCGGTCTGGGCGGCGGCGGCGCCCGCGGCGGTGAAGGCGGTGAGGCGAGCAAGACTTTTCTGGACCGGAGTTCCACGCGCAAAACCTCGGTGACCGCGATGGCGCTGATGCGTTACTTCGAAGACCGCGGCGTGCCGTTCGGCGAAGGCAGCTCGATTTCGTACGACAAGCGCGCGAGCAAGCTGATCGTACGCAACACCATTGAAAATCTCCGCCGGCTTGATGAGCTGCTCCGCCAGCTCGACGGCATCCAGACTCCGCTCGTCATGGTGGAAATCAAGGCGATCGAAATTGCCGAGACCGACATGCAGGAGCTCGGATTCGACTGGACCATGGACGTCGTTTCGAGAAACATGGAATACAACAGCCTGACCGGCAATCTCAAACTGGCCAGCGGCGCCAACAAAGGGTGGGCGTTCGGTCAGGGCAGCAGCCGTCTGCCGAACATGCGCGGCGGCACCAGCGAGGATTCACTCTGGAACGTGAATACGAAGGTGGTCAACAATCTGAATATTTTCCCGGCCATTTTCGGCAAGCAGAGCATCTTCGGTTCCGACGTCCCGTTCAACCTTTACCTGACGGTCAATGCGTTGAGCCAGAACATGCGCACGGAGACGCTGGCCGCCCCGAAGGTCATGACCACGAGCGGCAACAAGGCTTCCGTGCAGATGGGGAAGAGCTACTGGTTCCCGACGGAATGGGAAACCTATGAGATCGATGACGACGACAACGGCGTGACGATCAAGATTCCGACTCCGACGTTTGAAGAGTATGACGATATCGGCATCAACTTCGACGTGACTCCGGTGGTGAACCCGGACAACTACACCATCACGCTCGACGTGAACCCGGTGATCAAGAACTTCCTCGGCAAGGACGAGTATCCGCTGTATGTGGTCGGTCAGATCACCCGCTATGTGCCGGTGCAGAATCCGCAGGGCGTGATCACTGGCCGTGAGCTTGAGATCTACAACTACGAGATGATGTTCAACGTCTGGATGCCGATCATTTCGTCCCGTCAGCTGCGGGTCAATGTCACGGTGTACGACGGTGAAACCATTGTGCTCGGCGGCATGATCGACAGCTCGACCAACAAGCGTACGGATAAATGGCCGATCCTCGGGGATCTGCCGTTCATCGGCCGTTTCTTCTCCACCCAGGCAGAAGATGCTGTCCGCAACAACCTGTTGTTGTTCGTCACCACCCGGCTGGTGAACAACGACGGTATTCCGATCCGTCGGAATCAGCGGAATGGCGCGCCGGACTTCCAACGGTAAAAATTAACGCCGGAGGCATAAAGATATGTTGAATAGAGAGTCAAAAATCCTTGGGCTGGCAATGGCGCTCGGCATCGGTTGTTTGTCGAACGTGCAGGCGGCGGATGTGCCGGTTGTCACGCCCGAGATGCAGACCACCGTCAACCAGTATAAGGTCGGCAGGGAAGCCGTGGAGACGGAAGGTGACGCGCTGGTCAAAAAAGGCAATCAGCTTCTGATCGACAAGAAGTTCGACCAGGCGCGCGACTGCTACATCGCGGCCCAGAAGCTGTTTGAGCGTTTCAGCTCGAGCGAGTTCCGCGATCGGGTCGCCGCCTGCCAGAGAAGAATCAAGCAGTGCTACATCGACAAGGCCAAAGATGCGATGCAGAAGGCGGATGAGCGCGTTCAGGCGCGTGATTTCGAGGAAGCGATCAAGCTCTGCGAAGAGGCGATCAAGTATTGCCCGGAAGAGCGTGCGGCCCTGCTCGAGAAGATTGAGTTCTATCGTACGCGGCAGCGTGCGGCGGCCGACCGCGAAGCGGTTTCCAAGGAGAAGCTCATGCCGAACCTGGCGCGCGAGGCGTATGACATTCAGGTCCTGCTTCAGCAGGGCCGGGAGCTGTACAACGCCGCCGAGTATCTGAAAGCGCTGCGCAAATTTCAGGAAGTGCTGCTGATCGATCCCTACAACGCGGATGCGTTGCAGAATGTTCTCGCGTGCAACAGCAAGATCGAGTTCATCGGCAAACAGCGTTTTGCCCCGACTCTGCGCAAAATGGTGGCTGAAGTCGAATGGAAGTATTCGATTCCGATCACGCCGGATTCCGACGGCGTCACCGGTTCCGACCTGTTGATCGACGGGCCGGTGGAACAGGTGGAGAAGGAAGAGAGTGCGCTTCAGAAGAAGCTCGACAGCATCATCATTCCGCGTATCGACTTTGAAGATGTGTCGGTGGCGACGGCGGTGAAGAACCTGCGCGATCAGAGCCGTCAGCAGGACCCCGAGCGCCTGGGCGTGAATATCGTCCTGCTCAGTTCGAACGGCCTCCGGCCGACTGCGGCCAATGCCGAGGGATATCCGGGGGCGATGGGTCCGGACGGCATGCCGCTCCAGCCGTATCCCGGCGCGGCCCAGCCGATGCAGCCGCAGCCGCAGCCGCAGTTCGATCCGAACGATCCGAATGCGCTGCCGCTCGATGAGCAGCGGATCACGCTGTACAGCACGAACCGTCCTCTTATGGAGGTCATCATCAACTTGTGCAAAACGGCGAAGATGCGTTATCGCGTCGAGAAGTATGCCGTGATTCTCGCTCCCCAGAATGTGGCGATCGACGACATGGAGACCCGGATTTATCCGGTGGAGCAGTCGGCGCTTGCTTCGATTCCGGGCGGCGGCGAGGATCGTGCGGGGCTGCGCGACTTCTTCATCCAGAACGGGGTCGATTTCCCGATCGGTTCGAAGATTGTGTACGACACGCGCATCAGCCGCCTGATCGTCACCAACACGGTGGAGAACCTCCGTGCGATCGCGAATGTCATCAATGAGGTGCTCGACCAGCAGGAGCCGATGGTTCAGATCATGGTCAAGTTCATCGAAATTTCGCAGACCGACCTGAAGGAACTGGCTTTCAACTATCAGGTCTCCATCAACAACCGCGACGGGGTGAATACCAACGGGCATACCGTGGTGATGGGCGAGAGCTCCAACGAGCTGATGCGCTATTACCGCGATACGAGCGGCGATGCGTCGACGACAAGTCGCAATCCGGTGAACGAGAGCACCTTCTCGTATGTCTGGGAAAACTCCGACGGCACGCGTATCACGGGTTCCATGTTTGCCCTGAACTGGGCGGACAGCGGTGACATCCTGGCTTCTCCGCGTGTGACCACCCTGCCCGGGCAGACGGCGCACATCGAGATGGTGACGGAGCGTTTCTTCCCGGAAGACTGGGAGACCATCGATCTGAAGACCAGCGACAACAACACCAGCGGCGAAACGAACACGACGAGTTCGAGCTGGCGTACGCTCCGTGCCGACCCGCAGCCGCAGTTCGAGTCCGAACCGAGGAAGCTCGGCATCGTATTCGACATTACGCCGGAGGTCGACCGCGAGCGTCGTACGATCACCGCTCCGATCGTTTTCCCGATCCAGACCTTCTCGGACTGGATGGTCTTCGACGCGCGTGTTTCGAACAGCGACAGCGACAGCGACAGCGACAGTGATGACGACGAATACTTCAAGATGCCGATCTTCGACCGCCGCGAGATCAACACCATGATTACGGTCTATGATGGTGATACGGTGGTGCTCGGCGGTGTCGCGTCCGATACGACCGAGGTTCTGTTCGACAAGATCCCGGTGCTCGGCGATCTTCCGTTCATCGGGCGCCTGTTCCAGTCGCGTTACGAGAATGCCGAAAAGCGCAATCTGCTCGTCTTCCTGACCTGCAAGCTGGTCAAGCCGGACGGCACGCCCTTCTTCCCGAAGGAAGAGCGCAACCGCGGCGTGGCGCAGTTCGGACAGAATTACTTCTGAGCCGGAGCAGCGGAGAAAGCCGGAACGGGACTTCCGTTCCGGCTTTTTTGTGTCTTCCGAAGAAGTTTTTTCAGGAGGGGGTAAGCGTCTTGCTTTCCGGGGCGCCATGCAAATCCCCCGGATTCGGTTGCGGAATACAGGTTTGAATTCCGGGCTGCCTCGACTTCCGGATTTATTGATGCTGCAGAAGGCCGCGAAGGACGGCGCCGGCGCAGAAGCAGCCGAAGCAGGCCGGCATATAGGAGATGGTTCCGACGGTGGAGCGCTGTTTCCCTTCCGGACTCAGGCCGGACTCCACGGCTGATTTCGGTACGGCTTCCGGAGAGAATACGACTTTGATGCCGCGGCTGACCCGGTGTTCGCGCAGACGGGAACGGACGGCCCGCGCCAGCGCGCAGCCGTATGTCCTGGAGATATCGTCGAGCCGGATCTGTGCCGGATCGGTCTTGCCGCCGGCTCCCATGGAACTGATGAGCGGAAGCTTCCGGCGGCGGCACTCCAGCAGAAAGGCGATTTTGGGACCCAGCGAGTCGATGGCGTCGACCGCATAGTCGAAATCGCCGGCCAGCAGTTCCGGAACGTCGGATTCGCGGATGAATTCGATGCGGGATTGCACGTCCAGATCCGGATTGACCTGCCGCAGGCGTTCGGCCATGACAAGGGCTTTCGGCTGCCCGAGTGTGGAGCTGAGGGCCGGAAGCTGCCGATTGCAGTTGGACGGCTCCACGCAATCGCCGTCGATCAGCGTCAGACGGCCGATCCCGGCCCGCGCCAGCTGTTCCGCCGCATAGGCGCCGACGCCGCCGACGCCGAGGACGAGGACGTGCGCATTCCGCAGCCGCTCCAGTCCGCCGTCTCCGACCAGCAGGCGGGTTCTCTGCTGCCGTTCCCGGTATTCATCCGATTCATTCGATTGATTCATGTTGGGCTCTTTCGTTGTCCGGCCGGGATTGTCTGTTCAGTACCTCGGCGATTTTTCCGGCCAGTTCGGCGCCGATTCCCGGAACCTTCTCCGCGATGGTTTCCGGCGCGGCTTTCTTCAGGGCCCGGAGCGAACCGAATGTCCGCAGGAGTTCGCGTTTGCGGTTTGCGCCGATGCCGGGAATTTCGTCGAGTTTCGACTGCTCGATGAGCTTGTTGCGCAACTCGCGGTGGTAGGTGATGGCGAAGCGGTGCGCTTCGTCGCGCAGGGCCTGCAGCATGCGCAGGGCAGGATCGTGACGGTCGAGCACGACCGGTTCGCTCCGCCCGGGCAGGTAGATCTCCTCGTTGCGTTTGGCCAGGCCGATTACCGGCAGGGGCGGGCAGTTGATTTCGATCAGCGCGTCGATGGCGGCCGAAAGCTGTCCTTTGCCGCCGTCCACCATGACCAGATCGGGCAGCGGGCGTTTCTCTTCGAGCAGTCGCCCGAAGTGGCGGACCAGCACTTCGTGCATCATGGCGAAATCGTCGCTCTGATGGACGGTCCGGATTCGGAAACGGCGGTAGTTGTCCCGGTCCGGCCTGCCGTCTCTGAAGGCGACCAGGCTGGCGACGGCGAGCTTGCCGAGGATGTTCGAGATATCGAAGCCGATGATGCGGGAGGGAGGAGCCGCAAGGCCGAGCGCCTTTCCGAGAGACGCGACCGCCTCCCGCCCCGGGCTGGAGCCCGGCAGTTCCGGCCGGACGAAAATCCGGTTCCGACGGCCGAACACCTCCTCGAGATTACTCATGACGTCGCGCAGATGGGCGGCTTTTTCATAGCGCTCCTCCGCGGCGGCCTCCGCCATCTGTTTCTTCACCGCGGCCGTCACTTCGCCGATATTGCCTTCGAGGACGGCGACGGCGCGTTTGACCCGCTGCCGGTACTCCTCGGGAGTGACGGCGCCGATGCAGGGGGCGCAGCAGTCGTTGACGATGCGCTTCAGACAGCGTTTGCGGGTTTCGGCGTCGGGCTCCGAATCGCGGCAGGCGCGAAGTCCGAAATAGGCGAGCAGGAATTCCAGGGTCATCCGCAGCGCGCCGCCGTTCGGGAACGGACCGAAATACTGGGCGCCGTCGTTTTTCTTCAGCCGCGCCAGCTTCAGGGTCGGGAACTTTTCGGTCCAGTCGAGTTTGAGCAGCAGATATCGCTTGTCGTCGCGCATCAGGATATTGTAATAGGGGGCGTAGTCCTTGATCAGGCGCGATTCGAGAATCAGGGCTTCATTTTCAGTCCGGACGGTCTCATAGCTCCAGTCTTCGATCGAATTGATGAGCGAGCGCAGCTTGGCGTCGGCCCGCATGACCCGGGAGGGCTGGAAATAAGAACTCATGCGGCGGCGCAGATTGGCCGCCTTGCCGACATAGATCACTTTGCCGGACCAGTCCCGATAGACGTATACGCCGGGCTTGGCCGGTATTTCCGATGGATGAAAGTCACTTTTCCGCATGGTTGTTCCAAATGATACGATTGTTTTTTCAACATATATTGTTTTTCGGGAAAGTCAAAATAAATTGCGGAATTCTCCGCTCCGATCATGAAATAAACGGGGTTTGCGCCGGATGCGGGTTTCTTGAACGAGGTTTGCCGGGAAAACTTCGCGTTCGCCAGGGCGCATTTTCAATTTCACTGTCGGACGGGTTGTTTTGCGGCCGGATGGTTCTGAAGATTGCGGACGGTGAGCCGTTCGTTAATGTAAAAACTTGCATACGGCCTGAATTTGCATTCTTTCCCAACCGATGTATATTACCAGAAGACTACCATAACAGGAGGTAAAATGAAAACGATCAAACTGTTTCTGCTGCTGACCACACTTGCCGCCGCTTCGTTCTGGGCCGCGGGAGCTCCCATTATTCAGGAGAACAAGCCGTGGAGCCTGCTCCAGATCGGGATTGTGCCGGATGCGGTGGCGCTTGTGCCGTCCGATACGCCGGTTCTCGGGATCAATGCCGAACTGTTCTACGGAACCCAGCAGAAGGTCGGCATCATCGACTTTCAGCCGATCGTCGGCACGACCGATGTGGTGCGCGGCATCATTTACCAGGGCCTCGGCTTCAACGGCGAATCGATCGGTCTGCATGTCGGTCTCGGCACGTTCCAGCGCTATTTCTGCGGCGTGAACGTTGCGCTGGTGACCGGCGCCTGGGAAAATCACGGTCTTCAGATCGGTCTGGTCAACCTCTCCGGCGCTTCGGCTCCGGCCTGCGGCAGTCAGGATGTGAATCCGCCGGCCGCGCGCGGGGTGCAGTTCGGCCTGTTCAACAGCACCACCAACGGCTTCCAGTTCGGCCTCCTGAACTACAACGCCGAAAGCGTGGTTCCGTGGATGATTCTCTTCAACTACTCCGCCCGGTAACCGTTTTGCAGTTCCGGCCGGTTTCCCGAAGCGGGAGGCCGGCTTTTTTTATTTCGGATTGACTGTTCCGGAAACTTGCGAATGCTGTTGCACGGCGTTTACAGGTTCTGCCCATTTGTAATGACGGAGCAGTTCTCCGGGCCCGTGCCTGGCGGTAATATCGTCCGGGAGACATGGCGGCGCATGCCGCCGGCAGCGCCGGTGGTTTTGATTGCCTTGCATTTCCGGTTTTCCGGGTGTATACTTATAGCAGGAACATGGAGGAGGAAAAGATGAAATGGTATCAACAATGGCTGCTGCCGTCGCTGGCGGCTGTGTGCTTGGCCGGAAACGTGCATGCCGCCGGCACTTCGGATTATCCGAACGTCGCCTGGACGCTGCTGCAGGTCTCTCTGGTGCCGGATCAGCTGGCGGTCGTGTCGGCGGATACGCCGGTGATCGGCGTGAATCTCGAGCCGTTCTGGGGGGCTCAAAAGCGGGTTGACGGATTGAACCTTCAGCCGCTGCTCGGGTTTTCCGATGAAATCAACGGCATATCGGTGCAGGGCTTCGGCGAAACGACGCGGTTTGCCGGGCTGCAGTTCGGACTGGTTGCGTTCGCCACGCATTTTCAGGGGGTCAGCTTCTCCCTGGTGACCGGCGCGTGGGAAAACCGCGGGCTGCAGGTCGGCGTGGCGAACTTTTCGGGCAATACGGCGCCGGTGACCTATCAGGGAGACAGCATCCCACCGGGGGGCGGACTCCAGCTCGGATTGTTCAACAATGCGACCAGCGGCGTCCAGATCGGTCTGCTGAACTACAACGCCAACAGCCCGGTTCCGTGGATGATCCTGTTCAACGCGTCGGCGAGGTGATCAGCGGGGAGGCTGCTCCTCAAGGACCCCGTAACAGGCTTCGGCGGCCTGGCGGCCGGCGCTGCTGCTGTTCGGGGTCAGCAGCTGCTTCACCTCTGCCATGCCGGCTTCGACCTCGGCGCGGCGGGCTCCCCCGGGCAGGATCGCCTCAACCGCCGGAACGAGCTCCTTCGGCGTGAAATGATGCTGCAGGAACTCCTGATACACTTCGCGGTTCGCGATGATATTGACCATGGTGAAGAAGCCGCGGTAGAGTCGGACCACCAGCGACGCCAGCAGGATCGTGACCCAGTTCAGCTTGTAACCGACCACCAGCGGTAGCCCGGCGATGGCCGATTCCACCGTGACGGTGCCGCTGGCGGCGAGACCGGTTCCGGCGCGCTGCTGCCAGTCGCTCGTGTCGCCGCAGCTGATGCCGACCTCCGGCGTGCCGGGGTGCTTTTCGCGGTAGCGCGCATATTTTTCCCGGCAGAGCCGGGCGATTTTCTCGCGCGGTGCGGCGATATGGAACTTCAGCGCGGGATGCTTCTTCGCGAGTTCGGCGACGGTGCCGAGCATCGGGTCGAGCAGGAAATTGATCTCCATTGTCCGGCTGCCCGGCAGGAGCAGGAAGGAGGCCGGGTCCCGCACGATCTCCGGATTGCGCCGCTCTTCCACGATATCGACGAGCGGGTGGCCGACGAATTCGGTCTCAAGCCGGGTCGGGGCGAACACTTCGGTCTCGAACGGAAAAATCACGAGCATCTTCGTGCAGATTTTCGCGAGCACCGGCAGCCGCCACTTCCCCCACACCCAGAGATGCGGGCAGACGTACCAGACGACCGGAATCTTATTCCAGTACATCATCAGCGCGAACAGAAGGTTGAATCCCGGATAGTCGATGAGCACCACCGCTCCGGGGCGTTCCTTCTTCGCCTGCCCGACCAGACGGAAAAAGATGCCGATGAAGGTGAAGATATGCTTCAGCACCTCAATGACTCCGACGACGCCGAGTTCAGTCGAATCGACCCGGATATCGATGCCGGCCGCGATCATTTTCGGGCCGCCCATGCCGGAGACGGTCAGCTCGTCGCCGCGTTCGGCGGCAAGCCTGCGCAATTCGGCCGCGAGCTTGGCGCCGTATACGTCGCCGGACGCTTCTCCGGAGATGATCCAGATCGAACGCTTCACATTCACCCCTGTTTTTCCTGTTTGAATTCATCGACCGCCTGCTGGGCGGTCCGGCGCAGCCCGGCCGCGTCGCGGTCGTCGAGCTCCTCCGGAACGAAGGTGATCTCGGAGACCGGACAGCCGAACAGGAACGCGGTCCAGACGCACGCCTGCAGATACTGCCCGCGGCAGTTCAGGTGGATCAGGTCGCGCCAGAGTCTGAGTTCGCCGCTTTCCATATCCTTCCGGTAATGGCACTGGCCGACCACGTCGCCGGCCTGCGGCGGCAGGTCCGGCCAGCGCAGCGTTTCGAGCAGCGCCGGATCGTAATTCACGAACGGCTTCTCTTCCGCCGCGCGCGACAGCTGTACGGCATAACCGGTCGGGATGATTCGCAGATTGAGCTTTTTCGCAAGCTCGCGGTAATTCGCGGTGAGCCGACCGTACATTTCGGCCTGGTCGATTCCCCAGTCGCTGCCGGGCTGCAGGAACGGGTGATCGGCGCGGTAGGCCCAGGTCTGCTGAATCACGACTTCGGCCTGCGGCGCGTACCGCAGGATGTAGTCGCGGATATTCGTCGCAAACGGCTGGAACGACTCTGGCCGCCAGCTCATGTGGCTCGCCTGCTGGATCGTCACAATATCCCAGCCTCTGGCGAGAAGGTCGCGCAGTTTCGTGCCGCCGCCGCGGTAGATCCGGCAGATCGGCGTTTTCTCCTCGGCTTCGATGTAGCTCCAATGCCGTTCGAGTTCGCAGCCGCCGAAGTTCGCGCGTTCGAAAACAAGGCCGCATCCCGCCGAGGCCGCAACCTGCGGGAAATATTGCGCCAGGCTGTCCGTGAAGCTGTTGCCGATCGTCAGTATCCGCAGGGAATCTCTTTTCATTTCCGCAACTCCGATTTCACGCGTTGATCATTTCAGGCCCAGCACGTCCTGCATGTCGTAGAGCCCCGGTTTCGCCTTCGCCAGAAACTCCACGGCGCGCAGCGCACCCTTGACGAACGTATCCCGGCTCGACGCCTTGTGGGTCAGCTCGATCCGCTCGCCGTTGATCGCAAATATCACCGTGTGGTCGCCGACCACATCGCCGCCGCGCAGAGAATGCATGCCGATTTCATGTTTCGTCCGCGCGCCGACCAGGCCTTCGCGGCCGTGGCGGACATCCTTGTCGTAATCCCAGTCCCACGCCTCGCAGACGACCTCGGCGAGCCGGACCGCCGTTCCGCTCGGCGCATCCTTCTTCTGGTTGTGATGCATCTCGGTGATTTCGACATCGTAATCCGGCCCGAGGATCGTCGCGGCCTCTTTGACCAGCTTGAAGAGCAGATTGACGCCGACGCTCATATTGTAGGCCGCCACGATCCGCGCGCCGGACTCCGCCAGCTTTGCGAATTCGGCTTTGTCGGCGGCCGTCAGTGCCGTCGTGCCGACCACCGCGGAGCAGCCGTTTTCCGCCGCGAGCCGTGTGCTTTCGACGACGCCGGCCGTCGCAAAATTGATGACGGCATCGGCCCCCTTGAGCGCGCCTGCGAGGTCGGCCGTGATCGCCACGCCCGCATTGCCGCAGCCGGCCACCGCGCCGGCGTCCTGCCCGAGGAACGGGGATTCGGCGTATTCGACCGCTCCCGCAAGTTCGAGCGTATCGCTTTCCTGGATATTGGCGACCAGCCGGCGGCCCATGCGGCCCGCGGCTCCGATGACGACGGTTCTGATCATGATATCGTTTCCTCTTGATTGTATTTCAGATTCATAAGCCCGGAACTTTTTTCTGTTCGGCTCCCGGCACCCACATGATCGAATCCGGAATGCCGACCGGAAATACCCGCACATTGCGGTAGCGGCCCGAAAGCGCCACCAGGCTGTACGGCGCGAACAGGAAGGTATACGGCTGCTCCTCGTGCAGAATCCGGCAGAACCGGTGGGCGAGCTCGATCCGTTTTTCGACGTCGAACGTTTTGCGCAGTTCCTCGATGATGCGGTCCGCTTCGGCATTCTTGAAGCCGATGTGGTTGCTGCTGCCCCGCTGGTCCGCCTGGCTCGAGTGCCAGATCTGGTACGGGTCCGGATCGAACGGGCTCTGCCAGCCGAGGCAGCACGCTTCGAAATTCTGTTCCTCGAGCCGCTGCAGGTAGACCGACCATTCGACGTTCTGAATCTTCATATCGATTCCGGCCGCCGCCAGCGTCTCCTTGATCATCGGCATCATTTTCTGCTGGATCGAGCTTGTTGCGATCTGGAGCATCGTGAACGTGAATTTTCTGCCGGCCTTTTCGAGAATGCCGTCGCCGTCTTCATCCTTCCAGCCCGCTTCGGCCAGCAGTTTTTTCGCCTCGGCCGGATCGTACGGCCACGGTTTGACGGTCTGATCCGTGTAACGGCTTTTCGGGAAGAACGGCCCGGCGATGATTTCGGCAAGGTCGAAATAAACGTCCTTCCGGATTCTTTCGCGGTCGATCAGCATCGTCAGAGCCCGCCGCACCCTGGCGTCGGAAAAGAGCGGATTGCGCAGGTTCCAGCCGATATAGGTGTATTGCGGCAGCAGGTATTTGTAGCGCTTGAGCGTTCCGTCTTTGAACGGCTTTTCGTCCGCCCTCTGAATCCACTGGTCCGGCGACAGCCCGAGCTGGTCGAGCTCGCCGGAAAGCAGCGCCTGGAACCGCGTGTTCGGGTGCTTGATGATCTCATACACCAGATAGTCGAGCGAGGGGCCCGCGCCGTACCTGAGCCCGAAATAACGCGGATTGCGCCGGAAGACGACCCGGCGGTCCTTCTCCCACTTTACAAACTGGTACGGGCCGCAGCCGACGATCATGCGGTTGCGGATGTGGTCCTCATTGAATTTTTTTCCGTCGAACGGGCCGTCATACGCATGATAGAGATGGCGCGGCAGCGGCGAGAGCCCGAGCGTACTCGCCTTCGAACCATAATATTCCCGGCTCCAGCGGACTTCGAATTCGTACCTGCCGAGGATCTCCACGCTCTCGAGATCCTGATAATAGACCCGCATCGGGCCGCAGTTCACCTCGGGATTCTTGACCACATCGACGAAGAACTTGAAATCCTCCGCCGTGACCTCGACGTTGCGGTGCTCTTTTCCGGTCACCGGGTCCGTGAAATCGTGCCAGTAGATCCCTTTGCGCAACTTGATCCGGTAGACCTTGTGGTCGTCGGAAATGCTCCAGGACTCAGCCATCTGCGGCTCGTACTCGTCCGGCTTCTCGAAGTTGATTCCGGCCAGCGAGGAGTTGCAGAGATTCCAGAACTCCCCCGCCGTCGCTTCGGTGTTGATCAGGTAATTCATGTTGGCCGTGTCGGCTATCGTCGCCTGGATCATGCGGCCGCCGGTCTGTGCCGACGGGTCGAAAAACTCCGCGTTCGCAAACGGTTCGCGGCGAATGGCGGCCGCCTGCGCCGGAACCGCCGCCGGGGCGGTGACCGAAATCCGCCCCGGCAGTTCGTCGAGCTTGGCGAGAAGGCGCAGGTTGCTTTCGCGTACCCGGTCGACCGCCGTCACGAGCATGTAGCCGAAAAACACGATCGCAAGAACGAGGGCGGTCAGAATGAACTTGAGATAACCGTTGTTGCCCATGCCCGGACTCCTTATTCTATCGCTGGCTGATTCGGTACGTCATGATCGCGCCGCCGATCTGGAACAGGATGTTCGGCAGCCACAGCAGATATTGCGGATACAGTTTCGGGAACGATGAAAGCGACTCGCAGAGAATGATCGACAGGAAGAACACTCCGGCGAGGATCACGCTGAGGAACAGCCCGACCGAAGTTTCGCGCCGGCTCGTGCGGATCGCCAGCGGCAGGCCGAGCAGCAGGAACGCGATCGGCGACAGCGCGAAGGCGATGCGCTGGTTCAGTTCGACCTCGAGTTCGGTCGTGTCGCGGTTCAGCTCCTTGGTCAGCCGGATGCGGGCCATGAGGTCGGTCAGCTTCATATATTTCGGACGCACGCCGACGCGCATTTCATTCGCTTCCCTGCCGTAGTTGAAGCCGAATTTCAGCATCTCCGAGAAGAGCCGCTGCGGTCCGTCGCCGCTGATTCCCTCCTGCGTGGCTTTCTGTGGCTGCTTGTTGACGAGCAGGCAGTCGAACAGCTGCACGGTAAGCACCTGCTTTTCTTTGTCCACCAGCAGATTGCCGCGATCGGCGGAGATGTCCCAGGCGACGGTCTTGCCGTCGTCGCCGAGCATGTAGATCTGCACGCCCTTCAGCCCGTTTTCACCCTCCTTGTCGTCGATGTAGATGATCGTGTTTTCGATCTGGATCTGTTTGCCGGGCTCGAACAATGCGAGCGGCTGGTCGATGGCGGCCGTCTTCATGAGTTCGCGTGATTTGCCGAGAAACGGCGGCCCGACCTCGACCTGCAGATACAGGCAAAGGACGGTCAGCAGAAAGGTGAAGATGAGGATCGGCGAGACGATCTGCATGATCGAAATTCCGCACGCCCGCATCGCCGTGATCTCCGAGTCCGCCGACATGCGCCCGAAAACGAGCATGACCGCCACCATCACGGCCCACGGCACGGTGAAGGTCAGCACGATCGGCAGGATGTAGCCGGTGAATTTGAGGAAGGTCCAGAAAGAGATTCCCTGCGAGACCAGGTCGAATACCTTGATCAGGTTCGCTCCGGTCATGCCGAAGGTCAGAATCGCGATCGCCATGCTGAAGGCCAGCAGGAATCCGCGGGTGACATACCAGTTCAGAATTTTCATGAAAGCGGCTTCATTCCGTGAATAGATTGACAAATCGAAAACAATTATGAATAAAAATACATGCGGAATGCGGATTTGGCAAATCGCTTTCGTTGAAATCCCGAAAATCAGCCTTGAATATTCCGGAAAACAGGCGTATTGTATCTAATGTGGGTTAACAGCCTGTTATCCGTAATTTTGCCAAGGAGCTGAATGAGATGAAAAAGACCGGGAGCCGGATTTTGCTGGTGATATTGCTGATCCTCGCCGTGGCGGGGTTCCTCTACCTGATGAATTACCTGTTCGACCACACCGAGGTGGTGCCCGGCATCTTCTCCGGCGCTGCGCGGGAGCAGGTGTTCGGCCGCGTCGAGGCCGGCTCCGAGGCGACCATCGCCGCGCAGGACCGTGCGTTCGCCCGCATTGCGATGTTCATCTTCTCGACTATCGTGGCCATGCAGTTCGTCGCGTTTGCGGTCGCCGTCGCGGTGGTGGCCGGCATCCGCCGCAGCGGAGACGCCGTGAAGCTTCGGCTCAAGCAGCTTGAAAATGCCGACATCTTCTTCGACGTGCCGCTTTACATCGGCCTCTTCGGAACGATTTCCGGCTTCCTCGTCATGGTGTTTTCGACCCAGAGCAGTCTGGTCATCGCCTATTCGTCGACGCTGATCGGCATCATCCTGAGTCTGATCCTGCGCCTCGGGCTGCTCTATCCGCTGCGCAGGAAGCTGCTCTGTTCCGGAGGCGATGAAAAGTGAATCGTTCGATCCTCATCGTCATGTGCGACTTCCTCGTGTCGGCCATGTTGTCGATGCTGATCGGTATGTCGCCGCACGGCCAGTCCGGCCATATGGGAAAGGGGGCGCTGCTCGACCGCGGGTCGACGGCGATCATCCTCGACGAGCTGCGCCGCCGCGGCGCGGAGCTCGAAAACATGCGCGAACAACTGCGGGAAGCGCAGGCACGCGAGGGGTTCTCCGAGGCGCGCGAGGCGCAGCTGAAAGCGCTTGCCGAACAGCTGGCGGAGACGCTGGCCAAGTCCGAACTGCTCGAAGACAAGCTCAAGCTCCATCCCGAGAACGCGGGCGCACTGACTCCGCAGGCGTTGCAGCAGAAGCTTGAGGAGGAGATCCGCAAGCGGACGCTTGCCGGCGTGCAGCGCAAGGAGGCCGAGGCCGAACTTGAACGCATGCGCAACAGCCTGCAGTCGGTCTCCGGCAATCTTGCGACGCTGAACACGAACTATGCGGTCAGCCAGCAGCAGCTTGCCGACGCGAGGAAGGCCATCGAGGAGCGGGAGCAGAAGCTCGAGAATACCGGCGGAGAGCTCACCAGGACCCGGGAGGAGCTTGCCGCACAGCGCAATGAACTGGCCAATGTGCGTTCGACGCTCGAATCGGAACTGGCCCGGCTGGCCGAGGTCCGTACCCGGGCCCAGGCTCTCGAGAGCAACCTCTCTTTCACGCGCGGCCGGCTGAGCGCCGCCGAGCGGGAGCTCGCCGAGGCGCGCAGCGCTGCCGAGCAGAACCGCAAGCTCGCCGCCCGGCGCGAGATGGAGGTGCGCGACACGCAACGCCAGCTCGCCGATGCGAGAAAGGCGATGCTGAAAGCCGTCAACGACTACTCCCGCGTCAAGTCCGAGCTCGACAGGAGCAAGGAGGCGATTTCGGCCGCCGCCGACGCCAGAGCCGAAGCCGAGCGCAATCTCGCCGCGAAGCAGGGGGAAGCCGATACGGCGCTCGCCAGGCTCGAAGCCACGAAAAAGGAGCTTCAGGCCGCCGAGGAAAAGCTGCGCAGCGACGTGCTCGAACGGTATGACGCTTCGGTGATCCGGCTGACGTTTGCACTGAACGAGAAGCGGCTGCTGCTCGACCAGAAGGGCGGCGGCGTCTTTTACCTGCCGCTTGTGAATATCGCGGGGAAGACGGTCATGCCGGGATTCCACAAACAGCTGTTCGGAGATGCCGAATACGCGCTGAATTTCGACCGGGTCGACCGGCTCGAATACCGGGTCAACGTCACGTCGGCTCCGCTCGAAGAGGCGGGAACGCAGCTGCGCGGCCCGCTGCTGCTTTTCCCGGGCGAGCCGCGTTTGGCGGCGATCGAATTCAACGTGCGCGGCCGCAAGCCGCTGGCGGCGCTGACGATCGATGCGCTGAAGCAGCGCGGGCTCGACGATCTCTTTTTGTTCAAGCCGGGTACGTTCGGCAAGGAGTCCGCGCCGATCAGCGACCGCTGCTCGCTCGATCTCGGTTCCGGCGGTCCGCAGCTCTATATTCGCAACACCGGGCGCGGTTCCGGCAGCGAACTGCGCGCCGAGCCGGGGGATTTCATCATCACGAAGCAGGGCGATTTCGTCGGCATTGTCACCGGAATCGAGAATTTCGACATGGGCCGCCGGCAGGAGGCGAAATGCTACGTGCTTCCGGCGGACTTCAAGTGGGACGGGGCGAAAACCATCCGGCTGGAAAAAGCGGCGGGCGCCGAATACTTTGAGGATTTCTCGAAAGGCGTACGCGAAATCCGCGCCGGACAGAACGAATAACGGCAGAAAACGTGAACGAGGACGACGAAAATCAAGCGCCGGAATGGGATGACGACCAGAAGACCCTGATTTACGGCGCGGCCAGCGAAACCATGCTTTCGCCGGAGGAGCTGCGCCGTGCGCTCGGCATTCCGGCGGGAGACCGGATTCAGGACTACGACGGGCTTTCCGCCATCGGGATCGGCGGGGTCGGCGCCGTGTTTTCCGCCCATGAACCCGGGTTGAACCGGGAGGTCGCGCTGAAAATTCTGCGCCCGCAGTACCGCAACCAGGCCGAACGCATCGAGTGGTTTATCCGCGAGGCGCGTGCCACGGCGCAGATCGACCACCCGAATATTCCCCCGGTTCACCGCATGGGGGTCTTCGATGATGTCGGCGTCTATTTCACGATGAAACGGGTCGAAGGGGAGACGCTCCGTGTGATCCTCCGCAAGCTGAACGAGGACAAGGAGGGGTACCGCCGCACCTATACGCTGCACCGGCTGCTCGAAATCTTCATCGGCGCCTGCAACGGCGTCGCTTTCGCCCACAGCCACGGCATTCTGCACTGCGACCTGAAGCCGGGCAATCTCATGGTCGGAGATTACGGCGAGGTGATGGTCATGGACTGGGGGATGGCCCGTTACCGGGCCGACCTCGATCAGGGCGGTTCCGGCAACAAGATGGAGCTCGATCTCGAATGCCAGCTCGACAGCGCGCCGTCGGCGTCTCCGGGCGACGGCAAGGTCGTTCTCGGCGGTACGCCGGCTTTTATGCCGCCCGAGCAGCTGACCGGCGAAGTGACCGAACCGACCGAGGCGGCGGACGTCTACGGCCTCGGAGCGATCCTTTACACGATGCTGACCTGGAAGAATGCGCCGTTCGATACCAATCTCCCGTCCGAGGAGCTGATGCGCCGCGCCGCCGCGGGGCGCATCGTGCCGCCGCGCAAAGCCGCCCCGCGCGGCGTAATCGTGCCGCTCGAGCTCGAAGCGGTCTGTCTCAAGGCGATGGCGCGCGACCGGCATAAACGCTATCAGACGGTCGCGGACCTGCTGCGCGACATCCGCAACTATCTCGACGGTTATCCGGTCGGCGTTTATTCGCCGACTCCGCTTTACCGGTTGACGAAACTGATCCGCCGCCATCCTCTGATTCCGTCGACGCTGATGGCGGCGCTGCTGACCTGGGCCGGCTATTTCGGCTTCACGCATTTTTCGAACCTGTCGCAGAGCAATTCGCTGATCAATCTCGCCGAGTACAACTATACGCAGGCGAAAAACTACAACGCGCTCGCGCTGCGGACGTTCAATCTGCTGCGCGAGCGGTCGGAGGACGCCCGCAGCAACGGGCGGGAGCGGGAGCTCGAAAACGAACTGTTCCGGCTGATCGCCGAGCAGGAGAACGGCTACAACTCGGCGCTGGAGTTCATCAGCCGCGCCACGGAATACGGATTGCGCGAGTCGGTGGTCAACCGGATGTGCCGCGACATCTTCAAGTCCAGTTTGAATTTCTACCTGAAGGTTGAAAACTACGATTCGCTGCAGAGCTTTCTGCGTCAGGCGCGCATTCGCTGGCGGGCGATTTTCGACCGCGCGGTCAGCCAGGATGCCGAGCTGGCGGCTCTGGTCAACAAGATCGACAACCGGGTCGGCACGCTCGAGATCAAAGGCGTTCCGCATCCGGGCCGGAAGATGACGATCCGGGATACGGCGGGCAAGATCATCTGGTTCGGCAGCACCGTGCCGGGCGACAACGCCGGGCCTCCGGCCGCGAACCTGCCGATCGGCGAGCAGCTGCAGTCGTTCGAGCTTCAGGCCGGGAACTATCTGCTCGACATCACGTTGCCCTCCGGGCTGGAGGTGGCTGCGCCGGTCACGGTTCCGGTGGCGGGAAAGAGTTCGGTTGAGCTTTCGATCCCCGACACTTTTCCGTCAAATGTCCGTTATATTTCCGGCGGCGGTTTTTTTCACGGCAGCAGCACCGGCCGGTTCGGAGTCGGCAAAAGCGTGCTTCCGCCGTTTCTGATCGGGGCGACGGAAGTGACGTTTGCGGAATATCTTGAGTTCTGGAAGGGACTCAAAACGCCGGAGGAAAAACGGCGGTGTCTCGGCTGGTTCTCGTTCGATCCGAATTCAGAGGAACGGCAGCCGATCTGGAATGACGATGGCGAACTTGCGCCGCCGTTTACGCCGGATCTTCCGGTGGTCGGCATTTCGGGGGAGGCTGCCGAAGCGTACTGCGCATGGCTCGGCAAGCGGCTCGGGCTGGTCTGCCGGCTGCCGACGCGCCTGGAGTGGGAGAAGGCCGCGCGCGGCGTCGACGGGCGCGCATATGTCTGGGGAAACACCTACGAGCCGGGGCGTGCGCTGCTGCGCGACAATCCGCGGCGCGGAGAGTTTCCGGTCGGAGCGCCGCCGGGCCGGTTCCCGGCGGATGTTTCGGTGTACGGCGTGTTCGACCTGACCGGCAATGTCCGGGAATTCATCCGTTCGCCCGGCGAATCCGAAAAGCTGTTCATGGTGATCGGCGGCTCCTATGCAACCGATGCGCAGCAGGCGAACACGGCCAATGTATATTATGTGAACGGCAGCGCCGGGGATCTCGGATTCCGCTATGTGCTGGAGCTCCCGGAGCTGCGGACGGAGACGGCCACGCCGCCGCTCCGCTGATGCAACTTTCAATTTTCTGGTGATATTGTGATTGATTTCAAGGATGTGACGAAAACCTACGCCGGGGACGTGATCCTCGACTCCGTGACCTTCCGGGTCAACTCCGGGGACCGGGTCGGCATGGTCGGCCCGAACGGCGCCGGTAAAAGTACGATATTCGGTATCATAACGGGAGAGGTCGTGCCGGACCGCGGTTCGGTCAGCATCCCGAAGGCGATGCGGCTCGGCACGCTGAAGCAGCATCTGCCGGACGACGAGGTGTCGCGCCGGCTGCTTGAGTTTACCGCCGACGCGATTCCGGAGCTGCGCGGAATGCACGAAGAGCTTCACCGTCTTGAGGAACAGCTGCACCGCGGTGTTGATGACGATGACGAACTCCAGTCGCTGCTGGACCGCCACGGTCAACTGCAGTCGACCGTCGAGCATCTCGGCGCCTACCGGCTCGAGGTTGAGGCGGAGCAGGCGCTCAGCAATCTCGGGTTCCGCGAAGCGGATTTCGAACGGCCGCTCTCGTCATTTTCGGGCGGCTGGCGCATGCGTGCGGCGCTGGCGCGCGTCCTGATTTCGCAGCCGGACATCCTGCTGCTCGACGAGCCGTCCAACTATCTCGACATCCCGGCCGTGGAGTGGCTCTGCAAATTCCTGAAATCCTTCCCGGGCACGCTGCTGCTGATCTCGCACGACCGTTTTCTGCTGCGCAAGCTGACCGGCCTGACGCTGGAGGTCAACGCCGGGCAGGTGACCCGCTACCCGGGCGACTACGACTACTACCGCCGCGAACGCGAGGAGCGCCGCCGCAATCTCGAGGCCGCCAAGCGCAACAGCGACCGCAAGAAGGAGCACCTCGAGCGCGTGATCGACCGGTTCCGGGCCAAAAGTTCGAAGGCGGCGCAGGCGAAAAGCTGGCAGAAGGCGCTGGACAAAATGGAGGAGATCGAACTGCCGGACGACCTGAGCTATCATGGCGCGATCCGTTTTCCGGCTCCCCCGCCCGGCGGAATCGAGGCGGCCCGCATCGAAAATCTCTCGTTCGGCTACACGCCGGAGAAACTGCTGTTCCGCGATGTGAACCTCGCGATCGATGCGGGCGACAAGCTCGCCTTCATCGGCTACAACGGCATGGGCAAGACCACGCTGCTGAAGCTCCTGATCGGCAGATTGAAGCCGACCTCGGGACGCATCGTGCTCGGCCACCACTCCGTCATTGGATATCAGGCACAGGAGTTCGCCGATCTGCTCGTGCCGGAGCAGAGCGTCTATGACGTCGTGCGCGGGAACCTGCCTGCCGGCGCGCCGGCCTCGGGGCTTATGAACGTGCTCGGCTCGTTCGGCTTCTCGGGCGATGCGGCGTCGAAGCAGTGCAAGGTCCTTTCCGGCGGCGAGAAAATCCGGCTGCTGTTCGCCCGGATCTTCGTGAATCCACCGAACTTCCTTGTGCTGGACGAGCCGACGACCCACCTCGACATTGCGGCGCGGGAGCTGTTGCAGGAGGCGCTGAAGAGCTACCCGGGGACGGTCTGCGTGGTCAGCCACGACATCGAGTTCGTCCGCAACGTGGCGACCGGGATCATCGCCATGGAGCCGCCGGGCATCCGCAAGTATTTCGGCAATTACGACTACTATCTCGAGAAGTCGGCCGAATTGCGTGCGGCGGGTTTGACCGATACGCCGGAGCAGGAGATGCAGATCGGTTCCCCCGATCTCGCCCGCAACCGCCGCCGTGCCCGGGCGCAGGCGCGCAACGCGCTGGCCGCGCGGAAAAAGGCGGCCGAACAGAAGGTTGCCGATCTGGAGAAGAAGCTCGAAACGCTCGAGAAGCGCCAGGCGGAGCTGGTCGAACAGCTTTCCGGCGACGGCAAGGTCGATTTCGCCTCCGTGAACCGCGAGCTTGTCCAGGTGCAGCGTTCGCTGGAGCAGGGGATGGCCGACTGGGAGACCGCCGCTTCGGAACTTGAGGAGATCCGGCTGGAAAACGAGCGGATTCACCAGGAGCTGAACTGACGCTCCGCCCCGCGCCTCCCCCCCCCGAGGTATTTTGCTCTTTTCGCAATCCCGCGCCTTGAAACGCAACTGTTTCCGGTGTATATTTTAGTGATTATCCAAATCAGGAAACCCCAAACTAACATATCTGGAGGATGCAAAACATTATGGCGAAACTGCTGAATGCGATCCCGACCAAGAACGAAAAATTGGTCAAGTGGGTGAACGAGTGGGTTGAAATCTGTAAGCCGGATGCGGTTTACTGGTGCGACGGCTCCAAGGAAGAGTACGACCGTCTCTGCAACGAGCTGGTCGATTCCGGCCTGGCGATCCGCCTGAATCCGAAGAAGCGTCCGAACAGCCTGCTGTTCCGCTCCGACCCGTCCGATGTGGCGCGTGTCGAGGCGCGCACCTATATCGCCTCCGAAACCAAGGATGCCGCGGGCCCGACCAACAACTGGATCGACCCGAAGGAGCTCAAGAAGACCATGCTCGGGCTGTACGACGGCTGCATGAAGGGCCGCACGATGTACGTGATCCCGTTCTCGATGGGTCCGGTCGGCTCGAACATCGCGAAGATCGGCGTTGAGCTCACCGATTCCGCGTACGTTGTGATCAACATGCATGTGATGACCCGCGTCGGCACGAAGGTTCTCGAGGTCCTCGGCGACAAGGGCGAATTCGTCCCGTGCGTCCACTCGGTCGGCAAGCCGCTCGCGGAAGGCGAGTCGGACAACGGCATCTGGCCGTGCGCTCCGATGGACAAGAAGTACATCGCCCATTTCCCGGAAACCCGTGAAATCTGGTCGTTCGGCTCCGGTTACGGCGGCAATGCGCTGCTCGGCAAGAAGTGCCTCGCACTGCGTATCGCCAGCGTCCAGGCGCGCGACGAGGGCTGGATGGCCGAGCACATGCTCATCCTGAAGCTGACCAACCCGAAAGGCGAAGTCAAGTACGTCACCGGCGCGTTCCCGTCGGCCTGCGGCAAGACCAACCTTGCGATGCTGATCCCGACCATTCCGGGCTGGAAGGTCGAGACCGTCGGCGACGATATCGCCTGGATGAAGTTCGACAAGGACGGCAACCTCCGCGCGATCAACCCCGAAGCCGGTTTCTTCGGCGTTGCGCCGGGCACCTCGATGCAGTCCAACAAGAACGCGATGATCTCCTGCGAAAAGGACACGATCTTCACGAACGTCGCGCTGACCGACGACGGCGATGTCTGGTGGGAAGGCATCGGCTACGATGCGCCGGATCACCTGATCGACTGGAAGGGCCAGGATTGGAAGCCGGGCCAGGTCGACGCGGAAGGCAAGCCGGTCAAGGCCGCCCATCCGAACGCCCGTTTCACCGCCCGCGCCTGCAACTGCCCGGTGATCGCCGACGAGTGGGAAGATCCCGCCGGCGTTCCGATCGCGGCGTTCCTGTTCGGCGGACGCCGTCCGTCCACGCTGCCGCTGGTCTATGAGGCGAAGAGCTGGGAGCACGGCGTCTTCATCGGTTCGACGGTCGGCTCCGAAGTGACCGCCGCCGCGCTCGACGTCAAGGCCGGCACCGTCCGCCGCGACCCGTTCGCGATGCTGCCGTTCTGCGGCTACAACATGGGCGACTACTTCAAGCACTGGCTCGAGATCGGCCAGAAGGGCGCCGCGCAGGGCAACCTGCCGAAGATTTTCTGCGTCAACTGGTTCCGCAAGAGCCCGGAAGGCAAGTTCATGTGGCCGGGCTTTGGTGACAACAGCCGTGTGCTGGCCTGGGTCTTCGACCGCTGCGACGGCAAGGGCGAGAGCAAGAGCACCGAGATCGGCACCATGCCGACCGCCGATGCGATCGACCTCAAGGGGCTCGAAGGCGAAGTTTCGAAGGCCGACATGGAGGAACTCCTCAAAGTCGACGTCGAAGGCTGGAAGAACGAGCTGGCGATGATCAAGGAACACTACAAGAAGTTTGAGGGACACCTCCCCGCGGAGCTCTCCAAGCAGCTTGAAGAACTCGAAGCCCGCCTCGGCTGAGGCGGAGCGGCGGTGCGGAACCGGCCGGTATGACCGGTCCTGCGCCGCGCTTCGAAGCAAGATGGGCCGGAATCTTTGGATTCCGGCCCGTTTTTATTGAAAAAAAACGGAAAACGTGCTATCTTATAAGGAGTTTTGAACCAATCCGGAAAGGGGCGGAATGGAAATCTGCTTTAATGGAGCACCGCAGGAAATTTCCGACGGAACGACGATTTCGGCGTTTCTGGCGGAACGGAACCTCAGACCGGCTGAAGTCGTGGCCGAGGTGAACGATGAAATCCTCGGCCCGGACGACCTCGGCCGTCTGCTGCGGCCGCAGGACAGGCTGAATGCGTTCCGGATCGTCGCCGGAGGATAGGCATGGAGGTTAATCCGTACCTCTCCGCTGCGGAGCGCGGGATTCTCGGCCGGGCGGTGGTCGGCATTGCGGGCGCCGGCGGTCTCGGCTCCAACTGTGCGATGCACCTTGTGCGTTCCGGCGTCCGCCGGCTGGTCATCGCCGATTTCGACCGGGTGACGGAGAGCAATTTGAACCGCCAGTTTTTCTTCGCGGACCAGATCGGGTGCAGGAAGGTTGAGGCGCTCGGCAGAAACCTCCGCCGCATCGTTCCGGAGCTCGAACTTGAACTGCACGATTCCGCCGTGACTGCCGAAAACGCCGCCGGCCGGTTCGGCCGGTGCGACATTGTGGTCGAGGCGTTCGATTCGAGCGCCGCGAAGCAGATGCTGATCCGGACCATGCTGGCCTGCGGGAAGACGGTGGTCGCCGCCAGCGGCCTCGGCGGCTGGGGGAAAAGCAACGGGCTGCGCCTGCGCCGGATGGCCGGCGGCCGGCTGTATCTGGCCGGAGATTTTGAAAGCGGCGTGGAGACGGGGGCGGCCAGGCCGTTCTCTCCGCGCGTCGGCATCGCCGCCGCCATGGAAGCCAATACTGTAATTGCGCTCCTCCTCGGGGAAGAACCGTAAAGAAGCGCTCAACATAGAGAAAGAGTCGTAATCATGAAAGATCTCGTCATCGCCGGAAAGAAATTCAACAGCCGTTTCTTTCTCGGAACCGGCAAATTCGCTTCGAAGCAGCAGCTTGCCGCCGCGCTCGCGGCCTCCGGCACCGAACTGGTCACGACCGCGCTGACCCGCGTCGACCTCGCCGTTCCCGAACAGGACGACATCCTCGGCGCGATCGACCGGTCGAAGATCGAAATCATGCTGAACACCTCCGGCGCGCGCAATGCGGAGGAGGCGGTCCGTATCGCGAAGCTCGGCAAGGCGGCCGGGTATCAGTGGATCAAGCTCGAAATCCATCCCGATGCCCATTATCTGCTGCCGGACCCGGTCGAGACGCTGAAGGCGGCCGAGGAGATGGTGAAGATGGGCCTCGTCGTTCTGCCGTATATCAATGCGGATCCGGTCATCGCCCGCCGTCTGGAGGATTGCGGCACGGCGGCGGTTATGCCGCTCGGCGCGCCGATCGGCTCGAATCAGGGACTCCGCACACAGGCCATGCTCGAAATCATCATCGAGCAGTCGAACATCCCGGTGGTGGTGGATGCCGGAATCGGGCTGCCGTCCCACGCGGCGGCGGCGATCGAGCTCGGTGCGGATGCTGTGCTCATCAACACGGCGGTCGCCGCCGCGGACGATCCCGCGCTGATGGCCGAGGCGTTCCGTCTGGCGATCCGTTCCGCTGAGCTCGGGGTCAAGGCCGGTCCGCCGGCGGCGATCTCCGGCGCGTCGGCCACGAGTCCGCAGAACACATTCGATATTTTCCGGTAAAGGAGGGGGCTGGCCATGTTTCCCGAACTGAGATTCACTGAAGCTGAAATCCGGAAGATGATCGATTCCGCCACGCCGGAGGCGGTCGCGAATTCGCTCGCGAAAGAGAAGCGCAATTACTTCGACCTGCTGAATCTGATCTCCCCCGCGGCGATGCGGTTCCTGCCGCAGATGCGCGAGGCGTCGCAGAAGTGCCGCCGCCGCTACTACGGAAAGACGGTCACGATCTACGCGCCGCTGTACATTTCGAACAGCTGCGTGAACGGCTGCAAGTACTGTGACTTCAACATCCGCCATAAATATGAGCGCAAAAGCCTGACACTCGACGAAATCCGGCAGGAGGCCGACGCGATTCTCGCCATGGGCATCGATTCTCTGCTGATCGTTGCCGGTGAAGATCCGGTCCGCATGAGCGTCGATTTTCTCTGCGAAGTCGGCCGGATGCTGAAGGAGAAGTTCTCATATCTGAGCCTCGAAATCGCGCCGCAGGAGGAGGAGGGCTATCGCCGCCTCTTTGAAGCCGGCTACGAAGGGCTGACGCTGTTTCAGGAGACCTACAATCAGGAGCTCTACAGGGAACTGCACCCGGTCGGCCCGAAACGGATCTACGACTTCCGGGTCTGGAGTCAGCTCCGCGCCGGGCGTGCCGGGATGCGCAACCTCGGCATGGCCTTCCTGCTCGGGCTTGACGAGTGGCGCCTGGAGGCGGCCAGCCTCGGCGCCCATGCGATTTACCTGCAGAAACACTGCTTCGAGAGCAAAGTGCAGTTCGCGTTTCCGCGCATCACCGCGACGGAAGGCGGATTCCAGCCGGCGCACCCGGTGAGCGACGAGGACCTCGAGCTCATGATGCTTGCGTTCCGGATCGTGTTTCCCGAGTGCGGCATGACCATTTCCACGCGCGAATGTCCCGATTTCCGCGACCGCATGGTACAGCTCTGCGCCGACAACATGAGCGCCGCTTCGCGGGTTACGCCGGGCGGCTATGCGCTTCTCGCCGACGAAGATGTCGGCCAGTTCACGCTGAACGATTCGCGCAGCGTCGCGGAGGTTGAAAGCGCGATTCGCCGCAACGGCCAGGAGGTGGTCCGCAAATACTGGGACCGCGCCCTCTGAATTTCCGCGGTGCGTTGCGGGAGTCAGCGGGCCAGCTTGCGGTGGAGGGTGCGGCGGCTGATGCCGAGCAGCTTCGCGGCGGCAGTCCGGTTCCCGTTGCATTTCCGCAGCGCTTCGTCGATCAGAATCCGTTCATTTTCGTCGAGCTTCAGCGGCATTTCGGGCGTGGATGTTTCGGGTTCCGCCTCCATCGGCTGCGGATGGCGGACGCTTTCCGGCAGGTCCCGGACCTCCAGCAGCGGCCCTTGTGACATCACAACCATATATTCGATGCAGTTGCGCAGCTCGCGGATGTTCCCGGGCCACGGATAATCGAGCAGCGCCCGCAGCGCATCCGGCGAAATCCCGGTCACCGGGCGGTTGTTTTCGCGCGCGAATTCCGCTGCGAACCGGGCGACCAGCTGCGGAATTTCGGCCCGCCGCTCCCGCAGCGGCGGCAGTACGATATTGACCACGCTGAGCCGGTAGAACAGATCCTCGCGGAATTTGTTCTCGGCAACCAGTTGCCGCAGGTCCCGGTTCGTCGCCGAGATGATCCGCACGTCGACCTTGATTGTTTCGGTCCCGCCGACCCGTTCGAAGGAACGTGTTTCGAGCACGCGCAGAAGCTTCACCTGAGTCGCCGCGTCGATTTCGCCGATCTCGTCGAGGAATACGGTGCCGCCGTCGGCCGCCTCGAAACGGCCGATATGACGTTCAAGGGCGCCGGTGAACGCCCCTTTCTCATAACCGAAAAGCTCGCTCTCGAGCAAGGTCGAAGTCAGAGCCGCACAGTGGACCGCGACAAAATGGCCGCGCCGCCCGCTCTCTTCGTGCAGGAGCCGCGCAATCACCTCTTTGCCGGTGCCGCTTTCGCCCGAGAGCAGGACGGTCGAACGGGTCGGCGCCACCGTGTTCACCAGATGCATGACGTTCGCCATCGGTCCGCTGCCGTCGGCGGGATTCGGAAGGACGAGATCGCGGGTCAGTTCGGTCGGCCGGCGGAGGTTCGCCAGCGCCAGCGCCGTGGTCGCCGGAACCGGATCGGCCGGAGCTGTGTTTTTTTTCCGCTCCTCGAGCGCGGCGTTGATGACCTCCTCCAGTTTATCGAGTTTGACCGGTTTGGTCACGAAGTCGAAAGCCCCCTGCTTGACCGCCGTTACCGCATCTTCAATCGAGCCGTAGGCGGTCAGCAGGATGCAGGAAGGAGGATTCTGCTGCTTCCGCACGGCCTCAAGCACGTCCATGCCGCTGCAGTGCGGCATCCGGAGGTCGGTCAGAACCAGGTCGAATTTCTCCTTTGCGAGCTCTTCGAGCGCGGCTCCGCCGTCGGCGGCCGTCGTTACCCGGAACCGTCTGCCGAGATAACGCGCCATCGCCTCGCGTGTGTTGTGTTCGTCGTCGACGATCAGGAGTTTCGGCGTGTCTCCTCCCATGCGCACCTCCTCCGCCATCCGTCAGCGCAGTTCCGCCCCGGTGTCGGGGTCGACCAGCCGGAACTCCTCGTAATGGAGCAGCGGATCGGCGCGGAAGCTCAAGGTATGGTTGTATTTCTGTTCGATGTCGGTCAGCAGTTTGGCGTCTTCATTGCGCAGCCGGGCCAGCACGTCCGGATGCATGATGACCCGCACCGGGACATCCTTGTACCGCCTGTCGCGCAGGACCGAATTCAGCCTCCGCTGGATCTCGACGCTCATCGTGACCGGGGACTTGACCAGACCGGTTCCGGAGCAGTACGGACACGGATTGTAGACCTGATCGAGGATGCTCTCGTGTTCGCGCTGCCGGGTCATCTCCATGAGTCCGAGCTTCGAGATCGGCAGCACCTTGGTTTTGGCCCGGTCGTCCTTCACGAGTTTCTTCATGGTTCGCAGGACCTCGTCGCGGTCCTTGGCGGCCTTCATGTCGATGAAGTCGAGCACCACGAGCCCGCCGATGTTGCGCAGCCGGAGCTGCCGGGCGATCTCGGCCGCCGCTTCGAGGTTCGTCTTGAGAATGAACTCAGGCTGGTCGGTTCCCTTCCGGCCGCGGCCGGAGTTCACGTCGATCGCGATCAGCGCTTCGGTTTCGTCGATGCAGATGCAGCCGCCGCCCGGCAGCCGCACCTCGCGCTGATAGACCTCGCGCAGCTGGTCGTTGATCCGGTAATGGTCGAAGATCGGCTTCGGGGAGTTGTAGAAGGTGACCTTCTCGGCCATCTTCGCTCCGCCGATGCGCTTGAGCGTGTCGGTGATCTGCTTGCAGGCGGCCTTGTCGTCGACGACGATGCCGCCGATCTCCTCGGTCATGAAGTCGCGGATCGTGCGCTCGACCAGGTTCGGTTCGGCGAACACTTCGAACGGCGCTTTTTTCGTCTCCATGGCCGTTTCGATCTTGCGCCAGTAGTCGAGCAGGAGTTCCAGATCGCGCTTGAAGAAGGTCGCCTTGCGCCCTTCGCCGACGGTGCGGCAGATGAGCCCCATGCCTTCCGGCAGCTCAAGCGAAGCGAGGATTTTGCGGAGCCGGTCGCGTTCCTGCCCGCCTTCGATGCGGGTCGAGAGCCCGATGTGCTCGCTGTATGGCATGAGCACGAGGTAGCGGCCCGGGATCGACATGTTCGTCGTGACCCGCGCCCCTTTGGTGCCGATGGGGGATTTGACGACCTGCACGAGCAGCTCCATGCCGGGCTTGAAAAATTCCGGGATGTCGGCCACGGTCAGCTTTTTCTTGCGGCGCAGCGCTTCGGAGATCGCCTTGCTGCCGGGCTTGCCCTCCTGCCGTTTCTTGCGCCTGGCGGCGATGGGGGCGTCGCCGGAGCCGTTTCTGGCGGCCTCTTCCGCGGCATCCTCCTCGTTGATCTGCTTCTCGAGCAGCTCGTCTCCGCCGGGGAGCATTTCGTGGTAGTGGAGGAATGCGTTCTTTTCCGCGCCGATATCGATGAAGGCGGCCTGGAGCGAGGGTTCGAGGTTGATGATTCTGCCGAGATAGATGTTCCCGACCTTGGGGCCGGAGTCGTCACGTTCGATCTGATACTCTTCCAGCCTGCCGCCGTTCAGCATCGCAAAACGGCGTTCGAGCTTTTCGCAGTTCAGAATCATCTGCTTGCATGTTTTTTCCATTGTTTTCTTCCATCACTGTAAAATAGGTTGCTTGCCGCGGTGTCCTACTGCGGCAGGAATTCCGGTATTTCGCCGCGCAGCCCGTTGAGGTAGGCTACGGCGGACATGCTGCGCCGGCCCGGAGGGGCCAGCTCAAGGATTTCGATCGCGCCTTTTCCGCACGCGACCACGAGGCCGTACTTGTCGGCCCGCAGAACCTGGCCCGGCCGTCCGGAGAGTTCGCGGCGGCAGTTGACACGGATCAGGGTGACGCTTTCGACCCCTTTCGGGGTCCGGACCGACGCGAAAGCGCCCGGCCACGGACAGTAGGCGCGCACCATCGCTTCAATCTCATGCGCGGAGCCGGTCCAGCGGATGAGCCCGTCCGCTTTTCGGATTTTCGTGCAGACCGTCGCTTCGACGGAGTCCTGCGGAACCGGGACGAGCTCCCCGCTGCAGATGCTGCCGAGGATGCCCGGCGCCGCCTCCGCCGCGATGCTGCCGAGCTTGAATTCGAGTTCGCTCGCATACTCGCTGTGGTCGAGCGGAACGGTGATCGTCTCGTAAACCGCGCCGGTATCGAGCCCGCGCTCCATGGCCATGAAACAGACGCCGGTTTCGGCGTCGCGGTTCAGGATGCACTGGGTGATCGGCGAGGCGCCCCGATAGCGCGGCAGCAGCGAGGCGTGGATGTTGACGCACCCCTTCGGCGGCAGCGCGAGAAGAGGTGCGCGCAGGATCTGACCGAATGAGACCACCAGAATCAGGTCGGGCCGGCGAAGCTTCAGGCTTTCCTGATAAGCCGGGTCGTTGACCGAAGCGATCCGTTCCGGCTCCAGGCCGAGCTCGAGCGCCGCCGCGCCGACCGGTGTCGGAGTCGGCCGGCGGTTGCGTCCGGCCGGACGGTCGAGCTGCGTCCCCACGCCGATCAGCTCCAGCCCCCCCGCCGTCGCCAGCGCCTTCAGGACCGGCACGGCGATCATTCCCGAGCCGAGAAAGTATATTTTCGGTCTGTTTGTCATAAAATCTCTTTGAAAAAACCTGTTTCGATGCGATAATAAATATAAATGCGATATTGAGAAAAGGCTACTCCCGAAATGGTAAAATCCACAAAATTTGCGATTATGCTCGGCGGCAACCTCGGAGATTCGGAAAAAATATTTGTCCGGGCTTTGGAAAAACTCGCCTCCGGCGGCTGCCGGGAGCTGAAAATGAGCCGGATTCACCGCAGCGCCGCTGTCGATTGCGTTCCCGGGACGCCGGATTTTTCCGATGCGGCCGCGACCGGAGAGTGGGACGGCTCCCCGTTTGCGCTTTTGCGGCTCTGCCAGGAGATCGAGCGGGAGGCGGGGCGTCCGGCGGATCATTCGAGCCGCGAATCGCGCACGCTCGATCTGGATATCATTCTGTTCGGCGACGCGGTCATCGACACGCCGGAGCTGAAGGTGCCGCATCCGAGGGCGCAGATTCGGCGTTTTGTGCTCGAACCGCTGTCGGAACTGCTCCCGGCCGCCCGCTTTCCGGATTCCGGCCGAAAAATCGAGGAATGTTTGGGAATTTTGCCGCCGGAGGTTTGACACGGAAGAGTTTTGCAATATATTACGTTATACAGGTAAAATTGGATTTTAGTTAGCGGAGGACCGGTTTTTTATGGATATTGGGACGTTGGTTCTGGGGGTCGTCGCCGGCCTTACCTGGCTGATTGTGATTCTCGTTCTCGTGCAGCTCTCACGGTTTCTTGCGAAGTTCGAGCAGGGGCGGCAGGAGCTCGATGCGAACATCATCGGAATGGCCGGCCAGCTGAAGAAAATGCAGACGACGATCGCGGAAATCCTGATCGAGCAGAAACGGGTGACCCGTCTTACGGTGGAGGGGCTCGACCTGAAGAAGGCGGAGATGACCGGCGATTTCGAAATCATCGAGGAGCCGCTGCCGGGGACGCCGGGCGCCGCGGTCGGACCGGCTCCGACGCCGGAACCGCCGCCGATCTCGGTTCCCAGGAAGCAGGGCGGACCGAAGTTTCCGGAGTTGATGAAATAGCGGGCCGCTCCGGCGCCGCATTAACAGTTCAGGAGTGGATCTGATTATGAAAAAGTTCTTGTTGATTCTCGGCATTGCCGGCGTTCTGTTCGCCGGCGGCAGCGCCAAGGCGGATACGAACCGGGTTCTTGAGAAAATCGTGCTTTACCCGGCCAACCTCGTGCTCGACGCGCTGGACACCTTCACGCTGAATATCGGTTTCGGGCCGGTGCTCGAAGCGCGGCTGCAGGCCACGGCGGCGATCTGGGGGGGCGGCCGCGTCGGCATGTCCTGGAAGATGTACAAGGCGTACAACCGCCAGTACGGTTTCGGTACCGAAGACGGCTGGTACTGGGAGTTCGTGTCGGTCGGGGAAGAGAACCTCGGCGTGCTCGAGAGCACGTCGCTGGTCAACAAATACACCGAAATCCGCACCGGGTTTCCGGAGCCGTTCAACCCGGTTTACCGCAACGGCAACCGCGACTACTGGGCGATCGGCGGCTCTCTCGGCGGTCTCGTCATCGGCGATCTCTACATCCACCCGATCGACATTGCGGATTTCGTGACCGGGATCTTCTTCTATGACCTGAAGGGAGACGACCTGATTTTCGACGATTTCAGGTGGTGACCCGGCTGCCGGGAGCTGGAAGGAGCGGGGCGGGACGCGGGAAAAGTTTCGTCCCGCTTTTTTATCGATGAAAGAGTTCAAGTGCATCCGCTGCGGAAACTGCTGCCGCTGGACCGGTTGCGTGAAGGTTTCGGATTCCGAGATCGACGCGATTGCGGCCTGGCTCGAAATGCCGTCCGGCAGGTTCATCGAAGAGTACACGACGCTGATGCCGGATCGGCGGGGGCTGACCCTGATCGAGAAGCCGGACGGCAGCTGTATCTTCCTGGAGGACGGCGAGCCGTGCGGCTGCCGGATCAACCCGGTCAAGCCGAAGCAGTGCGACGGTTTTCCGTCGCGCTGGAGCTTCCCGGGATGGGAGGCGGAGTGCGGCGCCGGGCAGGCGATGCGGACAAGCGCGCGGGAAAGTAAAGAGGGAGTTGATGCAGATGAATAAACTGGGAACGATTATTGTATTGTCCGGTCCTTCCGGGGTCGGCAAGTCCACGCTGGTCGGCCGGGTCCGCGAACAGATGCCGGAGCTGCAGTTCTCGATCTCCTGCACGACGCGTTCCCCCCGGACCGGAGAGGAGCATGGCGTCCACTACTACTTCCTGAGCCCCGAGGAGTTCGCCGAACGGGTCGAGCGCGGCGAATTCGTCGAATATGCGGATGTGTTCGCCCACCGCTACGGCACGTTGAAGAAGGAGGTGCTCGACCGGGTCCGGAGCGGAAGCTCCGTGATTCTTGATATCGACGTGCAGGGAGCGCTCCAGATCCGCAAAGCGGCCGAGTCCGACCCGGAGCTGAAACGGAGTACGGTTTTCGTCTTTATCGGGCCGCCTTCGGTCGAAACGCTCGAAAAGCGGTTGCGCGGCCGGGCGACCGACTCCGAGGAGCAGATCAGGCTGCGGCTGGAGACCGCGCGCCGCGAACTTTCGTTCTGGAAGGAATACGATTATCTGGTCGTCAACGGCGATCTTGATGCGGCGGCTGCCGATATGACCGGGCTGTTCCGGAGCTTTGCGCTGCGTACGGCCGGAATGCCGGAGGATCTGTTCCGATGAATCCGAAACTGATCGCGCTCGGGGTGACGGGAGGAATCGCCGCCTACAAGGCGGCGGAGCTCTGCAGCCTGTTTTTCCGCAGCGGGTTTGAGGTTCAGGTGCTGATGACCGAAAATGCGGCGCGCTTCGTGACGCCGCTGACCTTTCGCACTCTTTCGCGGCGTCCGGTGGTGACTTCGCTCTGGGATGTGGCCGACTGGCGCCCCGAACATGTGGCGCTGGCCGACGAGGCCGCGCTGCTGGCGGTGGCTCCCGCCACGGCGAACTTCCTGGCGAAATTCGCGGGAGGCATCGCGGACGATGCGCTGACCACCTTTGCCGCCACCTTCGACGGGCCGGTGCTGCTCGCTCCGGCCATGAATCCGAAGATGTGGGCGCACCCCGCCTGCCGGAGCAACGTCGAAATCCTCGCCGGGCGCGGAGTGCACTTCGCCGGACCGGAGAACGGCCGGGTGGCCTGCGGCGAGGCCGGCACCGGCCGGATGGCGGCTCCGGAGACCATCTTCCGAATCGCTTCCGAACTGCTGAAGCAGGAGTGAAAACAGTCTGAGCGGGCTGTTTTTTCACGATTCACACGAAAAAAAGCGGAAAAAAGTTCAATTCGGCTAAGAAATTCCATTTTCTTGCGTATAATATATAGCAAGGGAGTGGTGTCTTCGGAAAAAGGCCGTTTGAGATGGGAATCGATTCGGACAAGTCATGCGACGGGATGCGCCGGGCCGGCGGTTCCCCATTGCAGACGGTGCGGACTGTTCCCGGAGGAACGCCCTTTTTCGGAAGCTTCCATACGTGTTTGCGGGATGCATCGGTAATCAAGATCCGGCTGCGCCGGATGGACAGGGGGTGTGGGCATGCAGAGACAGGGGCTTTCTTTCGCAGTGAGTGACGATCTTCTTTCCGGTGACGTTTCGGTCACCCGTTATGAAAACGCTTCTCGGAATTTCACGACGCGCTCCGCCGCTTCCGGTCCGGCGCAACTGCCGGCCGGTTCCCTGCCCGATGCGCCCGCATGTTCAGCGCGGTTCGCTCCGGTTGCGGACGTCTCCGCCGCAGACGGCTTCTTTCCCGGTTCCGCCGGAGACGGGAATGTCCGGCGTTCCGGCGTACGGCCGGCGGGGCTGCCGGTTCGAATGGAATACTTCGATTCGGCGAAATGCGCGGACCTGATTCCGGTCGGCGAGCCGGTGGTTTCTTCCGCTGCGGCCGCGCCCGGTTACGACGTTCTGACGCCGGCCGGGGCGGAGGCGTCTTTCACCGTTGCGGCCGACTCCGTCTCCCGCTCCGCGGCCGGCGACGTGCTGCTGCCCGGCCTCATGCCGGAGGTCGAGTACATGTACGGCTGTTCTCCGACCGCGCTGGCCATGCTGCTCGGCTATTACGACCTGTACGGATACGATGACGCCGACTATTCGAACATCGTCGAAGGCGACGTCGACGTCCATTCGCGCGGCAGCGACGGCAATATCTACAATATGAACGAATTCGATTCCGTGCTCGGCCGGCTGGTCGCCTCGCGCGACTATGTCGAGCGCTTCTACGAGCGCGACGGCCGCGAAACCACGCCGGAGCAGGAGCTGCCTTACACCTTCGTCGGCGGCGGCGTGGACGGCGGGGTCTCCCAGGTCGATATTTCGCTCTGGAACTGCCTGGCGGACTACCTCGGCACCGGCCAGTACTGGCGCGGCAATCCCAATACCGGCTCGACCTTCTATCTGGATGTGACGCTCAACGACATTCTTTCCTGGTATGAGACGGCGACTTTCAAAGGGGACGGCTACACCCGGGAGCTCGACCTGCGCTTCACCTCCTCCGTCTACGGCATCAACCTCTATGTCGAATCCCGCGGTTACTCGCTCGACGGCGACCGGACCGGCACCTTCTACGTGGACGGCTGCGGCGGCAGCTTCACCTTCGAGGACTACATGCGCGAGATCGATGCCGGGCGGCCGGTGCTGATCGGCACGACCAGCCACTCCATGGTCGGCTACGGCTACAACGAGGATACGCGCGAGATCATTTTCGACGACACCTACTTCAGCAATCAGCGCATGGCGTGGAATGGAATCTACAACTACGGCGGCAGCATGCAGCAGCTGATCGACATCACCGTCATCACGCTAGAGGGCGGTACGCCGGGCGGCTCCGCCGCCGGCAGGCTGGTCATCAGCAAAGCCTACAACGAGATGGTCGAGAGCGAGCGCGACGTGGTGGTCCGGGCCACCGGAAGCATCGTCGCCGACGGCCCGGCGGCGCTCCGGCTTCTCGCCGACAATTTGACTGTTACGCTTGAGGGCGGTTCGCTCTCCGGCACGGGGAGTTCCGGCAATGCGGCGATCAGCTTCGTCAATTCGACTGTGCCGGCCTCCGGGTCCGTTTTTTTCACGGGCGGAACGGTTTCCCTGTCGAGCCGTGCTTCCGGCGTCGGCTCCGCAGCCGGAATCGCCGGTTACGGCCTGACCGTCCGTTTCTCCGAGAGCGCGGCCGGCGCGGCCGGAATCAGCATCAAAGTCGGTGCCGGCACGGGTGCGGGCCGTTCCTACTACGGGATTCAGGCCGACGGCGGCATATTGAAGGTCAACGGGGATTTCGGAGGTGTGATCGAGGTTGACGGCGATCATACGGTCTTTTCCGCGATGCGTTCGGCGCAGAGCTATGTGCTTTACGGCGGCTCCGTCCAGATCGGCGGAAAGTTCGGCGGCACCCTCACTGCCCGGAGTTTGGCCAACTCCGCGGCGTCGGGGGAGATACTCGCCGATGCGGGGGCGACCGGTATTTTCGCGCGGGAATCCGTCTCAGTCACCGGCACTTTGAGCGGCTCCTGGATCGTCCGCGCGGCGGGCGGCAGCGACAATGCCGCTTCCGGCGGAACCGCGACCGCCACGGGGGTGCGCGGTTCGTGGATCGATATTTTCGCCATGGATGCGAAGATGGAGGTCCGGGCTGACGGGAGCGGAGTGAATTTCGGCGCCGTCGCTTCCGGCATTGACGCCGAGTTCACTTTGCGGCTCGACCGGTTCACCGGCAGCCTGAACGTGATCGCCCGGTCCGAAGGGGGAGAGGTGGGCGGAAATGCCTATGCCGTTTCCGGCAGGGAGATCATCGGAAACTTCGGCGGAACCGTCATCGCCAACGGTTCGGACGACTCCTGTGCGATCCGTGCGGAAACTTCCTTGCAGGCGACTGTGACCGGCACACTTTTCTCAGGCGCCTGGAACCGGCCGGACGAACTGCCGGCCAAGCTGCGGAATTTCAGAACCTACCGGAATGAACTGCTCGCGGCAACCCGTGACCGGTACGCGATTTCGGCCGGCGGCGACGCACAGCTCGCCTTTGACGGAACCGCACTGGTGCTCGGCGGCATCAGCATCGATTCCGGCAGTCTGAACTTCTCTGCCAATGCGAGCGTTTACGGCGATCTGGTCTCCGCCCGGAGCGTCAGCATGAATATTTCGCTCAGAAATACGCAGAGCAATCATGTTTTCCTCACAGCGGGGCAGGTCTCTTCAACGCTCGGAACCATCACGGTTGACGCAGACGGCGCGGATTTCGGCTCCTACACGCTGGTCGATTCGGCGGCTTATGCCGCAGAGTCGGTCACGCTTGCCGGCAGCTTCGGCAAAGTCGAACTTTCGGTCGGCGCCTCCCATGCCGTCGGCAATACGGTTTATACGCTGATTCAGGATGACACGCGGCTCCGGCTGAGCATCGAGAAGGGGAACGAGCCGGAGGATCCCGACGACCCCGGCAGTTCCGGGCTGGTCATGTCCGGCCGGCCTTCGGTCTCGGTGCGGAACGGCGTGGCGACGATCTCCTGGGAGCCGGCGACTGGAGAAGGCTCCGTTTACGGCTATTCGATCCGGGTCAACGAAAAGACGTATTTCTCCTCTTCGGAGCATTATTCGGTTGCCCTGGCATACGGCAATTACACCTGTTCGGTGCAGGCGATCGAGCGGGACGGAGGCAGGCGGAGCAAATGGTCGGAGGAGAAAGTCTTCATGGTCGGCGACACCGAAGCTCCTGTGCTGAGTTTCGACCCGTCGTCATCGGTGAACGGCAGCGAAGTCACGATCAGCTGGATGCCCGGCACCGACAACATAGGAGTCGAAGGATATCTGCTGAAAATCGGCGACCGGGAGTATTCGGTGAACGGCACGTCATTCACCGTGGCGCTCGGGGCCGGAGAGTACAGCTATACGCTCCGGGCGTTCGACGCCTGCGGCAATCTCAGCGAGCCGACGACGCCGCAGAGTTTCCGGATCGCCGACGTCGAATCTCCGGTTTTCGCGGACCTTCCGAACGTCTCCATCTACGGCAGAAGCTTCACGATCTCCTGGAAACCCGCCGAGGACAACGTCGGCGTCGCCGGATACGAGGTCACCGTCAACGGCGTCACCTATCAAACCGGGCTGGAGACTTCGTTCACGCTGTCCGGCCAGGCCGCCGGAGATTACAGCTATCAGGTCACGGCCCGCGACGCGGCGGGCAATACCGCATCGACCGAACTCCGGAGCTTCACGCTGGAGGAGGGCGCGCCGGACCGCTATTTCCGGAAGCTCTCCGGAGAACTCTCCGCCGCCAGTCCCGCCGTTTCGTTCGGAAGCTTCCCGCTTCTGCCGGGATGGTACACGCTCGCCGGGGATTTTTCCGGGCTCAACGCGAAGATCTCCGTGGTGGACGAGCGCGGCAAGACGGTCGGCAGAGCCTCCGTGAAGAACGGTGTGCTGAATTTCAAAAAACCGCTGCTGCTCGACGGTGCCTGTTCGATTCGGGTCGACAGCTCCGACAAGGGGAAGAGTTCCGGCGACTTCTCGCTTGAGCTCTCCGGTTCCGTTTTCACGAAGGGCGACAACAGCGATGATGAAATCGGCCGGCTGACCGACGCGCACCGGATCACGGTGGGCGACACCGCCGGTTCGCTGATCTCCGGCGAATGGGTCGGTTACGGCGACGCGGTCGACTATCGCGCCGTGACGTTCGGGAACGCGGGGAAGTACGCCTTCAGCATCAATGCGACCGACGCTGCGAAGCTGACGGTGTGGACGCTCCGGCCGAACGGCCGGCTCAAGGCGTTGAAGAAAGTGTCGGTCAAAGCCGGAACTTCGGGTGGAATCGCGGGTCTGCTGCTGGATGCGGGCACTTACTATCTTTCGGTCGAGTCGGCGAACGCGAAGAAGGGCGGCAGCGCCGACTACGACGTGAGCCTCGACGGCGCGAGCACGTTCTTTACGAAAGGCGACAACCGTGACGACGACCCGGGCGCGCTGCCCGGGGAGTTCCGGACCGCACTTGACGGAAACGGCGGCCGGCTGATCGATAACGGCTGGGTCGGCTACGGCGACGCGGTCGATTACCGGGAGCTGGAGGTAACCCGGGCCGGAGCCTACACCTTCACGCTCTCCGGCGCGGCTGACGCGGTGAAGCTGACGCTGTTCTCCGAAGATGAAACGGGTAAACGGCGGAAACTCAAATCCGTTTCGGTGAAAAACGGCAGCGGTTCGATCGAAGCGCTGGAGCTCGGAACGGAACTGCGCTATCTGGCCGCCGTCGAATCGTCCACCGCGAAAAAGGGCGGCGGCACGGATTATTCGCTCGACTTCGCCTGCCTGCCGCCGTCGGCCTCGGCTTCGGCGGATCTGGACAGCTGGCGGAGTGCGTCGGTCGCGCTGGACTGTTACGAACAGCCGTCTCTGCCGGGCCCGGCGTCCGAACTGTCCGCGGCCGGTTGTTCGGCCGGTCTCGGCTGGTCGGACGAGACGAAAAAAGGGAACGGGCTGCTCGCCTGATTCCGGCCGGCAGGTGAAAGCGCCGCGGGAGCCGGGGAGGGATGAAATGCCCTCTCCGGCTTCCGCGGCGTATTCGGTCCGTGTTGCGCATATTCGCTCGCGCCGCCCGGCCTGTCCGGCCGTTCCTGCAAATTGTGATCAAAAATATGATTTCAGGGTTGACAAAAGTGCCTGAACCTTTTATGTTACCATATATGAAGGGTTCGATGGAGGAACACTTGCAACAGGAGGGGCTTTTACTATGGAGCAAAAGGATATCGAGAAATTCCAGGCCGAAGCGCAGGCGTGCGCCGAACCGCTCGGCAGGATCAAAATCGAAATGGGCCGGGTCATCGCCGGCCAGGATCAGCTGATCGACCGGCTGCTGCTGGCGCTGGTCGCGGACGGGCACGTCCTGCTCGAAGGCGTGCCGGGGCTTGCCAAGACGCTTGCCGTCAAGACACTCGCACAGACGTTGTCGGGAACTTTTTCCCGACTGCAGTTCACTCCGGATCTGCTGCCCGCCGACGTGATCGGCACGCGGATCTACAATGCGGAAACGCACGAATTTTCGACCCGCATCGGCCCGGTTTTCGCGAACATTGTGCTGGCCGACGAAATCAACCGCGCTCCGGCCAAGGTCCAGAGCGCTCTGCTGGAGGCGATGCAGGAGAAACAGGTCACCATCGCCGGCGAATGCTACAAGCTGCCGAAGCCGTTTCTCGTCATGGCCACCCAGAATCCGATCGAGCAGGAGGGAACCTATCCGCTGCCGGAGGCGCAGCTCGACCGGTTCATGTTCAAGATCGAAGTCGGCTACCCGAGCCGCAGTGAAGAGGGCGCCGTGGTCGAACGGATGGCGCGCCCGTCGCCGGTGATTGATGCGTCGCCGGTCGCCGCGCTCGAAGATATTCTGCGCGCCCGGGCGATGCTCGAACATGTCTATCTCGACGAGAAGATCATTCAATATATTCTCGACCTCGTCATCGCCACGCGCCCGGGTTGCCGGAAAGAGCTTTCGGAGCGTCAGGCCGGAGCCCGGCTCGATGAGCTGGACGGACTGATCAGTTTCGGCGCTTCGCCGCGCGCATCGATTGCGCTGGCGCTGGCCTCGCGTGCGGCCGCCCTGCTGGCCGGGCGCGCCTATGTGCTGCCGCAGGATGTCAAGGCGATCGCGCCGGACGTGCTGCGTCACCGCATCGTGCTCTCCTACGAGGCCGAAGCCGAGAACATCAACGCGGATGCGGTCATCACACGGCTCCTTGCCGAACTTCGGACGCCCTAGTCCGGGAGAGGAGAAGCCATATGCTGCCGCCTGAAATCGCCAAACAGATCCGGCTTCTCGAAATCCGAACGAACCGCACGGTCGATGAAATCACCGGCGGCGCGTACCGCAGCGCCTTCAAGGGGCGCGGTATCGAATTCGAGGAGGTCCGGGAGTACACCGTCGAGGACGATGTCCGGGATATCGACTGGAACGTCTCGGCCCGCATGGGTACGCCCTACGTCAAAAAATTCGTTGAAGAGCGCGAGCTTTCGGTTCTGCTGCTGGTCGACGTTTCCGCCTCCGGCGTGTTCGGTTCTTCGGAGCGCAGCAAACGGCGCACCGCGGCCGAGCTCGCTGCGATCCTCGCCTTCAGCGCCGCCCACAACGGCGACAAGGTGGGGCTGCTGATGTTCAGCGACCGGATCGAACTCTACGTTCCGCCGAAATCGGGCCGCAGCCACACCCTGCGGCTGATTCGGGAAATGCTTGCTTTCGAACCGGTTTCGAAGGGAACCAATATCGACCTTGCGCTGCGCGAGAGCGCGCAGCTGCTCAAAAAGCGCAGCGTTGTATTTCTGCTGAGCGACCTGATCGACAGTCAGAGCTACGAAGCGAGTTTGAAAATTCTGAACCGCAAGCACGACGTTATCGCCGTCGGGTTGCTGGACCCGACCGACACGCGGTGGCCGTCGCTTCTGCCGGTTGTGGTGGAAGATGCCGAAACCGGCCGGCAAATCCGGTTCGGCGGCGGGAAACGGGCGTTGAGAAAGCTCGACGAAGCGTTTGCTTCCGCCCGCCGTGCCCGGCAGGAGATCTGCCGCCGCGCCCGGGTCGACATGGTCGAAATCGGCAGCAACCGCGACGTTCTGCGCCCGATGGTCGAATTTTTCGCCAGGCGCCGCCGCCGCCTTGAAAGCCGGGGGTGAGCCATGAAACAGTTAGCGAAATGGTTTTTCCTTCTCTTCGGGGCGTTGATTTTCATCGGTGCCGCGGTTTACTTCTGCGGCTGGCTGCTGAGTCTGCGGGCAGGGGAAAGCGTCCTCATTCCTGAAACGGCGGCGCTCTCGGCGACGGCGGAAACCGAAGTCGGCGAGCCGGTGCTCGGCACGCTTCGTTTCGACCTGCCGCTGAGTCGTTCGGTTCAGGCGGCGGAGGTCAGGCCGGGCGATGGAGCCGTTCTCGCCGGGGCCGTCAGGATCGAGCGCGGAGCCTGGAAATTCACCCGGCAGGGCTGGAATGTGGTTTTCGATCTGCGCGCACTGCGGGCCGGAGAAATCGCGCCCGGGACCGTATTGCTTGAGCTTTCTGGTAAAACGCCGGAAACGGTCGAACGGAAAATTCCGGGCTTTTCCGCCAGGCTGGCGGCTTCCGTCCCGAACGGGGAACTGAAGCTTGCTGACGCCATCGCGATTGAGAAGCCGCCGCCGTGGGGCTGGATCGCGGCCGGAGCCGTGTTCGGTCTTGCCGTGCTGGCGCTGGTGATCCGGCTCATTCTGAACCGTCGCGTTCCGGAGCCGCCGCTCTGGGAGCGTACGCAGAAAGCGATCGGGCAACTGAAAACCGGACTTGCGTCCGGAGATGTCCGGCCGGAGCAGGGCTATATCCGGCTTACGGACCTTGTCCGAAGCTATCTTGAGGAGCGTTACGGGATTCCGGTTTCGACCCGGACGACGCCGGAGTTTCTGGCCGATGTCAACGGGCCGGATTCTCCGTTGCCGAAAGAGGAGCGCCCGTTCCTGCGGGAGTTTCTGGAAGCTGCCGACCGGGTCAAGTTCGCAGCGCTGGCGCCGGACCCGGAACTGCTGTCGGCGGCGCTTGAGAAAGCGGCGGCGCTGGTTGAGGCGACCCGTCCTGTCGACGAGGGGCGGAAAGGAGGCGGAAAATGATTGATTTCGCTTATCCCTGGCTGCTGCTTCTGCTGCTGCTTGTGCCGCTGATCGCTTACTACTGCGTGTTCCGGCAGAAACAGCCGTCGGTTACGGTTTCCACGGTCGAACCGTTTGCGACGGTTCGTGCCGCGCGCCGTCCCGGTTTTCCGCTCAGCTGCATGCTGCTTGCGCTCTGTGTGCTTATTGTCGCCCTCGCCCGTCCCCGGGCAGGTAACGAGAAGTTCCTGATCCGTTCGCAGGGGATCGACATTGTGCTTGCCATCGACCTTTCGGGCAGTATGGCTTCGTACGATGTTCCGCGCAACATCACTTCGGGGCGCGATCTGGTCAACGCCATCGAGGGCGGCCAGCTCAAGAACCGTCTGGAAGTCGCCAAGGAGGAGATTGCAAAGTTCATCGCGGAGCGTCCGAACGACCGGATCGGGCTGATCGGCTTTGCCGACGTCGCCTACAACCTTGCGCCGCCGACGCTCGATCACTCCTGGCTGCTGGCGCATCTTGCGAATCTGAAGCCTGGGATTCTCGGTGAAATGACCGGCATAGCGTCGCCGATCGGAACCGGAGTTTCCCGGCTCAGGAACTCTGATGCGCCGCGGCGGGTGCTCGTGCTTTTCACGGACGGCAGCAATACGGCCCGCAACAGTCTTACGCCGGAGCAGGCGGCGGAGCTCGCCAAAAAATTCGACATCATCATTCACACTGTCGGAATCGGCAGCAGCAATGCATTTGCGATTGATCGCGGGCAGATTTTTCAGGTTGAAGACCAGTTTGACGAGAAGCTTCTGCGTTCTCTGGCTGAAATTACGGCGGGCAAATACTTCCGTGCCGCCGATGCCGACGGGATGAAGCAGGTGATGGACGAGATCAACCAGTTGGAAAAGACGACGGTGGAGCAGCCGCGGTACATGGAGTACCGTGAATACGCTCCGCAGCTTGCGCTTGCCGCATTGGCTCTGCTTATGCTTGCATTCCTTGCCCAGAGTACATGGAAACTGCGCCTGCCGTAGAAGTGGGGAGCGAAGCGACCGGGTTCAGGGTCTTTCGGCCCTGACGGGGTTACCAAGGGGCGCGGAGCCCCTTGGCGGAGTCTGAGGCGGCGCCTCAGGTTGACCCGGCGAAGCCCCAACGCAAAAATCCGCAATGAAATTGCGGTGCTTCGCACGGTGTGAGCGACGCGGCGAATGCCGCGGAGCGGTCAAAGGGTCTGCCGCGTTGCAATTCCGGCCAACCATGATTGACCGGAGCCGCGAACCCTTGTTA
>ENA-UERG01000188-UERG01000188.1-human-gut-metagenome-genome-assembly--contig:-NODE-188-length-59356-cov-14.279914_pt1 | contig 59356 bp, 41 predicted proteins | sample MGYA00242954_ERZ507954 | MGnify/ENA primary metagenome ERZ507954 (study PRJEB26167, sample SAMN06115478) | human gut metagenome | host: Homo sapiens | place: China:Sichuan | collected 2015-01-21...
CCCACGGGAAATGAAAGCCCGGCACAGAGTAAGAAATGGGGGTGCGGGGGAAATGTATTTCCCCCGCGAATCCCACGACAATGAAGACGGACGAGACCAGGAAGAGCAAACAGAACAATTTTGCCGCCAGAGGCCGAATAAATTCATTTAACCAAAAGGAGTTACATCATGACAGACCGCATACGGAAATTTCACATACCCGGTATTATGCGCAATCGCGGTTATATTGCGGCATATTCACAAAAGCTCGAGCCGTGTAAATCTTTTTTTCATTCGGTTTCCTCCTTGCATGATATGAATTGCGGTGAGAATCTTCCGGCGGTCAGGCGGACGGGGCCGGAGCCGCCGATTCGCGGCGCACGAGTCTGCCCGGAATGCGGATCGAATAACCGAGATATTCGTCCGGATTTTCGAGTTTTCCGACGATCATGCGGGCGGCGGCGGCGCCCATTTCCGCCCCCGGCACCGCGAGCGCGTCGAGCGGCGGAATCGCAAAGCTCTGCGATGGAACGTTGTTGAAGGTGACCACGCTGAGCCGGCGCGGAATCTCCACGCCCCGGCGCCAGGCGTAGTAAAGAACCTGCCGGGCCAGTTCGTCGTTGTAGCAGACGACGGCGGTGATCTTCTGTTTCAGCAGCTCGTCGAACTGGGCTTCGACCGGCGAGTACTTCCACGGTTCGCTCTGGAACTCCTCGAGGCCGTACTCCTCGCAGAACTCCGCGTAACCGCGCTTGCGGTCGTTGTAGCTGTGGTGGTGATTGCCGGGCACAAAGCCGTCGAGATAGCCGATGCGGCGGTGTCCGAGCGTGTGCAGGTGCTCCATCACGAGGCGCATGTTGGCGGCTTCGTCGCTCATGACCGCGCTGCCGGATTTGCCGCAGATGCCGTTGACCACGACATACGGGATTCCGGCCTCTTCGATATTCCTGAGCTGGCGCGGGTAGATCACGTCGGGCACGATCAGCCCCGCGACTTTCCACTCCGGCACCGGGTAGTAGAGGTTCCGGACCGACTCGCAGGGAATGAAGTTGAAGGTGTAGTTCAGCTTCGGCAGTTCGCGCGAAATCACATCGACCGCGTCGGAGACCGGGTTGGTCTGCCGCAGCAGGTTGCGGTCGTAGAACAGAAACGAAATCTGGCTGTTCTCCTTGTTCCGCAGCGAACTGAAAACGCGGTTCGGCCGGTAGCCGCTGGCTTCGATCTGCTCGAGAATGCGTTTCCGCAGCTCCGGCTTCACGGAGAAGTTCTTGCTGCGGCCGTTCAGCACCCGGCTCACGGTGGAGGGCGAAACCTTCAGCTCCTCGGCGATTTCCTTCAATGTCATAAGCGGCCTCTCCGATTGTTTATTTCTAGCAAACAGTTTTCTAGATTAATTATGACATATCGGAAGCGGAATGTCAATAGTGAAAACCGAAATTAATCGGATTTTTCGGAAGATTTGCGAAAAATATTAGAAAACGGTTTGCTGAAGTCGGAAAAAACGTTTATTTCCCGGCTCCGGCATAACGGTAGTAACATAGAAAGAGAATGGCGAGCAGAATCAGGAACAGAAGCATGAAGCAGAAATAACAGATCATTGCGGCGAGTTTCTGGCCGGGCGTGACTTCGAGCCCGAGCCGGGCCTGCACAATTCCGGTCAGGTTCGGCAGCAGGACGAATGCAGTCGGCACCAGGATCAGCGGAATGGCGGCGAGCAGGAAAAGACCGGCCCCGGCCGTCGAGACGAAGGTCAGGATGAGCGCGAACAGGAACAGAGAGACGAAGCACCCCGGTGCGGCGACTTTCATGCCCGTCGTGGCGGCGCATCCGGAGCGGCGCAGGCGCGGCACGCCGAAGAAAACTCCGGTGACGGCCGCCAGCGCGAGCAGCACCGACAGGATGAAGGGGTCCTGAAACATCGAATTCCTCCGTATTGACAGGCGTTTCTCTTTATGACGACCATATAATATCGGCTTGAAAACGGAAATAATCAACCTCCTCCGCCGAAATCCGTTTGCATTTTTTCCGACAGCGGGATATTTTAGAAAAGATGCAGCACTTCAACTCATGGAGGTGACTTATGAACCGCACAACCGCAAAACTTGTTCCGGCTTTCGCCGGCTGATTCCGGCGCGCTTCTCCTGCGGTCTTTCTCTCGAAAACATTCCGTGGATTCGTGTGCCCGGATTCCGGCCGTCCGGGCCTTATTCTCTCTTTGTTCATAATCATGTTTTCGGGGAATTCTGTTTTGAATACACAGGACAAGATCCATTTTTACCATTCCGCCTCCACCTGGATGGAAGGGCGGGCGGTCGAACAGCTCAAACAAACGGCGGCGCTGCCCGGCGTAACCGCCGCCGCCGGGATGCCGGATTTGCACCCGGGGCTTTCAGCCCCGGTCGGTGCTGCCGTGCAGACGGAAAAAATCATCTATCCCGAGCTCGTCGGCGGCGATGCGGGCTGCGGCATGGCGTTCTTCCGCACCACGGTTCCGGCCGGAAAATTCAAAGCCGCCCGGCTTGAACGGCGGCTGCTTTCCGGAGGAATTCCGGTGCCGGAAGCCGATTTTCCGGCGGAGTGGCCGGACTGGCTGCGCCGCGAGCTCGGCACGCTCGGTCACGGCAACCATTTCGCGGAGCTGCAGGAGCTCGCCGGAATCCGGCTTCCGGACCGGGCGCGGGAGCTCGGGCTCGACCGGCGGAACCTCTGGCTGCTGGTCCACTCCGGCAGCCGCGGTCACGGCCCCGCGCTCCTCGAACGTACGCCGAAGGGCGGACTTGATCCGGAGTCGGAGGCGGGGAAACGCTATCTCGAGCGTCACAACCGTCTGCTGGCGTGGGCGAAGCGGAGCCGCCGCCTCGCCGCGGAAGGGTTTCTTTCGCTGGCCGGCGCCGAGGGCGAATGCGTTTCGGACAACTGCCATAATTCGGTTGCTCCCGACCCTTTCGCCGCCGGCCGGTGGATTCACCGCAAGGGCGCGGCTTCGACGGAGTCCGGTCTGCCGTTCGTGATCGCCGGCTCGCGCGGCACGCCGAGTTATCTGGTTGAACCCTGCGGGGAGCAGGCGGACAATCTCTGGTCTTGCGCCCACGGCGCCGGGCGCAAGTGGAACCGTTCCGGCGCGCGTTCCCGGCTTGAAAACCGGTATGATGCGGAGGCCCTGCGCCGCACGAAGCTCGGCGGTATCGTCGTCTGCCGCGACCGTGCGCTGTTGTTCGAGGAGGCGCCGGAGGCTTATAAGAACGTCGACACGGTCGTCGCCGATCTCGAAGCCGCCGGGATTGTCCGGGTCATTGCCGCCTTCACGCCGGTGCTGACTTACAAAAGTCCGGCCGGAAGGGAGTGAGCCATGAAACGCATTTTTCTTGAAATCTCTTCCGGACAGGGACCGGAGGAGTGCCGTCTCCTGACCGCGAAGCTGGCACGGTTTCTTTCCGGCCGCCTGATGGCGCCGGGGGTCTCCGTCTGCCCGGTCGACCTCTGCGGTGACTGGGAACGCGATTCGCTGCGGTCGGTTCTTTTCGAAGTGGGGGGCAAGGAGGCCGGAGCCATGACCGCGCTGCTCTGCGGCACGGTTCTCTGGGTCTCCGCCAGTCCGTTCCGGCCGCACCACAAGCGGCGGAACTGGTTCGCCGGCATCCGCCGGTTCGAGGCCGATCCGGTGCTCGCGTTCCGGCCCGAGGATGTCGAGGTCACGGTTTCGCGCTCGAGCGGGCCGGGCGGTCAGCATGTGAACACGGCGGATACGCGGGTTCAGGCGCTGCACCGTCCGACCGGGCTGCGCACAACGGCGTGCGAAGAGCGTTCGCAGCTTCAGAACCGGCGGCTTGCGCTTGCGCGGCTCGCCGCGAAGCTCGCGGAGCGGAACGCCGCGTCGCTGGCCGGGCTCGAAGCCGAGGCCTGGCGCGGACACCGCGAACTTGAGCGCGGAAATCCGGCTTTCGTGATCCGCGGCCGGGAGCTCTGGGATCTCGAGCGGTTCGGGGAGACGGTCTTTTTCCGGTGACTCCCGTTCGTTTCACCGGGTGCGGCGGCCGGAGGAGGCGCTTTGTTCTCCTCCGGTTTTTCCGCGACGTTTCAGGCGGCCGGGGCGTTATCTGGAAAAACGCGGGTCGATGACGTCGGCCAGCGCGTCGAAGAGTTCGTCGGTCATCGACCGGATCTCGTCGAGTCCGAGCTTGCTCTGCGTATTCGGGTCGGCGGCGATGGCGTGGAAAATTGCGCGCCGGTCGCCGTCGAGCGCGCCTTGCGCGCCGAGGATCTGGGCGCCGACCATGCCGCGGTCGATTGCGGCGAGCTGTTCGGGGAAATCTTCGATTCTGCCGGGGACGATGCCGCCGCCGTCCACGAGACACGGCACTTCGACGCAGCATTCCGGCGGCAGCGTCGCGATGAGTCCGCGGTTCATGACGTTCAGATTTGCGGCGAGCGGCCGGTTTTTCTCGATGGCCGCGATGATCTGGACGCCGTACTCGACGCTTGACGCGAGGTCGATCTCGCGGCTCCCGTCCAGATATCCGGCAATCTGTTTTTCGTTGCGGATCTGGAGTCCGCGGCAGATCTGCACCGATGCGCCGGAGACGCCGGCGCTCATTGAATTCCAGTCGATGCCGTTTTCGTCCACCTCCGGGAAATCGTTGCGGCAGAAGCGGTCGATCAGGTCCTGTCGTTTGCGGAAGTACGGCAGGTATTCGCTGTTGTGTCCGCTGCTCTCGGTCGGGAAGTAGCCGAAGTGGCGCAGGATCTCGAAGCGGACTTTCTCCTTTTTGTAGATTTCCGGCCGGTCGAGGCAGGCGCGGAGTTTCGGATAGAGGTCCTGCCCGTCCGCCTCGAGTTTCAGCAGAAACGCCATATGGTTGACGCCGGCGGCAAGGAAGCGGAGTTTTTCGTACGGCGTTCCGGTCCACTCCGCAATCTGCCGCGAAGTGTGCTGCACGCTGTGGCAGAGCCCGGCGACCCTGACGGTCCGGGCGCGCCTGGAGAGCGCGATGGTGTTCATCGACATCGGGTTCACGTAGTTCAGCAGATATGCGCCGGGACACTCCTGCTCCATGACCTCGAGAACTTCAAAGAGATCCTTCAACGTGCGCAGTCCGCGAAAAATCCCGCCGGGGCCGAGCGTGTCGGAGACGACCTGGTCGACGCCGTATTTCATCGGGATTTCATACTCGAGTTCCTGGTGCCGGATCGTCCCGGAGCGGAAGATCGTGATGACGTAGTTCGCGCCGTTCAGCGCTTCGCGGAGGTCGGTCGTGGCGTGCGGGGTGAAGCGGATGCCGAGCTTTGCCGCGATGAGCCCGGCGACGGCGACCGCGTTGGCCAGCCGCCCGGCATCGATATCCATCAGCGTGACCTCGTGCGTCCGCAGCTCCGGGTCGGTCAGGATATCCTTGAGAAAATTTTGGGCGAAGATGACGCCGCCCGCGCCGACCAGTACGATTTTCGACATGAAAGCCTCCATGAATTGCATTTTTGCGTCTCGATGCCTATATTATACCGGTGAATGCGCCGGAAGGCAATTGGATTGTTGGTGCAGTTACGGTACTTTGGGGGCAGATGTGAGAATTCGTAACGAAGAGTCGGAAATATTGGTCGTCCACCGGCCGAATCCGCAGCAGCTGCCGAATGTCGCGCTGCCGTTCTATCCGCGTTCGGTCGGCCATTTCAAAATCCGCGGGGGGGAACGGGAGTTCGTTCCGGCCGGCGAGAAGCCGTTCGTCCAGCTGTTCTGGACGGTTCGCGGGGAGGGGCGCAGCCGCATTGCGGGAGAAACGGTTCCGGTCCGTCCCGGCGACGTCTTTTATCATCTGCCGTTCGAGCCGCATGACCATGAAGCCGGGCCGGAGGGGTGGGAGTACCGCTGGATCGCCTTCGACGGCCCGCTTGCCGGCGAATATATGCGCGGTTACGGATTTTCGCCGCACTGCACCCCGTCCGGCAGCTGCCCGCATGACCTGTTCATCCGCTTCGGGCTCCTGATGCAGGAGATGACGCCGTTCTGCTGGCGCGAAATGGTCTCGGTGATCGGCGCGATCCTGGCCCGGGTCGGCGGCGACGGCGACGGTTCGCGCGAGTCGGAGCTGACGGCGCGGATTATCCGGCTCTGCCGCGAGAACTTTTCCGATCCGGATTTGAATGTGAACGCGATTGCGGACGAGCTCGGGCTCAGCCGTTCGACCGTCCGCCGCGTGTTCAAAGCGAAGATGGAGCTGACGCCCTCCGAGTATCTGGCGAATTTGCGTCTGCAGCACGCGCTTTCGCTGCTGCAGCAGACGCGCCTGCCGCTGGCCGAGGTGGCGCGCCGCTCCGGAATTCCCGAAGTCAGTTATTTCTGCCGGTTCATCCGGCGCTGCATCGGGGAGAGTCCGGAGCGCTTCCGGCGCGGCACCCGGTTCCGTCCCTGACGCCCCGGCCGGGAGGAACCGGCACGGCGTCAGAGTGCCGTGAAGGAGACCTTCGTTCCGGCTTCGACAGCTTTCCCGGCGTATTCGAACCGGTGCGGTTCCCCGGTCGACCAGGCGGCGAGCACTCTGCCGCCTTCGGCCCGGTCGAAGAGGAGCGCCTGAACGTGCTCCGGCACGCCTTCGACCCGTCCGGCGAATTTCGGAGCGCGCCCGAGCGCGGCGGTCATCGCCCGGTAGGCGAAGTAGGCCGGCTTCGGTTCGTAATTCCAGCGGACGATGCCGAAGTTGTTCTCCCGTTCGGCCGGGCTTTCGCCGTCGCTGTGGAAGTCGTAAAAGTAGAGCCGGTCGATGCCGTTCGCAAGATACGAGAGGTAGAGCGTCTGGAGCAGCTCCGCCTGTTCCTGCTCGGTGAAGCCGCCGGCGAACTGCATCGTGCAGCCGAGGATCGCGCCTTTGCGGTCGCGGAAGGTATAGAGCGCCATGCCTTCTCCGGCCGGTTCGCCTTTGCCGTCGAGCGCCTCGACCAGCGGTACGCAGGCGTCGCCCTCCTTCATGTTCGCGGCGGTCAGGAAACGGGTGGTGTAGACGTTTCTGAAATCATTGATTCCCGCCTCTTTTCCCGCTCCGGTCGTCCGGGTCCGCAGGGTGAACTTCGGAATTCCCGGCTTCGTCCACCACGCCTGGAAGCCGATTCCGAAAAGGGAGTGCAGTTCGTCCGCCGCGCCGCGCGTCGACCAGTTTCCCTGCCGGTTGCGGTAGCGGAGGTTGTACATCGGAACCTCCCCGAACGCGAGCAGGATTCCGCCTTTCTTCACATATTCGAGCATCGGCTTTTTGTAGGCTTCTTCGACGGTCGTATGTTCGCAGCCGAGGAAAACCGGCAGTTTCGCCGGGTCGGCTTCGGCGAGTTCGTCCGGAGTGACCGGCACAAGCTTCGCTCCCGGCAGCCAGGCGCGGGTGTCGCTGAAATCGCGGTCCGGGAACTCCTGCGACACCGGGGCGCCGACGACGAGGTTTTCCGGCAGCGCTCGGCCGATTTTCCCGGCCGCATATCCGATCGCTTTCCTGAATACGTCCGGCTGCTGAGCGATGAGGCTGCTGCGGTGAGTGGCGCCGCCGCACTCGGTGATCCAGAGCGGTTTCGCGGCGTCGCCGTTGTCGGCCATGATCTGTTTGAATTCGGCCATGCGCTTCTGCTGGAACGAACTCTGGTCGGGGCCGTAGCCGTACGGATGGACTGCGATCAGGTCGAAGAATCCTTTCGCCCCGGCGGCGTACATGTCGCGCAGATAGCCCGTGTTCCAGCCGCAGAGTCCGCCGACGACCACGATATTTTCGGGATCAGCCGCCTTCAGCTCCTCATAGGCGATTTTGAGCAGCGGGACGTATTGCGAGGCATTCGGGTTCGGCTTCCAGAAGCCTCCGTCCTGCTCGTTCCAGATTTCCCAGACTTTGAGCCTGCCTTTGTAGTGTTCAGCGCAGGCGCGGACGAATTTCCGCCACTCCTCCGGATGCTTGTAAAGCGGCACGGCGTCGGGACGGCTCTTTTCGATCTCCCAGTCATAGCCTTCGAGAATCGGCAGAAAGTGCATTCCGTATTCGTCGAGCCTGGCAAGCAGTTCATCATACCGGCGGAAATCGTATTCGCCTTTCTTGCGGGCGATGCCCGAGAATTTCATGTCGTGGCGCAGCGAAGTCATCCCGGCTTCGCGCATCATGCCGAGCTGTCTGTCGATGTTCTTCCACTCCATTTCGGAGTGCGGATGGGCGGCGATTCCCCAGGGGGAGTCGCCGGCGCGGAGGGCGGGAAGTGCAAGGGCGGCGGCCAGGACGGCGGCCGCCAGTTTGATCCTGTTCATGCAATGGTTCCTGGAGTTACGGTGAATGGGCATACGATCCCGGGCCCGGCAGAGGCCGGGCCTGCGGAAGACGGATGGAACGGGGAGACGCGCCGGATTACATCATGCGCCGCTCGAGCTGCTTCGTGATGACCTTTCTGACCTGCATGACGCCGTTGCGGAGTTCGGACGAATTCCTGCGGGCCGTGTGGCCGTCGATGAAGGAGACGTTTGCCGAGTCGTGATGGCCGAGCCAGATGCCGGAATCGGTTCCGCCGGACGGCACGCCGACGCCGTTGCTGATGTGGCTGTACTGATTGATGCCGCGCGGCACCTTGAAATAGTCGCCGCTGCCGTACTGGGCGGTGTCGGCATAGACGTGCAGCTCGCTCGGCCGCCGGACCTTGTTGACCATATAGAACACGTTCGCCGAGTTGATCATGTTCATATATGCGCCGGTCTTGTCGGTGTTGTTCGTGTAGCTGGTATCCCAGACGCCCATGTACATGCCGTTGGTCTGCCAGCCGTCGAACTGCTTCGAGTCGGCGCCGATATGGAACGGGCAGACGAGCACCTGCTTGCTGCCGGGGGAGATGTAGCTGGCGAATTTGGAATCCGGCGTGTAGTCCCAGTTCGGGGCCGCGTTCAGCTTGACGCCCAGAAGCACGTCCCCGAAGGGGCGTCCCATGGTGTTGACGACCATCCGGCCGTTGTTGTCGCCGGAATACATGAGCTGTGCGGCGATCACCTGCTTGTGGTTGCCGGTGCACTTCGCGTCTTTCGCCCGGTCCCGCGCCGAGTTCAGCGCCGGCAGCAGCATCGAGGCGAGGATCGCGATGATCGCAATCACGACGAGAAGTTCGATCAGGGTAAAAGGCCTGCGCATAATAGAGGGTATGTGAAGCTTTCTGTTCCGGTTTTTCATGACAACTCCTTTGGGTTAAATAAGTTTTCTGCCTGCGGCAGCTGAATTGTTCTATCTGCTTTTCTTATTTTGTTCGTCTGCATTGTCGCGGGATTCGCGGGGGAAATACATTTCCCCCGCACCCCCATTTCTTACTCTGTGCCGGGCTTTCATTTCCCGTGGGTTGCGCCCTTACCGCCCGCGGCGGAGGACTTTGTCCTCCTTACTTGTCCGCCTGCGGCGGCCAACTCTTCACCGCCCGCTTCGCGGGCTGCGGCAGAGGGCCTTCGCTCCGCTGCGTTCACCTTCGTCGCACCTGCTCCTCGCTGCCCGCTTCGGCTGCCGCCGAACCGTGCAGTCCGTTCACATCCGCTGCGCGGCGCATACCGCGCTTTTTTTGCCGGGCATCTGTGCCATCTGGCTTCACATACCCTCTATTATGCGCAGAAAAGTACGGCATTGATCTGAATATTGTGGAGAGCCGTCCTTTACTTTCCCGCCTTTCCAAGTTGAGGAACATTGATGTTTTTCACGGTTTTGCCGAAATGAATCTCCGGAGTGATGATATAGTGCGTCGGTGCGTTTTTCACCTGCTCGAAATGCTCTTTGACGAGACGCACCGCATAGTGGGCGACCCGGTCGCGGCGGCTGTTGATCGTCGTGAAGTCAAGTTCGGACTCACGGGAGCTTCGGCCGAGCGTGATGAGGCTGAAATCTTCCGGGATGTCGAGTCCGTACTCGCGCGCCGTCCGGGCGATCTCCTGCGCCGGGAGCTCGGAGAGGACGAACAGCCCTGTGAATCCCGGTTCCGGATTCGCTTCCAGATACCGCCTGAAGAACTCGCCGCTTTTCGTCGGGGAGTGTTCTCCCACCCTGATGTGCGGATTCAGCACTTCGATGTCGAGCCGGTACGCCTCCGCGCATTTCAGGAACCCGGCGATACGCTCCCGGACCAGCGGGACTTCCGGCTCCGAAACCAGAACCGCCAGCTTGCGGTGCCCGTTCATCAGCAGATGCGTCGCGGCCAGTATTCCGCAGAATTCATTGTCGTTGTCGACATACCGGCACCCTTCGACCCGGACCGTTCCGTAAAGAATCACCACGGGAACCGGCTGGGCCATCATCCGGTTCAACTGGTCGGGCGTGATCGGTTCGTGACCGTACGGCATGAACAGAATCGCATCGGCCTTGAGTTCCGGCAGCATCGCGATGCCCGCGGCATTGCTCGGCATATCCACGATGATCTGTTCGAATCCGGCGGCAGAGGTTTCGCGCAGCAGCAGCCCGGGAAACTCCCAGCGGAGATTCGATATTTCAGCCGGGATCAGGCAGGCGATTTTTCCGTAACGCGGCGCATGGCGCACGAAGTAGCCGCGCCGCTCCTGCGCTTCGAGCACGCCCGATTCGCAGAGCCGCTCCATCGCCTGCTTGACCGTGATCTGACTCACGTTGAACTCGTCCATGATCTGCCGGACCGACAGGAATTTTTCGCCGATGCCGAGCTTCCGGCAGCGTTCTTTCAAGTGCTGCGTCAGCTGATCCGCGCGGCTGAACCTGATATTGTTTTCGACCATAAAGGAATCTGTGTTTCTCTGTGTTTATTTTCAATACAGTATATATTATGACACAATCGGGCGGCAATGTCAATACTGTATTTAAAAAAAATACATATTATTTCCATATGATCCGTTTCTCCCGCGTTTCCGGCATTGCTCTCCTCCGGTTCCGGCCGTATGACAGGAGGCGCTGCGGAGGCGGAAATGCCCGAATCCGGGCAGGAGGAGATCTTTTTCGAATATTTTTTGTCATTTATCCCGGCAAACGGATTGATTTTCCGAAAAGCGGCGTTAAATTTTTCAATGAGAGATTATTTTTCGATTGTATCAGCCAGAATGAAAGGGTGAAAGATGGTCGATCCGGATAAGAACAATCAAGATAACGCGCCGGTCGAGGACAGCGACGATACCAAGACCCGGAAAACCGTGCGTCTGCGGCCGTCGGTGACTCCTGCCGGAATCAATCTGACCCCGCTGCCGAAGGCTCCGCTCACCGATCCGCTGAGCGGCCGCGATACCGATACCGGCAACCTCGAGGTCATGGAAGACACCCAGACCCGCCGCACGGTCAAGCTCAAGCCGATTGCGACGCAGACCGCCGGTCCGTCGATCAAGCCGGCGATTCCGATTGTCGGCAAGCCGGCGGGCGACGGAGCCAATACGCAGACCCGCAAAACCATCGTTCTCAAGCCGACTGCGGTTTCGCCTGCGAGCGTCAAGGTCAATGGTCCGGCAGACGCGGCTCCGTCCGACTCCGAAGACACCAAGACCCGGAAAACCGTGCGTCTGCGGTCGTCGGCGGTCACCCCGGCCGGCGTGAAGATCGCCGGGGAGGACTCCGAGTCCGACCTCGACAGCAGCGATACGATCAAGATTGCCCGTCCGGCACGCCCCGGCATGATTCCGCCGAAGGTGCCGGCTCCTGCCGCTCCGGCCGCCGACCCGTCGAAGGCGACCATGGTGCTGCCCGGCCACGGAGCGGAGCAGCAGTCGAAGGATGGAGTTCCTGTTGTGCTGCTGCATACAATGCCGCCGTCGAGACCGCTGCCGGAGGGTACGGTCGGCCCGGATGTCCCCGGTTTGAAGGGGGCGGGCCACAAACCGGCCGTCGGCGATCATCTGCTGAAATCTGCCGGGAGCACGAATGCTGCCGCGGCGGGCACGAGCGCTGCCGCCGCGGGCAAGGAGGCGAAGCCCGCAGCCGAAAAAGAGATCCAGGTTGCCGCCGTCAAAGAGGTCAAGCCTGTTGCGGAAGCGGAGGCGAAGCCCGCTGTCGAGCCGAAGTTCAAGCCGGCTCCCGCGGCCGGTGCGCCGTCGCGGCTTTACCTGACGCTGGCCGCCGTGAGCCTCGTGCTGATTGCGGTCACTGTGACGCTCACTGCGGTTCAGTATCTGAATTTGTGCCAGCAGCAGAATATCGAACTGCCGTTCCTGTCGCAGTCGAAATAACTCCGCTTTTTTCCGATCCCCCGCCGCAGGCACGGCGGGGGATTTTTTGTCTGCCGGGATTGACTTTCCGGTCAAAACGTGGTACGTTTCATCATGAACATCATGACGGAATTCACGAATATACTGACCGGTGCGATCCTGCCGGCATTTTACCTGCTCTATCAGCTGCCGCTGCTGCTGGCCTCGGGATTGCTGGCCCGGCGGTTCCGGCCGCATAACTGGTTCGAATTCTTCGCCGTCGCCGGATTTTTGTACGTCCTTTTCATGACGGCGGTTCCGGCCATGCTCGGGGCTGCCGGGTTGCTGACGGCGGGCAGCGCCTTTGTCGCGGCATGGATTGCCGGCGCGGCGGTGCTGGCCGTCGAACGCGAACGGCCGCGCCTGAAGCTCCCGCCGCTCAGGCTCTCTCTGCCTGAGCTCGCGCTTCTGGCGCTCCTGTGCGGATTCCTCGGCTACCAGTGGCGCGCCTACGGCTATCTCTCCGCGATCGGCACCGATGCGATGATCTATCACTTGTATTATCCGGCGGTGTGGATCGCCACCGGTACGGTCGAGCGGCTGACGCAGCCCGGTTTCGTGACCTCCAGTTACCCGTGTTATGGAGAACTCATCTACGCCTGGCAGATGGTTTCCGCCGGCACCGATTTCTTCGCCAAAAATTACCAGTTTTTCTTTCTGCTGCTCGGCGTATTCGCGGCGATTTCCGGCGCGCTGGCAGTCGGATTCCGGCGCATGTCCGCCATCGGGGCCGGGCTTTTCGTCGCTTTTACCGGCGTGGTGTTCCGCAACGCGACCGTGGCCAATACCGATATCGTGACCGGAACGTTCCTGCTCATCGGGCTGGTTTTTCTCGCGACCGGCGCGCGGCGGAACCGGCCCGGCTGGTTCCTGCTGGCCGGAGCGGGCTTCGGCATGGCGGCCGGGACCAAATACCTCGGGCTCATGCTCGCGCCGCCCGCGCTGCTGGCGGCAGGGGCCGCCGTCTGGTTTCTGCGTCCGGCCTGCCGCCGCAATCTGCTCTGGTGCATTTCGGCGGCGGCGGTGACGGCGTCGCCCTGCTTCATCGCCAACTGGGTTGTGGCGGGGAATCCGTTCTTCCCGGCCCGGATCGGCATCGGCGAATGGGTGCTGTTCCCGAACTACCTCGATCTTCACGCTCCGGCGATCGGCTGGAGCCGCCGGGCCTGGGCGTTCTTCGTCAATGCGGACAGCAACAGTCTCCATCTCCCGAATGCGCTGCTGCTTCTCGTTTTCCTCGCGGCGGCGCTGACCGGCTGGATCGGCACGAAGCGTTTCGGCCGCCGGCTGTTCCGGGTGAAGGCCGCCACGGTGCTCGGCGCGATTATTGTCGTGCTGCTCGCAATCCAGCTGCGGGTCTACCCTTCGATGACCCAGCCGAGGCAGATCATTCCGCTGGCCATGCTCGCCGCCGTCTGCGGCGCCGTGCCGCTGGAACGGCTCCGGCGATTCCGGTTCTTCCGCTCCGGCCGGGTGATGGCGGCAGTCATTGCGGCGCTGCTCTATCTGGCTTCGTACCGGCAGCTTCATTACCCGACGCACGGCCTGGCGATGCTGCTCCATTACGCGATCGGAGGGGCGATTCTGTTCGGCTTTTTCCGGAGCCGGAGCCGGATTCTGAGAATTGGAATAGCGGCGGGGACCGCCGTGTTTCTCCTGCTCGACGCCGGATACCGCTTCGGCGCGTCCCAGGCCATCGCCTCCTCCATCCGGAGCCAGTTCGTCTCTCCGGCCAACGAGGAGGTCCGGCAGCTTCTCGACCAGTCGGCAACGCGGCTCGGCCTGCGCATCGCCTACTGCGGCGCCTACTACTACAACTTCATCGGGTCGGAGGGCGGCAACACGCTGCTTTCGATTCCGGTTTCCGCTTCCGGCAAGCCGGACCCGTGGGATTACCACAGCTTCGAGGAGATGCGCATTCCGGGCTCCTATGAAACCTGGCTGGAGCGCCTGCGCACGGCCGGGGCCGACTTCCTGCTGGTGGATCTGCGCACCTTCCCGGCGCCGGAGCCGCGCATCGAGCTCGACTGGGCGAACGCCCACCCGGAGGAGTTCATCCGGCGGTTCGATGCGGACGGCCTGACGCTGTTCGAACTGAGGAGGCGGCCGTGAGCGGGCTCGAAGCCCGGGAGCGCGCCGTGCTGCGCGGGGAGATCGCCCGGATCATCTATGAGAACGATGACGGCTCTTTCGCCGTCCTCCGCATCCGCGAAAACGGCAGCCGCGAATATACCGCGCGCGGCGCGCTGGCCGGACTCGCCGCCGGACAGGAGGTCGAACTGGAAGGCTTCTGGGAACAGCATGCCGAATTCGGCCGCCAGTTCAGGGCGGAGAGCTTCCGGATCATCCTGCCGAGCACGCCGGACGGCATCAAACGCTACCTGAGTTCCGGCGCGATTCCCGGCATCGGCAAAAAGACCGCCGGGCTCATCGTGGACCATTTCAAGGAAAAAACGCTCGACATGCTCGACGGCGGCGCATCCTGCCTCGAACAGGTTCCCGGCATCGGCCCCAAGAAAGCCGAAGCCGTCGCCCGGGTCTGGCGGGAGTCGGCTGCGCGGCGCGACAGCTACATCTTCATGCAGGGGCTCGGCATTTCTCCCGCCTTCTGCTCGCGGCTGTTCAAACGCTACGGCGAAGCCGCGCCGCAGATGGTGCGCACGAACCCGTACCGCCTGGCCGAAGAGGTCGACGGAATCGGCTTCCTGAAGGCGGATGAGATCGCCAGGGCGCTCGGCGTCGCTCGCGATGCCGTGCCGCGGCTGACCGCGGCGGCGGTCTTTACGCTGAACAACATGATTGCGAACGGAAACGTCTGCTGCACGCTCGAGGAGCTCATGGCGGCGACCGCCGACCTGGCCGGCGTGCCGCCCGGAACGGCCCGGCTCGGCATCGAAGCGGCGGTCGAGCGGCGGCTGCTGCGGATCATGGACAACCGGATTTATACGCCGATGCTGGCCCGCGCCGAGCTTGAATTGCCGGAACTCGTCGCCCGGCTCGCCTGCCAGCCGGTTTTCGCGGGGAAAAAGCTGCGTCCGGTCGCCGGGGGGAAGCTGCTGCTGGCCGAGGAGCAGCAGCTGGCGGTCGACCGCGTCAACGAGTCCCCTCTGACGATCATCACCGGCGGTCCCGGCGTCGGCAAGACGACGGTCGTCGGGGAGATCGTCCGGCGCGCCCGCAAGGCCGGGCTCCGGATCGGCATCGCCGCTCCGACCGGGCGTGCCGCCAAGCGGCTCTCCGAATCGACCGGCAGCGCGGCGAAAACGATCCATCGGCTGCTGCAGTTCGACCCGGCCACGAACAAGTTCACCTATGGCGCCGGGGCGCCGCTGCCGTACGATCTCCTGATCGTGGACGAGGTTTCGATGCTCGACCTCCTGCTCGCGCAGGCGCTGTTCCGGGCGATCGAGCCGGGCTGCTCGGTCGTTCTCGTCGGCGACCGCGACCAGCTGCCTTCGGTCGGGCCGGGAACGGTGCTGGAAAGCTTTCTCGCCTCGGGCTGGTTCCGGGTGACGCAGCTTGAGCGGATTTTCCGCCAGGCGGAGGGGAGCCGGATCATCGTGAACGCCCACCGGGTCAACCGCGGCGTCATGCCGGAGAAACCGCAGATGCAGGACGGCGAGCTTGCCGATTTCTACTGGATCGAACAGGACGACCCCGAAAAGGCGCTGGCGATCATCGAGAAGATGGTCGCCGAGCGGATTCCGGCGCGTTTTCCGTTCGATCCGGTCGACGACGTGCAGATTCTGACTCCGATGAACCGCGGCTGCTGCGGCACGGTCACCATCAACGAACGGCTCGAAGCGCTGCTGAATCCGGGCGATAAAATCGCTTTCCGCTTCGGCGAACGCATGTTCAAGCTCGGCGACAAGGTCATGCAGATTGCGAACAACTACGATAAGAGCGTGTTCAACGGCGATATGGGCCGCATCACCCGCATCATGCCGGAGGCGAAGAAATTCACCGTCGTCTTCGACGGGCCGCATTCAGTCGACTACGCGCTTGACGAGGCGGACCAGCTGACGCTCTCCTACGCGGTGACCGTGCACAAGGCGCAGGGCAGCGAATTCCCGGTCGTCGTGCTGCCTTTCCTGACCCAGCATTACATGATGCTGCAGCGGAATCTGCTTTACACCGCTATGACCCGGGCGAAGAAGCTGCTGATTCTGGTCGGCAGCCGCCGGGCGGTCCGGATGGCGGTGGAGAACAGCAGGCTCGAGGCGCGTTCGACGCTGCTGACCGAACGGCTGCGCGAAAAGCTCAGACAGCTCCGGCCCGGCGCACAGTGAAATTTTCCCGCCCCGCATCTTGCATTTCCTTTCGACCGGTGATACATTATTTCCCATGAAGAGTTGTGCTTTCCCCATCCCGGGGAGAGAGTTCGAGTCAAACCAACGAGGAGGGTTGTATCATGACGAAACTGATGATTCTGGGCGGTGTCGCGGCATTCGTGCTGCTGACGGTCGGCATTCTGACTTCCCTGCCGGCCCGGGCCGACAACAATGCGAATTCCCAGCTCTATCCGAACGGCCGCTATGCGCTGGTCGAGGGAGAGATCGATGTGGCTCAGCTGCAGCAGGGCGGCCGGAACAGCGAGCAGAAGGTCATGCTCAAGATCGACACGACCACCGGGCAGGTCTGGGTGCTTCAGCTCAGCGTCAACGGGCCGAACGATCCGACGGTCCGTTCCGCGGTCTGGGCGCCGGTCGCCAATGACGGCAGCTTCAACCCGGCCGGGCAGATCCAGGTCGCGCCGTCGTTCTGACCGTCTGGCGGCTTCGATGCGGGGAGAGTTCCGGGAGGCCGGAAGTTTCCCCGCGTTTTTTCTTTCCGGAAACGTTTGAAAGTGCGGAAAGAATGCACTATATTGATCAAAATCCTTTTATCACCAACAACCCGCAGGCATGTACCCATGAACATCACCGCATCGTGGATCTGGCCGGCCGACTCCGACGGCCGCGGCTTCAATCTCTGTTCGGTCTTCCGTCGTGATTTCCGTCTCGAATCGGTTCCGGCCTCCGCACGGATTCTGATCACCGCCGACAGCTACTACCGCTTGAAAATCAACGGACAGTGGATCGGGGACGGGCCGGCCCGCGCCTATCCGGAGCATTATCAGTACGACATTTACGACATCAGCTGCTATCTGCGGCCGGGACTCAACCTCGTCGAAGCGACCGTGCGCTACTACGGCTGCGGCACGTTTCACCAGATTCCGCAGCGGGGCGGCTTCCTCGCGCAGATCGAACTCACCGGCCCCGGCCAGACCATCGTGACCGACGGTTCCTGGCTCGCGGCCCGCATGCCGCAGTGGGTGGAGAACACGGTCAAGTCGAGCATCCAGCAGGCTCCGCTCGAAATCGTCGACGCCTCGGTCGCGGCCGGATTCGACTGGAAGCCGGCCGCAGTGATCTGCTGCGCCGAAGAGGGGCCCTGGCGCGGACTCCATCCGCGCGACGTGAAGCCGCTGTCGCGCCGCGAATGCCTGTTTCGCCGCTATGTCGGCGGCCACCGGGTTGCGAAAGAGCCGCTGGTCGTCGCGATTCCGGCCGACCGGCTGCTGTTTCCGGGCGACACCACGGTCAACCATTGCAATTCATTTCCGGTGCTGATCGCGTTCACGGTCGAATCGCCGCAGTCGCAGATGGTCCATCTCGGGCTCGAGAACGTGAAGGTCAGCGTCAACGGCCGCAGTGCGCTGAACGGCGAAGTCTCCCTGAAGGCCGGCAGCAATCTGCTGGTCGCGGCTCCGGCGCAGCTTACCGGCCACCGGCCGAACTATGAGATCGCGTTTCCGGCCGATGCCGGAGTGTCGGTCCGCAACTTCTACAACGGCGGCGAGGGGGTCGCTATCGTCGAATTCCCGGAACTCGCCGGGCTTGCCGAAGACATTCCGTATGTGTGGGCCAATGCTCCGGCCGCCGAGCGCGGCGCCGCGTTCAGCCGGATCGTCAATGCGGCGCTCGCGCTCCGGACCGTTGAGGAGTTTCTCGGACAGTATCCGGCCGCCCGGCTGCTCGATCGCGCCGAACTCGCGCTTGATCCGCACTGCGCCTTTCAGTGGCGCGAGCCGTTCCCGCTCGAATCCGGCGATGTGGAGAATCCCGAGGCGCTCATCTACACCGACGGCGACTGCACGACGGTGAATCCGGCTCCGGGTTATGACATCGAGCTCTGCTACGACCTCGGCGAGCAGAACGTCGGCTTCTGGAACTTCGCGCTTTTCGCGCCGGCCGGAACCGTGCTCGACATCGCGGCGCTCGAGTACATGACGCCGGACGGCAGGCTGCAGCACACCGGCAGCAACTACCGCAACCTGATGCGCTATATCTGCCGCGAGGGGTACAACCGTTACAGCAGCATGCGCCGCCGCAGCGGACGCTATCTGTTCCTGACCGTGCGCAACGCGGCGGGACCGGTCCGCATCCAGCTCGCCCGGCTGGTCGAATCGACTTATCCTGTTGTCCGGGAGGGGGAGTTCAACGCGAGCGACTGCCGGCTCAACCGCATCTACGAGATTTCGGCCCGCACCATGAAGCTCTGCATGGAGGACACCTTCACGGACTGCCCCCTTTACGAGCAGACGCTCTGGGTCGGAGACGCCCGCAACGAAGGGCTGTTCGCGATGTCCGTCTTCGGCGCCTACGATCTCGTGCGCCGCTGCATCCGGCTGGCGGGGCAGTCGCTCGAACGTTTCCCGCTGGTCGGCTGCCAGGTGCCGTCCGGCTGGTCGAGCATCATTCCGATCTGGAGCTTCATGTGGGGTATTTCGGTTCAGGAGTACTGTTACGAAACCGGCGACCTCGCCTTCGGCCGCGAGGTCTGGCCGATGGTCTGCAAAAATCTCGAAGGAGCCCGGTCGATGATCGACCCGGAGACCGGACTGCTGAGAACTCTCGCCTGGAACCTTTTCGACTGGAGCAAAACCAATTGCGACCACCCGGTTCTGCTGCAGAACTCGATGTTCCTGGTCGGCGCCCTGACCGCCGCGATCGAGCTCGGCGAATCGCTCGGCGAGCCGGTCGAGGCGTTCCGCGGGCAGCGCGAAGAGCTGAAGCGCGCGATCAACGCGCAGTGGGATGCGCGCAAGCTCGCATGGCCCGACTCGATCCATGCCGACGGCACGGTTTCGGAGGATGCGTCGATGCACACAAGCATGCTCGCACTACTCTACGACGCCGCGAATCCGGAACACGTCGCCGCCGCGCGAGCCAACACGGTCACACCGCGGGCGGAGCTCATCAGGGTCGCGTCGCCGTTTGCGGCGCTCTATCTTTATGAGGCGTTCGAAAAAATCGGCATGGCGGACGAGATTCTCAAGACGATCTACCGCGACTACCTGCCGATGCTGCGGCTCGGCTCCACCACGGTCTGGGAGACCTTCCCGGCCGCGCTGAACACCGGGGAATTCCCGACCCGCAGCCATTGCCACGGCTGGTCGGCCGCGCCGCTTTATTTCCTGCCGAGGCTCGTGCTCGGCATCCTGCCCGCCGCGCCGGGGGCGATGAAGTTCCGGATCTCTCCGCGGATCACCGGTCTTGAGTTCGCCTCGGGCGTCCGGCCGACCATCCACGGCCGGGTCGAAGCCGGCTGGGAGAGGAAAGGGAATGAACTCTTCATCACGGCCCGGGCTCCGGCCGGAGTGGAGCTCGAATACCTTGAAAACGACACGCACACCGACCTGCAGGTCTATTTCAACGGAAAGCCGGTGTAGTCCGCGTGCATATTCCGACCCACATTCTCTCGGGCTGGATCTGCGGGAATTTCATCCCGTCCTTCGGCCCGCGGGAGCGGTTCTTCTGCATGGTCGCCGCTTCCGCGCCGGATCTGGACGGACTTTCGCTGCTGGGCGGCTGGGAATGCTACTATGACTGGCACCATGTGCTGATGCACAATCTGCCGTTCGCAGTTATTCTCGCCGCGCTGCTTGCCTGTTTTTCACGCCCGAAACTTACGGCGTTCGCCGTCTATTTCGGACTCGTCCACCTGCATTTCGCGCTCGATCTGCTCGGATCGGGCTCCGACTGGGGCGTTGATTACTGGCGTCCGTTCAGCCCGGTCTCCATCCGCTGGAGCGCCGGCTGGGAGTATCTGTCGTGGCAGAATTATCTGGCCGCCTTCGCCTGCATCGCGGCGGCCATCGGGATCATCTACTGGAAAAAGCGGACGATTCTCGAGTACCCGATGCCGAAACTGAATCGTGAACTCGTCGATTTCTTCCTGAAACTCGCGCGGCGGCATGGGTGAAAAACTTGCATTTTGCCGGAAATCGTGCTATTGTCTTCCAGTTAACAGGGAGGATATCCGCATGAAGATGAAGAAGATGTCGTTTCTCGCCGCAATCGTCGCCGCCGGTGGGCTCTCCGCCGCGGACATCGAGCTGCCGAAACCCGAAACGCAGGGCGGCATGCCGCTTCAGGAGGCGTTGCAGTCGCGCCGGACCGGCCGGAGCTTCAGCGACAGGGCGCTGTCGCGCGAGGTCTTGTCGAACCTGCTCTGGTCCGCCATCGGCGTGAATCGCGACGACGGCAGGCGTACCGCTCCGACCGCGCTGAACCGGCAGGAGATCACGCTTTACGTCTGCATTCCGGAAGGGACCTTCCGCTACGATGCCGCGGCCAACAAACTCGTGCAGACTTCTGAAAAGCGCGCCGGAGACGCGCCGCTCATGGTGATCTTCACGGCCGATACGGCCAGACAGCCCGAACGGTTCTGCCATGTGGATTGCGGCTTCGTCGGCCAGAACATCTATCTCTTCTGCGCGTCGCAGAAACTGGCGACCGTATTCCGGGCCAGTTTCAAGGCGGAGGATTACAGGCCGCTGCTCAACCTCGGGGAGAACGAGCAGATTCTCTACGTGCAGGCGGTCGGTTACCCGAAATGACCTCCTGATACCGGACTCCTCCCGCGGCGGGAGGAGTACCGGGGCTTGCTTTTCCGTATTTTTGTGACATATTACAGGAATGCCGATCCGCCGGTGCTGCCGGCATACAACGAAACCGGTGATTCCGATGATATACCGCATCCTCCAGAACCGTGCCAATTCATTCGCCTGCGCCTGGGCGATCAACTCGCTCGCCTACTCGATCGTCTATCCGTTCCTGCCGATCTACCTGCACAGCGAGCGCGGTTATCCGATGGCGACGGTCGGGCTGATCTTCCCGCTGATGGGCGGCTCGATCATCGTTTCTCCGCTGCTGGCCGGATATCTGACCGACCGGATCGGGCGGCAGTTCATGATGCAGTTCGGCCAGACGGCGCGCGCCGCGATGTTCCTGCTGCTGGCAGGCATGGCCTTCTTCCATGCCCCGTTCTGGCTCTTCGCGGCGGCGCTGACGGTCAATGCCGGAATCGGCACCTTCTTCCAGATCGGATCCGACGCCTTTCTGAGCGATATTTCGACGCCCGCCGAACGGCCGCGCATCTTCAGCCGCATCCGGATCGGCACGAACATCGGCTGGGCGCTCGGCCCGATGCTCGGAGCGTTCCTGATGAAAGCGCCGTTCTGGATGCTCTTCATCCTGACCGCCGCGCTCTGTCTTTTCGGCGCCTGGTATACCGGAAAATGCTGCAGCGTGCGCCGCGGCGCGCCTTCCGCTCCGGTTTCCCGTGCGGTTCCGGGGAACTTCACCGTCCGGCGGCTGTTCACCGACAGCCGGCTGACCGGAACGCTCGGCTGCAGCTTCATTCTGTTTCTGCTGACTTCACAGCTCTACTCGGTCATGTCGGTTTACGCGACCGGCGTGGTGGGACTCTCCTCGAACGCGCTCGGACTCATCTATTCGCTGAACGGCGCGGCGATCATCGTTTTTCAGATGCCGATGACCCGGCTGCTCGAGCACTTCCGGCTGAGCTTTCCGGCCCGGCTCGTATTCGGAACCGCCCTTTATACCGCCGGCTATTTTTCCCTCGGATTCGCGCACAATGCCTGGATGATGGCCGCTTCGGTGTTCATCATCACCCTCGGAGAAGCTGCCGTCATGCCGTCGCTCTACTCCGGCGTCAGCAGCCTCGCACCCTCCGGAGGAACCGGGCGCTACATGGCTTCGCTTGAATTGACCCGCGGGGTCGGTTATGCGGCAGGGCCGTATTTCGGCGCCATGCTTTTTCAGGCTTATTCCCCGCAGCCGCTGCTGCTGTGGGGCCTCTTGTCGCTTTTCGGCTGCGGCGCGGCGGCCGGTTACCTGCTGCTCGCCTCCCGCTTCTCCGCCCGCCGCAAAGTCCGCGAAGTTACCCTGAAGGGCAATCGCGATTGACCTTTGTCCGTTCCCGCGCCGCAGGAAACCTGATTCAGGCCCGGCTGCGGTCCGCCGCTGCGCGATAGAAGGCCCTGATGTTCTCCATCGATACGCCCGGCGGCACGTCGCAGCCGGAGGAGAGGACGAAATTACGATATCCCTTCGTCGCTTCCAGCAGCTCCGCGGTCTTGCGGTAAATTTCTTCGGGCGTCGCGTTCTTGAACATGCCGACCGGGTCGATATTGCCCATCAGCAGTGTTTTTTCCGGCATCTGCGGCAGGATTTCCGGGATGCTGACCGCGTTGCCGAGATGCAGCGCCATCGCCCCGGTCGAGAGGAGCGCCGGAATCTGCTGCTCGGTCCGCCCGCAGTTGTGCAGGATCACCATGAAGTTGTCGTCCTGTACCCGTTCGACGATTCGCCTGACATAGTCCGCCGCGAAATCTCGGCACATGTCCGGCGAGAGCAGCCCGGCCGCCGGTTCCGCGATGACGATTCCGTTGACGCCGGTCGCCTTGATCGCTTCGGCATAACCGGCGAGAAAAGAGGCCGTCTTATCGAGCAGCGCGTGGGCCGCCTCGGGCTCGACTGCCGCCATGATCATGATTTCGGTCATATCCGCCAGCCGTCCGGCCAGCGAGAAGGGGCCGATCATGCCGCCGAACACCGGCCGGTCGAGATTCGCGGCGCAGAGTTTCGCGCATTTCAGCACCTCCGCCGTCCGTGCCGCTCCGACCTCCGGAACTGCGAGTGCGTCGATTTCGTTCCGGTCCGAAACGATCCGGTTCGTGACCGTCGGATTTTCGTGTTCGGAATAACGGATCGGCGACCCGAAGGCTTCGGCTTCGACCGACAGGTCCATGAAGGTTACCGCCGCATCGCACGGAGTCGCTTTCGCCAGTGCGTCGATACAGCGGAACTGCAGTTCCCCGTCCCGGAACACATCGACCGGTTTGGCCCCGATCAGCTCCATGCCGGGGCTGGTCATGATCGGCATCACATAGCGGCGCGGGGACGCGAGGACCGTTTCGACGAATTCTTTCATATTCAATTGCATGACAAGACTCCCGTTGTTGCTGGATTGCTCTCTTTTATCTTATAGTATAGCAGCAAAACCGGATGGTTTTTTCTCTCGCTTGGCTTTTTATTGCTCTATGTTGGTTTTGCGGGAGCCGCGACGAAAAAAGGGCGCCGTTCCCGGCGCCCTTTCGGCGGAATCGCATCTGCCTTATTTGGCGAACGCGCTTTCGATCGCCCGCCTGACCTCCGCGAAGGTCTGCTCGACCGAATCGTTGCGCGGAATCACCACGTCGCCGACCGTGACGGAGATCGTGCCGTCCGCTTCCGGGCGCGAACTGAAGGCCGCGTCGATGTTCACGCTGTCGGCCCAGCCCTTCTGCTTCACGAACTCGACCACGCGTCCGAGCAGCTCCTGTCCCGGGCACTTGCTCTGCTTCGTGCAGAGGGTCACGCAGATCGGGAGGGCATCCTCCTTCTTGCTGCGCAGGATCGGGCTCTTCGCATCGAACAGCTGGCTGCGGTTCTGGTAGTGGGTATGCAGCCGCGTATGCGCCTCATGCGAACCCGGGCGGCCGCCGAAGCTCTCCGCGTAGCACTTGTCGACCCAGTAGTTGTCCTGCGGCTTCTGGACCTGGCGGCCCTTGTCCGTGTCGTACAGACCGGCTGCGCGTTTCGTGCGGAAATCCTTGTCGTGGGAAATCGGCTGTCCGCCGCCGGCGACGCAGCCGCCCGGGCAGGCCATGACTTCGACGAAGTCATAGGCCGCTTTGCCGGCCTTCACCTCTTCGACCAGCTTGCGGGCGTTCGCAAGACCGTGGACCACCGCGATGCGCAGCTTTTTGCCGGCGACCTCGAGCGTCGCCTCCTTGCGCGGCGCAAGTCCGCGGGTCTCCTTGAAGTCGATCGGGCTCATCGGATTGCCGGAGACCTTCTCGACCGCGAAACGCAGCGCCGCTTCCATCACGCCGCCCGTCGCGCCGAAGATCACGCCGCCGCCGGTCGAGAAACCGAGCGGCATGTCGAAGGCCGACGGTTCGAGCTCGTTGGTCTGGATGCCCATCGACTGAATCATCTGGGCGAGTTCGTTCGTGGTCAGCACGTAGTCCACATCCGGACGGCCGTCCTGCGAGAACTTCGGCAGCTGCGCTTCGTACTTCTTCGCGGTGCACGGCATGATCGACACGACGACGAGGTTTTCGGGTTTGACGCCGAGCTTGGCCGGCAGCGTCTTGCGGGCGATGGAACCGAAGATCGCCTGCGGCGAACGCGTCGTCGAAATGTTCGGCAGCAGTTCCGGGTAGTAGGTTTCGGCGAACTTGACCCAGCCCGGGCAGCAGCTCGTGAACATCGGCAGCACGCCGTTGTTTTCAAGCCGGTCGAGGAACTCGGTCGCCTCTTCGAAAATCGTCATATCGGCCGCGAAGCAGGTGTCGTAAACTTCGTCGAAGCCGAGAATCTTCATGGCGGTGACCATCTTGCGGGCGACGTTTTCGCCCATCGCGAAGCCGCCGAGCTTTTCGCCGAGACCGACGCGGACCGCCGGAGCGACCTGCGCGATGACGATCTTGTCCGGGTCGTAAATCGCATCCCAGACCTGATCGATGTTGCTCTTGGCCACGATCGCGCCGGTCGGGCAGACCTGCGCGCACTGACCGCAGTTCACACACTCGACTTCGGAGAGGTTGCTGTCGAAGGCCGGGACGACCCGGGCATTCGAACCGCGGCACGCGAAATCGAGCGCGCCGACCGACTGAACCTCGGAGCAGACCCGGACGCAGTCGCCGCAGAGCACGCACTTGTTCGGGTCGCGGACCAGCGACGGGCTTGATTCGTCGACCGGCAGGTCCTTGATCGACTGCTTGTAGCGGACGTCGTGGACGCCGAGCTTGCGGGCGATGTCCTGCAGCGAACAGTTCGCGCTGCGCTGGCAGCTCGGGCACTCGCGCTTATGGCTGGCCAGAAGCAGCTCGACGTTGATTTTGCGCATGTTGCGGATCGCCTTGGTGTCCGTGAAGATCACCATGCCGGCTTCCGGCGCGGTCGAGCAGGAGGCCATGATGCCGCGTCCCTTCACGTCGACGAGGCAGAGACGGCAGGCGCCGTAGATCGACAGCTCGGAATGGTAGCAGAAGGTCGGGATGTCGATGCCGGCTTTGCGGATCAGTTCAAGCAGATTCCGCTCGCCCGCGATCTCGATCTCGCGGTTGTTGACAAACAGAGTTTTCTTTTCTTCACTCATTTTATTTTATGCTCCAGGGCTGTGATTGATGGATTAAAGGCCGACGATCGCGCCGAATTTGCAGGCCGCCTTGCAGGCGCCGCACTTGATGCACTTGTCCGCATCGAGGACGTGAACTTCCTTGACCTTGCCGGTGATCGCCCCGACCGGACACTTGCGCATGCAGGCCGTGCAGCCCTTGCATTTGTCGGCCAGAATTTCGGGCCGGGCCAGCGCCTTGCATTCGCCGGCCGGACAGGTCTTCTTGAGGACGTGCGCTTCGTACTCTTCGCGGAAATAGCGCAGCGTCGAGAGCACCGGGTTCGGGGCGGTCTTGCCGAGGCCGCAGAGCGAACCGAGCTGGACCGCCTTCGCGGTCTCCTCGAGCAGCTCGAGCGTGTGACGGTCGGCGCGCCCTTCGATGATGTCGTCGAGCAGCGCGAGCATCTGGCGCGTGCCTTCGCGGCACGGCACGCACTTGCCGCAGGATTCATTCTGCGTGAACTGCATGAAGAAGCGCGCGATCTTGACGATGCAGGTCTGCTTGTTCATGACCACGAGGCCGCCGGAGCCGACCATCGCGCCGACGCTCTTGAGCGAGTCGAAGTCGAGCGGCAGATCCAGCATTTCGGGGGTCAGGCAGCCGCCGGACGGACCGCCGATCTGGACGGCTTTGAAATCATCGTTCGTGATTTCGCCGGCGTTGTTGGTCACGCCGCCGCCGATGTTGTAGACGATCTCGCGCAGCGTCGTGCCGAACGGCACCTCGATGAGGCCGGTGTTCGCCACATGCCCGGTCAGAGCGAAGGTCTTCGTGCCGGGGGACTTTTCGGTGCCGACCGACTTGTACTGCTCCGGACCCTTGTGGAAAATGCCCGGAACCGACGCAAGCGTCTCGACGTTGTTGATGACCGTCGGCTTGCCCCAGAGTCCGCTCTGGGCCGGGAACGGCGGCTTCGGCTTCGGCATGCCGCGCTTGCCCTCGATCGACGCGATGAGAGCGGTCTCTTCGCCGCAGACGAACGCGCCGGCGCCTTCCATCACGTTGACCCGGAAGCTGAAATCGCTGCCGAACAGATTGTCGCCGAGAACGCCGATCGCCTCGGCGTCCTTCACCGCGGCGCGCATGCGTTCGACCGCGAGCGGATATTCGGCGCGGACGTAGACATACCCCTCATCGGCGCCGATGGCGCGGGCCGCGATCATCATGCCCTCGATGACGGCGTGCGGATTGCCCTCCATGACCGAGCGGTCCATGAACGCGCCCGGATCGCCTTCGTCGCCGTTGCAGATGACGTACTTCTTATCGTTCTTCGACGCGAGGGTGAACTTCCACTTGAGGCCGGTCGGGAAGCCGCCGCCGCCGCGGCCGCGCAGGCCGGATTCGATCGCGGTCTGGCAGACCTCTTCCGGCTTCATTTCGAGAACCGCCTTGCGGGCGCCGAAATAACCGCCGCGCGCAATGTATTCGCGGACGTCGCCCGGCTCGATCCGGCAGTTCGCGAGAACCACGCGCTTCTGGCGGTTGTAGAACGGGATTTCGGCGTCGCCCTTGCAGTGGCAGTTGCCGTTCTTGTGGTCGACGTAGAGCAGCCGGTCGATGATTTCGCCGCGCTGGAGCGTGCGTTCGACGATCTCCGGCACGTCGGCGATCTTGACCTTCGTGTAGAGGATGTCGCCCGGCTCGATGTGGAGCAGCGGCCCCATCTGGCAGAAGCCCTGGCAGCCGGACTTCGAAATATAGGTATCTTCCTTCTTCCGGTCCTCGGCCTTGACTTCGAGAATCACGTCGATGCCGGCCTTCTCGAGTTCTTTGGCGAGCGCGTCGCGGACGTCGAGCGAACCGTTGGCCACGCAGCCCGTGCCGCCGCAGATGATGATCCGGCGCTTGACGTTCTGGTAGGCTTTCTTATAATCGGCTGCGATTTTATCAAGATCGACAGAATTGACGGTTGCGGTACTCATTTTATTCACTCTCTCCCGGATGTTACTGATTGGCGGCTTTTTCTTCCGCGATGACCTGATCGATGATCGCGTCGGTCTTTTCCGGCGTCATCTGGCCGTGCACGGAATCGTTGACCAGCATGACCGGAGCGAGGCCGCAGGCTCCGAGGCAGCTGACGGTTTCGACGGTGAAGAGAAGATCGTCCGTCGTGCGCTTCTCGTCGGAGAGCTTGAGCTTCTCATAGAGGGCGTGCAGAATGCTGTGCGACTTCTTGACGTGGCAGGCGGTGCCGTCGCAGAGCTTGATGATGTATTTGCCCTTCGGCTGCATCGAGAAATGGGCGTAGAAGGTCGCCACGCCGTAGACCCGCGACGGCGGGACGCCGATGCTGGTCGCGACATAGCTGATCATGTCCTTCGACAGATATTTATAAACAGCCTGAACCTCCTGAAGAATCGGAATCAGCCGTCCTTCGGAGTAGTTGTTCTTCTCCAGAATTTTGTTTACCGCGGCGAGATGGTCGATCATCGCCTGGGTGGTTTCCATGGTTTCCTGCATTTTCGCTCCTTGTGACTGTTGCTGTCTATCTTAACATTCAGGGAAATACCGTTTCACTCCTGGGAATCCTCTTCGACGAGCTTCCGGCTCATCTTGACCGAAAGGACGGCGAGGCCGCCGGCGATGACTTCGCGCTGGACGATCACGTCGTCCGGCACTTTCAAACTGACGTTGGCGAAGTTCCAGATCGCCTTGATTCCGCCGGCCACCATGCGGTCCGCGACGTCCTGGGCCTGATCGGCCGGAACGCAGATGATGCCCATCCGGACCTGAAGCCGCCGGGTCAGCTCCTCGAGCCGGTCGATGTCGAAGACGCTGCGCTCGCGCACCTCGGTGCCGATCTTGGCCGGATCCGCATCGAAGGCGGCGATGATCCGCAGCCCGTACTCCTCGAACCCCTCGTAGCCCATGAGAGCGCTGCCGAGGGAGCCGGCGCCGACCAGAATCGCCTCCGACACATTGTCCCAGTTCAGGTAGCTCTTGATCGCTTCGATCAGCTCCCGGACCTTGTAGCCGACTCCCGGCTGGCCGGAGACGCCGGTCAGCGCGAGGTCTTTGCGGATGACGATTTCACCGAGATTCATATAGCGTGCAAGTTCCGGAGTCGCAACGATTTCAACACCGGCCTTGCGCATTTCGGACAGCTTATAGAGATAGGTAGGCAGCCGCCGGATCGTCGGCAGCTTCGGAACCTTCACATTCGCCATATAAGTCTCCGTTACAATTTAGACGCGTATAAGTGCTTCCGATACGATACAAGCTGGCCGGACACCTCTTCCGGCCAGCCTGCAATCCGCACGTGCAACACTTAAAATAATACTTTTCCCGGTGATTTCAAGGCGTTCGGACCTTTATTATCGATATTTTTATATCTAAATAGAGTATTTTTTTATCAAAGTCGTTATTTTATTTGTTTTCAATCACTTACGAGTCATGATTCCGGGCTCCTCTTTGATCGCGGGGGCAGAAAAGGCCTCTGCCGGTCAGAATCGGGCGGAAGCAGCCGTTGCAGCTGACGCATGTCGAACGGGCCGTTTCTCCGGCGAGCCAGCGTCTGACGATTTCCGGGTCGCGGATCAGCGGGCGGGAGAGCGACACGCCGTCGCAGATCTCCTCCGCGAGCAGCCGTTCCGCCGCGGCGGCGTCGCGGACGCCGCCGACCAGCAGGAGCGGAATCGAAAGCCCGCGCCGGAGCTCGCGCGCGCATTCCTCATAATAAACCGGGCCGTCCGGCTGCGGGTCGACGGTGCGGACCGGGCTCAGCAGCGGCCCCGCCTCCGGGATTCCGCCCGAAAGCTCGACCGCATCGAGGCCATGCCGCTCGAGTTCGCGGCAGAGCCGGATGCACTCGGCGGCGCTGAAGCCGCCCGGCGCGAAATCCTCGCAGTTGATTTTAGCGAGGACCGGATAGTCCCGGCCGACTTCGGTCCGGACCGCCCCGAGTATTTCCAGGAGCAGCCGGGCCCGGTTTTCCGGCGTACCTCCGTATGCGTCGGAACGGTGATTGTAAAAACCGGAGAGAAACTGGCTGATCAGGTAGCCGTGGGCAGCGTGAAGCTGCACGCCGTCGAACCCGGCCCGTTTGGCCCGGAGCGCGGCTTCGGCAAAGTTCCGGACAATATGGGCAATCTCCCCGGCAGATGCCTCCCGGCAGGGCGGCCGGTTCCGGCCGGAGACGAAGGGCGACGGCCCGACGGCGGAAGCGGCATCCGCCGCCGCCCCTCCGGCGTGGGCGAGCTGAAGCACGATCTTTGTGCCGGAAGCGTGGACGCGATCCGCCGCTTCGCGCCACGGGCCGATGCAGCCGTCGGAATCGGCGGCGGCCTGATTCCGGCCGGCGCGCCCTTCGGGAGAAACGAACGCGTGCCCGGTGACGACAAGCCCGAGTCCGGCGCGGCCGAGCCGTTCGTAAACGGCCGCAAGTTCCGGCGTATAAACGCCTTCCCGGGAGGCGAGCCCTTCGTGGGTGGCGGACCGGACGAACCGGTTCCGAAGCGTCATTCCGTTGATGGTCAACGGTGTACTGATTCTGTTGGGCATGATCTCCTCCCGGCTTTCCCGTCATTGTCATTCCGGTAAGATAGCACGCCTCCCGCGGCTGTCAAATACTTTCACCGCTTTTCGGAGAAGGCCGGATTTCAGTTTTTTCCGGATTTTTCACGGTTTGCGCTTGACAAAAAGGTGAAAATCGTTCATACTATTACCAGCTATTCAGTCGTGTCGATTGACGCAAGGACGCATAATCGGCAGTATGTTAAGCACAATTCTAATGTCAGTTTTTCATTCATTTCCCTCCATGTCAGGTTGAGTTGGTATTTTCATACGCAGCGGGGCGTTCGGCGAATCGGCGTCGTTCCGCGTCGCTTTACCGCGAATCCCGCCCGGCGGCAGCAACATACTGCCGATTATCGGACGAAAGGATTCGCCAAATGAAAAAAAAGAGATTTACCTTGATTGAACTTCTTGTTGTTGTTGCAATTATTGCGATCCTCGCGGGGATGCTGCTGCCGGCTCTGAACCGGGCGCGTGAGAGCGCGCGGGGAAGCAAATGCCTCAACAACAAGAAACAGGCGATGCTGGCGCAGATCCAGTATTCCGGCGATTTTGACAATTACTATATCGGTTACATGCAGAACAAAGCCAACGATACGACCGCGGGGCTGTGGGTCGGGCTTCTCTCCTGCCGGCCGGATGCAGGCGGCGTGTACAACGTGCAGGACGGCGGCTATGTCGGCCGCGCCTCGCTTCAGTGTCCGTCGCTGAAGGCCAGGAACGCTCCGGGGGATGCGTCCTTCGATTCCTATCACAGCGTATTCGGAATCGACCACAGCCCGGCGGACAGCACCCGCGCGACGACGCTGGGAGATTATATCCTCTCCCGTTTACAGGACCCGGAATATTACGTGTTCGCGTTGTCGCGGATGAAACGCCCGGGCGATATCCTCATCTTCGCCGATACGCTCAAGGTGAGCAACGGATACTCGTTCGCCCGGTTCCGGTGCAGCTCCGACGAGGAGACGGCGGGCGTGGTCATGGCGCACGGCGGACGGACCGCCGCCTCGTTCGCCGACGGACATGCCGCCATGCATACGGGAAAAGAGCTCAACGCCATGCCGTACAACCTCAAGTTCTGGTATGGCGGCACGGACGGCACGGTCGGCAACTGAACAGCGGAAACTCAGAAAGCAAATAAGGAGATTTTATGGACTTCAAACGAACACTGGGCATGGCATTCGCCGCGGTCGGTTTCTCCCTCGCGGCGGCTCCGGCGGTCACGGACAATCCCTACGGCGTCTGCGCCCATGTCAGCCGCGGCGAACTCGATATCGCGCCGCAGGAATTCAAGCGCATGCACGAGGCGGACATCAACTGGGTCCGCACCGACTTCGACTGGCACGGCGTCGAGCCGAAGCAGGGGGCCTGGGATTTCAGCCGCCTCGACAAGCTCATTCCGCTCGCGAAACAGGCGAACGTCAGCATCCTGCCGATTCTCGACTACGACGTTCCGTGGGCGACTCCGGCCTGGCGGCATCCCGATGCGTGGGGCGGTTACGTCCGCCGGATCGTGTCGCGTTACGCGAAGGATCTGCGGTACTGGGAGGTCTGGAACGAGCAGAACGGCAGCGGCTTCTGGAGAGACAGGCCGAGCGGCGCGAATTATGTTCCGCTGCTGAAGCGCGCCTATGAAGAGATCAAGAAGATCGATCCGGAGCTGACCGTCCTTTACGGCGGCACCGCCGGGGTTCCGCTCGGCTATATCGAGGACTCGCTCAAGGCCGGCGCCGGGGCGTATTTCGACGTCATGAACATCCATCCGTATCACTGGCAGGGAGTGCCGGAGCTGATGATCGCCGAATTCCGGGACCTCGGGGCGCTGATGAAAAAATACGGCGTCGGCGACAAGCCGCTCTGGATCACCGAAGTCGGCTGGTCGACGGCGCTGCCGCCGGTTTTCTACCGGGAAGTGCTGCCGGCAGCCTTCCGGCGGGCCGGAATCGATCCGGCGAAGACCACGGCGGCGGCGGTCTGCGATATGGAGAAGGGCTTTTCGGGCGCCGCGCATCTCAACCAGAGCGGGAACCTGGCCATGTTCCGGCAGGTCGACGAGATCGGCCTCGACCGGCTCCGCGGCCTCTCCGTCGAACGTTATCCTGTGCTGGTTCCGACCGGCGGGGAGGAGTTTCCGGCGGAATACATTCCGGCGCTGGTCGATTACGTGAAGCGCGGCGGCACGCTTCTGCTGCCGTCCGGGCTGCCGTTCTACTACGACCTCCGCTCCGACGGCGGGAAGGTTCAGGTGAACGACAAATACCTGAAGCAGTTCCATATCGGCTGGGATGCATGGTGGACGAAGGAGGGCGTACCGGAGAAGGAGAGCTACCAGAAGCCCGCGCCGGAGTTCGACGGCGCGTTCAAGATCGATTTCAAGCCGGCCGCCCGCTTTCTGCATGACCGGAACCTCAGGCCCGGCGACGAATTCATCCCGGTCATCGAGGCCGGAACCGACACGTACAAAGGTGCGGTCGCCGCGCTTTATAAACTGGACAGCGACCTGAAGGGGAACATCATCGTCTGCACGACGCTGGCCGTTTCCGAGACCGTTCCGGAATCGCAGCAGGCCGAAATGCTGCCGCGCACCTATCTCATCGCGCTGGCCAGCGGCGTCGAGCGGATTTTCTGGTACAACTTCCGTTCCGGGGAGTGGCAGCCGGACGAACGGGAGGCCCATTTCGGCATTGTGCGGAAAAATCTGGAGCCCAAACCGTCGTTCCGGGCCTATCGGACGCTGAGCCGGCTCTGTCCCTCCGGCTCGACCGTGCCGGTCCTGACCCGCAGCGGGGAGACATATCTCGCCGGCTGGACGCGCCCGGACGGAATGAAGGTCTGGGCTGTCTGGACCTCGCTGCGGCCGGAGAAGATCCGTCTTGACGTCAGGGGGAACGTTGTCGAAGCGCTGAACCATCTCGGGGAGAAGCAGCCGGTTCCGGGAAGCGAGTATGCCGCCTCCCCGGCGATCCTCTACCTGGTCGGCCCCGAATCGGTTTCAGCCGAACCGCTCTGACCGATCTCCGCCCGGATCACACCTTGATCGCGGAGAAAGGTGTGATCTTTTTACGTTTTTTTGACAATGTTTTGACGATTTTTTTCCGGAAGCGGCTATTGTATTAACAAACGGCACCGATAAAGAACCGTTCACACGGAAAGGAGAAATCGTTATGAACATGGTATCGAAACTGTTGTTGTCCGGCCTGGCCGGCTCGGCGCTGCTGGGAGCGGCCGAGCCGACGGCCAAGGCGCCGGTCACCCGCGCCGCGCTGTTCAAGAACGGCTATGCGCTCATCATCCGCGAGGTCGCCTCGGCGCCGGCCGATGCGTTCCTGCTTGACGAAAGCGTCACGCCGGTTCACGGCACGCTCTGGTTCGCCCCGGGCGACGGGCTGACCGTGACCGGGGTGAAGCGCCTCGGTGACGTGCCGAACCGGAATCCGTTCGCCGACCTGGCGGCGACCTATGAAGGGATGAAAGTGACGGTGACACTGAAGAGCGGCGACGGCCTGCCGCCGCGCATCGTCACCGGCACGGTGCTTCAGGTCGGGGAGCGGGTGCCGGAGCAGGGGGGATTCCCGGCTCCGCGTTACGGTTCCTGGCCGCAGGCCGCGCCGGAAAGCGCCTGCTTTGCCGTGCGGCAGGAGAACGGCAAGGTCATCACCTTCCGGAACGACCAGATCGCTTCGATCGAGTCGGAGGGAATCAGCGCCACGCTCAGGAAAGAGAAACGGATGCTGCTGGTGGACCGCAAGGGGGCGGCCGGGAATCCGTTTTACATCACCTACCTTTCGCCCGGGCTGACCTGGGCTCCGGCCTACCGGATCGCGCTCGGAAAAGAGTCGAAGCTTCAGCTCGACCAGTCCGCGACGGTCATCAACGAGCTTGAGGACCTGAAGGATGCGGAGCTGAGTTTCGTCTCCGGCTTCCCGAACCTCGAATATATCGGCGTCACGAGTCCGCTCGCTTCCGGCATGACGCTGCAGGCGTTTCTGCAGCAGCTGAATGCCAATGAGAACGGCGGAACCGGGGCGGTGATGCCCCGCGCCATGGCGCAGGCGGCCATGAATTTCAAGATGGAGGCGGATTCCGCCGTTTCTCCGCTGCCCGGCACCGGGCTGAGCGAGGATATCCACTTTACGCCGGGAGGCAAAGTAACGCTCGCAAAGGGCGATGTGCTCTACAAAACCCTCGCAACCGCCCGGGCGGATTACGAGCGGCTCGTAGAGTGGGAGATTCCGGACCGCCGCGACCAGTGGGGGCGGTTCCAGCAGAACTACGGCAGCCGCAATGAGAATCCGGACGGCGACCTCTGGGACGCGGTCCGCTTCAGGAATCCCCTGAAGGCCCCGATCACGACTGCGCCGGTCGAAATCGTCGACGGCGAGAAGCTGCTCGGCCAGAGCACGATCAAGTGGGTCAATCCGGGCGAGGAAGCGCTCGTCAAGATCACGAAGGCGATGACCGTCAGCGGCAGCCGCAACGAGTACGAGCTTCCCGGCAGCCGCGAGCTGGTCAGCATCGGCGGCTACAATTACCGCCGTCCCGAGGTCGAAGGGACGATCAAGCTCCGCAACTTCCGCACGCACGATGCGAAGGTCGTTGCGAAGCTGCAATTCTCCGGCGAGTTCATCTCGGCGCAGGGAGAGCCGAAGAACAGGCTGCTCGAAGCCGGGGTGTACAACATCAACCCGCGCCATGAGCTGACCTGGGAGATCACGCTGAAGCCCGGCGAAGAGCTCAGTTATCATTACCGCTACTCGGTTCTGGTCCGGAACTGACCGCTTCGAATGCCAGCGCTCCCGATGGGGTCGGGATCGTGACCGCCGCCCCGTCCGGGAGCTCCCGGCACGGGGTGTGCTTTTTCCAGCCGTCCGCGACCGGCTCGCAGCCGGAGAAGAGCATCGGCAGCAGCGCCGCGGGGCCGGCGCTCCAGGCGTGGCAGAGGCTCAGGCCGAAACGGCGGCCGTAGAACGAGTAGAGTTCTTCCCCCTCCGCACCTTCCCGGTAAGCTTCGAAGAAGGTGCTGGCTCCCTGTTTCAGCATGCCGCCCCAGATCCTGCGGATTCGTTCGATGCCCGCCAGAGAAGCGCCGGCCCTGTGAAGCGCCCAGATTTCGACCGCGGCCATGTACGGGGTTCCGACCGGCGGAAGTTCGTCTCCGAGCAGCGCGGCGACGACCGGGCGCTGCTGTTCCTCCGAAAGCAGCCCGGCCGGGATCGCCAGGAAATTCGGATGGCGGAAGAAGCCGGAGGCGGGTTCTCCGGGAGTTGCGAAGAAAAGTCCGCGCTCCGCGTCGAACGCCGTCCGGAACAGCTGCTCCTTCAGGCGTCCGGCCCGTTCCGCGCAGCGTTCCGCAGTTTGCTGTTCGCCAAGCCGTTCCATCAGCTTCCGCGCCGCTCTGAGCGCCCAGTGGAACAGGATCTGGAGCGCGCTCTCCTTCGGGAACTTCACCCAGTCGATGAAGAGCCAGCTCCCTTCCGACGGCAGGAAGCCCGTCTCTTCGGACCGCGCCAGCAGGACTTCGATATGGTCCGTCAGCTCTCCCCGCTGGAGTTCGAGGAATGCGGCATCCGCCCAGTAGAGCTGGTACAGGTCGTGACAGATCAGGAACCAGAGAGAATAATCGACGATTCCGTTCAAATGCTGTTCGCGGATTCCGGCACGTCCAAGCACGGCGAGCGTGCGGCGCACCGGTTCCGGGTCGCCGAAGGCATATGCGTTGGCCAGCAGGCTCAGCGCGAGATCGCCGACCCACGGCAGCCGGTCGCGTTTCACGCCATCGATCAGGAAGTGATACCGGCAGATCCGCAACGTATAGGCCGCATGCATCCAGATTCGGGTGAGCTCCGGATCGGCCGCAAATGCGCCCCGGTACTGCGCCGGGGCGAAGACGGCGCGGCAGACGACTTCGACCGGGGAGCCGGCTTCGACGCGCAGGTAGCGGAACGCGAGCGGCTGCGGCGTCGTCCAGATCCCCGGGGCGGATTCCCGCAGTTCCAGACTCTGTTCGAAATGCGCTGCGTCGTGGTTTTCAAGTTCGGAGAGCGATTCTCCGCACCCGAATTGCGGACGCGAAGCCGAATGAACCTCAACCCGGGCGAGCAGCTCGCGTCCGGCATCGTAACGGCCGGGAGCGAACTCCACCGGCGTGACGGAGAGCTCCGGCAGCCGCGTGTCATCCGGTGCGCCGCCCGGAACGGCGGGCGAATACGATATGCCGTCCGCCGACGCTTCCCAGTCGCCGGTTTCGGCGGCGAGAGCGGGGATGGAACCGTCCGGCGCGGCAATCCGGAGTTCCAGCAGTCCTGGACCGGATTGGATGCGGATGCAGCCGTCTCCGCCGGGTTCCGGGAGCGTGAGCGGCCTGCCGTCCAGCCTCGCCTCCTCCGGCCTGCCGTGAATGCGGAGCGTAAAGCCGCCCCGCACTGTCCGGCAGCGGTAACGAATGACACGGAACGGCGTATGAAAACAGCCCGGATACCCGACCCGGAGTTTTGCCTCTTCCACATCCCGCCGCATGCGTTCGAGCAGAAAACACTCATATTCGGAGCGCAGATAGAGCCAGCGCGGCAGCAGCGGTGCGGGCGGGTACGGCTCCCGCGCGGAGTAGGCCGGATCGAAAATCGCGAATGCGGAACGGCGGTGGGCGGCGGTCGGCATGATGACGGTTCCTTCATGAAAATGGTGTATGGATACATTAAGATACCATGTATTCCGCCGTTGTCAACGGCCGCCGCCGGTTTTATTGCAGGTCGAGCCGGTTGAATTCGCGCGCATTCTTGGATTCGCCGATGCCGTCTCCCCAGTAGAGATAGCCGTCGCGCTCTTTTCCTTCGCTGGAGTTGACCAGCAGCGAAAAGCCGAAGCCGGCGCCGGATTTGAATGCGCCGATGCCGAGCTCTTCTGCATCGAGGTCGATGCGGTAGACCATGCCGTGTGGCGTCCGGGTGAACGCGAGCTTCGACACGGCAAGCGGCCGGTTCGCGCCCCCCTGATCCTCGCGGCTGTGCAGCCAGAGCGCGGGGCCCTTCGGAGTCTGCGCGGCGGTGATCTCCGTGAAAACCGGTTTGCGCTGGTTGTCGGCGCCCAGCGTCTGCAAACCGAGCTGGACCGAGTCCGCCTGCCAGGCGCGGTCGGCGCCGTAGGGCTGGTGGAACTTCGGGTCCTCCACGAGGACGGTGATCCGCAGCGTTTGCGGGGAGTAATCGGCCCGGAAGGCGGCGCGGATGTTCGGCACATGGCCGCCTTTCCACTTTTTCCAGCGGGTCGGGTCGTCGAGGCGGATCCAGCCTTCACCGGCGGCGGCGACGTTCGCCGGCACGGAATCTTTCAGCCCGGGCCGTGCGACGGTTTTCTCGAAATTCCAGTGACGTACGCCGATCAGCAGCGGCCCGGCGTGGCCGGACACGTCGCGCAGCCGGACCGCCGCCTCCGGCGCGGCCGCGAATGCGCCGGTAAGGTCGGCCGTAAAGACGAACGGCGTTGCGCTGTCCGGCGGGAGCGTGACTTTTCCGGAAGGGGCGGAGAGCAGCTTTGCGCCTTCCGGCAGCTCGATTTCCGGCTCCACGGCCAGCGGTTCGGAGGAGAGGTTGTTCAGCAGAATCGGGAATTTCGCGTGCGCCGGGTCTTCGAACAGATAACCGTACAGCGTCCAGCTTGTCGTCGGGCGGTCGAAATCATACTGCATGACCACGGGTTTCGCGGCGCGCGGAAGCGGCCGGTAGGAATCCGCGAGCTTCAGCAGCCGCATCGCTTCGGTTCCGGTTTCGAGGAACGGCGCGACCGCCGCCGCGGTCGTGACGGCGTAGAACAGCCCCTCCGGCGTACGGAAGGAGGAGGCCGGGGGGAGGAGTCTCCCGTCAATCCCCTCGAAGCGTTTGACTTTGAGTCCGGCCGGGAGTGTGACCGGTTCGTCTCCGAAAAGAACGGCGACCGCTTCCCCGCCGCGCCGGAAGACGCGCGCCAGCTCGGCGCCGGAGACTCCTTTGAGGTCGCCTGCATAGCGGAAGCCCGACAGCAGCCGGATCACGTTGAAATATCCGGCCAGTGACCGCATCGGCGTATGGTTGCGGTCCATCATGCCGAAGTTGTTGCCGGTTTCCGGATAATATTGCAGGACGAACGGAAAGTACATCGCAATCCCGCACGCTTTCGCTTCGACCGCCTTCATGACGATGTGCCGGGCCGAGGCGAGGTCGTCGGCCACTCCGGCGCGGTCGGTTCCGCGCGGCCAGGCCCGTCCGCACTCGGTGATCCAGATCGGTATCGCCGCTTTCGGTTCGTTCCGGAAGAGTTCGCGGAACTCCGCGATCTTGGCCTGCAGGGACGGCGCGGGCGCGTAGGAGTGAAAGCTCGCGATGTCGGAGTCGTCCAGCAGCCCGTTGCCGAGATAGAGCCGCATCATGCGCTCGTTCAGCAGGAAGCCGGTGAATACGCCGCCGACCAGCGGCGTATCGATGGCGCCGGAGGAAAAGGCGTAGGAGACGGTTCGCTGCAGGCTGCCGAGCTGGTCGCCGGGCAGTTCGCCGCCGAAGCTGATCTCCGGTTCGTTCCAGACCTCGAGCGCGGTCCAGTACGGATTCCACCGCTTGCCGATCGTGCGCCAGCTCTCCGCCGTGCCGACAAGGTTGCGCGGAAACGGGTAGCAGCCGCTCTTCGTCCTGTCCCCCACGGCGCCGAGAGCGGCCGGGGCGTCATGGAACAGTTCCAGCACCTTCAGCTTGTGCTCTTTGGCGAGTTTGCGCAAGGTTTCGGCGTTGCCGCCGAACTGCCATTGGTATTTCCCCGGTTCGGCCGGTTCAAGCTGATTCCAGAGCAGCCGTTCGCGGATGACCGAGATTCCGCCGTAGCCGAGGATACGGAAGTAGGCGGAGGCGAGCGCTTCGTCGCGGTAGAGCCCGAAAACCGAGCAGGCGGCATCCATCGCAAAAAACGGGTCGCGCTCGCCGGAATACGGCGGCAGGATTACCACGCCGCCCGTGAACTCCTGGGCGGGAAGGGTGAACTCGTAGAAACCCTGTTTTTCCGGCAGGGGCAGGACGGCCTGTCTGCCGTTGACGGCGGTTTTGCCGGCCGCGACCCGGCTCCCGTCGCAGCCGGTCCACACATAATCGAGTGCGGCGGCGGCCGGTTCACGGTCCAGCGTCAGCGTGAGCGACCGGGTGCCGGGAGGGACGAAGAACGCCGCCGGATTGCCCGCTCTGACCTGCACCGGATCGGGAGGGACGGACTGCGCCCGTAATTTCACATTCGTGATTTCGACCGGAAAGCGTTTCAGCTCCGGCTTCGCGGCGGCCAGCCAGCGCAGCCGGATCGCCCGCAGCGGCAGCCGGGCGATGCCGTCGTTCGCGCCGCCCCAGCGGCCGAACTTCGGGCCGGAGAAACTTGCGACTTCGATGTGCTGGAGTTCGCCGGCTCTGCCGGAGAGCCGGATCCCCTGATAGATCGTCTGCCCGTCGCAGTCGGTCACTTCGGCCAGCAGAGACGGATACGGCGTTCTGATGTCGAAGCTCATCGATTCGGCCGCGATGCCTTTCGGATAGGGCAGTACGCCGCCGATATAGTCGCCGCCGCCGGAGAAATCGCTGTCGATCCGGAAGCCGTCCGGAAGAAGGGTGAGCTCCCCTTTTGCGCCGGGAAACTCGGGGCCGAGCGTAAGCTTCCACTGTTCCGGCTTCGGAATCACAATGATGCCGCCGGGTTTGCGTTCTTCCGCCGTGATGTTGCGGAAAACCGCCTGTTTCGGCCCCTCCTTCGGATAGCTGGTTCCGATGATGCGCAGCGTGACCGACCGGAACGGCGGCCGCACGACGCCGTCGTCCGGCCCCCCCCACTTCGCGCTGCCGCTGCGGCCTGGCGTATGGAACTCCCTGACCCGGACCTTCTGGGCGAGCGCCGGATTTCCGGCCAGCCGGTGAAAGGTCACGAAGGTCTGTCCCGCCGAATCGACGACCTGTACGCCGACGCTGCGCGCCCGGGTCAGCACTTCGAACTCCAGGGCGGCCATGTCGAGCGGCGGTTTCAGGGCGAGGGCAAGACCGGTGTAGTTTCCTCCGCCGGAGAAGTCGCTGTCGAGCACGAGTTCGCCTGCGGCGTTGCGGGTGAGGGAACCCTTTGCACCGGGGAACTCGGGACCGAGCACAAGCTTCCACGGCGAACCGGAGAGGTCGGCGGCCGGCACGCCGAAACCGAGCAGGACGGCGGCTGCGATCAGAAACAGTTTACGCATGATGGACGGCGCTCCTCTCTCAATCTTCGGGGGTCAGGTTCGTATTGTACCAGTAAGCGAGCTGCCACGGTGAATCCTTCAGCTCCTGCCCGGTTTTCATCGCGGCGGATCCGTCGGCGAATGCGACGGAGGTGCGTCCGCTGTGCGCCAGCGTGAGCGCGGTCGAATCGAACGCGGCGTTGCGTACGAAGCGCGGAGCCTGATACGGGCCGGTGGTCCGGTAGGCGTCCGCGAAAACCACGGTCTTCGACGGCTGCGCCATCTTTTTGGTGTTCATGTAGGCATATTGCCAGACATTGCTGATCATGTAGGAGCCGAGTCCGTCGGCAACCTTCGACGTGCTTGTGAAATCCATGCCGAACGCCCGTGACCAGAGGTTCCAGGCCGCTTCCACATGCGGAAGAGAGGGGCAGAGCACCGAAGAGAGCGACAGATAGCGGCCGCCGCCGGTAACGGAATGCAGGCCCGTGGCCGGATTCCGTCCGTTGCAGAGGATTGCCGGCCACAATGCGGCATGGGCCTTGTCCGCGTCGATGCCGCGCTCATCGTAGCCGTAGAAGAAACCGCTGAAGTCGCCGGAATACATCGACTGGGCGAGAATGCACTGCTTCTTGTTGTTCAGGCAGTTCGATCCCCGCGCTGATTCCCGCGCCCGGTTCAGTGCCGGCAGAAGCATGGCGGCAAGAATGGCGATGATCGCGATAACGACAAGTAATTCGATCAGAGTGAACGGTTTGCGTATAATACCCGGTATGTGAAACGAAACAGCATTGCAGCCCGGCAGGAAAAGCGCGGTATGCGCCGCGCAGCGGATGTGAACGCAGCGGAGCGAAGGCTCTCTGCCGCAGCCCGCGAAGCGGGCGGTGAGTTGGCCGCCGCAGGCGGATAAGTAAGGAGGACAAAGTCCTCCGCCGCGGGCGGTAAGGGCGCAGCCCGCGGGAAGTGAAAGCCCGGCGCAGAGTAAGAAATGGGGGTGCGGGGAAAATGTATTTCCCCCCGCAAATCCCACGGTAGTGCAGACGGACGAGTTCAGGAAACAAAAACGAAACAATTCTGCCGCGAGAGGCCGAGTAAATTCATTCAACGAAAAGGAGTTGCATCATGAAAGACCGCACACGGAAACTTCACATACCGGGTATTATGCGTAATTACAGTTCTATTGTGACATATTTTCCGGGAGCTCGACCGGGGAGAAGTGTTTCCGTTTCATGGTGCCCGCCTTTCGTTCTTTGTTATTGTTTCCTGCCGCGCCGGTCGATTACGGTATCCCGCACCGTGAAGCGTTCCGGGACCAGCAGCCGCGGCTCCCGGACTGTGCCGCTCTTCATGAGTTCCTGCAGCATCCGTACGGCGCGCGCGGCGATTTCCGTATAATCGTATTCGACTGCGGTGAGCCGCGGCACGAACTTCAGCGCATCCCAGTCGGTCGCCTCGAAGCAGACGACGCCGACGTCGAGCGGCACGCGCAGCCCCCGCTGCTGCAGGAGGCTCACGAACGCCTTGCCGAGCACGGCGCTGCTGACCAGAACCGCATCGGGAGGTTCTCCGCAGTCCATGAGCCTCCGTTCGGCCAGCACCGCATCGACTGAGAAATCTTCGTACGGCTCGGCTTCGTAGTAGAACTCCTGCGGGGACTCCATGCCGAGCCGGGCCGTCTCGGAGGCGACGATCCCGCGGATGTGCCGGTAGCGTTGAAAGCGTGCCGGACCGTTGACGAAGCCGAGCCGGCGATGGCCTGTCGCGGCCAGGTATTCGAGCGCTTCACGCAGCGCCGGAGCAGGGTCGAACATGACCGAGTATTCCCCCGGCTCCTCGATCCGCACGAAGGGCATGCGGCACTGCTCGCGCAGGAAGCGTTCCGACTCCCCGTTCGGATTCCCGGCGATCAGCAGCCCGCCGACCAGCCCGTCGGTCAGCAGCCCCGGCAGCTCGTCCGGGTGGTGCAGGGAGTCGAACCAGTCTACCTGGCAGCGGATTCCGAGTTCCCGGCAGGTCCGCGTGAACTGAATGTTCAGATCCGTGAAGCCGACGTGTTCGCGGATATTCTGCGCATTTTCGAAGAACAGCAGCCCGATGTCGTTCAGCTCCTTGCACTTCAGAATCCGCGCCGCCGCGCTTGCCCGGTAGCCGAGCTCCGCCGCGATCCGGCGGATCTCCTCCTGCCGCGCGGCGCCGACCCGCGCCCGGCTCCGCGTGCTGCCGCCGTTCAGCACGATCGACGCCGTCACCGCCGACACCCCCGCCGCTTCCGCCACGTCCTTCAGGCAAACCCGCTTCATATCGTGAAATCTCCATTTTTCGATAAACTAATCGTTAAATCAGGCTGCATCGGACCTCTGACCGGGATGGATGCGAGGCTGTGAAACTAATCGTTAAACCACATTAATTATACCAAACAGGCCGGGGAATGTCAAGAGGGGCGGCGAAAAAAACGCGGATTTTTCATTTTTGCTCAATTCTTCGCCGGAAGCTGGAAAATCGTCGGAGGAAGAGCTATATTAATCGGATGTATGTTTTTTATGGAAAACAAATAACTTGAGGAATCACACCAGATGATCGCAGCTTCCGACATTTCCATGCGCTTCGGCCAGCAGACGCTTTTCGAAAACGTCTCGGTGAAATTCACGCCGGGCAGCCGTTACGGCCTGATCGGCGCGAACGGCTCCGGCAAATCGACCTTCATGAAGATCCTCTCCGGCCAGCAGCAGCCGACCACCGGCACGGTTTCGATCGACAAGGATTGCCGCATGGGCTTTCTGAAGCAGAACCATTACGACTACGAGGACGTCCCGATCCTCGACGTCGTCTATATGGGCAACGAGGAGCTCTGGAAGATTCACCAGGAGCGCGAATATCTTTACAGCAAGGTCGACCTGACTCCGGAGGAAGAGGACCGCGCCAACGATATCGAGGGTCTTTTCGCCGACGCCGGCGGCTACACCATGGAGGCCGATGCGGCCAAACTGCTGGTCGGCCTCGGCATCCCGGAGGAGAAGCATACCCAGCCGCTTTCGAGTCTCACCGGCGGCTTCAAGCTGCGGGTCCTGCTCGCGCAGGTGCTGTTCTACAACCCGGATATCCTGCTGCTCGACGAACCGACCAACCACCTCGACATGGGCAGCATCGACTGGCTCTGCAATTTGCTCAAGAATCACAAGGGGACCGTCATCGTCATTTCCCACAACCGTTACTTCCTGAACGAAGTCTGCACGAACATCGCGGACCTCGACTATCAGGAGATCCGCCTCTTCACCGGCAACTACGACGATTTCATGACCGCGAACGAGATCGCTCTTGAGAAGATGCGCCGCGAAAATGCCCGCAAGGAGAGCCGCATTTCCGAGCTCAAGGAGTTCATCAACCGGTTCGGCGCGAACGCTTCGAAGGCGCGGCAGGCCACCAGCCGCCAGAAGGAGCTCGATAAAATCCAGCTCGAGGAGATCAAGCCGTCCAGCCGCGTTTCCCCGTTCATCCGCTTCACTCCCCAGACCCGGCTCGGCGAGAAGGTCATCGAAGGGGTCGAGCTCGCCAAGAGCTATGACGTGAAGCTCTTTGAAAATTTCAGCCCGGTCATCGGCAATGCGGAGAAAATCGCCATCATCGGCACCAACGGCGTCGGCAAGACCACGCTGCTCAAAATCCTGCTGAAGCTGATCGAGCCGTGCGCCGGAAACGTCATCCACGGCGATACCGTCGAGCTCAGCTATTTTCCGCAGGATGCGTCGGATATCCTCTGCATGGAGGATCGTGCCATCGACTGGCTCGCCCGCTTCGCTCCGCGCGAAGGACTCACCGAGCAGGAGCTGCGTTCGTTCATGGGCAAGATGCTCTTTTCGGGCGATGAAGTCAACAAGCCGGTCAAGGTTCTCTCCGGCGGGGAGAAAGCGCGCCTCGTCATCGCGAAGATGATGCTCGAGGCCGGCAATGTCCTCGCGCTCGACGAACCGACCAACCACCTCGACCTCGAGTCGATCGAAGCGTTGAACTACGCGCTGTCGCTCTACAGGAACACGATCATTTTCGTGAGCCACGACCGCGAATTCATCAGCAGTCTCGCGACCCGCATCATCGAGATCGCCGACGGGAAGATCACCGACTTCCCCGGCACGCTCGCCGAATTCGAGGATTTCAAAAAGCGCCGCGCCCGCGCCTCGCGCTGAGCGCACGGACAAAGCGGCAGACCGGAATCCAATCATGGTCTGCCCGTTAAGTCCGTCTGAAACTCTGCCCCGCGATGGGGCTTCAGGGCGCGTTATTTCGCCAGCGCCAGCATGACGACCCCGGCGAGGATCGCCGCGAGCGCGGCCGCCTTGACCTTGATGTTTTTGTCGCGGAAGCAGAAGCTGCCGACCGCAAACGTCACCACGCAGCTGCAGCGGCGCAGCAGCGACAGGATCGAAATCTGCGTATCCGGCAGGCTCAGGGCGTAAAAATAGAGCCAGTCCGCGATGATCAGCAGCATACCGGTTGCCGGGATGCTCCAGCGCCAGGTGAATTTGCGCGCGCCGCTCCCGAACCGGGATTGGATCAGCCAGGCGGTTCCGAGAATCAGGACCAGGTCGACCGAAAAGTGGAACTGCATCGTTTCGCGTGGAATCGCCAGCGTTCCGAGCAGGTATTTGTCGTAGAGCGCCGAGATGGAGCCGAGCAGCGTTCCGAGCAGCACCATGTGTGCGCCGCGGTGGTGCAGGAAGCTGATTCCCTCCTGTTTGCCGATCACCGAGAACAGATAGTAGCCGGCGAAGATGACCAGCATCGCAATCCCCTGCAGCGGCGTCGGGATTTCACGGAACAGGAAGAGGCTGCCGAGGAACGTCCAGAGCGGCGCCGTGGCGCGGACCGGCGCGACGATGCTGATCGGCAGTTCGCGCATCGCGTAATAGACGCAGCTCCAGCTTGCCGCCACCAGAAGCGCTTTCGCAAAGGTCAGCAGCCATGTGCGCGTTCCGCAGAACAGGACGCTGCCGAGTTCCCCGGTGACGACGACGGCCAGCACGAAGAACGTGCTGCCGCAGAGCGTCGCGAGGAACAGCACCGGCATGATCGGGTTGTCCCTGACCGCGTGTTTTTTGCACAGGTCGTAAAAACCGAGGCCGAACGCCGACAGCAGGATCGGCAGCAGCCAGGCGGGAAGCGTCGCAAACATGATATTTCCTCCAGGTCGATCCGATTAATATAACCCCGGAAGCCGCGCCGGTCAATCCGGCTGTTTGAGAACCATGAAAGTTTGAAAAATGAAGTAATTAGGAGTTGCAAATAAAGCAGGCAATGATATATTATACGGTTTGTTGTCTGAAAACAGGATTGAACGGATTGCATGAAACAGGGTGAATACGGCGACAGGCCGTTCTGGCTGCTGATCTTCGAAATCGCCGGTCTCATGCGTGAAAGGGCGGTTCAACTCGGGTCGGCCGCGGAGACGGAGACGTTTCTGGAGCTGACCATCAGCCAGCAGCGGATTCTGCGCCATGTGCGGCAGCTGACCCGCCGGGAGCGGGAGGGCGTGACGCTCAAGGCGCTCGCGGACGCGGCCGGCTTGAGCAGCGGCACCGCCTCGGCTCAGGTCGAGGCGCTGGTGCGGAAGAGGCTGCTCGAGCGGCGCCCGTCGCCGGAAGACCGGCGCGCGGTCCGCATCCGCCTCTCCGAATACGGGGCGGAGAAGTTCCGGAACGGGCATGCGTATTTCACGAAGCTCTCCGAACTGTTTTTCGACCGGTTCCCCGATGCGGACCGGCAGATGCTGGAAAAGAATTTATCGGATTTTTATCAATATATCGAAACCGTAAGCAAGGAAGAAAAATGAGAAACAGCACGTTGATTTCCGTCGCGGCGCTTCTGGCCGCAGTGGCCGGCCTGCAGGCGGCTCCGCCCGCACAGCCCGCGCCGGTGGTTCCGGTCGAGAAGGTCGAAAGCATCTCGGAGTCGGCCGGGAAGAAATACGTCGGCCACCTCGAGGCGATCGAGGAGGTCGAGCTGCGCGCGCGCATTTCGGGGTACATCAACTCGATCAAGTTCAAAGAGGGCGACCTGGTCAGGAAGGGCGATCTGCTGTTCGAACTCGAAGATACGACTTACCGGGCGAAGGTTCTGAGCGCGCAGGCGCAGCTCGACCAGATCAAGGCCGAGCTCAAGTACGCCGAGGACAATTTCAATCGCCAGAAGACGCTGCGCGAGAGCAGCGCGGTTTCGCAGAGCACGATGGACGAGGCCCAGCGGCTCTACTCGCTTACCAAGGCGAAGCTGCACGAAGCCGAGGCTTCTCTGCTCGACGCCGAGAACAATCTGTCGTACTGCAAGGTCTACGCGCCGATCACGGGCCGGATCGGCCGGGTCACCTATACGCAGGGCAACTACGTGACGCCGCAGAGCGAGAAGCTCGCCGACATCGTGCAGACTTCGCCGATCTATGCGAACTTCGCGATCAGCGAGCGCGATTACCAGTCGCTGTTCGGGAACGCGGAGACGCTGAAGAAGACCGGGAACATCCGGATCATGCTCTCCGACGGCTCCACCTACAAGTCGCCCGGCACGGTCGCCTTCATCGACAACAAGGTGGACCTCGGCACGAACACGCTGACCATCTGGGCCGCGTTCGACAACGAGGAGGGGCAGCTGATTCCGGGCGGATTCGTCACGGTCGTTCTGTCGCGCCGGGCCGAAAAGGCGTTTCCGGCGGTCCGGCTGTCGGCCGTCATGACCGGCGAAAACGGCAATTACATCTATATCGTCGACAATGAGAACAAGGTGGTCCGCCGCGAAGTCGAGACCGGGCCGCTGGTCGGCAGCATGCAGCTTCTGCGCTCCGGCGCCGAGGCCGGGGAGACGGTGATCGTCGGCGGCACGAACAAGGTCCGTCCCGGAGCCGTGATCACGCCGTTCCCGGTCAGGGACGAGCAGCGGAAGAAGTGAGGAATACGGAATGATCTCGAGAATTTTCATTGAGCGTCCGAAGCTCGCATTCGTCATTTCGATCGTGACGGTGCTGGCGGGTGCCATCTGCATCTTCCGGCTGCCGGTGGCGGAATATCCCGAAATCGCGCCGCCGTCGATCATGGTTTCGGCCAGCTATCCCGGCGCATCGGCGGAGGTGATCGCGAATACGGTCGCCACCGTCGTCGAAGAGCAGGTCAACGGCATCGAGGGCATGATCTACTTTTCATCGACTTCGAGCAACGCCGGCAGCTATTCGCTGACGATCACTTTCGAGCCCGGCACCGACACCGACATCGCGCAGGTCAACGTGCAGAACGCCGTCCGCCGCGCCGAACCGTCGCTGCCTTCGGAGGTGAAGGCGCTCGGCATCAACATCAAGAAGCGGTCGAGCGACATCCTCGCCATGTATTCGTTCACGACCGACGGCTCGACGCTGTCGGATCTCGAGCTGTCGAACTGGGTCCGCATGAACGTGCGCGACGGGCTGTCGCGCATCGACGGCATCAGCGACGCGGAAATCATGGGCGTGCGGAACTACAGCATGCGCATCTGGCTCGATCCGCTGCGCATGTCGGCGCTCGGCATCACGCCGGAGGACATCGCCGCCGCGGTCCAGAACCAGAACGTGCAGGCCGCGGTTGGCACTGTCGGCGCGGAGTACGCGAACGATTATCTGCAGCTCAAGATCAATACGCTCGGACGCCTGACCACCGTCGATGAGTTCGGCGACATCGTGGTCAAGGTCGGCGACAAGGGGCGGCAGACCAGGCTGCGCGATATCGCGCGGATCGAGCTCGGCTCCGAAAACTATTCCGCCGAGGCGAAGTGGAACGGCCGGCTGTCGATCGCGCTGGCGATCTACCGGAATACCGACGCAAACGCGATCGAGGTCGTGGACCAGGCCAACGCATTTCTGGAAGAGGTCCGGCCGCGTTTGCCGAAAGGGGTCGAATTCGAGCTCGGCTACGACCCGACCGAATACATCCGCACGACCATGAACGAGATCGTCGACACGCTGATCATCACGCTGCTGCTCGTGGTCGGCATCACCTATCTTTTTCTGCAGGACTGGCGCGCGACGCTGATTCCGACTCTCGCGATTCCGGTGTCGCTCATCGGCACGTTCATTTTCATGATCGCCCTCGGCTTCACGATCAACGTGCTGACCATGTTCGCGCTGATTCTCGTGATCGGCTCTCTGGTGGACGACGCGATCGTGGTGGTCGAGAACTGCATGCGCATCCTCGAGGAGGAGGATATCTCCCCGAAGGAGGCGACCATCAAATCCATGCAGCAGATCACCGGCGCGATCATCGCGACCACGCTGGTGACCGTCGCCGTCTACGCCCCGATCGGCTTCTACGGCGGCATGGTCGGCACGATCTATATGCAGTTCGCGGTTACGATGTGCATCGCGCTGTGCCTGTCGACGGTCAACGCGCTGACGCTTTCCCCGGCGCTCTGCTCGCTGATCCTGCGCAAGCCGAATCCGCGCAGGGGCTTTTTCTTCTCCGGGTTCAACATTTTCCTGAACGGATCGCGCAAATGGTATCTGTTCTTTGCCGGAATCCTGGTCCGGCGGGCGATCATCATGGTTCCGCTGTTCCTGATTGTGCTCGGGCTGAATTTGTTCTTTTTCGAGAAGGTGCCGACGCAGTTCCTGCCGCCGGAGGACAAGGGCGCGCTGCTCTGCGACATTCAGCTGCCTCCCGGCGCGACGCTGCACCGCACCGACGAGACCATGAACGAATTTTACGAAAAGGTCAGGAAGATCGACGGCGTGAAGGATCTGATCATGGTCAGCGGCTTTTCGTTCCTGAGCGGACAAAGTGAGAACGTCGGACTCGGCATCGTGACGCTGAAGGACTGGAGCGAGCGCAAGACGCGCGATCTCCAGATCGACCGGATCCGCGACAAGGTCAATGCGGCCGGGCTGAGCATTCCGACCGCGCTCATCAACGTCTTCCAGCCGCCGGCGATCATGGGGCTCGGCGCGACGGGCGGCGTGACCTTCATGCTGCAGGTGACGGGCAACCAGACTCCGCAGGAGCTCGAGCAGGCGCTCTACCGGATGCTCGGAATCCTGAACGACAAGAAACAGTCGCCGCAGGTCGCCTATGCGTTCAGCTCGTTCGAAGCGAGTTCACCGCAGCTGTTCCTCGATCTCGACCGCGCCAAGGCCGAGGCGATGGGGATTCCGGTCAACCGGATCTTCACGGCGCTGCAGAGCAAGCTTGCGTCGTACTACATCAATGACTTCAACATCTACGGATACAGCTTCAAGGTCAAGATGCAGTCCGAGCCGGACGAGCGCTCGAGCCTGATCGACATCGACCAGATCATGGTCCAGAACAACGCCGGGCAGATGGTCCCGGTGTCGGCGGTCGCGACGCTGCGGCCGATCGTCGGCCCGCGCCAGATCGAACGCTTCAACCAGTCGATGGCGGCGAAGATCAACGTGCAGGCGATGGAGGGGTCGAGCAGCGGCGAAGTCATGAACCTGATCCAGAAGATCATGGAGGAGGACGAGTTTTTCCGCAAGGACTACAAGATCAGCTGGGTCGATATGAGCTACCAGGAACGCGGCAACGAGGGTAAGATCGTCGGGCTCATGCTGCTGGCCCTGGTCTTCGGCTACCTCTTCCTGGTCGGCCAGTACGAATCGTGGAGCATCCCGATTCCGGTGATTGCGTCGGTGGCGGTCGCCACGCTCGGCGGTCTGATGGGCATCTACTATTCGCCGGCGATCCCGAACGGCTTCTGGGGACTTTATTATTCGGATCTCGCGCTCAGCATCTACGCGCAGCTCGGCCTCATCATGCTGGTCGGACTTGCGAGCAAGAACGCGATCCTGATGGTCGAGTTCTCGAAGGAGGAGCGGGCGCGCGGCAGATCGGTCTTCGAGGCCGCGCTCGCCGGCGCGTCGCAGCGTTACCGCGCCGTGCTGATGACGGCGTGGAGCTTCGTGATCGGCGTTTTCCCGATGGTGATCGCCGGCGGGGCCGGCGCCGGCAGCCGCCGCGCCATCGGCGTGACGACCTTCTGGGGCATGGTGCTGGCCACCCTGATCGGCATCATCTTCATTCCGGGGCTCTACAGCTTTTTCCAGCGGATTCGCGAATGGGTCAAGCGCGGTAAGAACTGCGTGTAGTTTCCCTGCGGAGATTCAAGCGCCGTTTCCCCTCGATATGAGGCGGGAACGGCGCTTTTTCATCTGTTTTCCGCATTTTTTCCTGTTCGGATGCTTGCATTTTTAAAACGTTTGAACCATAATATAATAGATCGTGTGGAAAATGTGGAACGGAGGTGACCATGATTCGACTGGCGATGCTCGGGGCGCTGCTGTTTCCTCTGCTGGCCCCGGCGGCTTTGACGGTGGAGAACGGCGCGGACAACCGGCTGAAGATCAAAGAGGACGGCGTCGAACTGTTTCTGAAGGACGACATCGTTCTGATGGATGCGGCCTGGAAGGGGCTCGTTTCCCCGATGTCCGGCAAACCGGCGGCAGAGCAGTCGGACGGCGCGGCGGTGACGAGCTGGAAGAGTGAAAAGGGGACGGTGATCCGCCGCGTGACCGCGTCGCCGGAAAAGGTCAGCGTCGTCTGGGAATATGAGTTCGCGCCGGACATTCCGGGCGGCCGCTATATCGAACTGACCATGATCGGCATCGCGGATAATTTCGTGCTGCCCGAAACCGCGGGCAGCGGAAATGCGCTCGGTTCGTCGAAGAGCGGTTTTACGGTTGCGACGAAGAAGACGCCGGAGCTCGTGCTGAATTTCAAAGGTTCCCCGTCTGCCTGGGCGCTGCAGGACCACCGCGGCACCGCATGGCTCAGAAACCTGCGCCTCTGGCATTTCCGCGACTACACGCCGAAAGGCGTCCGGGGAAAAGCCTGCCTGACCATCGGCGGAACCCGGGCCGATATCGCCGATGCCGATGACACCGGCGCCGGGACCGAATACGACAACGTCAGGCTTGCGCTGCCGCTTCAGGTGACCGACCGGAGTCTGCCTGCCGTGGTGACCGTCGATCCGGCCGAAGTGATCCGGAAATACGACGGCGCCATGTTCGGGCTGAATTACGACTGGCCCGGCATGGCCCGGGTGAATCCGTACACGGAGGCCGCGAAACCCGGAACGCCGTTCGACGGGAATTACCGGAAGGAGCTTGCCGGTGTTCCGCTGCCGCTGAACCGTGCCGCCGGCTCCGATTCGCAGTTTTTCCAATGGAAAAAGACGCTCGGCCCCTTCGAGGGACGCGCTCCGCACAAGACGATCGGCTGGGGAGCGGAAGTTCCGCAGAAGTACGGACTGCTCGAGTGGATCGCCTCGACGCGGCGGATCGACCCGGCGGCTCAATTCGTCTGGGTCGTCAACATGGTGCGCGAGACGCCGGAGGATGCGCGCGACCTCGCTGAATTCCTGACCGGCGGCCCCGATACCGTCTGGGGAAGGAAACGGATCGGGCTCGGCTTCCGGGAACCGGTCGCACCCGTTATCTGGGAGCTCGGCAATGAGCTCGATTACAGCGCCAGCAGCCTGTATACCGGGGAGCATTACAGCGCGGAGTGCAAAAAATTCATCGCGGCGATCCGCAGCGTGATTCCGGATGCGAAGTTCGCGGCGCACGCGGTCACCGCGCCGTGGAACGAACGGTCGGAGGGGAAGTGGCCCGAATTCAACCGCATCGTGCTGCGGGAGCTCGGGCCGGAGCTCAGCTACATTTCGTTCCACCCCTACTATCGCGGCATGCCGCCTTCGGCCATCGCTCCGTATATCGAGAGCCTGCGGCAGGATATTGCGGCCTGCCCGAATCCGAAGATCCGGATTTTCATCTCCGAACACGGGAAATGGCCGCCGGGAAGCGAGCCGAACTGGAAACGGAACTGGTATCAGACCCATGCGCTGATCGGTTGTCTCGACACGGCCGAATGGATTATCTACTGCCTGTCGCGCCCGGAGATCGCGGCGATGACCTATCACAATATGTCGGCCGGTCCGTGGGGGCTGATCTATAAAGATGAGAAGGGGCGGTATTTCGGCACGGGCATCACCGATCTGTTCCGGCTGCTGGGAAAGGTTCCTTACGGCTCCGAAGTGGTCGCTTCCGGCGTGACCGGCGAGTACACGGCTTTCAACGCCGACCAGAGTTACAGCGCCGCCGCGATGAAGTCCGCCGACGGGGAGACGCTTTATCTGCTGCTGAACAACATGCTGCCGACGACGGAGCGTCCGACGGAATTCAGGATTTCCGGCGGAGGCTGGAAATTGAAGTCCGCGGAGGCGTTGTCGGCTCCGAACCTTCACAGCCACAACAGTGCGGAGGAGCGTCCGATTGCGATTGCTCCGTTGAAGGTCGAGACCGGCGTTCCGCTTTCGAAGCTGACCATCCCGGCGAAGAGCCTGGTGTTGTTGACGTTGACGAAATGAGAAAAATCCCTGAAAACAGGCGTCGGCTCTTGCTTTTTTAAGCCGTTTGCATATAATAATTAATAAGTGAAGCAGAGACAGATGCCTGATTGTCCGGTTGAAAAACGCGGCAGGTGCTGCGCAGCAGGTGCGAATGCAGCAGCAGCCGGAAACCGGAAATGCAGGAATGCAAACACTGCTTGGATTTGTGGAAAAAAACAACAACCGTTTAAGCAGGAGGGAATTGGAGGGATCACATCTGGCATCGGCTGCATAACATACTAATTATTATGGGACGGAGGTTATCATGCGCATAAAAAATTTTACCTTGATTGAGCTTCTAGTGGTGATCGCGATCATCGCGATTCTGGCATCGATGCTGCTGCCCGCATTGAATCAGGCGCGGAACCGGGCGAAGGAGATCAAATGCACGAGCAATCTCAAGCAGGTTGCGACCTATATGATCATGTATGTGGACCAGAACCGGGTGGTTCCGGCGCGCAACGGCAATTTCGGTGCGTACAGCGGAAAATGGCAGGATACGCTGATGGCCTATTATTCCCCGAATACGAAGCTGACGGACTGGTGTTTCACCGAAACGAAGTTCGGGAAGAAATTTCCGAAGGGACCGTTCGGCTGTCCGCTTTCGACCGGCGACGACAATACGGTCGAGACGACCAATTACGGCATCAACGGCTATATGGCGACCGATAACGGCGGGAACGGCGATACGCCGGTTGCAAATGTGAAGATCCGCAACTTCAACAAGGTCCGCCAGCCTTCTGCCAGGGGGCTGATTTTCGACATCAGCGTCAAGAACAGCAGTTGGCCGGACATGGTCGCCTGGGACCGGGGCGGCATGATGAAGGGGGCCGGCGCCACCTGGCGGCATCTGAACAACGCCGGAGCCAACTTCGCCTTTGTGGACGGTCATGTCGACGGGAAGGACTACCGGGCCATCGGCACCGACGGCGGCAATGACGTCCTCTGGGGCAAGGACGAGTAGCGGTTCGGAACGGGAGAGATTTCATGCCGGGAGTTCGGTCTCCCGGTATTTTTTTTTGCATGTTCTTCGGGCCGGGCGGTACAGCAATTGTCTCCGGCAGGGCGTCGGAAGCAGGACACGGGATGTTGAATCAAGCAGAAAACGGGACAAAATTGTCCTGTTTCTGCATTTTTCCATCTTCACGCCTTGGAATCCGTTTCCGATTCTGCCATAATATAGAGTGAAGGAAATAACGAACCCGAACGGATGGAGCCGGAGCCATGCATGCCCAGAAACGAGTCGCCGATGAATTGCTCAGACGGATCGCCGTGGCGCAGTACGCGGTCGGCGGCAGGCTGCCGACCGAAAATGAGCTGACCGGCGAATTCGGCGTGTCGCGCGGAACCGTCCGCCGCGCATTCCGGCGCCTGATCGAGAGCGGTGTGGTGGAGCACCGGCACGGCGTCGGCTGTATCGTCCGCCGCTGCGATGCGAACCGCGAAACGGAGCCGAAATCGGTCATGTTCCTCTACCCGGAGGTCATGCTGCTGAATTCCCAGACCATAGAAGGCATGCAGCGCAGCGCGTTTGCACAGGGGGCGGAGTTCGGCATGATGGCGATCACGCCGGATCCGGAGGCGGTTCGCGGCACGGTCGTCCGGCTGAAGCGGAACCGGACGAGCGGCGTCGTCTTCATCCCGTTCATCCGCCACGATTTTCACGGCCTCAACAACCGCCTGCTCGATCTGTTCGAGGAGTATGAACTGCGCTGTGTCGTGATCGATACGCCGGTGATCCGCCGCAACGCGATCCGCGGCGACTTTGTCGGACAGGATGACTACAACGCGATGCGGCTGCTCGTAAAGACGCTGGCCCGCAATGGATTCCGCCGTTTTGCGAGTATCCGCGTCTTTCCGGAGGTCTACTCCTCGAGCCGCCGTTTCTGCGGCACGGTCGACGGTCTTGAGGAGGCCGGGCTGCCGGTTTACGGGGAATTGCACCGCGTGAGCGAGGACGGTCCGCTGCCGGAGCAGGGCAGGCGGCAGCTGCGGGAGATTCTGAACCGGCCGGAGACGCCCGACGTGATCCTCTGCGGCTACGACCTGATTGCGATGAATGTGCTTGATGAGCTCAAGAAGCTCGGGCGGCGGGTGCCTGACGAGATATCCGTCGCCGGCTTCGGGGACACCGACTACTACTCGACGCTGTTCGAATTGACTTCCGTGCGCCAGCCGATGGCGGAAATCGGCCGCCGCGCGGTCGAAATTCTGCTGGGGCGGCGCCGGGCGGTCTGTCAGGAGTTCCTGCCCTGCGAACCGGTGCTGCGCCGGAGCTGCCGCACTCCGGGCGGCATCGGAGGCTGAACGGCGGGAGGCGGATTGGGAATTTCTAACTTCAACGATAAGGATGGAGATGATGAAAAAAAGATTCACTTTGATTGAGCTCCTGGTCGTGATCGCGATCATCGCGATTCTCGCTGCGATGCTGCTGCCGGCGCTGAATCAGGCGCGCGAACGCGGCCGCATGGCGACCTGCCAGAGCAATATGAAGCAGATCGGCACGGCTTCCGCGCTTTACTGCAATGATTACAACGGCTATATTCTGGCCGCCCGTTTCTGGACCGGCTGGGGGGATATGGGCGGCATGTGGTGGAACGACATCTGGTGCTACAACATGAACGGGCTCAAGTATACGCCGTTCGTACCGGGGGGCAGGTCGGTCTGGGCCTGTCCGACGCTCGGGCCGGCCAATGACCTCATCGGCACTTACAACCGGGTGTCGAATCGCGACTGGCCGTGGAAGGGAACCGGCAAATGGTACCGGATCGAAGGGGTCCCGAACGCTTCGAAGGTCGTCTTTCTGGTCGAAGGCGCGACCGAAACCGGCGTCGACATGCAGATGACCGGCGGCGCGTATCCGCTCCGCCTCGACGGCAGCCGCGTCGAGTATCTTGCCCGGATGTCGTTCCCGCACAACAACCGCATGGGCATTTCGTATCTGGACGGCCATGTCGCGTCGGCCGGTACGGCGGAGATCGACGAGAACACCTTCGAGGCTCCGGAACGGTTCTGTTCGTGGTGGTGATTTTCTCCGCCTCCGTTTCTTGCACGCAAAGACAGGATTGTATCGGAATGAAACTGTTCACCCTTGTTTTCGCGGCGCTGGCCGCGCTGCTGTCCGTCCCCGCTCCGGCGGCGGAGCTTATGAAACTCGACATCGATTTCGGGCATCCCGCCTGGCGCGGGGTCGTGACGCCGCTCTGGGGCGGCCTTCCGGAAGTCGAACGGAACGGAAACACCGCCGCGCTCGCCTTCGGGCCCGGTTCGTTCTGCGGGACGCCGCTGATTCCGTGCCCGCCGGGCAGCGTCGTCGAAATCGCCTTCGACGCCTCCGCCACCGCGATTGCGCCGGGCGGCGAGGCGTGGCGGACCGCCGCGGTTCAGCTCGGGCTGTTCGACGGCACGGCCGAGCAGAGCCACCTCGACCTCTTCAACACCGGCCGGGCGACGCCGTTCCGGCGGTACGAGAGCCGCACGCCGGTGTCGGGAAACGGGTTCCGGCTCTGCTTCGGGAATTACGGCAGGAGCGGGACGTTCCGCATCGCGAACCTCTCGATCCGGATCATGGTTCCGGGGCGGAACGTCGAGCGCGACGGCTCGTTTTCGGGCATGTTCGGCATCAACGACTGGTTTGTGCAGAAGGGCGGCGTCGACTGGGACGGCCTCGGCCTCGGCAGCTTTGAACATGCGAAGGTCGTGAAAAATGCATTCCCCGGGGCGGGATCGACGCTCGAACTCGACGGCGGCGCGACCGTCGTCAGCCGGCAGTTTCCGTATAGCGGCGAGGGGCTTGTCGTCGGCGGCTGGTTCAGACAGGCGGGCATCGCGCGCCCGGAGGACGGCAGGCCGTGGGCCCATGCGGGGATTCAGCTGGTTTTCTTCGACCGGGACGACAACGTGATCGGGCACGACGACGTAACCCGGCAGCTGCTGCCGGGCGACCGCCCCTGGGGATACCATGTGATTGAAATCAGTCCCGGCGGACTCTCTCCGAAGGTCAAATCCGTTGCGCTCTATCTGCGCATCTGGGGCGGCACGGCCGGCAAAGCCTGGTTTGACGAACTCGCCATCGTGAAGCAGGGCGAGGGACAGGCGCGGAATTACGATTCGTCGAAGGGCGTGATCGCGGTCGGGCCCGCGGGGGAGGAGGCCGCGGAGCTGGTCCGGGTCTGGAACGGCGTCGACCTCTCGTACTGCAGCCAGATCGACCTGCCGCAGGTGCGGACCGCGCTCCGGCGGCTGAAGGAGGAGGGCGGACTCGAATACCTGCGCACCCGGGAGTTCTTCAACGGGCCGTTCCCGGTCAAATCGATCGATGCGGCCGGAAATATGACATACGACTTTTCCACGGTGGACAAATATCTCGACTATCCGGTGAAGGAGCTCGGGCTCAAACTGGTGCCGACCATCGAAACTGTTCCGCCGCAGCTCCGGCGCGACAGCGGCGGCCATGTGCCGAAGGATTTCGCGCTCTGGGGCAGGGCGGTCAAAGCGCTGGTCCGCCACTGGATCGGCCGCTACGGCAGGGAGGAGGTGTCGCAATGGGTCTTCGAGTGCTGGAACGAGCCGGGTTCGGACTTCTTCCGCGGCACTGATGAGGAGTTCTGCCGCCTTTTCGTCGCCTACCTCGAGGCGCTGACCGGAGTTGAGAAGGAGTGCGGCATAAAGCTGCGGATCGGCACGCCGTCCGGCGCGATGAACAACCTGCTGTCGCGGGCGATGGAGGCGGCCCGCCGGGCCGGGCTCGACGGCGCGGTGACCGATGCGAGCACCCATATCTACGGCGGCTTCGCGGGGGCGATGGAGCTTTACCGCATCGGCATCGAAGATGTCCGCAAGCGCATGGAGCCGTTTCCTGCCGGGCGCGGCGTGCCGGTTCACGTGACCGAATTCAACGGCTCCGCCATGGGAAGCCGCCACTTCGACACCCAGACCGGGGCGGCGTTCGTGGTCAAGGCGAACCGCCTGATGGCCGACGAAGGGGTGCTGCGCACCTATTTCTACTGCGCGATCGACCACCCGTATCTGAATCTCGAACACCACTATTCGACCGACCTCGGTTACATGACCCATTACGATGCGGTGCCGAAGCCGTCGTTCAACGCACTGGTTCTGCTGAACCGGCTTGAAGGGAAGCGGCTGCCGGTCAAAGCTTCGAGCGAACCGTTCGACGCGATGGCGGCCGTCGCCGGGGACGGGACGATGCGGATTGTCGTGACGACGTTCAGCGAGGAGGAGCTCGGCGCCGCGAAACCGGTTCCGGTCACGCTCGAGATCGACTGGGCGGGGAGGCCGGAGAAACTCGGCCGGGCCGAACTCGTCCGCATCGATTCCGCGCACGCCAACAGCTATGCGGCCTTTGAAAAGGCCGGCAAGCCTTCTTACCGGGAGAATCCCGATACCGCCGCATACCGCGAGGCCGCGAAGCTGGTTCCGGAGGCGCTTCAGGCATACCGTTTCGAGAACGGCAAGCTCATTATTCCGCTCGTGCTGGAGCTGAACAGTGTTGCGGCTGTGACGGTGAAATGAATATGCCTTTCCCCGGCGGCGCCGGAATCGGATCCATCCTGCCGTCTCCGGCCGCCTGCCGTGCATGGCGGAGGCGGCTTATTCCGTCTTCTGGTAGACCCTTACGTAGTCGACCAGATATTCCGCGGGAAGGGCCGACCGGTCGACTTTGCCGCCCAGCATGCCGCCGACGGCGAGATTCAGCAGCAGAAAATGGGGAACCCGGAATGCGTTGTATGCCTCGCTGCCGCATTGTTCGATCGGGATGCTCAGGAATACCCGGTCATCGACGAAGAAATCGATTTTATCCCTGTTCCAGTCGATCCCGTAAAGATGGAACCCGTCGGTCAGCTCCGGCCGGTCGGCGTATTTCCCGTTTTTCTGGCGATACTTTCCTTCGGGACTCTGCCAGTGCAAAGCTCCCTGCATCCAGCTTTTTTCGTGCGGATTTCGGCCCACATATTCGACGATGTCGATCTCTCCGTTGTCCGGCCAGTTCCGCCGTTTCTCCGGGTCGGCGCCGATGGTCCAGAAGGCCGGCCACAGGCCGGCGCCCTTCGGCATTCTGGCCCGCATGACAATCCGCCCGTATTTGAATTCGGCCCTGCCGTTCGAGACGATTCCGGCGGACGTGATTTCGATGAACCGGCGGTTCTCCTTCCAGTTCTCCGAGCCCTCCCTGTAATTCGGGTTCGGTTTTTTCTCCTTTTCCAGACGGGCCACGATATGGAGCATGCCGTCCTTCACGAAGATATTCTCCGGAGAATTCGTGTACCATTGTTCCTCTTTGTTGCGGAGGAAGCCCTGGTACTCATATCTCCAGTTCGCCGGATTCGGCGCGCCGTCGATATCGAATTCGTCCGACCATACCAGTTTCCAGCCGGGTCCGGCGGGCTCGGGGGAGACTTCTCCGGCCGGCAGCGTCAGGGCGGCGGCGACTCCGATTGCCGCCAGTGCAAAAATCGTTGTCTTCATGGAATTCCTTCTATGTTAGGTTTTGTCAAGTTGTTTTTGTAACTTCTCTCGTTTTTTCTTTGAAACTTCTCACTTTCAAAGC